>Ga0114931_10007975_pt1 | contig 12863 bp, 6 predicted proteins | sample 2SBtaG_FD_89579 | JGI IMG/M metagenome (GOLD analysis project Ga0114931, IMG submission 89579) | Deep subsurface microbial communities from Kolumbo volcano to uncover new lineages of life (NeLLi) - 2SBTROV14_V59a metaG | ecosystem: Environmental > Aquatic > Marine > Volcanic | place: Kolumbo...
ATGGCGAGCTGATACCACTTCCCCGTGGCCAATGGACTCTCTTCGAGTCGACCACGGCAGGAGACGTGATCGCCAGGCTGGATGACCGCGCCACCCAAGCTGCACTCCGCGCCATGGGTAGCGAACTGGAGCAGTTAAAAGCCCAACTGGACGCCACCGAGGCAAAATTCGTATTGGAAATTGCGGACTTGGTCAACGAGCATGATCACGAAGGCATGCGTCTTGCCTGGAATCTAGAACGTCGGCGTTTGGCAGCAATAGGGCGCAAAGCTTTGATCGAAACCGACAGAGTAGTCCTCCAACGCCTAAACACACGATTAAAATTTATAGAGCCGCTAGCACTCAAACAGTCAATAACAGATCAAGAAATACTTGATACCCAACTGCTGCGAGATGAGGTTGCCAAACGGATCTCCACCAGTGAGGTTACGCTCAAGGAAATTCTGAGACAAACTATTCTAGCCAAGAAACGTATTGGTGAGTTCGGACCTATAAAAGCCCCTGAAGTGGCAGCTCTGCTTGCCCCGATTCAGGCAAGTGTAGCCGCGCAGCAAGCACGCATTGAAGAATTACAAATTCAGGTCGAAGCACTTGAGATTCGAGCTCCAATTTCGGGCACCATTTGTGAAATTCAACATTGGCCGGGACAACACATTCGCGCTGGTAGCCCCCTTCTGTGTATTGCTGCGGATAGAGGAGATTTTGTGGTCAGCTACGTACGCCCTGCACAGCGTCTTCTACCCCACGACGGTATGAAGGTTGTACTAAGGACAAGAACCCAGGGAAGTAAGAGTGTTGAGACGATCATTCAGCGGGTAGGTCCGCAAGTTGAGCTAATCCCCGAACACCAACGGCGCGACCCGACAAAGCCTGAGTGGGGCCTTCCGGTAAGAATAAAATTACCTGAAAAAATGAAGGCGCGGCCAGGCGAACTTGTGGAGGTAGCTTATCGAATGCGATAAGTAGACATCGATCGATAATGTTTGGCATACCCGTGCTTGGACAAGCCACACCATAAACCGGCTGAGCACGACGTCTTCGCTTCTCCCAAAATGACTGAAAATAAACATACGCTCGCTGTAGGCTCTTTTTACAATCCCCCGATCTGCTGGTATATAAGGTCGTCTCTGCATAAGTCAGTTCGTTGACCAATGGAAACAAAAAGTCCCCAGCCGTCACAATTCTACGGTGGAAATTTGTAATGTTACGCCCTCAAAGGTTCAAGAACAGATCCCGGATCACCCGCCACTCTACATTAGAGCAGCTTGAATATCGAGAGTTGCTCACCGGCGACCCGATTGTCGCCCAGTTTGTAGCAACGAATTCCTCAACACTTGCCGACAAGGATGGAGAGTCTACTCCATGGATTAAAGCCCAGGATACCACTGAGAATGAATCCTCTCTTTCCAGTGAAGCCTCAGGCGACAATGCAAAAACATTGGACAAGTTCGTATCCCCTGATGTCAGCTCACTAGGTAAGAATCAACCCCCCACCAACTCCACACCAGCGGTTGCGAACTTCCACGGTGCTCAACTAATAGTGGCGGACACCACATTCAGCGTTGATCGCGGATTTTTCTCTGAGCCATTCTCTGTGGTAATTGCCAGCGAAACGCCCGGTGCTAAATTGAGATATACCACAGATGGCAGCGACCCGACCTTACGATCTGGCATTCCTTATGCGGGACCGATCATTATCGATACGACAATCATTCTCAGGGCAGTTGCCACCAAGGCAGAATACGTGTCGTCAAATGTTGACACACAAACCTACATCTTCCTAGAGGATGTAATACGACAAGATGGTGCAGGATTGCCCAATAATTGGGGGCACTCCGGTGCGGATTACGCCGTGGATCCAGACGTCGTGTTCGATCCTGCTTATGCGGACTCTATCATAGATGATCTTAAGTCCATTCCAACATTATCGCTGGCAACGGATGTTAACAATTGGTTCGGCCCAAATGGACAGGGAATATATTTACAAGGTCAGGGAATTGAACGCCCTGTCTCAGCCGAGTTAATTATCCCCGACGGGTCAGAAGGCTTTCAGATTAACGCGGCCGTCCAAATTCAAGGTGGATCAAGTACAAATCGCTGGAAAGCGGACAAACTCTCCATGCGATTAAAATTCAAGGCCCCATATGGCCCAACAAAACTTGACTATCGTTTTTTTGCGGATTCGAATGTTTCGGAATTTAACACGTTAGTTTTGGACGCAACTCTCAACCTTGGATATGTACATCCAAGCCACAACCAACGGGTTCGGTCTCAATATATTCGTGACCAATTCGTCTCCGATTTACAAAATGAATTAGGAGGATTTGCTCCACATGGACGGTTTGTTCATCTCTATATAAACGGACTTTACTGGGGTATGTATGGTGTTCACGAGCGGCCAGATGAGTCGTTTGCTGAATCTTATCTTGGCGGAAAAACTGAGGATTACGATATTATCAAACATGCGGCTGGAAATGTTGTAAACGGAAATAACCTCGCTTATGAACAGTTATTATCGGCAGCAAGAACAGATCTCTCCGTTAGCAGAAATTATAACAATATTCAGAATCTCCTCGACATTCCTAACTTTATTGACTACATGTTGCTAAACTTCTATGTCGGCAATGAAGATTGGGCCCATCAGAATTGGTATGCCAGTAGGAATCGAATTTCCCCTGAAGGAAAATGGCGGTTTCATAGCTGGGACGCTGAACATGTATTGAAATCTGTTACGCAGAACAGCACGGGAAAGAATGATTCAGGCGGTCCCACAGAAATTCACCAACAACTGATTAATAACCCTGAATATCGCCTACTGTTTGCGGACCATGCCCAAAAACAGCTACTTAATAATGGACTATTCACGCCAGACTCTGCTATTTCGGTGTACACTAATCGGCTAAACGAAATTGATCGTGCTATTGTCGCTGAGTCTGCCAGATGGGGAGACAACCGACGACCCGACCAACCCTACACACGCGACAAGGAATGGGTTGCAGAACGAGATTGGCTCCTGAATACTTATTTCCCACAACGCACATCAATCACTCTCGATCAGATTATAGCCAAGGGTCTCTACCCAAGTGTTGCGCCGCCGGTGTTTAATCAGCATGGGGGGGAGGTTGCCAGTGGATTTGAATTGTTGATGAGTGAGGGGGGTGGTGACGTATACTTTACAACCGATGGTAGCGATCCGCGGTTGCCTGGCGGGGCTGTTTCTTCCACGGCGACCCTCTTCCAGGGGAACACCACATCCAATACGCTCATACCGACCGGCGATACATGGAATTACTTGGATACCGGAACCGAAGCGCCCTCTGATTGGAACACAGCCGGGTTTGACGATGGAGATTGGAAAAGTGGGGATGCCCAACTGGGATACGGGGATTCTGATGAGAATACCGTTGTTGATTTCGGCCCCGACCCTTCGAATAAGTTTACCACAACCTATTTTCGCCGTGAATTCAATGTTGACAACACTGATGACATCTCCAAGCTAAGTTTGCGTTTACTCAGAGATGACGGGGCTGTTGTATACATCAATGGCCAGGAAGTTGTGCGTAGCAATATGCCCAGCGGGGTTATCGATTTTGCTACCCGTGCCGCTTCGACCGTTGGTGGAGCAGCAGAGTCTACATTCTTTTCATTCGATATCTCTCCTTTGTTCTTGCAACAGGGGACGAATGTGCTGTCGGTGGAAATACATCAGACAAACGCTACTAGTAGCGACATCAGCTTCGATGCTAGTTTGGAAGCGATTACAACTCAAAGTGGGGATGCTATATCGATCGAAAGTCGCACAACTGTAAAAGCCAGGGCGCTCAATGCGGGCACCTGGTCGGCTTTGAATGAGGCGACGTTCACTCTTAACAAGGACGCGACTGCCGGTGACATCTCCATCACCGAAATCAATTATAATCCCCGCAAACCCAGCGAAAGTGAATTGGCCGTCAACCCTGCCTGGACAAATGTTAACTTTGAGTTTATCGAACTACGCAACACTACGAATGAGACCATCGATTTGAATGGGTTGCAGTTTACAGATGGAGTTACTTTCGACTTTTCTACTTCAGATGTCACATCCCTTGACCCTGATGAATATGTTCTGGTCGTGGCCGACAAGAATGCCTTTGAGAGTCGATATGGCGCTGCGAATATAGCTGGTGAGTTCACCGGGAAACTGAGTGATAAGGGCGAGGCGATCATTCTACTTGATGTCCAAGGCCAAGCGGTCCATGACTTCAGTTACAACGACTCTGGCAATTGGCCAGGCAGGGCTGATGGAAAGGGGAGCACACTAGAGATTGTTGACACTACAGGTGATTACAACAGCAGCCAGAACTGGAGGTCTAGCACGGAATTTGGTGGCACCCCTGGTCAAACATCTGTTGGCCCAGTGTCAGATATTGTAATCAATGAGGTATTGGCGCACACCGACTTGCCACAACGAGATTCGATTGAGTTATACAACACCTCCGATGTCGATATAGACATCAGCGGTTGGTACATCAGCGATTCATCGAGCAATTACATTAAGTATCAAATACCCTCTGGCACCATCCTGTCTGCGAATGGTTACATTGTATTTGACGAGTCGCAATTTAATCCCACGCCGCAAACCCCTTCGCCGGAGAATTTCGCCTTGAATAGTGCTCACGGCGATGATGTCTGGCTTCTGGCAGCCGACGACCAAGGGCAGCTAACCCGCTTTGTGGACCATGTGGACTTCGGTGCCAGCGCGAATAGTGAGTCTTTTGGGCGATTTCCTAATGGAACGGGAAAGCTGACCCCTATGGATAATCTCACCCTTGGTGGCCCCAATAGTGTCCCGCGCGTGGGTCCGGTTGTTATTACAGAAATTATGTACAACCCGCTTCCTTTTGGCGCCATTCAGGGGAGCCTTCTTGAATTTGTTGAAATATATAATCCCACGGAGTCGGTGATAAACTTGACTGGTTGGCAACTCGGTTCTGGTATTAATTATGTATTTACAACCGGATTGCAACTTTCCGCGGGAGAAGCACTGGTGGTTGTGCCGTTTGATCCATCTGACCCGTTGAATTCCCAGTTATTAACAGACTTTCGGACTGCGTATAATATTGACAACCCTGTGCAAATTGTTGGTCCATTCACAGGTCAACTAAATAATGGTGGTGATCGCGTGCGATTATTCTTCCCCGATGAACCACCTGTGACGGAGCCAGATTTTAATCCTCTGCTCCTCTCCGACGAAGTATCTTACGACGACAGTTCGCCCTGGCCGGAGCAGGCAGATGGTTTTGGGGAGTCGCTCACGCGTGTTGCGGCCAGCGGCTGGGGAAATGCTCCGGCAAGTTGGCTCTCTGCCGCACCCACGCCGGGCGCTTTCCAGCAATCAGGCGGCTTGCCAGGCGATGCCAATGGTGATGGCCAGGTTGATCTGGCGGATTTCAACGTGCTCAAATCGACGTTCGGCCAGTTTGGCTTGAACCTACCGGGCGACCTTAACAAAGATGGGCAGGTAGGGCTGGCAGATTTCTCGATTCTGAAGGACAATTTTGGCACCTCGGCTGCCTTGCAACTTGCCACACCCCTCTCAAGGTCCACGACCACCAGCCCCGAAACCGAGCGTCACGCCGCAATCGACACCGCCCTGACCGACATCAACGACCTATTCACATGGTATGATAGCAGCGACAAAGATGAAGAAGAGGATCTTTTTCTGTTATAGAGCAGCTTACAAAATATGTTGCCATATTTCCTCAATAAAAGCGCAACGACAGCGAAAGTCGTGACTGCATGCCTGTGCAACTCGCTCTAGGCAAGTATCTCGCGAATAAGGTTCCCTTGCACATCGGTCAGGCGTCGATTGAGGCCGTTGTGATACCACGTTAGCTTGGTGTGATCGAATCCTAGTAGGTGCAGCACCGTGGCATAAAAGTCCCAGACCGTGGTAATGTTTTCCACGGAGCGGCGGCCAAAAGGATCGGTGGCCCCATAGCTAACTGCCGGCTTTACGCCCGCGCCCATCATCCAGCAAGTGAAACCGTCAGGGTTGTGGTCGCGTCCGGCGGTGCCCTGTTGATGGGTAGGCATGCGGCCAAACTCAGTGGTCCACAGCACAAGCGTATCATCAAGCAGGCCACGCTGTTTCATATCGGTAAGCAGTGCGGCAGTGGGTTTGTCGAAGATAGGGCAATGGCGTTCGTAGTCCGACTTCAGTGTCTTGTGCGCGTCCCAGTTAAGCAGCCCATCCACTCCTGACGCCCGCGACGCACAATAGAGATTCACATAACGAACCCCGCGTTCTAGCAATCGGCGTGCTAACATGCAGTTTCGGGCATATGCTGCCTTGAGTTTATTGGAGTCATCCGTTCCATAAAGTTTGTGGTCCGTCGCCGACTCATCTGCCAGATTCATGACTTCCGGGGCCGAGAGTTGCATGCGTGCGGACAACTGATAAGCAGCGATTCTTGCCTGCAAGTTCGAGTTGCCGGGGTCTGTCTTGGCGTGACGTAGATTGAGCAATTCCAAGAAGTCTCGCGTGGCGTGCTCCTCATCAATGGAAATTTCCGTAGGTCGTTCAAGGTTGCGCACGTTTCGGTGAGATGCCATTAGAATAGCTTGGTGTTTCGCCGGTAAAAAACCATTCGACCAATTGGCCTTGCCATTGGGGGGTTCGCCCCGAATGTCAGGCATGGCTACGTAGGTTGGCAGGTTTTCATTGTCGCTGCCCAGAGCATAACTGACCCATGCCCCTGCGCCGGGAAATCCTTCGGTGGGGTGTCCGGTATTCATAAACACGCAGCCAGGTCCATGTGTGTTTGTCTTGGAGACCATGGAATGGATGAATGCGATATCATCCACATGTTTGGCCATGTGGGGTAACATGCTGGAGATCTTTTTGCCGCTAGAGCCAGCAGCTATGAATTCCCAAGGGCTTTTCATGAGGTTGCCATTGGCACCTTGGAAGGAAACTAAGTTCTCTTCCCCAGGGAGCGGTGTGCCGTGATATTTCTCCAGGTCGGGTTTATGTTCCCAGAGGTCCATGTGTGATGCCGCACCAGGACAAAATATCTGGATCACTCTTTTCGCTTTTGCGGGAAAGTGTGTCATACCTCGCTCAGGTCGCCAAGCCAGAGGTTCAGCGGCAGGAAGTTCGCCGGCAAGCAAATGGGTTAGCCCGATTGCTCCTAGCCCCGCAGTAATGTTTCCCAAGAAATCACGGCGTGTGAGAACGTGCCGCAAAGGAGTCCAAGGAGAGGAAGTATCACGATTCATGTAACTCTTTCTCCCCTGTTCTAGAGGAGCTTTCCAAATAACAAGATTGAATCTCTTCAATAAAACCGCAGAGACGTTGAATAACTCCATCCCATGTGTGTACAAGTTGCACTAGTTTCGATAGATAAATTCATTTGAGTTTATAATTGCCCTGCACAAAGCTGTGAGCCCATGCTGGTTGACTAGAGTGGTCGCAGCCGATAGCTCCTGGGCCTGCGGGAGTCTGGAATAAGCCAATAAAAAAGTACGGCGGACTTGAGCAGACACATCTTGCCCCGCTTCGCGTTCTACCCTCTTTGCAAATGCGGCTGACATGTCCAGAGTGAAACTGTGATTCATCAGCGTCAGGGCTTGCAAGGGTGTTGTGGTATTTGTCCGACGCGGGGCGGGGAAGGCAGGGTCGGGACAGTCAAAATCACTCAGAATATCAATGCGGGCTGCCCGGGCGTTTTGGTGATAGACAGCCCGGCGATAGGTTTCGGGACCATGTTTTTCAAGTGGAACGTAGGTAGCCACGTTGTCTTGGATGTAGTGATACAACCGAAATCCTGGTCCTCCCATGGTTGTGTCAAGAGTTGCGGTTATCTGGAGAATGGCATCCCGCACTTCTTCTCCGGCTAAGCGTTGTGGAGGAAAACGCCAGAGCAAACGGTCGTTGGCGTCTACTTGGGCCGAGTCGGCATCGTATGCAGCCGACTGACGATAAGTTTGAGACATAACTATTAACTTGTGAAGTGGCTTCCACTTCCATCGAGACGAAAGTAAATACCGGGCCATCCAGTCCAACAGGGCAGGATGCGTGGGCTTGCTTCCCATGTATCCAAAGTCGCTGGGAGTGTCAACAACACCGGTTCCGAAATGGTAATGCCAAATACGATTGGCCAAGACGCGGAGTGTAAGCGGATTGTCTGGAGCAACAATCCAATTGGCAAATGCTAGGCGACGTTCTCCCTGAGGAGCCTCTTCTGGCAACTTGAACTTTGAAGGAAGATCGTCGAGCGCTGCCAAAGAAGCAGCGGAGACCAATTCACCCTCGCGTTGTGGGTCGCCCCCCAAGAATACATGAAAAGGTCCTTTTGCATCCTCGAATTTTCCCACCCACCATGAAGGCAGAGACGGAACTTTATCTATCTCACGCTCAACCGCAGTGAGTTTCTCTCGCAACTCCGCAAGCTGTACCGACTCTTCCGGGGTTGTTTCCAAACGGATAATTCTTGCTTGCCCATGCTCTTCCGACACCGGTTGGCGATCGTGGCTGTTGGCCACTTCGATCCAATTATTTCCATCTTGGGAAACTTCGATAAGATACTCGCCAACAAAAGTTTTCTGACCATGAGTTGGTCCCAGGGCGCGAGTGCGGTCGCTGGAGAAATAAACACGATTGATTGTTTCTGGCTTGGCAAAAGTGATTTTCAACTCCGGGCCCGATGAAATCCACTCCGTGCTAAACTTGCCATCAATGGCACGCGTAGCGCTGTAAGCATCCGCAAAATCTTGAGCGATGCGGCTAGCCCCCTGGGCAGATCCTCCGGAGGTGGTGGATGCCACATTTCGGGGTTCACCTCCGTCGGCTGTCCAGACTTCGAACTCGTCAATCCGAAAGCCGGTTGTGGCGTAAGGGTTCGAATCTAGACCCTGGGAAGTTAGCTTTAGATATCGCGCAGTGACAGGCTCAAAGATCTCTTCCGTGCCATAGCGGTCAACCCTGGGGCGTGTCCATTGCTTTGCATACTGCTGCTTTTTCTTTTCGGCACGCGCCGCAACACTTCCTTCTAGCTGCGTCTTCTGCTCTTGCAATACCCTTCGCGTTTTTTCCAGCGGGGCAAGTTTTGCAGTTCGTGCCTGCTTCTCTTCTTCGCTGGCTATTTGTCTTGAGCCATGTCTCACTCCGGCAAAGGTTGCATAGAGACCGTAGTAGTCGGTTTGGAGCAGAGGATCGAATTTATGGTTGTGGCAACGTGCACACCCGACGGTGAGCGCCAAAAAGCCTTCGCTTGTGGTGCGAATGATTTCATCGATCGTGTTCGCCCGAATGACCGCTGATTGAGCCGCATCTTGGTTTCCCACGTCATCGTAAGGTCCGGCGACAAGGAATGTCTCGCCGACCGCTACATCGATATTGTTCGCATCAAGCATGTCTCCAGCGAGATGTTCCAGAACAAATTGATCGAAAGGCTTGTCATCGTTGAACGAACGGATTACGTAGTCGCGAAATGGCCAGGCGTTGTTGATGATTTCGTTGCGCTCAAAGCCTCTGCTTTCACCAAATCGGACGACATCCAACCAATGTCGCCCCCATTGTTCGCCGTAGCGTGGTGACGCTAACAGTCGATCGACCAGCCTCTCATAAGCATCCGATGTGGTATCTTTAACAAAAGCTTCCACTTCTTCTGGGGTTGGAGGGAGACCAATAAGGTCGTAGGTAAGTCGTCGAATCAGAGTTCTTCGCTCTGCGGGAGGATTTGGTTGAAGATCCTTTTCAGCAAGTTTGGCATAGATGAACCGATCAATCGGATTCGCTTGCCAGAGCGGTGGAATTCCTTCAGGCGTTGGCGGATCAGGTTCAGCAATCTTTCGCAAGGACCACCAACTGCGGTCAGCTCTGGCAGTATCTCGCACAACGAAATCCTTAGGCCAGTGGGCGCCTTGATTGACCCAGCGACGGATCAGGTCTATCTGTTTATCAGAAAGTGGTTCCCCTTTCTTGGGCATCAATGGTGGTTCCCCTTCAGAGGAAGTTATTACTTCCACCAAATAGCTTTCGTCCGCCTTGCCAGAGATCACATATTCGTTGTCAGATAAATCCTCGAACGTCGCAAGAGATAAATCACCCTTGTTATTGAGAGGTTGGTGACATTGAATGCAATGTTGCTCAATGATCGGGGCAATGTCTTGCGAAAAATCTACTGCACTCTCATCGCCAACTCCCTCAATAGCATGCGCCGCCAAGGGCGATAGCAGAGCAAGTGCCAACGCTGATGCAAGGGACTTCGCCATTTGAATTATCGATGCCTTCCATCTTGGCGAAGTTTGCCTAGAAAGGCCCTCCATCTCCAAAGTCCACCGTGATGTAGCAGGATGGCTCCGAGTGGGATGTCCTTCGGAAGTACGACCGCTGTTGCCGACATGCATCATTTCTTGCTGATCTCCTGCGATACTTTCTATCACAAGTTACGAACCATTCACCGATCCTGTTGTGCGTTTCTTGTAAGTGCTGTTGGATGAATACAACTGCCGTGGACGACTTGCAAAAACGTGAACCCCTGTTTCCTCAATAATGCCGCAACGACAGGAAAAACCGCTCGCACCGCTTCCCTGGTAGCGTCAAGCAGCTATATTAGCGGAACATTCATTCAGGAATTAGATCCGATAAATATCAGTTGAGGAATGCTTACTTGAGACTTTCCGTCCGGCGGTCGTCTAGTTCTTTGTTCGCCTGGACACGGTTTTTCTCAAAAGAAACAGGGCCGACTTGTTTGTCAATGAAGACGCCGACGGTTTGGGTTTGTGCTCGTCCTGTGCGTGTGTCGCGAATCGTGTTCTCCTTCAACAGAAGATCGTTCGTTACCCCACGGATACGAATGCCGGCAGTGCCACTTTTCGCTCCGTTGTTTTCGATGACGTTGTTGATGAGTCGGTTTCGGTGAGGGGCCATGGCTAGCGATTCGTTGCGGAAGAAAATACCGTTCGACTGATTCAGTCGTACCTGATTACCCTGGAGCAGGTTGTCAGAATCCTTATGTCCGATGGAAATGCCGAAGCGACCGTTTCGCTCCAGTATGTTGTCTTCAAACAAACCGTGCCGTACCCGCCAACATAGATATAAGCCGTCAGTTCCATTTTCGCGAGCGACGCAGTTTTGCACGCGTGGGCGTTGGGATCCGCTGCCGGGGTGAATGCCCAGGTATGCGTTACCTTCCACGGTGCAACCCAGCACTGAAACGTCGTTCGATTGCTGGAAGCTAATTCCATCTCCGTTGTAGTTGCGAACTGTGCAATTTTGAACAACGGTACCGAAAGCGTGATACAGGAATATGCCTCCACCCCGGCATCCATTTAGAGTGGCGTTTTGCGACTTATTCCCCTCAATAGCCAGATTTTGAACTCTCGCGTTCTGAATATCGTAACCGCTGATTACGGGAAAGAGGGTCCCCGCTTTTGCGTTGCTGCTGACAAGACAGTCGGACATTAGCGGTTTATCGATCGAGAACGTATTACCGGTTCGACCTGTGATGCGAGCGACGGAGATGTGAAAACCAGTGGCGGTGTTGTCCCAGACTGCAATGCCGCTTCCGACCTCGAAGCCACTGGGGTCCCGAACTGTGACTTGCTGTTCGCCAAAGTCCCCGTCGAGCGCAAGGAGCGAAACGACACCTGCCGCCTTGCGCAAGATAGTTCTTTCTTGCGAACCGGTGACTGTCACACTTGAGCGAAGATGCAGCGAGTCACGCATCAGGTACTCACCGGGACCGATTTCCACCGTTCCGCCGCCGAGAGCTGCGATATAGTCGACCGCAGCTTGCAACACCCGATTGTCACGCCCGACCAAATCCCCTTCCTTCTGCCCCACCATAATGTGAGGAAGTTGCTCCATCTTCGAGTGCATGGCAAAGGGTAATTGTTCTTCGTCCGGTTTTGGCGAGAAATCGCGATCCTCATTTTCGCCACACAACGCGATTCCGGCAAACATAAGCCCGGAGCAAATTATCGCTGAGACCGCTAGCATTACTTTCACAGTTCGGCTCCAGGTGGTTTGAATGGGTGTTCTCTCTCCCTTGCCGGTTGCGGATCCTACCCACCGGCGTTGGCTTCCATTCAAACTACGCGAGAGTTCCCCGCTTGTCCAACAATATATGTGCAATTCACGGAAACCAGATGTTTCACAGGTTCGTGGGCGCCGGGTTGATGACTTTCGACCGATCCCAGGCAGCAGGGGTTTTTCAACGGTTGCTGGTGCGTCGTTGCGGCTAACAAAATTAGGGGGTGGTGCCCGCAATAGTGAAGGCGAAGCGCAGCGGCAATGATACCCGAAGCGTAAGTGAGGAAGGGAGGATAGTAAGGTAAATCGCGAGCGCATGTGTGTGCAACTTGCACTAGTGGCGCACAATGCGCAAAGATTCCCTGTCTAGGTTTTCCTCTTCAGAGAAAGCGACCAAAAACCAAACAGATAGACCAAGTTGCAATAACCCCACTATCGCCGGGTGTACGGCGGAAATGGGGTGGTGATCGTTGGGAACCTTCAGTCGCAGTTGTTCCCATCCTTGGTTAGTACGCCTCCAGTGGGAGCCTGGCGTTTCATGCGTCTGGGAGACTGCCGAAGTAGGGACTTCGATTTCTACCAGGTGCAGCCCTAGACCCAGTAGAATCAACCCTATCCCGAACAATCGAACCATCTACATTCTCGCTCTGGCTGCCGTTTCGTTATGTGGTCGTGGTCTCCTTTTTCAGACCGCTGTTTGAATGGTCCACTTCTCTCGGATGTTGGAGCTAGACTATTGGGCATCAGGTCGCTATACACCGCTCATCCTCTCTGTGTTGCAGGAGAGTAGTCTTTAGGAAACTCTCTACAAACCGGGAGAGATGTATCTGAGTTCTTGCGGTCA
>Ga0114931_10007976_pt1 | contig 12863 bp, 8 predicted proteins | sample 2SBtaG_FD_89579 | JGI IMG/M metagenome (GOLD analysis project Ga0114931, IMG submission 89579) | Deep subsurface microbial communities from Kolumbo volcano to uncover new lineages of life (NeLLi) - 2SBTROV14_V59a metaG | ecosystem: Environmental > Aquatic > Marine > Volcanic | place: Kolumbo...
CGAACAAGCAGATTGGCCTGCAGCTACACATCAGCGCCGAGACGGTCAAAGAGCACGTTCAGAATCTGCTTCGCAAAATCGGCGTTTCCGATCGCACGCAGGCGGCCGTTTGGGCCGCGCGCCGCGGACTTTGCTGAGAAGACCACCCTTCGGGTCGCCCCCCCCGTGTCTTCTTCGCCCTTTTGCAGGTTCCGCCCGGCCCGGCTAGTCGCACGTGGTGGGGGAATCCGCTTCGCACGCTCGTCCGAGGGTGTGATCCGCGGCTGGGCAACCGGCGTCGTCATGTGCTAACATGCTTGGCTGTTTGAATTCAGCGCGTCGTGATGGTGGCCTGTTCTTTCCGGCCGCCAGCCGCCGCCAGCCGATCAAGGAGCCCGATCGACGATGTCGAAATTGGCGTTGCTGGGGGGAGCACCGGCTAAAACAAAACCGTTTCCTGCGTGGCCCATCTGGGACGAACACGAACGCCAGGCGCTGCTTGCGGTCTTGGAAAGCAACGTCTGGTGGCGAACCCCCGGCACGGCGACCGCAGCCTTCGAGCGGGCGTTTGCCGAGCAGCATGAAGCCCGCTTCGGCATTGCCTGCACCAACGGAACGCACGCCCTGGAAATCGTGTTGGCGGCCCTGGAGATCGTTCCCGGCGATGAAGTGATTGTGCCCGACTATACGTTCGTCGCCACGGCCAGCGCCGTGTTGTTCACCGGCGCGATGCCGGTAATGGTGGACGTCACGGCGGATACCTATTGCCTCGACCCGGCCTTGGTCGAGCAGGCGATCACCCCCCGCACCAAGGCGATTCTCGCCGTCCACATGGGCGGTCATCCGGCCGATCTCGACGCGCTTGCCGCCATCGCCGCGAAGCATCAACTGATGCTTGTCGAAGATTGTGCCCACGCGCACGGGACCCGCTGGAACGGCCGCCCGGTGGGCAACGTCGGCCTTGCCGGAACGTTCAGCTTCCAGCAGAGCAAGCTGATGACCGCCGGCGAAGGGGGCCTGATCGTTTGCAACGACGCCGAGGTGGAGCGCAAGATCCGCTCGGTTCACGATTGCGGGCGGCTGCCGGGCGAGTGGTTCTACAGCCACTTCATGTACGGCTCGAACTACCGCCTTAGCGAGTGGCAGGGGGCCGTGCTCAACGTCCAATTGAGCCGGCTCGACGAACAAACCGCGCGGCGCCACCAAAACGCGCGGCGGCTCGACGAGTTGCTCGGAGACATTCCAGGCATCACGCCGCAGCGGCTCGATCCGCGATGCACGCGCAACGGGCATTACGCCTACATCTTTCACTGCGACCAGGCCGCCTTTTCCGGGCTGACGACCGAGCGATTCATCGAAGCCATGATCGCCGAAGGCATTCCGAACCAGGCCGCTTATCCCCCGGTCCACGCGCTGGATATGTTCCAAAACGGCGCGTACAAGCAGCGGCTTTGCCCGGACCAAGCGGCCGAGACGCACGCCTTTCTAAACAGCGACTTCCCGGTCACCCAACGTGCGGCATGGGAAACCTACTGGATTCCTCAGTTCGCGCTGCTCGGCGATGATGCGGACATGCTCGAGATCGCCGCGGCCATTCGCAAAATCCAGCAGCAGGCCGACACGCTGACCGCCAGACCTTGATCGGTGCCGCAGGCCATGGCGAGCTGCCGCGATTAGCCGGCCAGGCGGATTGCCTCGACCAATTGAAAGCCGAGCACCGCTGCGGGGTTCAGATCATGATAAAGATTGCGGAAGTGGTCCATCTTTTCCAGGATGCGAACGTTCCACTTCGTACGATCAATTTCCTCGACCGCACGCCCCACGCCGTAGTTGGGGTAGTCATCCAACACGATGACCCCGCCCGGCGCCAGCAGTTGCCCCGATCGCCGCCAATCTTCGCGAACCACCTCGTAGCTGTGCCCCCCGTCGATGAAGATCAGATCGAACGTGAAGCCGGCGTGGCATAGCTCGGCGAGCAGCGGACCGCTGAACCCTTCGAGCAAGGTCATCCGCAGAGCGATCTCATCGCCAAGCTGCTCGCGCAGAAGGTTCATTGTCTCGGCGCGGCCGCGAGGGCGTTTTCCCTCGGTGCGGACTTCGTCTTGGAATATCTGTTGAGTCAGGCTGCCGAACAGATCAATGCCCACATAACGGGGCCGGCCACCCAAGGCGTCGGCGAAGGCCATCATCCGCATGGCATTGGCCCCCTTGGCGACGCCGATCTCCAGGACCGACAGCGACGGCCGCGCGGCGATGTAGCCGAGCAACTGGTCGTATCGCAGGCCTGTGGCCAGCGGGATCGGCTTGCCGGCCGGCGCGTGCGTGGGGTTTTGGCCGAGATTTAGAGTCCTCCGGCGTTGGACCGGGCGGACGTCGTGCCTTGTGGTCGGCGCAGAAACATCGGTCGATGCCACGATTGCTCTCCCATGAGTTTCATTGAGCTGTCGGTGGTAACCATCGGGCTTTGCGAAGTCGCCTGGTCAAGCGCGACGATCGAGTCGGCCGGCATGGTGGCCACGCGCAAGCCGCGCGGCGGATTGGCCAGCACCTCGCCAAGTGCCTGGCGTAGCGCGGTCGCGGAAGGCCGATCGGCACGCAGTTCGACGTACCGTCGCTCGACGGCGGGTAAGCCCTGTTCGACAAGCATCGCACTGGTTTTCATGCCCACGCAACGGATCGAAGGCCGCGAGCCTGGCTGGTCACGATCCCAGGCCACGACGATGTCCGCCTCGCGAAGTCGCGCGCACCAGGGTCGCGGGCTTTGCAGCATGATCAGGTCCAGATCGGCCACGATGAGCGGCGTGCCCGGCGCGAAATGCCCCGCCAATTGCCGCCACGCGAACACCTTGCAGTGATCCAACGCCGCACGATCGCTGGGAGCGACCGGAAGACGATAGACCCAGACCTTGTCGATGCCGAATCGCCGCGCATACTCGCAAAAGTCTTCGGTCGCTCCATCGTTACCGTTCAGTGGAAGCCCGACGCGGGGGCGGAGGCGTTCGGGACGCAGACAAACAAACTCGGCCATCAGCCCGGAGTCGAGCGGTTCGGGCGCGAGCTTGTCGGGCGTTCTCGCGTTGCGCTGCGCGCGCGAGCTTTTGTAATGGTAGATAATCCGCTGATCCTCCGGCACTTTGTCCGCGTCGCGCGGTTCGACATGCATGGGCAGCGGCAGCGGTCGAAAGCGCACGTGCCGCTGGGCGTCGAGCATCGCCTCGCTGAACGTGGCCTGATCCGGAAAGCGGTGGAAGATGCCGTGTCGCTCGGTTCGTTCGGCCCAGGTTTGGGCCAGCATACGCGCGCGGCGTGTGTCGGCAAAGAAGATGACGCCAACGTTGAACAGTGCCGTAAACGCACAACGCGGCCGCAGCTTGATCATCACATCGACCGATTCGGCCAACGCCAACAAACCGTCCAGCGGCCGCAGCACGCGGCAGTCGGCATCCAACACCAACAGCGGTCCGTCGTGCCTGGCAAAGCGGTCGAAAATGGCCCGCGGTTTGAGGCAAATGTTGCGTCGCCAGTCGCCCTGGTCGGGAACCTCGATCGGTTCCACACGATAGCCGAGTCGGGCTGCCCCCGCGCGAAGCTCTTCGGCTTCCTCGGCATAGGGCGTGCCTTCGGTAAAGGGCGCGACGATAAGCAGCTTGTGCGGCATATTGGCTTGCATTCCCTGCATGATTGATAACGTCCATGAGGCGCGGCACGAACTTCCCGCAGCCGACGAAGCAACCGAGCGCCACGCTGAAAGCGGATGCCGGGAAGGCGGTCTCGGCAAGCATTCCAGGGTGTTATCGGCGTCAAAGTCGCCCGAACTTCACAACTTTGCCCGATCGGCGAGGCTTGGTTCAGACCTGTTTCGGCAAGGCCCCGTGTGCTGCCGGCGTCTGATATCGGCACATCGCCGGCGCACGGACCAGTGCTTCGTGTTCGAGGTCGATTCTGAGATGTTGAGGATCGAGCTTCGACGCGTCGGGGTCGAGCCGCGCGGCCGACTGATAAGCCATTTTGGCCAGATCGTTGCGTCCGCAAGCCCTGTGGAGAGACGCCAACTGAACGTAGGCCTGCGCGCTCGAGGGATCGACCTTGATCGCCTGCTGAAAAGCTTCGGCCGCCTCGTCGTAGCGACCGAAGCCTTTCAAAATAAAACCACGCGATGTATGAGCAGGGCTGTATGCCGCGTCAATCTCAGTCGCGCGCTCAAGGCAAGAGATCGCCAGGTCGTGATGTTGCTGCTGGTGGTGCGCCAAACCCAGCAAGTGAAACACCGCCGCGTTGTTCGGATCGTCGTGAAGGATCGCCGCGTAGTCCAACACCGCGCCGTCGAGATCGCCTTTCAGATGGCGTTTCATGGCCGGCCCGATTCGTTGGACCAGCGGGCGAGGCTCGGCCTTGGCAACTTTTCCCGCAATCTGGGGCCAACCCATGATGAAGTCGTCATTTATGCGATCGAGCACTCGCGCGTCGATCGACTTGAGAAAAGCGACCGCCCCGTAGCGCGGATGCCCGTAGCGCGTGGCATTACGTTTCTGTTCAAGAACCACGACCGGTTGCCATCGACGCAGCGTCTTTTCGGCACCGCGCAGCACGCTGAGTTCATATCCTTCGGTGTCGATTTTGATGAAGTCGATCGGCCCCAACTGAAAGTCGTCCAGCCGGCACAAGGCCGTGTTGCCCGATTGCCCTGCTTGGACGTGGCACTCGCCGGTGTTGTCACCGCCGTAGCCCATCGCCACGCTTCCGGACGCCTCACCCAAGGCCGTGGGAAGGATCACCAGCTTGTCCGACGTGACATTGCGCCTGAGACATTCCCGGAAATCGTTCACGGGCTCGAAGGCGACGACCTGTTCAAACCGCTCGACCAACGGCCGGCTCCAAAGCCCTACGTGCGCGCCGATGTCGACGGCCCGACTCCACTTTGCCACGTAGTCCAGCGCGCGAGCCCGTTGCTGGTTTTGATAGCCGGGGCCCATCTGCTGGAAATACATTTCCAGATGTTTTTCGCCATCGGGAACAAAAAAGCCGGCCAACTGTTTCATGGGTCGATTGATCCGCGAGAAGTGGGCCCGTGCGGCGACCGAACTGAAAGAGACCGGGTGTCGCGGGCGAATCGTCTTCGTTGGTAACGGTCAAAGCGAGACCGTGACGCGGAAGGCGAGCGGCCTGAGACACGCGGACGACGATGAGCCGTGGCGGCAACCGTAGCGAAAGTGGCCAAGATGCCGCGTTTAATGAATATCGGACCGGCGGGCAGCGAAACTTGACCGGCGACTTAAAATTTATTCAGGGCGCCTAACCCTACAGCGCTATGCCAGTAAGAATCAAATCACCGCGGAGACGCCGAGAAACCAGTAAAAAACGCGCGTTTTTTCCGTTTCGGTTCGATAAGAAGAATTAGTCGATCCCCTCGCCGCTGAGTTTAGTCCAGGCATGACACAACCGTTTGCCTTGTTTCTGCTTAGACTCCGCGTCTCGGCGGTTCAACTTGGCGCTGTGGTACTAACCCGAAGACAGCGCCCCGCGCAAGCAACCAGGCAATTCTACCAATCGATCTCGGCGGGAAAGAACTCGGCGATCAAGTCATGGTAGAACGGCAGCAGCTTCTCCACGTTGGGCCGCTCGTGGCTTTTCGTATACAAGTCGAACGGATTGAACTTCTTCACCCAAGGCAGCAGCCGGCGGTCGTCATCATTCATCAGAAACGTGTATTCGCCTTCGCGGTGCAGCGGGTAGCACGAATGATAACGAATCACATAAGCCGCCTCGGCGGGTAGATAGTTCTTGACCACGTGATACAGATACTCGTCGTGTCCCCACGACATCAGCACGCGATCCAACCCGCGGCCCTCTTCGTAAATGCCCAGGCGCGTCTGATACCGCGCCACGTGGCTGTCGGGATTGTCCGCGAAGAACTCCGCAAAGACGATCTTGTCGGAGAATCGGCAGCCGACCGGAAACGTATCACCGACCACCGCCCATTGCGGCTCGCCAAACAGGCAAAGCATCTTGCCCATGTCGTGAATCAAGCCGGTCAAAATGAACCACCGCGGGTGACCTTGCGCGCGAATGGCTTCGGCGGTTTGCAGAGCGTGCTCGATCTGCGGAACGTCGGTGTCCGGGTCGCTGTCATCGACCAGCGTGTTCAATTCCTGGAGCGCCTCCCAGACGCCCATCCGCCGTCTTCCGGGTGGCAGAAATTCGGCCTGCTTGGCCCGCACGAATTCGACCGTTTGCCGCGTATGGTTCAGCCGGTAGAACTCCTTGACGCTTGGTCGCGCTTCGGCCCGATAATCGCGAAATTGCGATTTCTTCTTATTGGGGTCGGTCACCTTCAGCGCCGCCTGCCGCGATTCGTCGGGGTCCGGATAACGCCGCTTGACGTCGTCGTCCCACTCGTCAAGGCTCGACAATGGCTGTTGGTCATTGGGCTGTTGGTCATTGGGCTGTTGGTCATTGGGCTGTTGGTCATTGGGCTGTTGGTCATTGGACGCGGGGCGTTTGTCGATCATCAAGTCAACCTTCCCTCGCAAGGAAATGCCGGACGAAATCAGGACGGTTATTCTAACAGAAAAACAAAGGCCCACTCTCGAGAAAAACGGTGTGCAACCGTGCCTGTGTGCGCGCGAGCGATCCGGGCCACAGCAGCGGCAGAGCGGCGGTAGAGAGATCCTCAATCCGTCAGCAGAGGCGGCTTGCCGCGCGCGGGTGAGGGCCCGATCGGTGACCACCCGAAACCAACGGAAGCGGCCGGCACAAGGTTCCCGATTCTTGCTCCCCTCTGTCATCTCGGCCATACTGGCCCGCAGCCGTTCTGCAGCCTTGCCGTGAGGAAAAATCATCGACCCCACGCATGGCTGGCGGGACAAGTCCGTCTTCTGGTTCATCCACACGCAATCCGGGAAACGTCACGATGCGCCCCGATCTTTTTGCCCGCGTGGTTCTTACCACGGCGATGCTGTGTTTCATGACGGCAAGCGGTTTTGCCGACTGGCCGATGTACCGCGGCGATGCGGGCCGCACGGCCTCGACCAAGGAACCCTTGCCGGACCACCTCGCGGTCGCCTGGGTGCATCATGCCGCACACGCGCCGATGCCGGCATGGCCGCGGTCGGATCGCATGATGTTCGATCGCGTGAATCAGCCGGTCGCCGTCGGCGGTACGGTTTACTTCGGCAGTTCGGCCGACGGCAAGGTTTATGCCCTCGATGCCAAGACGGGGCTGACCAAGTGGACTTACTACACCGACGGGCCCATCCGTTTCGCTCCGGTGGTGTGGCAAGATCGGCTGCTGGTCGCCAGCGACGATGGGAATCTGTATTGCCTGCGTGCGGCGGACGGGCGCCTGCTTTGGCGCCGGCGGGGCGGACCCAGCGACGACATGCTACTGGGCAACGAGCGGATGATCTCCCGCTGGCCGGCTCGCGGTGGACCGGTCGTGGTCGATGGAACCGTTTACTTCGGCGCCGGAATTTGGCCCAGCGACGGCATCTTTCTCTATGCGCTCGACGCCGAAACCGGCAAGGTGCGCTGGCTCAACGATCGCTCGGGCAACATCGAAATGCCGCAGCCTCACGGTGGCGCCATCGCACGCAGCGGCATTGCGGCGCAAGGTTATCTTGCCGCCGGTGAATCGCGACTGTTTGTGCCCACCGGCAGGGCCGTGCCCGCGGCGTTCGGCTTGCAGAACGGGGAGTTCGTCTATTTCCGCCTACAGCGCTATGGACACGCCGGCGGTTCGCCGATCCTCGTTAGCGGCCCGGCGTTTATCAATCGCGGGATCGCCTTTTCGCGAGACTCGGGCAAGCTTGTCGAACGCTTGTCCTCCGGCGCGATTGCCGCCGTGGGGGACGTCGTCTATCACGGCACGGAAAACCGCGTGACCGCGTATCAATGGATCGAAAAAGAGAAGCCCGATCGCAAGGGCCGTCGAGTGCGCGTGCCGGCGCTCAAGCAACTTTGGTCCGTTGCCAAGGTGCCGGCCGGAACGGCGCTAATCGCCACGGGCAACTGTCTCGTTTCCAGCGGAGGGTCGCGGCTGTGTCGGATCGATCTCGATAAAAAAACCGCCGTCTGGTCACATCAGGCCGACGGCGACGTTCGCGGACTGGCCGCCTCGGAGGGCCGGCTTTACGCGGCGACCGAAGCGGGCAGCCTGCTTTGCTTTGCCGCGCATGTCGAAGGCAACCCTCAAAACTATTACTCCCAGCCGACCACCAATCCGTATGGCGACAACCAACTCGCCATCGAAGCGGCCCAGCAGCTCATCGCCTTGACCGGCGTTAGCGAAGGATATTGCGTTGACCTGGGGTGTGGAAACGGCGCGTTGGCATACGAACTTGCCAAGCGAACGAACTTGACCATCGTGGCCATCGATGATGACCCGGACATGGTCCGAGAAGCCCGGCAGCGGCTCGACGCGGCCGGCATGCTTGGCACGCGCGTGACGGTTCGTCGCGGCGATCCGCTCAATTCGCCCTATCCCGACTACTGCGCCGATCTGGTGGTCTCGGGTCGTTCGGTTCAGGTCGGCGCCGACAACGTGCTGGCCGACGAGGTGTTAAGAATCGCGCGACCTTATGGAGGAACCGCTTGCTTGGGCATCCCGGGCGCCATGTTCAAGCTGGTTCGCGGACCGCTCGCAGGCGCCGGTCAATGGACGCATCAGTACGCCGACCCGGGAGGAAGTTGCTGTTCGGCCGATCGGCTCGTCCAGGGAACGCTGGGTATGCTCTGGTTTCGTGACGTCGATTTCGACATGCCGCAGCGGCACGGACGCGGCCCCGCGCCGCTGGTGGTCCAGGGGCGAATGATCGTCGAAGGGCTCGACGGCCTTTGCGCCGTGAGCGCCTACAACGGACGCGAACTTTGGCGTTACAAGCTCGACGGAGTGCTCCAGCCCTACAACGGCGATCAGCTCCTGGGCACCGCCGGAACCAACAGCAATTTTTGCGCGACGAAGCGGGCCGTTTACGTCAGGCAAGACGATCATTGCCTGCGGATCGACCTCGAAACGGGCAAGAAGCTGGCCGAGTTTCCCGCGCCGAAAACCGCCGAAGGAAAGTCGGCCGCGTGGGGCTTTATCGCTGTCGAGGGAAACACGTTGTTCGGTTCGCTGGTCGACGCCGATTACCTCGTCAAGTGGCGCTACCACCGTGGCGATATGAGCCGGCTGCTCACCGAAAGCCTTCGACTGTTTGCCATGGACGCCACGACCGGCCGGCTTAAGTGGACCTACGACGCGAAGCATTCGATCCGACACAACGCGATTGCCGTTGGCCCGCGTCGCGTTTATCTGATCGATCGCCCGCAGGCCAAGCGAGACCGCCTTCAGGCCACGCCGGACGATGAAAAAACCGCGCAACCCCCCGGCCGCCTGCTGGCCCTCGATGCCCGGACGGGCCGCGTCGAGTGGCAGAGCGACAAAGAGATTTTCGGCACGCTGCTCGCGCTGAGCAACCGCTATGACGCGTTGACGATGGCCTACCAGCCGACAGGGTTTCGCTTGCCTTCGGAGGTCGGCGGGCGAATTGCCGTGTTCCGCGCGTCGGATGGAAAGCCGTTGTGGAGCAAGGCGGCCCACTACGCCTCGCGACCGGTGGTCAACGATCGCACGATCTTTGCCCAGGGCGGCGCGTGGGATCTATTGACCGGCGACGAGCGGCCTTTCCCCTTCAAACGCTCTTATGGCTGCGGCATTCTGGCTGGCGGCGCGAATGTGATGGTCTATCGCTCGGCCACGCTCGGCTACTTCGATTTGACCGCCGATCGTGGAAACACCGACTACGGCGGCCTGCGGCCGGGCTGCTGGATCAACGCCATTCCCGCCGCCGGATTGGTGCTGGTTCCCGACGCCACGGCCGGCTGTCAGTGTAGCTATCTGAACAAGTCGTGGGTAGCCCTGCACCCGCTCGGGCGCGAGTAACGCCCGCCACGCCCGCGTGCCTTTTTACATCATTTCCACAATCTCGATTCCCTGCATCTTGAAAGATGATCCATGTCCCATTTCCACGGTGTCCGACTTCAAGGATTCATGGCAATCGCCGCGATCTTGTTCTTCGCCGCAGGTACACGGCCACGTGGCCAGGCCGCCGAACGCCTGACGCTGTGGCCCGACGGCGCGCCGGGCGCCAAGGGGAGCGAAGAAGCGGACATCCCGTCGCTGACGATCTATCGACCCAAGCCGGAGCGGGCCAACGCCTCGGCCGTGGTGATTTGTCCCGGCGGGGGATATGGCGGATTGGCGGTCGATCATGAAGGGCGGCAAATCGCCGAGTGGTGCAATGCGATGGGCAGCACCGCGCTGGTGCTGCGATATCGCATTGCGCCGCGTTACCATCATCCGGCGCCGCTCAGCGACGCCCTGCGCGCCATGCGAACCGCGCGTGCCCGGGCCGGTGAGTGGAAGATCGATCCAAAAAGAATCGCCATCATCGGCTTTTCGGCCGGAGGTCATCTCGCCTCGAGCGTCGGCACGCATTTCGACGCCGGTAACGCGAAGGCGGCTGATCCCGTCGAGCGGCAGAGCAGCCGGCCCGACCTGATGATTCTCTGTTATCCGGTGATCACAATGAGCGATCCCTACACGCACGCCGGCTCGCGACGCAATCTTCTGGGCGAGCGGCCGTCGGCCGAGATGATCGAGCGATTCTCCAACGAGAAACAGGTGACCGCGCAAACGCCGCCGACGTTTTTGTTTCACACGGCGACTGACCCCGTGGTACCTTCGGAGAACAGCGTGCTGTTTTATTTGGCGCTTCGCCGGGCCGGCGTGCCCGCGGAATTGCACATCTACGAACAGGGCCCGCACGGCGTTGGGCTGGCGAGGCAAAGGCCCGCTTTGTCCAGTTGGCCCACACGCTGCCAAGCCTGGCTCGCCCAGCACGGGTTCTTCGGCGCGAGCGCACACGGCTCGAACTAATTGCCGCACGTCACGTTCTTGCCCGTGCTGATGATCGCCGCCGAATCGTCGTTTGCATGCGATCGACCATTCAGCCCGCTGTGCAAGACGCGCATCATCCTCGTGGGTCGCTTGATCCGCATGGCGGTGCCGGTCAACCTGCGGCGGCCTCTTTCTCGGCAGGCTTATCGTCGTCAGTTTTGTTTTCCGGAGCCTTGTTGTCCTCGGAAGGCTGAGCCTCATCGGGCTTGCTGGACAGCAGCGGCGCGCCCGGCTTCTCCTCACGCCACGGTTCGTGGGATTGATACTGTTTCAGCTCTTTTTCCAACGCCTCATGAAGATTGGGCCCCCCGATTTCGACGGCCTTCTTCGACCATTTGATGGCCGTGTCGAAATCGCCTGTCTCGGCATAGCCGGCCGCCAACGTGCTGAGGATATAGGCCTGTTTATAATCGGTCACGCGGCAGGCTTTGGTCGCAATTTCAATGGCCCGCTTTCCGTCGCGCAGCTCATCGTGGGGCGAAGTGGACAACAGCCACGAAAAATTGTTCAGCGCCGAGACGTTTTCCGGATCATGTTCGAGGGCCTTTTCATAGTCGGCGACCGCTTCCGCATGATGTCCGATTTGGACGTAGGCATCGGCCCGACGAAGATAGGCGGTGCCGGAATCAGGGGCCGCCTCAATGGCGCTGCTGAAGGCCTCGACGGCGTGCGTGGGATCGTCGGCCAATAAATAGAGCGTGCCCAACTCGATCCATCCCTTGCTACTGGGCTTGTCTTGCCGCTCAATCCACTGCTTGGTCTCGGCGATCGCTTCGTCGGCACGACCGCTCTGAACCATGAGCTGATGCCGCAAGCGGCGAACCAAATCCGAATTGGGCGCCGCCTTGTGCAACGTATCGAGATCGGCCAACGCCTTTTTCAGATCGCCAAGCTGGCGATAAGCCTCGGCCCGGGCAAGCAGCGCGGCCGCAAGTCCGCTTTGCAGCTCGAGTGCGTGATTCAGGTCTTCGATCGAGCCTTTGAAATCTTTCATGGCAAGACGAATTCGCCCACGATGGTAGTAAGCACTGGCGCGTTTCGGATCGAGCTGAATCGCTTTGTCCAGACTGGCAAGCGCCTGTTCATAGTTGTCCTGCATCCCCAAAGCCACGGCACGAGCTTCCAGCGTTTCGACATGGCTCGGGTTCAGTTCCAACGAACGATCCAGGTCGGCCAACCCTTTGTCGACGTCGCCGTGTTGAATGCGGTACAAGCCGCGATCGCGGACGAACTTGGCGTTGCGCGGAGCAAGATGGATGGCCTCGTCAAAGTCGGCCAAGGCCTTGTCGGCCGATTCGCGAAGTGGGGCACGAGCGGCCAACGCCCTCGCCCGGATTTGGGGGGCGTCCTTGCCTAGCCGGATCGCTTCATCAAGCGACGCGCGGGCCTTTTTTCGATCTCCCCCCGGCTGGGCATACAACTGCCCGAGCAGCAAATGCCCCATTGGCTGCTCGGGATCGTATTCCAATGCGCGCTTGACGTCGGAAACCACGATCGCCCGCAACTGCACGATGCGCCGCAAGGACCGGGTTTCATTCGGCCAAGGTTGAAGCACCGGCCGCACAAGAATTTGCGCGCGCTGCAACAACGTCGAACCGAGCAGTTTCTTGGCGAATGCCGCATTGTCTTTATCCAGACCTTTTCCCAGCGCGCTGTCGCACAGCTTGATCACCTTGTTCAGATCGCTGACGGTTTCGGCCGAAAGCTTCGCTTCGATGGCCTGATCGAGATCCTCTTGGCCCTCGCTCTCCGCCATGGCAAACGAGCCGGCGGACAGCAGCAGGCAAGCAAGGATCACCAAGCCGCGAACCATGCGAAATGCAACCGACATGGATAAGATCTCCTTAGATTCACGCATCGCCGGCACATTGGTGTGGACGACGCACTGGTTCGAGCCTCCGTTGCCGCTCGCGCCGAAATCGTCAGCGTCCCAATGGTGCCACAA
>Ga0114931_10007977_pt1 | contig 12863 bp, 12 predicted proteins | sample 2SBtaG_FD_89579 | JGI IMG/M metagenome (GOLD analysis project Ga0114931, IMG submission 89579) | Deep subsurface microbial communities from Kolumbo volcano to uncover new lineages of life (NeLLi) - 2SBTROV14_V59a metaG | ecosystem: Environmental > Aquatic > Marine > Volcanic | place: Kolumbo...
CGACGCCCTCGCCGACCGCGGTCTGGCGCCCGCGCTGTTCAACGGCGGCGGCACCGGCAGCCTGCGGTCTTCGACCGCCGAGGATGCGCTCACCGAGGTTACCGCCGGCTCCGCGTTCCTGTGCCCCCACCTGTTCGATCACTACACCGACGTCAGCTTCACACCGGCGGCCTTCTTCGCGCTACAGGTGGTGCGCTGCCCGGCCGCCAACCTGGTCACCTGCCACGGCGGCGGACTGATCGCCTCGGGCGCGGTCGGCTCCGACCGGCTGCCGCAGTCCGTGGACCCGCCGGGGTTGTCGCTGTTGCCGCTGGAGGGCGCCGGTGAGGTGCAGACCCCGCTGCGCGTTCCCGCCGGCGTCCAGCTGGCGCCCGGTGACCCGGTGCTGTTCCGCCACGCCAAGGCCGGCGAGCTGGCCGAGCACTTCAACGAATATCTGCTGGTGCGCGGCGATCGAGTGATCGATCGCGCGCCCACCTACCGCGGACTGGGACTATGCTTCCTCGGATGAAGGGGTGGGCGGCAGTTCTGCTCTTGCTCGCAACCGCCTGCGGCGACGGTGAGCACGCGACCCGGGTGAAGATGGACTTCTCGCGGCCGGAGGGTCTGTACGACGCGCCGTTTCCGTCCGATGACCTGGCTGCCGGCGTCACCATCGACCTGTCGAGGTTCCCCAACCCCGAGGCGGTCGACATCGTCGAAAAGGTTCGCGGGCTGCTCGACGGCGCCACCGGCTTCGCCACGTCGGGCGGCGTCTTCTTCCACCTGACCGGGGCGATCGACCCGAGCGGCCTGCCCGACCTGGACGGCAGCGTCGCCGACGATGCCCCGGTGCTTCTCGTCGACATCGACGCCGGCTCGCCCGGTTTCGGCCAGCGCACGCCGGTCTACGTCGACTTCGAAGAGCTGGCCGGCCTCTACGCCGCCCCCGACATGCTGTCCCTGGTGCCGCTGCAGGGCACTCCGCTGCGGTCGGGCACTCGCTACGCCGCGGTGGTCACGAACGCGGTGGTGGATGCCGCTGGCGCACCACTGGCAGCACTCTCCGCCGGCGAGCGCAGCGGCTACCCGGCCGGCTACGCCGACGCCTTCGACGCACTCGCCCAGCTCGGGGTCGACGTCGATCGGATCGCCGGGCTCGCGGTCTTCACCACCGGCGACCCGACCGACGAGCTCTACCGGGTGCGCGACGACGCCCTGGCCCGAACCTTGCCGGTGATCGACGCCCCGTTCACCCGCACCGACCTGTTCGACGACTTCTGCGTCTACCAGACCACCCTGCCGATGCCCGACTACCAGGCCGGCACGCCGCCGTACAAGACGACCGGCGGCGGCTGGACCTTCGACGCCGACGGCAACCCGGTCTACCAGCGCGACGAGACCGCCCGCCTGGTTGTCACCGTGCCTCGCTCGGCCATGCCCACCGCGGGCTTCCCGCTGGTGGTGTTCGTGCGCACCGGCGGCGGCGGCGACCGACCGATGGTCGACCGCGGCGTGCAAGAGGTCCACGGCGGCCCGTCCCTGGAGCCGGGCGAAGGCCCCGCTCGTTACTTCGCCCGCGCCGGCTTCGCCGGTCTAGAGGTGGATGGCCCGCTCGGCGGACTGCGCAACCCCACCGGTGGCGACGAGCAGTTCCTCATCTTCAACGTGCAAAACCTCACCGCGCTGCGCGACAACGTCCGCGAGTCGGCCGTCGAGCTATCCGTCATCGCCCACGTCGCCGCCGGCCTGCAGCTCGACACCAGCGACTGCCCTCCGGCCGGCACGAGCGATCCGGGCCCCGCCACCGCGTCGTTCGACGACCAGCACTTCGCCCTCATGGGCCACTCGATGGGCGCCACCATCGCGCCGCAGGCGGTGGCGGCCGAGCCGCTCTACCGCGCGCTGCTGTTGTCCGGCGCCGGTGGCAGCTGGATCGAGAACCTCGTCTACAAGCACAAGCCGCTCGACCTGCCCAGCGTGGTCGGTCTGCTGCTCCACCAGGGCGGCGACATACGCGTCGACGACCCGATGCTGACCCTCGCGCAGTGGGCGCTCGAGCCGTCCGACCCGCAGGTGTTCGGCGGCGCCATCATTCGCAACCCCACGGGCGGCGCCGCGCCCCGTCACGTGCTGATGGAGCAGGGGATCGTCGACAACTACATCCTGCCCCGCATCGCCAACACCACCAGCCTGTCGATCGGCCTCGACCAGGCGGGCACGCCGCTCGACGACCCGACCAGCGACGAGCGCATCGCCGACCAGTCGGCGCTGGCGCCGCTCCTGCCCCTGGTCGGCCGCGCGGCCGTCTCCCTGCCTGCGTCGGGCAACGTCCAGCCTGCCGGCGGCGATCCCGTCACCGCGGTGGTCGTGCAGCACCTCGAAGATGGCGTCGAGGACGGCCACGAAGTCGTGTTCCAGACCGACGGGGCCAAGCACCAATACCAGTGCTTCCTCGCCAGCTGGCTCGCCGACGGCATCCCCACCGTTCCCGTCGACGCCAGCCGCGACGCCATGTGCCCGTAGCGCTCGCCTCGCCCGGCTTCACTTGACCGCGAGCAAGTCCGTCCTCGGGACCAGGCGTACGGTCTGGTTGCGAACCGAGGGGGGCTCTGATGCAGGTATTGCTGGTCGGTCCGGATCGCAAATCCAATCTCTCGCTGGGCTATCTGGCGTCCGCGCTGACCCAGGCCGGACACGCGGCGCGCATCGCGGCGTTCAATGGATGAAGTGCGGGCCGCAGGATCTCGACCGCAACTCGCTGCGAAAGCTCCGCGAGCTGGGCCTGTTGCGCATCTTCCTCGGCATCGAATCCGGCAGCCAGTGCGGACTCGACTCGATCGGTCGCCGGCAGACCACCATCGACACCGAGCGCGCCGTGTCGATGTGTGAGGAAGTCGGCGTGTCGTCTCAGTACACGATGATCATCTTCCACCCGGCCGCGACCATCGACTCGATGCTGGCCGACCTCGATTTCGTCGACCGCCACCCCGCGCACCCTCTCAACTACTGCCGCGCCGAGATTTACGCGGGCACGCCCCTCGAGCGAAAAATGATCGAGGCCGGTCGAGCGCTGGGCAGCTACATGGCGCGCACCTACCGCTGCGCCGCGCCCCCCGGCACGCCGCCGCCGTCCTGGTGGCCGCCGGCCTCCTCGGCTGCCCCGCCGGCGTGCGCCACGACCACGGCGTCGCCGAAGCCGCGCCGCCGCCGATCGACGAGCCCGTTGCCACGCCCGCCGACGCCGCCGACGCGGCCCCGGTGCGGAAGATCGCGATACCGCCCGACGCCGGCCCACCCCCGATCAAGCCCAAGATCATCGAGGACGACGGCGTCGCGGAAGCCGCGCCGCCACCGATCGACGAGTGAGGGGGAGAGTGGCGCCGCACGCCATACCCCATTCTTCGAATCCGCGTGGCCGCTGTTGAATCGCGTTGCTCCCAGCTAGGCGGAGTAGGCGCTGGGCACCAGCATGCGGGCAAACTCGGCGGGTTCTCGTACGCCGCTCGCGGTCAAGGAGTCGTCGGCGGCTCGCACCATCGCGGCTCCCTATGCTCTCGGCAATCGAGGCAATGGCAAATGCCGACACGGTACGGCGGCCCCGGAGGCGGCGATGCGCACCCCGCCGCACAGGCAGCCGCCGACAAGATTCGTGTCGCTCACGTTTCTGTCCATGAACCCGTCGTAGCGGTAGGCTGTGAGGAACGTTGAACCGGGCGAGATCAGGCCCATTTCGGCGGTGTGGGATACGCACGTCGGTATCCAGCGTTCCGCGAGTTAGAGTTTGCGCAGTGGTTCTGGTGTCTTTTGGTCTGATCGATGCTCGAGCATGTGCGAGGAGAGTTGATCCATGCGCTATGCGGAAATCGAGATAGCCGCTGACGCCGCGCACTGTTACCGGCTGCTATGCGACATCGAGTCGGTACCGCGATGGCTGGACGCCGTCGCAGACATCCAGGTGCTGGAGCGGGAGGACCAGGGACGCGTCGCCGTCGCCCGGTTCATCAGCGGCCACGGCTCGGCCGGCATCTCCTACGAGCTCGTCTACGACTACGACGAGCCCGGGCTCGCGGTGCGGTGGCGCATTCGAGAATCCACCCTGCGTGAGCTGGAAGGTGAGGCCTCGCTCACGCCGCTCGGCTCCGACCGCTGCCGCCTCCGCTACGGCATCCACTCCTCGACCCTGTCCTTTCGCGACGGCAAGCTGCACCTGGCCGAAGAGACCCCCGAGCAGGCTGCCGAGAGCTTCCGCCGCTGGGCCGAGTGAGCAGGGTCTCTGCCGGACACGAGCCCGCCCCCCGGGCTATGCGCCTTGGGCGCCTTGCGGAACGTGTAGGTCCCCTCGATCCCGAGGATGTGATTCTGCTCCGGCATGGCGACGTTGGTCTCGTGCTGGTAGGCGTAGAACGCTTCCACATCGAACCGGCTGGTCACTGCCCAGTCGGTCCCCAGATACAGCCGGGTCTCGCGAAACTCGTTCTTGGGACTGAGCAGGGTGTGAAACTCGATCGCGGCGAACGGCTCGAGCTGCTTGGTCGCCTTCACGCTGCCCTTGAACCGGTTTCGCACGTACGTGTCCGTCTCGTTTGGCCGTGACTTCACCTGCAAGCGCAGGCGATAGCTCAGCTTGACCCGCGACAGATGCGCGTGCGGCTCGATGTCCAGCGCCACCCGGTTGCGACTCTCGGTGGCCATGGCGCCGGGCGGCTCGGTGATGATGAAACGGTAGGCCAGCCCCGCGCGCAGGTACGAGGTCACATCGTACTTGGCGGCCACCTGGGTGTAGGTCTTGTCGAAGCCGGCGTTGGCCCCGACCCGGAGCTCCTGCTCGACCTCGAGCGTGAGCGGTCGGTTGACCTCAACCCGGCCCTGGGCACCGACCCAGAGCTGGGAGTCCTGGACCACCTGGGCTGAAGCATTCGCCGTCGTTGCGGCACACAACAGGGTCGAGGCGAGCAGCGCGGCTCGCGCGGGGCCAATCATGGCGCGCGGTCATTGCACGGTTCGCGCCAGCGCCACGCGTGCGGGTTCGCCAACTTGCAGGTCCACCGCTGTGCGATCCCGCGACAGCTGCGCAACCCTGGTACGCACCGGGCGCCCGGTCCATTGCGCACCAGTGTAGGTCGGCCGGCGACCATTGCCTGCCCCGGCACGATCGATACGACTACGAGAGCCAGCGCATCACACACGCGCGACTCGCAGCCTGCGTCCGAAGTCCAAGTTACCGGGCGGCCCCTAACCGAGTTGCTTCTCGGAGCGCTCAACGCGGAAGCCCATACACCGAACATGGCCCACCAGGGGTCCGCATTCGCGCGGAGTCGCCGTGCACGCCACCACGATCACTCCGCACCACCATCGGCACCCTTGCTCGTCTCGCTGGGGCTGGCGTCGAGACCACCACGAACTCGTGGGCAGTCGTCGACCATACCCGAGCTCCCCGCAACAGCTGGGGAGTGCACTAACCGTCCCGCTCTCGCTCCTCGGAGATCAACTGGCCGTCCTTATAGACTCGAGTTGCGACGAGATTGCCGTCCGCGTCGTACTCGAACCACTATCCGGTCTTCTTGCCATCGCGCCACTGCTCGATGGACTTGATCTTGCCTGAACGGAACCACTCCGTGGCTGGGCCATCGGCGATGCCGCGACGGAACACCTGTTCACGGCGCTTCCAGAAGCCGGGGAACCAGGACATCTCCACGCCGGTGCCGTGGTCCATAATGTATCCCGCGAGGTTGTTGCCCTCGCGGTGGATCCAAAGACCGTCCTTCAGTCCGTTTCGGTAGTCGCCATACACGGTCACACGCCCGGCCGTCATCCGGTACGGTCCTTCGCGAAGGCCATCGGGGCGAGCGCACCACTGCGTGTGGGTGCCGCCGAGCGAGCGGGTGACCGCCTCGGTCCCGGTGGGGCAGCCTGTGGCTGCGCTGCACCCGGACAGGGCCACCGCAAGCGCAAGGCCGAGCGAACGGAAACAGCTCACTGGATCCGCACCTCCTGCAATGGCATCCAACCGGTGTGCTGTTGGACGGTACGGGCGTGACGACCGTCGGCCAATGGGATGTCTATGGCTCGGTTGGATACATAGATGAAGCGGGTGATCCCGCGGACCGCGAGTCTCTCGGTGAGCACGCTGCCCAGCTCGCCCTGGCAGGTGTAGAGATCGACACCTTTCAGCGTGAGCGGGGCGAGCACGCGCGACTCCCACAGCCGACGCGTAACGACGATCTGGCCGTTGAGCTCTCGCACCACATCTTCGGCGGCAACTCCCTTGTCGAGGATGTCGAGGTATTTGGGCAGCGCCCGGCTGCCGAAGATGCCGCGTACGGTCAACGCCAGCAGGAGTACCGCAGGCAGCGCCACCATCGCCTTAACCAGGTGGTTTCCCGTTGCCATCTCGCGGCGCACGCGGGCGGCAACCAGGACCAGGAGGACTGGGACTATCGGGATCAGGTAGCGCGCGCCCACCTGAAAACCGCCCGCAGTGCCGCTTCGGTCGAGCAGCACGACAAGCGGTCCGTAGAGAAGGACAAAGATCCAGAGCAGACGAGTCCGTGCCTCGAACGGCCCGGTCGCAAGGCCCCAACACGCGAGCGGGGTCACGGCCAGGAGACCGGTGGTCGTCCGGTCTGTCGAATGCTCCTGGGCCAGGTATGCCAGCACTGCGAGCGCCAGACCGGCGGCGATGAAGGCGGCCAAGCGGGCACAGCCGCGACCCAATCGTGGCGGGATCAGCGCTGCGAGGGCCACCGCTGGAAGGCAGAGGAACCACAGCCAGCTGCCGTCCTTGATGCGGGTAATCAAGATCGTCCGCGCGCCCTCCATGGTGGCGGATCGGCCCACGTTGGTTGCCACGGCAGGATCCCACGCGCCGGCGCTGACCAGATTGAGCAGCCAATAGGGGACGAGCACGGCCAGCGCGCCCGCCAGATAGTGGGTGCAAATGAGCAAGCGGTCACGGCGCGTAGCCGCCGGGGCGAGCGCGACCCCGACGCCCAGGGCGGCGACGGCACAATAGGCCTCTGGGCGAACAGCGCCTGCTGCCCCGACGAGCAGGCCAGCGAGCCATGGTCGCGGGTGCGGCGATTCCTCGCTGGAGACCATCACGGCGAGCGCAAGCGTGACGAGTCCGGCCGCCAGGGTGTGCTCGAAGAGCTCCGAGGAGTAGAGCAGAATGGGCGTAGCAAGTAGCGCGATGGCGCAGGTGGCGAACGTCCATGCAGGGCTTGCTCCGAGGCGTCGAAGAAGCAGTCCAAGGCCAAGCGCCACCAAGAGCGACCCGAGGAGCGGCACCACGGCGGCACCGCGCATACCCAGCAGCCCGATCGGCGGTGCGGCAAGGCCCGTGAACACCACCGAGTAAATCCCTTGGACGTCGTGGTCCACGACGCGGACGAAGGGAAGGCCGTACGGCGTATACGATCCCTGTGGGTCTATCTTCTCGTCGCGCAGCAGGCCGCGGGACTGAAAGCTGCTCTCCCAGAGTGCGTCGGCCTGTGCCAGCTTGACGCCGGGATCTCCGCTGGACGCGCGCGGGCTGAACCCGTAGACCCATGCGACGAGCAGCACCCACGGCCCTGCGACAGCGACTATCGTCGTCCAGCGGAATCGCAGCGCTCGTGGAAGAGGGCGTTGCAGGGCGCGGTCCAACCGTCAGTGGCGCCAGTGTGGCGCCAATACAAATGAGGGGTCGGCCTTTGACGGCCAACCCCTCATTCTTCTTGGTAGCGGGGACAGGATTTGAACCTGTGACCTTCGGGTTATGAGCCCGACGAGCTACCGGACTGCTCCACCCCGCAGCAATTTGTGGAGAGGTATGTATAAGGCTGGCGGGGGGAAGTCAAGTCGGGGTGGCGGAATGTCGCTTTTTGGCTCCTCGCGGCGCCGGATCGGCCCCGTCGGGGGCTCAATGGCTGTCCAGGAAGGCGAAGTAGCGCTCGGGCAGGTCGGCGAGCTCCATTCGCCGGCCGCACTGCTCGCAGGCCATGTCGGGCAGGCGCGGGCGCTCTCCGGCCACGACGTCCACGACGACGTCGCAGATGGACAGGCACTCCTGGCACTCGAGAGGGGTGACGACTGATCGCACGAGCAGCCGCTGCGCCACCATCGGCAGCAGGTTCAGCTGGCCCACGACAGCGGGGGAGCAGCGGTGAGCGACGATCACCTGATGATCGTCCAGTCGTTCGACGAGCCGGATCAGCTCGCGCGCCCCGGACGAGTTGACCGTTCGGACGTGCTCGAGGTTGAGGACCAGGTCGCCGGTCGATTGCGCCAGCGCGGACAGGTCGCTGTGCTCGTTGACGTCCCGGCCGAGGGTGACGTGGAGGTCGTGTTCGACCACGAGCGGCACTGGCGCGTCGTCTTGGTCGGTCTCGGTGTCGAGGTTCGCCGGAAGCCAGCGGAGCAAGGCGATGAGACTCGCGGCGTCGGTCGGCTTGTCGATGACTGCGTGGGCGACCGCCAGGGCCGTGTGGTTGGCCGCCACCTGGCTGAACCCGGTGAGCAGGATCCGCATCACTTCCGGCCGTTCGGCCCGGACTCGGCCGAGCAGGTCGAGCCCGTCGCTCGAGCCCAGGACCAGGTCGGAGACAACCGCATCGACCTCGAGGTGGTGCAGGAGCCACAGCGCTTCGAGGGGGCTGCGCGCGATGTACACGTGTCGCGTGAGCTCGTCGAGCTGCTCGCGCATGGCCGCGAGGAACTCGCCGTCGTCGTCGACGAGGAGGAGTGCCGGCAGTCGCTCGGCCACGTCGCGCTCGAAATGCTCCCGCATGTGATTCAGTCCAGCGGATTACCGCAAAGACCCCCAATGTGGATCGTAACACTGGTTGGCCGATGTGCGGCAGTTGCTTTGGCCGGGTGTCGGGACCTGTCGCCGCCCATCCGACACCAGCGCCGAGCCACCCACGAGCGAGGAGGTGACGGTGTCGAGTATGCTCGCGGGGATGAGAGCGAGGATGCTGGGCATGGCCGCGGTGGTCTCGATCTCGGTGTTGGCGGGCTGCGGCAAGCGGTCGGACGACTCCGCGACGAAGAAGCAACCGCCCGCCGACGACGCAGCGATCGTTCGGCCGGCTGACGGTGGGGTGCCGCCAGCGGATGCGGCGCCGGCGTTGCCGCCGGGGACGCCGGACATCGAGGTGCCGGCGCCAGTGCTGGAGTAGCAGCGCCCTTCGACAGCGCGTGCGCACCGCGCGCACAGCCGCGCTCGGGGCGATCGGACCCCACGCAGCCGTTGTTTCTTGCCGCGCACACGCGCGCTCGGGGCGATCGGACCCCACGCAGCCGTTGTTTCTTGCCGCGCACACGCGCGCTCAGGGCGATCGGACCCCACGCAGCCGTTGTTTCTTGCCGCGCACACGCGCGCTCGGGGCGATCGGACCCCACGCAGCCGTTACTTTTTGCCCAGGCGGCGGCGGACTTCGCGCCAGAGGCGCTCGTACGATTCGGAGGCGTCCGTCCAGCGGGCGAACGACGCCAGCGGCTGGCGGCGGACGCTCATCTGTTCGACGACGCTGGCGTAGGGGATTTCGGCTTTCAACAGGTCGCCGCGCTCTTTGCGCAGCTGGTCGACGGTCTCGAGGTGCAGCTTCTTGCGCCGGTCGACCATGCTGAAGAACGGCATGACCTGTACTTTGAGGCGGCTCTTGGCCAGGAACTGATCGAGCTGCTCGAGGGTGCGCAAGGACAGCGGCGCGGGGATGACGGGCACGACCAGGATCTCGGCGGCGCGAAAGATGTTTTCGGACAGCAGCGACAGGCTGGGCGGGCAGTCGAGGAAGACGTATTCGTACTCGCTGGCCAGGGGCTGAAGAACGTGGGCGAGGCCCTTTTTGGGCTGCTCGAGCTCGTCGAGTAGCAGGTCCAGGTTGCGGTAGGACTGGTCGGCCGGGAGGATGTCGAGGAGCTCGTAGTCGGTCCCCTTGATCCGGCCGTCCACTTCGCGGCGGGCCAGCAGCTTGGCGATGCCGCCTCTGACCTTGGGCTTGACGCGAAAGTAGTAGGTGCTGGCGGCCTGTGGATCGAGGTCCCAGATCAGGCTGCGCTTGTGCGAGCGCGAGGCGAGGTAGGCGAGGTTGACGGCGGTCGTGGTCTTGCCGACGCCCCCCTTGATGCTGAATACGCCGACGACCCTCACGACTTCGACTCCACGGCCATGGCGCGCACGCGCTTGCGCACGGCCTTGCGATCGAAGCGCCGGAAGCGCTTGCCGACCTCGGCGCGGGCGTCGCGCTGCCGCTCCTCCAGATGTCCCACCAGCACCCCCATGGCCAGGAGGGTATCCGATCCGCCGTAGCCTTCGCTGAGCATGGCCCGCGCGAGGATGGCCAGCTTCTCGGCCTGGACGTGCAGATCCTGGAACAGGCCCAGGCTCTCTTGCAGGCGCTTGAGCTCGGAGACGACGCGATCGAGGGCGCCAGCGGGCAGGATCGACTGGAACGATTCGAGGAGATAGCGGAGTTTCTTTGCGGTCTTGCGCAGCTCGTGGAGAGCCTGGGGCGGGCTGCCGGGCCCGATCTCCCTGCCCTCGCGCACGAGGCGCTTGTGGGCGCGGCGGATCTCGGCGCCGGCGACGACTGACAACCCCTGGCCACCGCGCTGGCCGAGGTCGTCGCCCTTGGCCAGGAGGCGCCAGGCCTCCATCATCTGCGCGTAGCGCGGGCTGTCCATGGCCTCGCGCAGGGTCGCCAGCGCAGCGGCGCGGCGGGCGTCGAGATAGGCGTGCAGCGGCTCGATGTCGGCCTGCATCGCCTGCGGAAGCTCGGCGCGGTAACCACCCAGTCGCTCGAGATAGACGTCGAGGTCGCGCAGCGCGCCGCTATCGGTCCCCAACCAGCGCAGCTCGGCGGCGAGCGCAGCGGCCGGCTCGGTGGGCAGCACACCGCGCATACGAGTGAGCAGGCTGCGCGCGCGGCGCATGGCGACGCGGAGGTCGTGGAGAAACTCGGGATCGAGGTCGCGCGCGACGCCGTCTTCGACCCGCCGGGCGACGTCGAGCAGCGCGGCGAGGATCCGCCGCAGACCGCCGGCGGCGGGCTCGTCGGGATCGAGGTCGACACGCGGCTTGTTCTGGTAGTCCTCGGGATGGCGCCCGGCCGCGGCGACGACGTCGTCGAGCAGATCGCCGGCAGCCGGCTCGAGTCCGGCGTCGGCCAGGGCGGCGGCGACGGCGTCGGCCTCGGCGGCGTAGCCGCGGACGGGCCGAACGACGACGCGGCCGGGCAGCGGCTCGCCGCCTGCGTCGCCCCGCTCTTCCTCGATCCGCGCCACCAGCTTGTCGTCGTCGTTGGCCACCTCGACGATCTCGGCCTGTCGGTCGAACGCCCCGACCTCGAGCAGCGCGCGCACGCCGATGAGGCAGGCGACCTCGACCAGCTCCGGCGGCAGCGTGTCGGCCCGGGCCGGCGCGGCCAGCGCCGCAGCGGCGACCACGGTCTCGCCCGAGCCCAGGCGCACCAGGCGCGTCCGCTGCGGGTCGACGACCAGCGCCAGCCCCGCGGCGTGCAGGCGCCAGCCGAAGGTGTCGAGGTAGGTCCGGACCCCGCGCGCGGCCTCGCTGCGCTGGCGCAGCCGCAGGTGCGGGGGTAGCTCGAGCGCCTGCGCCCAGGTGGCGCTGATGCGAAAGGCACGCGGGTTTTCGCCGATCGTCAAGCCGCTGAATATAGCAAGCTCCCGAGGCGACGGTGTCGCACCCACGGGAGTGGCCGGCTGCTGTACTCTCGACCCGTGAGGAAGCCGCAGGCGTTGGGCAGACGCCGCTGGTGGTCGGCGGTCAACGCGCCGCTGCTGGCGGCGATCGCGGCCACGCTGCTGGCGGCCCTGGCCTACGCCGGCGACCAGAAGGGATGGTGGAGCGTACCCGGCCTCGACCGCGCCGAGCTGCTCACGGTCGACGCGCGCTTTCGCTTCCGTGGCAGCCGCGCGCCGTCGTCGGACGCGCTAGTGATCGTCGGCGTCGACGACGCCACCCGCGAGCGCCACCCGGAGGTGTTCCAGACGCGGCGCGGCTGGGCGGCGCTGATCGACGCCATCGGCGCCCGCCACCCGCGCGCCATCGGCCTCGACCTGTTCTTCCAGGCGCCCGAGGTGGCGCTGTCGCCCGAGGTGGTGACCCACGTGCGCACCGCGGCCAAGGCGGTGCGCGCCGAGCCGCCGCCGCACACGCCGGCCACCGACCAGGCGCTGTCGGCGCTCGACGAGGTGATCGAAGAGACCCGCGGCGACGAGCTGCTGGCCGCGGCGGTCAAGCGGGCGAAGGTCGTCTACCTGGGCACGCTGTTCTACCTGCCCGAGCACGGCGAGAAGCCGGCGTCCGACGGCGCGGCGGTGCCGCCCGGCGTGGGCAAGGCGCGCTACGACGAGTCGGCGCTGGTGGCGGCGCCGCCGTCGCGCCGGCCCGCCCGGGCGGTATGGGTCGGCAGCTCGCTGCCCGCGATCGCCGACGGCGCGGCCGGCGCCGGCGCGGTCAACGTGATCACCGACGACGACGGCGCCGTCCGCCGGGTGCCGTTGGCGCTGGAGTACGGCGGCGCGCTGTACATGCCGATGGGCATGGCCCTGGCCCGCGCGGCGCTGGGCGCCGACGCCAGCTACGTGGTCGGCGACGACGAGGTGCGCCTGGGCGATCGGCGCGCGCCGGTCGACCCGCAGGGCGAGGCGATGCTGTCCTACCTGGGCAAGAACGAGACCTTCCCCCGGCTGTCGGCCGCCGACGTGCTGGACGGGCGCATCCCCGACGGCGCGCTGACCGGCAAGCTGGTGCTGGTCGGCTTCACCGACAAGGCCCGCGACAAGGTGCAGACGCCGCTCGACGCCAAGATGGACGGCGTCGAAATTCACGCCACCCTGGCGCACAACCTGATCTACGACCAGCTGATGCGACCGAC
>Ga0114931_10007978_pt1 | contig 12862 bp, 7 predicted proteins | sample 2SBtaG_FD_89579 | JGI IMG/M metagenome (GOLD analysis project Ga0114931, IMG submission 89579) | Deep subsurface microbial communities from Kolumbo volcano to uncover new lineages of life (NeLLi) - 2SBTROV14_V59a metaG | ecosystem: Environmental > Aquatic > Marine > Volcanic | place: Kolumbo...
ATCCCAGATCCAGCATTGTCTCCAGGTTCTTGAGGTAAACCACATAATGGTGCTGACGCAACCAAAGTAGACAATATCGAGCGGCATCACGTTCACCCTTGCCATCACGGACATCACGAAGATGCATTAAGACAGCTAGGGTCTGACGGGGGTTTGCTTGATAGGCCTTTACAAAAAGTGACATAATCTTGTACTCTTCTACGCCCCGGATGGCCATGATAAAGTAATCTAGGACCTCATTACCAGTGCTGCTATGAACAGGTTGTCCATTCTCTGTCTCTGTATAAGGAATGGGTTGAACAGTAGTGGCTGAGATGTGCGCATTAATTTCACGAGTCAGACATTCTGAGATTGAAGGCTCATACATACTATATGGCAAAGTAAACACTGTGATAACAGATTAGTTTGTTGTTTAGTCAAACAAGAAACAATTTGATCATTAAACCGAATAGACTATAATAGCTAATATTTTACTCAAGATCTGATACAGTATGGCAAATAAAATTAGAGCCACGAATGATGTGGCGTCAATGAAAGTGTATAATTTATTGCTTTAATAAATTGTGATTAAATTTTGCAATCATGAATTGGTAACCTGACAAGTACCAGAGTTACGGTTGCATTCCAAACCGACCATACAATCTCTGTTGCCATCGCATTTTTGACTTGCCCCGCGACCTTGGCCTTTTTCACAGGTATCATTCGAACTACAATAAGTCCCTATTTCGCAGGTCGAATTAGTAGTACAGGGTGATCCAACAGGTTCACCAGTTGTACGGAAACCAAGATACCATACGAACCAGATAATGAAGGCTAACGATAATATAATTATTAATATTATTATGGACCATTCCCAACTATTAGTATAAGTGGCCTGCTCGGCAGGTTTCTCTTTGATACTAACTATTTGACCACCAGTGGTCGGAACGCCTGTTATCATGGAAGATTGGAACCCATTTCCATCTGATACTACTTGTGGGGATATATATGGTTGAGCGAATGTGGGCTGCCCCGCAACAGCCATTATCTAGTACTTGTATTTTGATAATCGTAAAATAATATTTCGGCACAGTATGACTGGTATTGAGGCAATATTTTTAATGTTCTTTTAACAGTGAACCAGTAGACCGTTAAATATCGAGGACCTACTATTATTACATCATTTTGTTTAAAAGTATAATGTGAAGTCAATGAAGTTGGTACTTCGAGCCATTTCATTTGGTTGATTGTCTGACTCAAACATCGTAATCTCCACTCTAATCCATAACCCCTAAGTTGCCGACCAGGATGATGCATTCTCCACTCTAATCCATAACCCCTAAGTTGCCGACCAGGATGATGCATTCTCCACTCAAACTTTAGCAACTCAGTCCAACTGATGAAGCCAGTCACTGCTAATACCAACTTCCATGGTCTACCGCACCGAGTGGCCTTAGCACCACCTTTGATTTGACCGTTGTGTTGTCGCAATCTATGACCTAGATCGTAAGTTGCACCGACGTAAGTCCTTCTAGTAGTTGTTGATTGAATTATGTAGAAATAGCAGGCTCTACAAGTCATCTCTAATTGAATGGTTAAAATCTTTATTGGTTCAGATTGGATCCATGAATCATTATTTTCAAGCAGCTCAATATGTAATGGCATGATTACTATAGTTGGTTTCTCATGAGATTGTAAATATTTGCGGCGACTCTTCTTGGTCAAACGATTTTTCCAGGTAGTTCGAGTCTCTCTCGAAATGATATCCATTAATAGTCAAGTCGAGATTTTAGTATAGTTGGTCCCAAAATTCTAAAACCAATTTATTACCACACTATAAGTATCTATTTTGGATAATAAAATATCTCGATATGGAGTGGCTCCGGGCCGAGGCTCCTCGCTTTGCTAACAAATATCATGACATAGAATCAAATGTGCTAGAGGCTGTCTTGGAAGCATTGTTTTACAGTCTGGATAAGCTCAGAAAAGATAAGAAATATCCTGCCTTAACTGCACTTCAAACTCAGATCATGCATTTGCTAGATGACGGCAAGATGGAATGGTTTGAACTGGAGAATTCTAAAGATATCACTGCCCTACAGGATCTTCCCAGCCAGGTTTACATCGATGTTCTAGAATCAATATTGAAAGCCACTACCTATAACCGTGATCGAGCTAACGCTGATATTCCAGGCTTGCCTCGTCACAAAGCAGTGACAGTCACTGCCAGTCTTTTTTTACATCTAGTTGGTGTCGATCGCCAAAAATTTAGTCAAGGTCAATTGGTACTGCACCTTCCTGAATCTCTAACTCAGCAACAGCAACATCAATCGAAATTTTTTTTAGTTAAATTGTTGTATGAGTTAGTAATTATTTGCTTTTACCTATCTAGTGATGTCACAGCTCGTCGTTGGACCATGTGGCTGGCTCAAGTGATCAATGCAAACTGTATATATAATGTTAATTTAGACCAACAGCTCAACAATATCATGATATACTATATCCAACAATTCCCAGGTCAAACTATTCATCCCATTGAAATAGATTTACCACTGATTGATCCAGGCTCGCAGTACAAGTACCAAGGAATGAACCCATCTATTGTTTCCTGTGAGAAGGGCTATCTTATCAACATTAGGGCTGTTAATTACGAGCAGAAGAACGCGGTTTGGTTCAAAAGCCGTGCCAAGGATGACAAAATTAGAACCAAAAATTATCTAGTTGGGTTATCCTCTGAATATCAGAAAATTTGGCAGGTGGAAGTTGTTGATCGATCTAATCTACCCCGCTACGACACAGGAATTTTTGGTTTGGAAGATTGCCGTATTTTCTGGTTGAATGGTCCTCAAGGTGATCCTCACCAGGCACAATTAGATAATACTGATAGTACTAATTCTATAATTAAATATGGTATAGACTTTTCCCAATTGGCAGTTAGTTGCACTACTGCCGATTCTCGTTTACCCTTCAATCCTCAGATTTCAGTGGGTCGTCACGGCGCCGATTTGTGTGATGGTAAAATTGCTATTGAAGAGCTAATTGCATTAACTAAGGAGGGAACTGGTTACCGTTGTGAAAAGAATTGGCTTCCTTTCATTGAAAACGGAAAAGCCCGCTTTATCTACGGTTATAATCCATTGGAGTTGATCGATGTTCCTGTGGTTGATCAATGGAGGAATCAGTTGGGTGTTAAAAACTTACGGCTCAAGGTTCAATCTCAATGTCAGACTAAATTCAAGAAAGATCTACCAATCAAACTGCACGATTACAGAGGGTCTTGCAGTCCGATAGTCTGCAAGATTGCTAATCAAAAGGTCTATCTGGTTTGTGTTCATGGGGTGATCATGACTAATATTCGCTACTATCATAGCCGATTCCTAGTCTTTAATCTAGTTTGGGATCTACTATCTTACACCTCACCATTTTGTTTTAAAAACTCTGGTATCGAGTACTGCGCTGGTATGTGCTTAACTGAGGACCAAGAGAATATCATCTGTACATATGGTGTCGAAGATCGACAAGCTTATTTCAGTGTAATACCATTGAAGGCCTTGGAATCACAGCTGATTTATCCTGAGGAGGTATTGATGTAATTATATAATTTAATCGTTCCTTATTTATAAGGGCTGATTGTAGTTATAAGTCCTTATTATAGTTGTAAGGACTTATTGTAGTTGTAAGGTTTTATTGTAGTTATAAGGACTTATTGTAGTTGTAAGGACTTATTGTAGTTGTAAGGTTTTATTGTAGTTATAAGGACTTATTGTAGTTGTAAGTCCTTATTATAGTTGTAAGGACTTATTGTAGTTATAAAGACTGATTGTAGTTATAAGTCCTTAATGTAGTTATAAGGAATGATTGTAGTTATAAAGACTGATTGTAGTTATAAGTCCTTATTGTAGTTATAAGGACTGATTGTAGTTATGAGTCCTTATTATAGTTGTAAGGACTGATTATAGTTGTAAGGACTTATTGTAGTTGTAGTTGTAAAGACTGATTGTAGTTATAAGTCCTTATTATAGTTATAAGTCCTTATTATAGTTATAAGGACTCATTGTAGTTATAAGGACTCATTTTAGTTATAAGGACTCATTGTAGTTATAAGGACTCATTGTAGTTATAAGGACTCATTTTAGTTGTAAGGACTCATTGTAGTTATAAGGACTCATTTTAGTTGTAAGGACTCATTGTAGTTATAAGGACTCATTGTAGTCATAAGGACTGATTATAGTTATAAGGACTCATTTTAGTCGTAAAAACTCATTATAGTTATAACTATAATAAAAACTAATTATAATTGTAAAAACTTATTGTAGTTGTAAGGACTGATTATAGTTGTAAGGACTTATCGTAGTTATAAGGAGTGATTGTAGTTATAAATTACCTGAGGTGATCCTGAAGACCGGTAGGGATTATATAAATATATATATATCAAATTTGATTTCTAAATAGGTAGTTAGATTATTGCAAAACCATTTCTAGTGATCCGGTCTCATCCCGATTCTCGACTGATATGTCTTCTACCCGTGATGCTTGGGCCGAGGATTCTAAGTTTCAAAAGATTAAGGAAGATGAGGATTATCTCAGACAAAAGTACGCTACCCGCGATAGTGACCGTCCTGACCATGAAAACCCTGTCCACAACTTAATTCAGTTGGATAAGAAGTCATTGACTGAGCTTAGGAAGACTATGTCTTTGGCCTCCATCAACATGTCTGATGACGTACTTTCCTATCCATGCCGTTACTATTACTATTACTATCCACTTTACTATCCACTTGAACAGTTTAGTATTTTCAATCTTTTGGAAGTATTGCCGGGCGAGCTAGCTGAACATGTTTGTGTGGCAGGTGGTGCTGTTCGGGATCTGATTATGGGTGACAACAAGAGAACGGCAGATTATGATTTTTTTATTGTGGGATCCGACGATCCACTAACAATTGCTAAGCAGTTGTATGACTTCATAAATAAGTATATCTACATTAAGAACTTCATTCGAACCCTGCATTCTATAACACTAAAGGGTAGTAATTTTAAAATAGGCCACAAATACGAAAGGGGCAAAGTATATGGTGAAGTTGATCTCTTGTATAGCAAGATGTCTGAAATGTACCAGAGGACCAACCTTCATACGATACAAATAATTCTCAGATCATATACGAGTCCATCTGAAGTAGTGACTGGTTTTGATTTGGATGCCTCAGGAGTTTGCTATTGGAAAGGACATATTTATATGACCCATCGAGCGTACTATGCTTACGAAACGATGACCCAACGTGTCGATGTCGATCGGATGAGTCCAAGCTATAGTTATCGCTTGGCCAAGTACACAGATAAGGGCTTCGCGATTAAGATTCCATCACAGTACTACAAGAAAGGGAGTAAGCACCTGAGTTGGGCTATCGCTGTGGTCCATAAGCTACACTCAATTGATGAATTGAGTCCGTTGGCACAGTTGTTGGTAATGGATGCTGCTTCGAAATGTCAAATGAGTCAGATCAAAAAGGAAATCCTCTACAAGGTGTCGGACTACGGTCCAGATTACGATCCGAAAAAGAAAGAATATGGAGAGAATATCATTATCTTGCGTAATAGCAAGATGCAAGTGACGGGCTATATCTGCTGGAAAGCTGATTTTGTCTGGTCGTTGAAGGATATTAAGATCAAAGGAGAGTGTCTGGTTCCAGAAATGGTTGAGTTTATGATTGATAACCCTGGCCAACAAGGTCTAACTGGCTCATTTGAGCCCATCCAAATGTCATGGGAAGAGTGGTCTGATCTGACATGTATTAAGAAGTTTGTTTAGTCACTAGTGACTAATAAGAGCATTCAAAAAAATAGTCCTAAATAATAGGACTAATTAAGATATAGTAATCAGGCAGCTATCGCTGATGGACCAGCCAATGATGGTCCACCAATCCCCAACATTTGTCTCATCAGAGTTGGTGAAACCATTGGTTGAATTCTGACTTGTTGTCTAAGTTTGTCGATAATGTTAACATGTGGCTTGATTGGTTCAATGAAAGATCGAGGTGACACAACAGGGCTAACTACCGGACCAGTTACAGGTTTTAGTTCAATAGGTGCTTGAACTCTTTCGGCCAACTGAACATCACTACGATCGACCAGTCGTTCGTGCAACCACTCCACCATAACGTTGTAGTAGTAAGTAGGGTTTGATTCTATTGGAACCTCAACTGAAATACAATACTGATAAGCCTGATCCTTGATCTGATAACCCCTAATTGTCATACCCACTAAGCCCAATTCAAGCTTTTGTTGTTCAGTCATACTCCGTAGCAGTATCAAGTTGATATTGTACCAGCCTATGTCGGGGTACTGCATGGTGATCAAACTCTCGACAGGCCTTGATCTGGCTTCGTTAACCAATCCTGCCATTACTTGAGCTTCCATCAGACTGTCAACCTGAACCTCGACTATATCTTGGAAGAAGCGGTAACGAGTGCTAGGAATACCAAAATCCATAAAAGTGGCTGCGATCTGGTAGCGGTCCTCTGCACCTGATCCAGACTTGAGCCAGACCCAATCAGATTCTTGGATGATGTGTTTGATCATAAAATGAACTGCGCCACCGACAGGTTCAGTTAGTCTACTGTCGGACCACTCAGGATAGAATATAGTCTTGTGATGGCTAGTTTGAGTAGCATCAATCAAAGATGATACCTTCCAGCGGGCCATCCTCTGTCGGTCAATAGTAAGCGGAGCTATGATGTAACCCAGCTTATACATGTCGGTTAGTCTCTGTATACCATTGAATAACATCTCATGGTAATAACTAGTATAGACATCGAACCTACTTAAATTAACGTACATACCACCGACTTGAAACCGATTAGGAAGTAAGTATTGAGCATGCGCATGGTAAGTAAAATTAAGGTAGCGCATAGTCTGATTGACCCACCACTTGGGAAGCTCGACTCTCTTGCTACCACCAGAAATTGTTATGTTCCACGTGCTATTATCAGCTAGAAGGAGGCACATATCAGGCTGGTAGGCCACAATAGCATCTAGAGCTTCTTGCATGTATTTTTTCATTTGGGGTGTCAATTGGTAAGGGATGGCACCCTTCCAAAACTCAACTATCACTCTCATTTTGCTGTCCATATAGCGCTGGTTAAAATGAATGAATAGTTCAGGATCCAATACCTTGTGAGAAAGAGGTTCTAGACGAGTTTTAAGGCAAAATAAGTTGTAAGGACGATAATTGAATTGAATTGAGTTTCCAAAATCCCGTTTATTGTAACAAAACTCAGTTATATTACCTGACCTGGTTTGGAAATAGGGAGTTAGCAAATAACTAGGTGTAAGATTTTTGACAGGTTCTCTCTTATTAGAAAGTATTGATTGGGGATATCTGCCAACATCTTGCTCAAGTTCTCGAAAACTATCACCATCATTCAATACAATTGTTTTAGACATAATTACTTGTTTATTTTGTTCTGACTTTCACCGATAAAAGATCGCAGCTATCTTTTATCAGAAATTATTTTAGGCATAGGTCTTAATCATTAGTAAAGCAGGACAAAAGGTTAAACGATATGTACAAATTAGATCGTTTGCAAATCGTCGGTCCAATCGGTCTAGACACACCAGCCTGTGTAGTTAGGGAGATTTGCATGGCTCACGGCATTAGATATGATGATCGATTAAAGAATGACATTAATTACCACGGCTTAATGGTTAGTATCCTAATGAGAAGTAAACCAATTACTGTCCAACCACCATTTGAAGCCACTGACTTGCAACTAATTTCTCGCTTCATCAACCCCTATCAATCAGCCCTACAATGGCCCGAATTTAATGGTAGGTATTACCCTGGAACATTCACTCTTTGTCAAGCATTAGATCAATATCTGAACTACAGTAACTGGAACAACATCATCTACACAGCTGGCCTAACACAGATCGGACCGCTGACTAGTGATGACATCCTTAAATGGGACAGTTGCATCTCATATTCATACTGTAAGAAGAACCGTCTAACAGTTTCATCCAACACTAGTCTGTCTGACATGATTCATATGATTTACACGTATAGTACTACTAGTTCTGACCTGTTGACTCGACAAATTACATCTCTATTGAGTCAATGTAACGATAGAAGTCACTTGATAACAATACTAACTACATTACAGAATGGTCATTTCAGATTCCGACCAACCCCTCCGGCCGAGGTGGTCCAACCCGTTCCCAAAAACATCCCAATTCATGGAGCAGTGGTAAAAGCTGCAACTGAGACCAATAATTTTAATTTAGTGAGACAGGAAGTTAAACTAGATGACGATAAGCAGCATATTAATAGTGTAGATCACAAGTTAACACCATCTAAATCTATCCAAAAATCTAGACAAGAAACTAAAACAGAAGTAGTACAATCAACAGAAGTATCCAACCTAATTTTGACACCCATTGACCAGTCGGCCCCTCAAACAGAGTCTTATAATTTGGTACAACCTGACTCTCAAACAGAGTCTCATAATTTGGTACAACCTGACTCTCAAACAAAGTCTCATAATTTGGTACAACCTGACCATCAAACAGAGTCTCATAATTTAGTACAACCTGACCCTCAAACAGTGTCTCATAATTCGGTACAACCTGACTCTCAAACAGAATCTCATAATTCGGTACAACCTGACTCTCAAACAGAATATCATAATTTGGTACAACCTGACTCTCAAACAGTGTCTCATAATTTGGTACAACCTGACTCTCAAACAAAGTCTCATAATTTGGTACAATCTGACCCTATTTCACAGCAAAATGTTAGTCCTGTCAAACAGACTCAACTCACTAATCATACCCAACCTCAACCAAAAATAATATCCCCTAACAATGCAAAAACAGAACTAATTAGTAAGAAGGAGCAAAAACGAGAGGATGTAAATTTTAGTCAACCTGAAATTGAAGAGCTAGAATATGACCCTCAGTATATTCATCAGGATATAGATTCTATAATAGATGACTGTCGAGAGTCTCTGGAACAAGTAGGTATTTCGGACAATGACCAGAATGAGATAATCGGAAGCCAATACCACCGCTCTATGCAAAGACAATTGGCTAAATTACCAGTTGAAGATCATGCATCGGCGGTAGTAGTGTCAGCAGTTAAGTACAAGTTAGACTTTAGTCAAGCACGAAATCCTATGGCTGAATATCAAAATCTGCATCGATTCAGCAAAAATATGAAGAATTACCGACCATTGGATCTCAAGTTACAACAGAAGATGATTATTAGTAGGTTGTTCATAGACAGTCCTCGGTTAGATATTGTCTTCAATCCATACTTCCCAATTGAAATGTATACTGAAGAGTGCCTAATACAACTAGCCAGAGGATATGATTTACAGTTCAATGATCAAAATGGCGAGAATATTTATACTTTCTTACAGCGTTGTTCATTAGTCAACATGTTCTACCCAGGAATAGGGCCAGTTAAAATCATTGGTAGTCAGCCCCAGACTGAGACTTTGGTCAACTGTGATAATCTAGATGATATAGATTGGTGGGAAGCTGTCAGCTATGGTTCTAACAATGAAAATTTCGTTATCTACACATATCAGGAATTATATCAAACTTTTGAGATAGAGGGTTATTTTAAGTTTTTGAGGACTGGTCCTCAAGACCCCAAAACTTACACTATTGAATCAATCAGGAGGCTACTGGCGGTCTGTCTAAGAACTAATTATCCTGGCGAGTCTGATGAAAATAGAGAAACTAGGTCTAGATTAGCTAGGAAAATAACTGAGATCTTGCAAGTTGAAACTAAGCTAGAACCTAAAGAGCGAGAGTTGTTACAACTATATCGTAATGATGACAAGAAGAACTATATTAAGGATGCCGCCCTTAAATTGTGTGACATTGTTATGTTCATCAGAGGTTGGCCTGGACGGGGTCCCCTACCCATGACTTCTAAGCAGACTAACGGTCACAAATTAGAAATAGTTGAAACCAGGACTAACAAGGCTATTAGTAATTTCTACGATGTTTTGAACAAAGATCATGAGGTCAGATCAGCTATATTATCTTACCCCTTGTTCAGATTTATGGATGGAAGATATAACAGATATGGTGACCCAGACGGTGGTTACAATATTGGTCAGAGATTGGAAATAATGATGGGAAATAGAAGAGATAGCATACAGCCTTGTATTAGACTATCTTCTAACTACTTGGCAGCTTCTTATACTAGAATGTGTTCTATCTTGAAGATAACTCCTAGGTTTAAAATTAAGAAACTAAGCACTATTGCTTGATGAATATTATTAATTTTAATTATGAACTAACACAATTCATATTGACAATATGAATTACTATATATTTTTTTTTACAACTCACCTAGTCCTGGTCCGGAGCTGAGATAAACTCTGCACACTTTGCTGACCTGACTCTAACATAGTAGTTAACAGTTGATTGAGGTTGCCGATCAGATCATAAATTCGATTGGCACCATCAATCAAATTAATCTGATTCTCCGGAGTAGTTGATTGGTTAAACAGTTTGTTTTTGTATAGATAATCCTGCAAAATTGTCAGCTCCGCTAATGAATCCCACTGGTTGTTAAGCTCCGGTGGAAATGGTTCTTGGCGGGCCCCGGTTGTTTCTGGGGTATTGAATGGGTTGAAAAAGCGGTCGTTCTCACGTGTAACTGAATTATGGTAGTACATTTGGCCCTCGTACTTCTTAAGATCCCATTGGTACATAGCATATTGTTCGTTCTTGATCTGACCCCTAGTGACAACCAGCTTAGTATCCGTGCTAGACGGACCTAACCAAGGCTGCTTGTAAACTAGACCAGCTAGATAAGACATGCTAGTACTGCTGGCAGTGGGATAGGGCAATCTAAATCGAAGTAACGCCACTAATGGTTTGATGATCTGTACCCAATGCTGTTGATCTCGCAAATCCTTGAGGTTAGTTCCTTCATCCGTGGCATCACCAGACCGGATGTTGACGATAAAGTATACATCCTTACCGACCCACGACTGTGCCATGGTGTCGTCAAACAATTGTGAATGCTTCTTGACCTTGACCGTAGATGGAAAGCGGATCTTCTTGGCGCCAGGATTATAGATATGCCACTGGATCTGTGGATAAAGGGTAGCCACGAAGTTAATGTCACTAGTGTCTGTTGGGCCAACGTAGATGAATACTGGATTAGGATTCTCTTCAGGTTTCCAGTACAAGTTGATGAACGACAACAGGGCCAAAGCATTAGAACGTTGATTCCACTTAATAGTGGACTTTTCTTGACCACGTCGGGACTTATACTCCTCTTGAGGGTCATCCGATAAAATATAGAGATCGTCTCTGGTGAATGTCTTCCAGTTAACTTGAATCATTTCTGCCATTGACATTGCCGGAATAACCTGCCTAACCAACCCTGTAGATTCTGGTGCTAGGGTATTCTGAACTGGTGCTGGAGTATTCTGAACTGGTTGTAGGGAACCAATAGGTACTTGTACTGGAGTATTCTGAACTGGTTGTAGGAAACCAATAGGTACTGGTGCTGGAGTATTCTGAACTGGTGCTGGAGTATTCTGAACTGGTTGTAGGGAACCAATAGGAACTGGTTGTAGGGAATCAACAGGAACTGCTGTTAGAGTAGGGAGACTAAACTGTAGAGACATAATAGTACGAATTAAATGCAACTATTGGCAGCACAACTTTAATGTCCTATTTTTGGTACAATAATAAATCATTTCTTGATCTGTATAGACCCATAAATATAGTTAAAAATCTACTATATAGTAGATTTTGTTAAAAAGTTAAAAATCTACCATATAGTAGATTTTGTTATCATGAATTTTTCAATAAATAACGTTAATACCAATGAAACTAACGCTAAAGTTGACGTTAAACGCTGTAGTAGTCTCGGTGTCGGAACCATCCCTATTACCGCAGACCACAAAGTAGATCATAGTAGGGTTTGCAACATTATCAAGTGACATGAATGCATTTATTTGTGGTAGAGGATTGGAATAGTTGACGGTCGATGGATCAATAGAAGTGTTAGCCAAACCCATCAAACCGTGACCACTAAAGTTAGTATAAATTATATTTTCACCGTAGGCCGACAGCAGACTGCTAACATCCAAACAGAAAATTGAGAAGTAGGTTCCAAATAACTGATAGTTCTGATTCCGGGACATTTGAAGAGGACCTATGGTACCCTGCAGACGAAACTGGGTGGCATTCTGGACACCACCCTCTGGTGAATCAATTACACCTGCTTCCAAGCTGAATAGGTCGTGGACCTGAGCATTCTCAGGACGGATTGTATCGATGTAACCGTTGACTGGTCTAAAGCTACTACTTGGACCAGATAAAGTTGGGAAGGGCCCTGCAGAATCTAAGAATGATATAGTGATATCTGAAGCTAATCCCTTAAAGTTATCTACTATTCTAGTATTAGAACCCACACGATTAAAGTTAGATGCACTAGTAGTGCCTGATCCAGGTTGACCTTGAGGACAAGACTCATTTAGTGTTGACATAGCTTCGTTGACAGCTGTGGTAACCATAGTTTGAATGGTAGTACTGTCACAAGATCCATTTAGTGTTGACATAGCTTCGTTGACGGCTGTGGTAACCATAGTTTGAATGGTAGTACTGTCACAAGATCCATTCAGTGTTGATATAGCTTCATTTAGTGTTGACATAGCTTCATCAACAGCTGTGGTAACCATAGTTTGAATGGTAGTACTGTCACAAGATTTATTCAGTGTTGATATAGCTTCATTTAGTGTTGACATAGCTTCGTTGACAGCTGTGGTAACCATAGTTTGAATGGTAGTACTGTCACAAGATCCATTCAGTGTTGACATAGCTTCGTTGACAGCTGTGGTAACCATAGTTTGAA
>Ga0114931_10007979_pt1 | contig 12860 bp, 5 predicted proteins | sample 2SBtaG_FD_89579 | JGI IMG/M metagenome (GOLD analysis project Ga0114931, IMG submission 89579) | Deep subsurface microbial communities from Kolumbo volcano to uncover new lineages of life (NeLLi) - 2SBTROV14_V59a metaG | ecosystem: Environmental > Aquatic > Marine > Volcanic | place: Kolumbo...
CGAAAGCGAATCGGCTGGGCGAGCATTCGCTACGTGCGGCACGATCGCTTCTTCGTCATGCTCGCAACGGAGGGGGTCCACCGGTGGAAGCTGGAAGAGGGGAACCGCATTCGCGATGTGAGGACGAATGCCCTCAAGTACGGGGGGTACGCCGTCACAATCCGACGCGACACGTCGCCGAGCAGGCGGGGCGCAGGGCGTTGGCGCGTTCGCGTTTCTATTGAGGCCAAGACGTACAAGAGGCTGAAGGCCTATTTCCTGATCTCGCGGTCCACCGGTCGGTGGAAGAACTCGCGGCCGTGTTCGGACGGGTTCCATTCGAGCCGTACGCCCCGGTCCGGCGGCAACTGCTCACGATCCTCAACGCCGTCAACCGCGCTCGGAAGAAAGCGGGCTACCGGCCGGTGCCGTTCGACGTACTTCGCTATCGACGACGGCCCCAGCGTGTGTTCGAAAACGCACGAGTCCCGGCATGAGTGCGTCGCCAAGTGAAGTCGCGGAAGACTCAGCAACCGCACATTCTTATGATGCGGTCTACGGTCACCCCGTGCCTCCTGAGCGTTGCCTTGAAGTGGGTATTCTGTTCAAGAATGTGTCGTAGTCGTTAGCCACGGTGAACTCGACGCCGGTTTTCAGGGCCTTGAAGTGCTCCCGACCGCAATCGATCTTGGCCTGCTCAGTCGGTCGCAGGGCGTCGGCGAACAAGATGGTGCCCTTGGTCTCCACGACGAAGTACAGCCGTTCCTCGCCTTCCTGTTCCACAAGCACCGCCCAGTCCGGGTTGTAGCCGCCGAGTGGCGTCGGCACAGTGAACCAGCCGGGCAACTTGGCGTAGACCCTGATCGCCGTGTTCTTTTCCAACTGGTCGGCGAAGGCGGCCTCGGTGTCGGAGTCGTAGACCACATGCTCGTAGACTGACTTCTTGGAGTCGATCAGGTTTTTCAAGTAGCCCGTCAGCTCCTCCTTCTCGAACAGCTCCTGTGCGTAGTAGTGCTCTTCGCCGAGGCGCTGGTACTTGATGCCGTCAACGATGGCCAGCCGCTTGCATCGGTTGATGGCCTCCGCCGCCAGTTCGATGAACTGCTGGGGATTACGCTTGAAGTCGTCAAGCCGGTCGCTGCCAAGCAGTATCCGGTGGATGCTGCGGCGGGTAAGCTGCGTGCGATCCTGCAAATCGGTCAGGAGGTCCGGCAGCTCGATGTCCGCCTCGTCGAGCACCATCGTCGCTGCGCCTTCGCGTTCGGTGGCTTCGATGCCCGCCTTGCCGATGGCGAGGTCCGCTTTACGCCACTGGAGCCGGGTCTTTGGAATCGCCGGAGCATCGCGCAGCGCCTTGACGCAGTCTGCGAGCAAGCGCTCGTTGTCGAACTGCACCCGGTAGGTGGTCTTGTGCTTGATGCGGTCCCATAGCGCTTTGAATTCGGCGCTGTGGAGTATGGCCTGTCGGGGCCGCACCTGGCGGCGCTCGTCGGCGTTCTTGATTTCCAGTCGCCCGGCCAGCTTCTTGAGGACCTGGGTGATCTGGTCGAGCTGCCCGCTGAACTCCTCCGGCACTTTGAGCGTGCCGTCCTTGAGCGCCTTCTTGAGCGAATCCTGCACCTTGCCCTTCTTGTCGATATGGCCCTGGGCCTTTAGGTGCTCCCACAGAGCCTTCGACTGGTCGAAGCCCAGCGGGGCCGTCTTGCCGTCCTTGTCGGCGACCGCGATGGCGGCGAAGATGTGTTCCTCGACGATACCGAAGCGGATGCCAGTGTCTTCCTCAATCTCCTTCTGCAAGTTCTCGGCGAAGTCTTCGTAGCTCTCCGTGGCGATCACGGTCAGGGTGTTGACCTCGAACCCGCGCAGGCGTTGTCCCTCTTGGTTCACGCAAAGCCGCAGGCCGCGCCCGATGGTCTGGCGACGTTCGCGTTCGGTGCGGATGTTCCGCAGAGTGCATATCTGGAAAATGTTGGGGTTGTCCCATCCCTCGCGGAGTGCGGAGTGCGAAAAGATGAACTTGAGCGGCGTCTCGAAGGAGAGCAGTTTCTCCTTTTCCTTCATGATGAGGTTGTAGGCGCGCTCGGCGTTGTCGCGGCCCTTCTGGTTGTTCTCGGCGGTGTCGGTCCAGCCGCCTTTCTTGTCGATGGAGAAGTAGCCGTTGTGGACCTCCTCGGCGGCGCGCGTCAGGTCCACTTCCTTGAAGAGGGTGTTGTATTCGGGGAGCTTCGCCGCCCGCCGGTATTCTTCCTCGAATATGCGGGCGTATTCGCCCTTTACGGCGTTTCCGTCCTCGTCGTATTGCCGGTACTTGGCGACCTCGTCGATGAAGAAGAGTGTGAGCACCTTGATCCCCTGGGGGCGCAGGCGCTTTTCCTTGTCCAGATGCTCGCGGATGGCCCGGCGGATCATTTCGCGCTGGACGGCCAGCGCGTCCACGTCGCCCACGGCCTGCCCCGGCTTGAGAAAATGTTCCCCGCCGGGGACGCGCAACTCGATGTATTCGTTTCCTTTTTCGACCCGAATCTCGCCAATCCGGCAGTCGGCGTAGATCGCGCGGCGGGTGGTCTGCTCCAGGTTGTCGCCGTCCTGCACCGTCATCTCTTTCCGCTTCACGCCGCTGGCCGTCTCCACGTCAAGTTCGACCTTTGCGGAAATGGTGCCGCGCCGGTTTTGCACCGACACCAGGCACACGTAGGGCTTGTTGTAGGCGTGCTCCACGGTGGCGGAGGCTACCTCGATCTGCTTGACCAGCCGCTTTTCGTAAGCGTCCACGGCATCGAGTCGGTAGACCATGTGGTGCTTGTCCACGTGCGTCGCCGAGTAACGCAGCGTGCAAAGCGGGTTCATGGCGTCGAGCGCTTCCTTGCCGCGCCCGGCCAGGCCGCCGTCCACGCTCTGCGGCTCGTCCACGATGATGATGGGCCGTGTCGCCCGAACCAGGTCGATGGGCTTCTCGCCGCCGGTCTTTTCGCTGTCCTTGTAGAGATTGTTGACGTCCTTCTTATTGATCGCCCCGACCGTCACCACCATGATCTGGATGTTCGCGCTGGTGGCGAAGTTGCGCACTTGGCCGAGCTTCTTCGAGTCGTAGAGGAAGTAGTCGAAGGGCACGCCCGCGTAGAGTCCCTTGAAGTGTTCTTCGGTGATCTGGAGCGATTTGTAGACGCCCTCCTTGATGGCGATGGAGGGCACCACGATCACGAACTTGTTGAATCCGTAGCGATTGTTCAGCTCGAAAATCGTCCGCAGATAGACGTAGGTCTTGCCGGTGCCGGTCTCCATCTCCACGGTGAAGTCACCGGACGCGAGCGATTCCGAGGGCGGAAGGCCGCCCCGAAGCTGGATGTCGTTCAAGTTCTTGACGATCTCGTCATCCAGCAACGTCAGCCGGTTTCCGATGCCGAGGTCGTTCTCCGCGAAGCTCATCCGCACCTGTTGGTCGTTTGGTTCGCGGGTGACGGTGAACTCCGTGCGGCAAATCTCCTGACCACGAAAGAGGTCGCAGACGGCCTCGATGGCGTGGAGCTGATAATCCAGGTTGGGGTCAAAATGTAGTTTCATCGCGGCATCTCCTACAGGCTCCGCACGTTGGAAATGCCGTGTTGATTGAGAATCGCAGCCAGGTTGGTCTTGGCCACGTCGTCGGCAAAGGCACTGTCGCGAAAGACGCAGGTCGTGTCGCCCGCCGGGGCGAACTTCTTGTGCCACTCGACGATGCCGAGCCCCAGCTTCTCCACCTCGTCGGCGGTGATCTTTTTGGTGAGACAAGCCATCAGCACGCCGCCGCCAATCGCGTGTACGTCCTTGCCCGCGACGGCCCGCTTCTCGATGGGCATGCAGAGGTCAAGGCCGAGCTTGAGGAGAAGTTCATGGAGGATGTCCGCCTCGCTGCGGTCGGTCTTCAGGTGTTCAATGGATTCCGCCAGCGCTAGGGTCAGGTCCTCGCGCCTCGGCTGCCATTCCTTGATGTTTGTGGAATCGAGCTTGAAGACCCGGAAGCCCAGATCACCTGCGAACATCGGATTCTCTTCCTTGATCTTCTTGGCGGCCCGGCGCAGGCGCTCTTTCGTGAGTTCGGCGATGTTGAGCGGCTTTTTCAGCTTCTTGCAAATACCTGCCGCTATCGCTTGAGCTTTATCAGTTGAATCGAAGACTTCAGGTAGCTGCACCAGCATGTAGCGACGACGCGCTGACTGCGCCGCATTCTCAGCCGAGACGGCGTGGGCAGTAGTCCCTGAACCGGAAAAATAATCCAAGACGATTCCATCAGGTTGTTCGCCGAACGTGATCTGTATGAGGCGTCGAATCAGGGCAGTCGGCTTCGGATTGTTAAACGCCTTGTCTCCGATCAGTTCACGAAGTTCTATCGTAGCCTTCTTGTTGCCGTCGATGTCATCCCACAGAGGCGAAGGCCGTTTCGTTCGACCTTCTAAATAGAACTTAACATATGGTTGCCACACTTGCCGACCTTCTCGCTCGACCTGCTTCCATACGACCATGTCGTTCTCAAGGTTCTCCTTGTACTTGTCAGGTCCGAAGCGCCATCGACTTTCATAACCCCCTGGGCCGACCGGGTACACCTGCGTGCCGTCTGGTGCCGCGACTGGGTAGTACATTGAGGGACGATCCGTCCGCCTGTCAGCATTGCCCGTTTTCCGAAGTTGCAGGACGGAATATCTACCTCTTTCATCCTCTTCCTGAAACCGCTTCTCGTCATTCTCATCAAGCGGCAAACCACAAAGCTGTGTATCCGGGTCCCGTGAGTAGCAAAGCACATAGTCAAAGGACTGGCCCAGACCTCCACTGTCCTGCCCTGTTGTCGTACCAGTTGCGCGAACGATGCAGCCCCGAAAGCACTCAGGTCCAAATATCTCGTCCAGTACCAACGAAACGTTCCTAAGCTCGGAATCGTCGATACTGACGTAGATGATTCCGTCGGGCGTAAGTAAACTCCGTGCTACTCGGAGGCGGGGGTACATCATGTTCAACCAGTCGGTGTGAAAGCGTCCGCTGGCTTCTGTGTTGGTGGTCAGCGGCGAACCGTTCCCGTCCACTTGCCCGGTAAGGCGCTTGTAGTTCTGAATGTTGTCCCGGAAGTCATCCTTGTAGACGAAGTCGTTGCCCGTGTTGTATGGCGGGTCGATATAGATGAGTTTCACCTTGCCCGCGTAGCTCTTCTGCAGGAGCTTGAGCACCTCCAGGTTGTCGCCCTCGATCATCAGGTTCTGCGTGGTGTCCCAATCCAGGCTTTCTTCCGGACATGGGCGCAGGGTGCCGGTCGAAGGCGTAAGCGCCAATTGCCGGGCGCGGCGCTTGCCGTGCCAATTGAGGCCGTACTTCTCTTCGGCGTCCGTGACGGTCTTGTCGCCCACGAGCTGCTTGAGCACGTCCACGTTGATCGCCGCGCCGTCCGGACCCTCGGTGACTAACTCGGGGAAGAGCGCCTTGAGCGTGGCAACGTTCTCCGCCGCAAGGTCGGGCGATTTCGTTTCAGGGTCGCGTGCCGTCAGTTTCTCCATCGTGTCCTCCGATTTATAGCTTGGCACGCGCGGCAGCGTGGGCCTGTTCCATGCGTTTCAGTTCCATGTTCAGTTCCATCTGCCGCGCCATCTGCTTTTCTTTCCCCGCCGCCGCGCGCAGGCGAGCCATCTCCGCGTCCAACCGGGCGCATTCCCGGAGCGCTTCCTGTCGCGCCGTGGCCTGTTCGGGGTCGGCGGTGGGGTTAAAAGCGCCCGTCAGTCGGGCGGCCTTGAAGGCGATCAGTGTATCCACCCAGCCCTGGTAAAGCACGTGCAGGTTCCCGTGGGGTTGCCGCTCCAGTGCCAACGCCTCGCGGAAGTCCGCCAAATGCGCGGCCTCGCTCCCGTTCTCCCACTCGGCGGCGACCACCTCGCCATCGAGCACCGTCTTGTCCGCCTCGTTCTGCGCCCAGCGCTTGTGCGCGGCCGAGAAGACCACCTGCCCGGCCTGCTCTGTCAGGAGCAGCAAGGGGTACGGCACGGCGCGGTGCACCAGCTCGACGAGGCGGGCCACCTTGGCCCCGGCTCGCAGGGTCAAGCGCAGCACGGCGATTTCCAGGTACTCGCGCTCAGCGTCCCGGTACTCGGGAACGCCGATGGTCGTGGGCTTGAGCGCCGCGACCCAAAAGAGTTCCTCGATCCCGTTGTTGATGTACCGCTTGTCGGCAGCCGTCGGCGCTCCGTTTTCGAGCAGAAGCTTCTTCGGCACGCGCCGCTCTACGCGTGAAGTGGCTGGGAGGTCCAGGGCTTCGATCAGGTCGGCGGCGGTCATTCGGAGGCCTCCGGCAAGATCACGAGGTAGGCGATCACCTCAAAGTCATTGATCCCGGCAAACTCACCCTTGAGGGCATGGGTGCCGCCCGGTTTGAACAAGCTTGCCATGGCGCGCTCTTCGTTTTTTCCGACCACCGAAGCCACGGCGGTGGACAGAAGCCCTTGTACCGAACGCATGTCCTCGCCCTGTTTGGTGGCCTTGTCGAAGCGGGCGCAGGCCCCGGCGTCGGGCATATCGCGTCCAAGACAAAGGCGCTTTAGCCGGTCGAGCACCTGCTTGGCCTGGGTATACGGAAGAAGCACGGTACCGTCCTCTCCCACATGGACCAGATAATGCGGCGCGAGAGGGTAGCTTGCCTCGGTGGTGCGCTTGGCCGCGTCGCCTTCGGCACGCAGGCAAAAGATGATGCCGGGGGCAATCTCGGCCTCGGTGCTGGTTGTGACCGCGCAGGTGCCGAGCGGGAGGTTCTCCAGCACGCCGGGATGGGCCTTGATGTATTCCGCGAGGTCAATGCGGAAGTTGGTGAGCGTTAGGTCGGCGATGGAGACGCCGGTCGAAAGGTCCTCCAGATCGATCACGGCGTCCTGGAGTTTCAGGAGTTGCTTACGGCGATACTCCGAATCGTTCATCTGGTTGCCGGACTGCTGCTCAATTAAGTTTTCCTCGCCCGTGGCGGAGATGTCGAGCAGCACCATGCGACCGCTAACGCGCTGCTCCAGGTTGATGTACTCCTCCAGTTCCATGTTGGGCCAGAAGTTGACAAGCTGGATGCGTTCGTTGGGCGAGCCGATGCGGTCGATTCGACCGAAGCGTTGGATGATGCGCACCGGGTTCCAGTGGATGTCGTAGTTGATGAGCCAGTCGCAGTCCTGGAGGTTCTGGCCTTCGGAAATGCAATCCGTGGCGATCAACATGTCGAGTTCGCCTTCGTCGGAATACTCCTCGGGCCGTTCCTTGGAGAGCGGCGAGAAGGCCGACAGGATCGAAGCGAGGTCCTTGCGTAAGCCGGGGCGGGTTGTCTGATTCGTGCCCGTGCCGGTGACGAGCGCTGCGTCGATGTTGAGCGTCTTCTTGGCCCAGGGAGCTAGGTGCTCATAGAGATACCGCGCCGTGTCCGCGAAGGCAGTAAACACAATCACCTTGCGGTTGCCGGGGTTGATGGGATCGCGGCACTTGTGTTCTATGATTTCGCGTAGCGCGGCGAGTTTGGCATCGCGTGCGGCGTCTACTTGCGCGGCTGCCGAATGGAGACTGGCCAACCTGTTGCGGTCCTCAATCAGGTCCTGCCTCCAGCGGATCAGGTCCACGTCCTTGAGCAGGACTTTGACCTTGCGACCGACGAGAAGACTCTCGAAAGCGGGGTCATCGAGGTCCACGTCCTCGATGTCGATTTCCTCCAGCTCTTCGTCATGATTCTCGATCCGTTCCAGCGTCGCTTCAACATCACGAAGCTGCCGCTGTACGGTGAGGGCGAACGACGGCACGGCACTTTCCATGCGTTTGAGAACGTTGACGCGCAGTAGATGAATTAAGCTCTCCTCGCGGTCCACTTGGCGGAAGAAGCTCATGCCGCCCTTGACCTCCGTGCTGTACTTCTTGTCGTAGGCTTCCTGCTTGTGGGGTAGCACATACCTGAGCGGCGCATAGGCGGAGAGATTCAAGCGTCGGATTTCCAGGTTGATGTCACCGATTGGCGGGAACTCGCCCGCACGGTCTACGTCGGCCTTGATGTTGATCGGCTTGAGGCGGTCGGGAAAGCGGCCCGTTTCGGCAATGCCGTAGTATTTCTCGATGTGCTTGCGCGACCTGGCGATGGTGAGCAGGTCCAGCAGGGTGAAGTAGTCGAAGCCCAGCATCTCGATCAGTCGGGACGGTGTGCGTTCCCCGTCGCTCAGATCGAGCCAGCGATTGAACTGTTTCTGCGCCAAGCGCGTTGTGCTGTCAATGCTGCTGATGCCGTGATCGAGCAGGGCCGTGTCGTCGCCCTCGGTCGCAAAGGCAATCTGGTTACGCAGGTCAGCCATGCGGTTATTGACCGGCGTAGCAGAAAGCATCAGGACGCGGGTCTTGACGCCCTCCTTGACAATTTGTCGCATGAGCCGGTCGTACCGAGTCTCACCGCCTTGGCGGGGTGTCCGCTTGTTGCGGAAGTTGTGCGATTCGTCGATGACGACAAGATCGTAGTTTCCCCAGTTGACGTGTGCGAGGTCGATGTCGCCTGAAAGACCGCCGTCGCGCGATAGGTCGGTATGGTTCAGCACGTCGTAGTTGAAGCGGTCGGGAGCGAGAAAGTTGCGGCGGTCATTCGCCTTGTAGAGGGTCCAGTTGTCCCGCAGCCGTTTGGGGCAAAGGACCAAGGCACGATCATTGCGCAACTCGTGGTACTTGATGATAGCAAGCGCCTCGAACGTTTTCCCGAGGCCCACGCTGTCGGCGATGATGCAGCCGCCAAAGCGATTGAGTTTGTCGATGGCACCTACGACGCCGTCGCGTTGAAACTTGTAGAGCTTGTTCCACACGAGCGTATTGCGGATGCCAGTTGCAGACTTAACAATTCGCTCTTCGTCGAGTTCGTCTGCTCGATCGTGGAAAACATGGTGGAGGATGAGTGAGTAAACGAGGAATGGGTCCCCATGAGCAGCCAGATCCTTCAATCTGTCGATCAATTCGAGCTTACAGCTCTCGTCCGTAGCAAGGCCGCTCCATTGCGCATCGAACCACTGACTGAGCAACGCGGCCTCTTCCGGCGTCTCCGAGGCTTGAATCAAGCTCATTGGATTGCCCGGAGTTAATCCGAGGCCATCGGTACTGAACGCCAGCGAGCCGAGGAGCGCCTGTACGGGATGGCCACTTGAATCGCGGATAACAAACGCGCTCTGTGGAATCGGGCCAATGGCGCGACGCACTTCCGCCGTGTCTTGGATCCACCGGGTCAAACGCTGTGCGAGCCAGCGGACTTGTAGTCGGTTGCGCGCCGGGCGATCAGCGGCTGTTCCTAGAACTTCCAGATCGGAGCCGTTCGGCGGTAACACGAGGCGGCACCCTGCGAGATCGCGTACGTCGCGTATCACCTCATCAAAGGCGAAAAGAGACAACGCGGGCGTCAGCACATCGAGTCGATGGTTCTGACTAATCATAGGACGGATCAGGTCGATGACGCGGTCGTTGCCAGTGTTACGTACCAATCTCATGCGGAAGCTGCCTTGAATAGGTCATGGGTTTTCATGCCGCTCTCCTTCTATGTCGCCACTGTCGTCGCGTACCCAAGCGACCACGTCTTCGGCCTTCCGGAGCGGCATCACGCACCCGGCCACGTCCGCCTCGCGACGGTTGCCGTACTCGTCGTACTTGCCGTCCCAAACAAGCTCGGTCTTCCGCGTCGAGAGCGGGTGCGGGTTGTTGGGTCCCGTACGCTGGCTGGTTATTCTTCTTGCTCACAGTTGCTTATATCCTTGCTGCCAACCTCGTTGTATCGTAATTCGCACCACTGCGTGGAGTCTCAACCCTGTAGTCAGACCATGGGAGTTAGAAGCCGTACTTGCGGCGTCGCGTCTCAAACGCCGTTTTGCCGCCTTCAAGAATCTCCTCAACAAGCTCTTGGACATGTTTGGAGTCGATAGAGCCGACATTCTCATCGGGAATATCTGCACGCCCACGCTCGGCTTCTCCGCTGGCAGAAAGCGCGATGATAAGCTCCGCATCGCCAAGGACGGGGATATTCGCGTTGTGCGTGGCAAAGACGAACTGACGACGACGCTTTTCCTGCCGCATGGTTGGGACGACGCCTTCGGTAATAAAGCGGTTGTCTAGGTCATCCTCGGGTTGGTCCACCACAAGAGGCCCTTCGGACTCAAGGAGCAGAAGTAGCAGAACGGCGGTAGCTTTTTGCCCTGTGGAAAGCTCGGCAAGCGCACGCCAGACGGACGGAGTTCCTTCCGGTGCGATATTGAGTTGAATTGTCGTCGTAGCCGGGAGGTCAAGCTCTTCAAGCCTTAAGAGGAAGTCGGGTTCGGCTAAGGCTAAAGTCTGGGCTTGGGCTGCGGGCATGCCGTAGCCTGTAACAAGTTCTTCTTTGCCCGAACGAGCCTTGGTCGCGAGGTCGGAGAGGGATAACCCGTCTCGGCCAGTGACGGCTTGAATCATCTCGGAGGTGCGTCCACTAAGCGAGCGTAGGTGGTCTCGGAGTGGCTTGCGGTTTCCTGCGTACTCGACGGTGACCCGTACGCGGTTTGAAAGTTGGTTCGTGACCCGTTTGGCAGCTTTCTCAAGTTCACGGAACTCTTCAGCTTTGAGACTCTCCCATGCTGTGACCACATTCTTCCGTTTCGTGGTTGCGTCGGCGAGTTGTTTTCTGAGCTGCTTCCTTGTGGTCTTGAGGGGTTTCAGCGTGCTGATTTGCTCTCGAAGCTGAATGAACTCCTGCCCATCGATGTTTTCTTTCTGGAGGTTGCGGAGAATCTTCGCGTAGGCGTGCTCGACCTTCTTCTTCCGCTCGTCCCACTCGGACCGAACGCCGGAGAGCCCGTTCTCGGTCTTGGTGATTGCGTCTCGGAGTCGCTGGAGGCATTCTGCGGCCTCGGTACTGAAGGTGTCGAGCACCGGACGGGCCCTCTTGAGCATTTCGAGGGCGGGGAGCTCACCGAGTTCCTCGTCAGAGAGGAAGGTTGTGTCAATCGGGAGTGCGTCGTCGAGGGCTTCCGCGAATTCCCTAAATGGAGCTAATGTTTCGTCGGCCTGATTAAGGGCTCGCTGTTCCTCTACGAGTTGGCTTCTGTCTTCGAGCTTTTCTTCGAGACCGAGCTCTTGATAACGCTTGAGCTTCTCTTCGAGGGCGGGTAGGGCCTGGAGTTGTGATTCGGTCCGGTGGAGCTCGGTTTCGAACTTCAAAAGCCCGGCTCGCGTGTTTTCTAGCTCTCGAAGGGCATTGTTCTTCCTGGTGTCGAGTGTGCGGTCACGTTGCACAAAACGTTCGAGAAGGAGCGTGAGCTTCTCCGGGTTTCGCGTGAGCTCGGAGAGTTCATGCTGGCCGTAGACCTCTGTTTCGGGCACTACGTCGGCAGGCGAAAGATTCGTGACGGAGCCCACGGAGTCTCTTACAACCGGTCGGTTGGGGACGGTTGCTTCGATGAGATACTCCCGGCTTGCAGGATGGTGTGACCGGATGAGGAGTGATATTCGAGTCCCATTGCGGAGGACGTGTTTGACGAACTCCTTGTGCTGTTTCTTTGATTCCTCGCTGAGCGGCTCGGTGCCGAGCACGTAGCGGATGCTCTCAACGATGGTCGATTTTCCGGTACCCCGACCACCGATCAAAGCGTTGAGGTTTTCACTGAAGCGGAGGGTGCATCCGTCGAGGAAGCCTCCTTCCCATCCGATGGCGATGAATTCAGTGTGGTCTTCAGGCGTAGGGTCGGATGCCAGCCGCACACGAGATTCGGGGTCGAGAAAGGCCTGCCGCAGGGCCTCGACCGTCACCTCACTCATCTTTACCCAGCAAGAGGCTGCGTCCTTCTCGAAGTCCGCGGGGTCGCTCACGTCGTGGCAGTTTAGGATGGCGATGGGACGCTCACGGCGATATTCGGCGTTCTTGTTGAGGAGAATGAGACGGCACTGTTCTGGAGCGTGTGTTGCAGGGCCGGGAAGCGAACATGCGAGAAGGTGTTCATGGGTCCACGCATTGATACACGGCGTCCCGCTAAGCGTAGCGAGGAGGCCGTTTCTCGCGGCGACGTGTGCGGCGATGCAGACCCCGCCCCAGTTGCGGTAGCACTCATCAATTAGCTCGATGGCGTCGTGTTTCCCTACAGGGGAGGGGTCCGAGTCGCCATGGATTCCACAATCGCCGATGATTCGCTCGATTGCATGCACTTCCCGCGTTCGGTCGAACAAGCAAAGAAAGTGGACACCTTCTTTTGTGGAGGCTTCGAATCCGGGGTAGACTTGGATGCCTGCTGCGCGTGCGGCGTGGATGAGGCTTTCTGCGGTGTTGATGCGGTAGTGGTCAGTTACGGCAATGACTTCGATAGCATGGTGCTTACACGCATCGACAATCGCGTTGTTATACGCAGTCTCGCTGGTGAAGGTGGTTTCGACTGCGTGACGCGATAGATACGCGAAAGGATTCACCTGAAGAGCACAACGGTAGAATCGGGCTCCGCTGGCCTTCGAAAGCGCCGTGGCGACGGGCTCAGGCCAGCTCTTCGTGGCGGTGACAGTTGCGGTAGTAGCGGTCATCGTTGGGTCCGTGTCAGTGCCTAGATGCTGATTCTCTCCACGATGTTTCTCGTCACCTCCCGTTTGCGACGATCGTACAGGCGCGTCGTTCGCGGGTCGGCGTGACCGGCTCGCTCCGCCACGCCGTTCGGATCAACTTTTCCGTCCCTTGTTACCCTTTCTCTTGCCCTCTTTCAAGGGTAGTGCCCCTTTTCGCCATTTCGCCCCAGGGCCGCGACCGATGCACTCTACGACGTGAGCCCGTTGCATGTCCCGCAGGACGCGGCGGATCATGTCGCGGCTCACGCCGGGGCAGGCGCGCTCAAGGGCGGCGAGCGTGAAATCGCCGGTCGTTCGCTCGATCGCTGCTTGCA
>Ga0114931_10007980_pt1 | contig 12859 bp, 9 predicted proteins | sample 2SBtaG_FD_89579 | JGI IMG/M metagenome (GOLD analysis project Ga0114931, IMG submission 89579) | Deep subsurface microbial communities from Kolumbo volcano to uncover new lineages of life (NeLLi) - 2SBTROV14_V59a metaG | ecosystem: Environmental > Aquatic > Marine > Volcanic | place: Kolumbo...
CTCGAGGCGGGGCACCGCGCCTGCCAGGGCTGCGGAGAGGCGTTGGCCGCGCGCCTCGTCACGGAGGCGGTCGGTCCGGACGCGGTGATCGCCTGTGCCACGGGCTGTCTGGAGGTCTTCAGCACGCCCTGGCCGCAGTCGGCCTGGCGCATGCCCTGGATCCACGCGCTCTTCGAGAACGCGGCGGCGGTGGCCTCCGGCGTGGAGGCAGCGCTCAGGATCCAGGGCAGGAACACCCGGGTGGTCGCCTTTGCGGGGGATGGCGGCACCTTCGACATCGGCTTCCAGGCCCTATCGGGCATGCTGGAGCGGCGCCACCAGATCCTCTTCGTGTGCTTCGACAATGAGGCCTACATGAATACCGGCAACCAGCGCTCGAGCTCCACGCCCCACGCGGCCCAGACCGCGACGTCGCCGGCCGGCCGAGAACGCATGGGCAAGCGCCACCTGAAGAAGGATCTCCTCGCGGTGATCGCCGCCCATCGCGCCCCTTACGCCGCCAGCGCTTCCGTGGCCTACCCGGTGGACCTGCGAAAGAAGGTCTACCGCGCCCTGGACACCACGGGCCCCTCCTTCCTGCTCGTGCACAGCCCCTGTCCCCTCGGCTGGGGTCACGAGAGCGCACGCACGATCGAGGTCGCGCGGCTGGCCGTAGAGACAGGCCTTTTCCCGCTGGTAGAGCTGGTGGATGGCATCCGCGTCGGGGCCATGCCCATCCGGGAGGTGCGGCCCGTGGAGGACTACTTGCGTCTCCAGGCTCGTTTCCGCCACCTGCAGGGCGACGACCCGCGCGCCTTGGAGGAACGCGCCCACCTCCAAGCCCTGGCCAGCCACAATATCGAGCGTTTCGGCCTCCGCGACGAAGCCGCACGGGACTGGGACACCGAGAGCGCCGACAGCGTGCGACGGGGAGGGCTCGTGTGAGCACGCCGCCCCGCCAACCTGCGATTCCGCCGCTTCCGCCCGGCGCCGTCGCCGAGCCCGCGAGCTCCCTGCACTTTCACACGGGGAGCTGGAGGCAGCAGCGGCCGGTGCACCAGCCGCGGCCGGCGCCCTGCCATGCCGCGTGTCCGGCTGGAGAAGATCCGCAGGCCTGGCTTGCGCTCCTCCAGGAGGGCAATTCGCGCGGTGCTTGGGAGAGCCTGATCTCCGCGAACCCCTTCCCCGCCATCACCGGTCGGGTCTGCCCGCACCCCTGCGAGGGCTCCTGCAACCGCGGGCACTACGATGCGGCCGTAGCGATCCATGCAGCGGAGCGGGCCCTGGGAGATGCGGCCCTCGCGGCGGCCTGGCCCTGTCCGGGGCCCGAAGTCGCTGCACATCCCCTCGCGGTCGCCGTGGTGGGCGCGGGGCCAGCCGGGCTCTCTGCCGCCTGGCAGCTCTGGCGACGCGGGCATCGGGCCATGGTCTTCGACGCGCGCCCCGAAATCGGGGGCCTGCTGCGGAGTGCCATCGCCCCCTACCGTCTGCCACGAACACTCCTCGAAGCGGAGCTGGGCCGGCTGGCCGCGCTGGCCATCGAGTTCCGGCTGCGGCAGTCGCTGGGGCGGGACGTCTCCCTGGATGAGCTCCGCAGCGACTTCGACGCCGCGATCCTGGCCGTGGGCGCCTCCCAGCCTCGTCCCTGGGAGGTGGATGGCGCGGTCCCTGCGGACCATCGCAGCGCGCTCGCCTGGCTGGAGGAGTGGATCTCCACCGGGTCCCTGGCTGCTCCGCGCCGCGCGATCCTGCACGGCGGCGGGAACACGGCGGTGGACCTCGCGCGCGTGCTGCGCCACTACGGCGCCCAGGTGGATGTGGTCACGGCCTCGGGCCTCCCGGGCACGGGCCCGCCGGAAGATTGCATGGCGGCGCTGCCGCGCGAGGTGAAGCAGGCGCAGGAGGAGGGGGTGCGCTTCCACCCCCACGCCCAGGTCGCCCGCCTGGTCCTGCGCGGCGGCCAGGTCCGAGGCGCCGAGCTCTCCTATCTGCGCAAGCTCCCCGGTGAGGGCGGCGGCACGCGTCGCGTCAGCTTCGAGGGCACCGAGACGCTGCTCGAGGCGGATGCCGTGATTTCGGCCACTGGCGAGGTGGTGGATCCTCGCGGCCTCGAACGCCTGCTCGAGGGTGAGCCCTTCCTGCGCGTGGACTCCGGCGCCCGCGTGGCCGGCGCCCAGAACGTGTACGCGGTGGGGGACGCCTGTGGGGCGTGCGGCATGGTGGCAGCTGCCGTGGGCCAGGGCCGGCGGGCAGCAGAGGCGATCCATCGCGAAGCGCTGGGCGCGGGCGGCCCGGCGGAGCTCGGCCCCTCGATTCCCTACGAGGCCTTGCAGCTGCACTACTTCGACCACCAGCCGCGTGTCGAAGGCCGGCTGCTGCCGCCGGCCGAGCGCGATCTCGAGCGCGAGGTCGAGGCGGGCTTCGCGCCCGCCGAGCTCGCCGCAGAGGTCGGCCGCTGCTTCTCCTGCGGCTCCTGCATGCGCTGCGACAACTGCTGGACCCTGTGCCCGGACTCGGCGGTGCTGAAGACCCCAGCCGCCGGCACGGATGGATCGCCGTACGTCTTCGACCTGGAGTACTGCAAGGGCTGCGGCATCTGCGCGGTAGAGTGTCCGACCGGCTTCATCGCCATGCAGCGGGAGAGCGGCTAGCCTGGCCGCAGGTGAACGAGGTGTGCAAGCTGCTGGGCGCGGATGCTGCGAGGCGCCACTTCGAGAGGGCGTCTTGTCTTCGTGAGGCCGCGGGTGGCCCCGGAGCATGAGTGCGGCCGACATTCTGTGCCTCAACTGCGGATCCTCATCACTGAAGCTCTCGCGCTTCGCCGTGGGCGAAACGGGCGAGGCTCTCCTCCACGAGGGCGTTGTGGAGGGCATCGGTCTGGAGAGCGGGCGCATGGAGCTCCGCGATGTGGAGGGGCGCACCCTCGTCGGCGTCGACGCGGTCTTCCACGAGCACGGTCAGGCGCTGCATGGGCTCCTCGACAGCTTGCACGAGCATGGCCTCGACGCTGTCGAGGCGGTAGGACACCGCGTCTTGCACGGTGGTCCCCACCGCCAGGGCCCCGCGAGGATCGACACGAGCCTGCTCGAGGAGCTGCGCGCCCGAGCGCCGCAGGCGCCCCTCCACCTGCCGCAGGAGCTCGCCGTGATCGCAGCCGTCACGACGCGCTGGCCCGGCTTCGCGCAGGTCGCGTGCTTCGACACGGCCTTCCACCGGCGCATGCCCGAGCTCGCGCAGCGCGATCCGTTGCCGCGCGCGCTCTTCGACGCGGGTCTGCGGCGCTATGGGTACCACGGCCTCTCCTACGAGTCCGTGCTGCACACCCTCGGAGAGGACGCCGAGGGTCGCGTCATAATCGCTCACCTGGGCCATGGATCCAGCCTGGCAGCCGTGAAGGATGGGACGCCCATCGACACAACCATGGGCCTGACACCGAGCGGGGGCGTGATGATGAGTACCCGCAGCGGGGATCTCGATCCTGGTGTCGTGCTTGCGCTGCTCGAGCGCTTCGGCGGGGACCTAGTGCGCGTCGCGGAGCTGCTCAGCCAGGATTCCGGTCTGCTGGGCGTTTCCGGGAGCAGTGCCGACATGCGCCGCCTCCTCGAGCTGCGACACACGGATCCGCATGCAGATCAGGCGGTGAGGATGTTCTGTCGGTCTGTTCGCAAGGCCATCGGAGCGCTTGCCACCGAGCTCGCCGGGCTCGACCTGCTGGTTTTTACGGGGGGCATTGGGGAGCACGCCCCGGCGGTGCGGTCGGAGATCTGCCGGGGCCTTGCACACCTCGGCGTACCGGTGGGAGCGGAGGGCGCGTCCCGCTCTCTTCCCGGCGCAGCCGTTCGTGTGGTTCCGACCCACGAGAACCGGGTGATCGCCCGGCAGACGTGGGATCTGCTCTTTGCCGAGCCGGGTTGAGGGCTGACGCAGTCGCCAGTGAGGATGCAGCCGGAGCGTCTCACTTCAGCGGCTCTGGGCCTCGGGCTCCCAGCGCCAGTTTCGGATCTCCGGCAGGTCCTCGCCATGCTCGCGAATATACCGGCCGTGCTCAAGGAGCTTCTCCCGCATGGCCTGCGTGGTGTACGCCGCGTTCAGACCGAGCTTCGGCACGCGGTCGATGACGTCGCAGACGAGGTGATAGCGATCCAGGTCATTCCGCACCACCATGTCGAAGGGCGTGGTGGTGGTGCCCTCCTCCTTGTAGCCCCGCACGTGCAGGTTGTGGTGATTCTCGCGCCGGTAGGCGAGGCGATGGATGAGCCACGGGTAGCCGTGGTAGGCGAAGATGATCGGCTTGTCTTTGGTGAAGAGAGCGTCGAACTCGCGGTCGGGAAGCCCGTGAGGGTGCTCCGTGTGTGGCTGCAACGTCATCAGATCCACGACGTTCACGACGCGCACGCGAAGCTCGGGGTGGTGCTCTCGAAGCAGCTGCACCCCCGCCAGGGTCTCGATCGTCGGAACATCCCCGGCACAGGCCATTACCACGTCGGGCCCTTGCTCTCGGTCGTTGCTCGCCCACTCCCAGATTCCGATGCCTGCCCCGCAGTGCCGGATCGCCGCTGGCATGTCGAGGAACTGCGGCTCCGGCTGCTTGCCGGCCACGATGACGTTGACGAGGTCCCTGGAGCGAAGACATTGATCCGCCACCACCAGCAGGCTGTTCGCGTCGGGTGGGAGGTAGACGCGCACCACGTCGGCCTTCTTGTTCACCACGTGGTCGATGAAGCCAGGGTCCTGGTGGCTGAAGCCGTTGTGGTCCTGTCGCCAGACGTGAGAGGTGAGGAGGTAGTTGAGGGAAGCGATGGAGCGCCGCCAAGGAATCTCCCGGCTTACCTTCAGCCACTTGGCATGCTGATTGAACATCGAGTCGACGATGTGGATGAAGGCCTCGTAGCAGGAGAAGAAGCCGTGCCGCCCAGTGAGCAGGTAGCCCTCGAGCCAGCCCTGGCAGAGGTGTTCGGAGAGCACCTCGAGTACGCGCCCATCCGGGGAGAGGTGCTCGTCCACCTCCAGGAAAGGGCCCGTGAACTCCTTGTCCGTGACCTCGAGGAGGGCGCCGAGGCGGTTGGACGCCGTCTCGTCCGGTCCGAAGACCCGGAAATTCTGATTTGCCAGGTTGTGGGCCATGACGTCCCGCAGGTAGGCTCCCAGCACCCGGGTGGCCTCGGCAGCAACGCGGCCGGGCTCGGGTACTTGCACGGCGTAGTCGCGGCAATCCGGCAGGCGCAATGGCCGGAGCCGCAGCCCGCCGTTCGCCTGCGGGCTCGCTCCCATGCGCCGCTCGCCTTTCGGCGCCAGCGTGCAGATTGCAGCCACGGGCCGGCCTTCCGCATCGAAGAGTTCCTCTGGACGATAGCTGCGCAGCCAGGCCTGGAGCATCTGCAGGTGCTCGGGCTTGTCGCGCAGGCCTGCCAGCGGCACCTGGTGGGCGCGCCATGTACCCTCGACCGGCAGCCCATCTACTTCCTTGGGCCCGGTCCAGCCCTTCGGCGTTCGCAGCACGAGCATGGGCCAGGCCGGGCGGCTGCGGAAGCCGTGGCTCCGCGCTGAACGTTGGATTTCACGGATCTCATCCAGGGCCGCGTCGAGGGTCCCGGCCATGCGCAGATGCACGACGGCGGGGTCGTCGCCCTCCACGAAACGGGGCGCGTAGCCGTAGCCCTTGAAGAGTTGCGTGAGCTCCGCATCGCTGGATCGCGCCAAGAGCGTGGGATTCGCGATCTTCCAGCCATTGAGCTGAAGGATCGGTAGCACCGCGCCGTCCCGTGCCGGATTCAGGAACTTGTTGGCGTGCCAACTCGTGGCGAGCGGGCCGGTCTCCGCCTCTCCATCGCCCACCACGCATGCCACCACCAGGTCGGGATTGTCGAAGGCCGCTCCATACGCATGAGCCAGGGAGTAGCCGAGCTCACCCCCTTCGTGGATCGAGCCCGGGGTCTCCGGGGCGCAGTGGCTCGGGATACCGCCTGGGAAGGAGAACTGCCGGAACAGCCGTGCCATCCCTTCGGCGTTTTGGGGCACCTCGGGATAGAGTTCGCTGTAACTTCCCTCGAGCCAGGTGTTTGCAACCAGCGCGGGACCGCCGTGGCCAGGTCCCGCCACGTACAGCATATCGAGATCTCGGGCGACGATGGCGCGGTTCAGGTGGACGTAGAGGAAACTGAGGGCTGGGCTCGTACCCCAGTGACCGAGCAGGCGGGGCTTTATGTGCTGGATCGCGAGCGGCTCTCGGAGCAGCGGATTGGCCAGCAGGTAGATCTGACCCACCGTAAGGTAGTTCGCCGCGCGCCACCAAGCGTCCATTCGGGCCAGGGTTTCGGAAGAGACTCGCGCCGCCATCCTGCTCCGTGCGGATCGCCATTGCGTCAGCCACCCAAAGGCTAGTGCAGCGGCGTGAACCTGTCATCGCAGGCGGGCTTCCGCTTCGCCGTCTCAGTCCAGGCGCCGCGGATGGGCGTCTCCCGCCAGCCGGGACAGACGCTGGGCCATGGAGCGGATCACGCGCAGGCCCAGGGCGGGGGTGCTGGTGACGAAGCGCTCGAGGTCGGCGGCGTTCAGGACCATGGCGTAGACGCATCCGGCAGCGCTGATGCGGACGCTCCGGGGCATGCTCGTGAGCGTCGCGACTTCGCAGAGGAAGGTCCCCTCGCGCTCGATGCGCTTCACCTCTTTCCCGCCGCGATAGATCACGGCCGTGCCGCGCAAGAGCAGGAACGCCTCGTAGGTGCGCTCGCCTTCGTCGCAGAGCAGCTGGCCATCCTCGAAGCGGACAATGTACTCGCGAAAGCGGGGACGCTGACAGATGGCGACCAACACGGGGTCCACGAGGGTATCGATCAGCTCGCTCACCTCCTCGGGAGCCAAGGCGGAGCGCTGGGAGAGGGGGGAGTTGGGTAAGGGGGCATGGCCAGAGCGGTGTTCGCGCACCCGGTCGAGCACCTCGACCACGCTTCCGGGTCGCTTGGACGGGTCGAGGGTGAGCATGCTCATGACCACGGACTCCAGCTCCGGAGAGCAGGAGAGGCGCAGCTGCGAGAGGGGCGGGAGACCGTAGATGGAATCTCCGTCAGGGTCCCGGCACAGGTCCTCGCGCTCGGCCAGATTGATGCCGGTCGCAAAGGCCCAGGCAGTGGCCCCAGCTCCCCAGAGATCCGTACGCAGGTCGTACTGGTCAAAGCGTTCGTTGCGCTGCTCCGGGGCCTGGTAGCCCCTGGTTCCTACACTGAAGGGCAGCAGGTTGCCGTCGATGCGTGAGGCCTGGGAGACGCCAAAGTCGGTGAGCACGTACCCGCCTCGCCCGTCCAGCAACACGTTGGCGGGCTTGATGTCCAGGTGAAGGATGCTGCCCCGGTGGGCCACGTCGAGGGCGGCGAGCAGATCCTCGAGCAGGTGCCATACGGCTTCCTCTTCCACGGTCTTCTGTGCCCAGACATCTCGTAGGCTCCCGCAGGAGAAGTGCTGCATCACCACGAAGGCGTGCTCCCCCTCGAGGCTCCAGTCGTAGACCCGGGGAATGCGGTCGTGCTGGATGGCCAGCAGTGCCGAGAGCTCGCGCCGCAGCATCTGCATGGCCTGGCCCTTCGAGGTGCGGAGGATCTTGATTGCCACCCCCTCGGGCGGGCTGTCATCGCGCCGCGTGTCGTGGTCGACACAGCGGGCGAAGTAGACGGAGCCGAAGGCGCCCCGACCGAGGCGCTTGATCAGCCGGTAGCGGAAGCGGCCGCGTAGCTCGGTCCCGAAGCCCGGTGCCGGGGCCGGCGGCGTCGGTCGGGTGCCCCCGCCGCTCGGGGCGGCGGCTTCGGTCTGCTGGGAGGACTCCACTTCCCCTGGAACGGAAGATCGCCTTTGCCCCTTGAGGGGCCCCTGCGGGGGAGGGCTGCCGGGTGCTTGACCCCGGGCCCTCCGGGCGGGTACCTACCTCCAGCAACCCCGGCGAGGTGGCCCGTGCCGATAGAGATGACCCAGCTGCGCGACCTGTGCACGAAGACCCTCGTGCGGACGCGGCTGCAAGGCCTCGGGGTCCGCCAGGAGGGAAAGGTCCGCGACAGCTACCTCGGCGAGAAGCGGCGTACGCTCGTGGTGACGGACCGGGTGAGCTGTTTCGATGTCGTGGTCGGGACGATTCCCCTGAAGGGGCAGGTGTTGAATCGGCTTGCCGCCTTCTGGTTCGAGAAGACGCGCAATCTCGCGCCGAACCACCTGATCGAGGTCCCGGACCCGAACGTCTCGGTGGTGAAGGAAGTCGAGATCCTGCCCGTCGAGTTCGTGGTGCGTGCGTACCTGACGGGAGTGACCTCCACCTCCATCTGGACGGCCTACGAGCGCGGCGAGCGGGAGTACTGCGGCCACCACTTGCCCGAGGGTCTGCGCAAGCACCAGGCGTTGGCAGAGCCCCTGCTCACCCCCACCACGAAGGCCCCTCACGGAGAGCACGACGCGCTGACCTCCCGCAGCGAGATCCTGGCGCGCGGCGTGGTGGACGAGGCCCTCTTCGACCGGGCGGCGGCACTCACCGCGCGGCTCTTCGCCGCGGGTCAGACCTGGGCGGCCAGCCGCGGCCTGATCCTGGTCGATACCAAGTACGAGCTGGGGTTGGACGAGGCCGGTCAGCTCCTCGTGGCGGACGAGATCCACACGCCGGACTCCTCGCGCTACTGGTACCGCGACAGCTATGAACGAGCATTGAGAGAGGGGCGGGACCCGCAAGCCATGGACAAGGAGTACGTGCGCCGTTGGCTGGTCGGGCAGGGCTACCGCGGGGAAGGAGCGCCGCCAGCGCTCCCGGACGACGTACGTTGCGAGGCCGCGCGACGTTATATCGAGGCCTTCGAACGCATTACCGGCACGCAGTTCGTGGCCGAGCTGCATCCCCCTCTGGAGCGAATCCGCCAGAACCTAGGGCTCTAGCCGCGGGGCGGGGTGCGTCGTGACCGATCCGCTTGGCGCCTACCGGCTGGAGGTTCTGCCTCCCGAAGAGCTGCCCGGTGCCGCGGAGCTGCTCGCCCGCGCCTTCCGCGACAGCCCCCTCAATCGCGCGGTGATCGGCGGCCCGGCAGCCCGACGCCTGCGCTGCAACCGGGTGGGAATGGGGGTGCATCTCCCGGGAGCCGCTGCCGGTGGAGAGCTGCTGGCGGCCCGCTGCGGCCAACGCCTCGCCGGGGTATTGGTCTCGGTCCGTTCCCGCGATCTGCCGTTGCCGGCGCCGTCGCTCAGCGGGCATCTGCGGCTCTTGTGGGGCCAGGGCCTGCGGGTGGCGTCGCGCTGGGCCCGGGTGTCGGAGGCCCTCGCAGCCAACCATTGGCTGGGCCCACACTGGTACCTGGCCACCCTGGGTGTTGAGCCAGCCCTCCAGGGGCGAGGCGTGGGGAATTTCCTCCTGCGTGCGTGGCTCTCCAAGGTTGACGCAGAAGGCGGGCGTGCTTATCTGGAGACGGACGCGTCAGAGAACGTGCGCTTCTACCGGCGTGCCGGATTTGCGGTCTGGCGGGGGCTTTCCATGCTGGGAGTCCCGATTACCCTGATGGAACGCCCTCCTGCGAGACCGCTCGGGGGTTCCAGGCCCGGTTCGGCCTGAATCCGGCTCCCGCCCCCACGCAACCCCATCCACACAACCCTGGACCGACGAGACCAAGACATGTTTGGAAAGCGACCCGATGGCACCCTGGTTCCCAACCCCGGGGCCATGCGCAAGTTCCTGCCCTTCATCTCCCCGCAGCGCAACGGGTCGCTCGTCTACTACCCGATGGATATCGAGGTGGAAGCTGCCCTCCGCTTTGTCGAGGCAGTGAACCAGGACCGTGACCCGAAGCGGCCGGTCACCCTCTTCCACGTCATCCTGCTCTCCGTCGCCAAGATGTTCCGCGACCGGCCGCGCATGAACCGCTTCACCAAGGGGGGGCGGCTGTGGCAGCGCGATGGGGTGTGGCTGACCTTCAGCGCGAAGATGCGGATTTCCGATGATGCGCCGATGATCACCGTGAAACGGCTCATCGATCCCGACGGCTCCCTGGAGGAGATGGTGGATGGGCTCCTCGACTCTCTGGAGCGGGGCCGGCGCGGTGAGCAGACGACCTCCGACAAGGAGGTCGGCCTGATGCTGAGGCTTCCGCCGAGCGGGATCCGCCCGCTGATGTGGGCTGCGGACCGCCTCGATGCCCTGGGCATGCTGCCGCTCTCGATGATTCGTCCGGACCCCATGTATGCTTCGGCCTTTGTGGCGGACCTGGGCTCCGTCGGGCTCGATGCGGGGTACCACCACCTGTGGGAGCACGGCACCTGCTCGGCGTTCGTCGTGATCGGCCGCATCCGCCCAGGAGCCGACGGACGGCGCGTGCTCACCATCAAGTACAGCTGGGACGAGCGCGTGGAGGACGGCCTCTACGCCGCGAAGTCCCTGGATCTGATCAAGCAGCGTATCGAGGCCCCGGAGAAGCTCAGCCATGACGAAGCGCAAGAAGCGCCCTGACCTCTACGAGGTCCTCGGGGTCGCACGGGGCGCCGACGCGGACGCCATCAAGGCTGCCTATCGCAAGCTCGCGCGCAAGCTGCACCCGGATGTGAATCCCGAGGATGCCTCTGCGGAGGAGCGCTTCAAGGAGGTGTCCGAGGCCTACGCCGTGCTCTCGGATGCCGAGCGGCGAAGAGACTACGACGAGTTCGGAGAGGTTTCGCTGGAGGGTGGCTTCGACGCCGAGAAGGCCCGCGAAGCCCAACGAGCCTTCGGGGGAGCGGGCCACCCCTTTGGCGGCGGCGGCTTCGGAGCCGGGGGATTTGGCTCCGGCGACCTGGACGACCTGCTGGGCCAGATGTTCGGCGGGGGTCGCGCCCGTGGTCGGGGGATGGGGATCCGGGGTCACGACCTGGAGGCGGCGCTGGAGCTGGACTTCCTCGAGGCCGCTCGCGGCACCGAGAAGCGGCTCACCCTCAAGGTGCCCGACGAGCGCGGCGTGCCGAGGGCCCAGACCGTCCAGGTGCGCATCCCAGCCGGCGTGGCCGACGGCGGGCGCATCCGCCTGCGGGGCAAGGGCGGACGGGGAATTGGCGGCGGTCCTCCCGGTGACCTGCATGCCGTCATCAAGGTGCGCCCCCACCCCGTGTTTCACCGTGAGGGCCGCGACCTGCATCTGGACCTGCCCGTGACCGTTCAGGAGGCGGTGGCGGGAGCCCGCGTGGAGGTGCCCACCCTGGAAGGCCGGGCCACGGTGACCGTGCCGCCGGGCACCGATGGCGGCCAACGCCTGCGGCTTCGCGGCAAGGGCATCCCAAATCCGGGGGGAGGAAGCCCCGGTGATCTCTACGCTACGGTCCGAATACGGGTTCCGAAGCAGCTCGACGAGAAGGCTCGCGAAGGCCTGGCTGCCCTGGCCCGCTGTGACCCCGAGGATCCGAGGGCCGATCTGTTTCGCTAGCAGGTCTTCCTTCCGCGCCCAAGGTATGCGACGCTCCTCGCATAGATGGAGCCCACGACCCATCCGGATCCCCGCCAAACGGGCCGCCCGCCGGTAGCCAGCACCCAGATTGTCAGCCTCGTCAACCGCAAGGCCCTGCGCGCCGATGACGGACGCCTAGTCCGCGGCCGCAGGAGCCGCGCGCGGATCCGCCAGGCGGCCCGCGAGCTGTTCCGCGAGCGCGGCTTCGACCGCACCACCCTGCGGGCGATCGCCGCCCGGGCGGGCATGGGGGCCAGCTCGATCTACCGCCACATCCGCTCCAAGGAGGAGCTGCTGGTGGAGGATCTCTGGGAGCTGCAGGAGGAGGCGTGGAGGCGCTTCCGCGCCCACGAAGATGGCAGCCTGCACGTGCGCGAGCGAGTGCGGCGCTTTCTCGATCTGGAGCACGAGCTGCTGGCCCGGGAGCCCGATTTCACCACCGTGGCGCTGCGGGCCACCACCCACCCCGAGGCGCGGGTCGCGCGCCGGGTGCTGGCGCTCCAGGACCGTACGGTGGGGCTCCTGGCGGAGATCCTCCAGCGCGCGCGCAGCCGCGGCGAGCTGGCCCGGGCCGTGGACCCGGTGGTGGCCGCTCGCACCCTCCACCACGCGACTCAGGGAGCCCGCATCGCCTGGGCCAATGGGCTGCTGGACGCCGACGGCTGCCGCGCGGCGGTGGCGGCGGCGGTGGCACTGCTCTTCCGCGGAATCGAGGCGCATCCCGCCTGAGGCCGCTGCGAGGGTATGCTGGCGGGGTCCCACACCTCGGAGGAACCCTTGGCTCAGGCACCCGCCGATCTGCTCACCCGCACCGCACGGACCCACCCGGACAAGCCCGCCGTCATCGACGACCGCCCGGACGGCACCGTGACCTGCTGGTCTTATGCCGAGCTCAACGAACGCGTCAACCGCCTGGCCAATGCGATGCTCGGGGCCGGCGTCCAGCCCCGCGACCGGGTGGCCTGGTGCGGCATGAACTCCCCGGACGTGGTCGCCATGACCCACGCGGCGCGCAAGATCGCCGCTACCGCCGTGCCGCTGAACTACCGCTTTGCGCCGGAGGAGGCGGCCTATGTCGTGGAAGACTGCGACGCCGTGCTGGTCTGGGCCGACGCGGACCACGCCGCGCTCTTTGCGGAGATCCGCGCCGAGCTGCCGCAGCTACGCGAAGTGGTGATCTATGGCGGTGCGCCAGCGGAGGGCATGATCCCGGCCGAGGCCTGGCTGGCCGCCGCGCGCGCCGACGAGCCCGCACACCCCGACGCCGAGGCCCGCACCATGATCTACACCTCGGGCACCACCGGCCGGCCCAAGGGTGCCGTGCGCAGCGGGGTGGGCAATCCGGAGCAGGTGCAGCAGCTGGTGGCGACCCTGGGCTACCGGCCCGACGACATCTACATCCCGACGGGTCCCATCTACCATTCCGGGCCCGGCGGCTTCATGGGCCTGGCCTA
>Ga0114931_10007981_pt1 | contig 12857 bp, 9 predicted proteins | sample 2SBtaG_FD_89579 | JGI IMG/M metagenome (GOLD analysis project Ga0114931, IMG submission 89579) | Deep subsurface microbial communities from Kolumbo volcano to uncover new lineages of life (NeLLi) - 2SBTROV14_V59a metaG | ecosystem: Environmental > Aquatic > Marine > Volcanic | place: Kolumbo...
ATGTTGCTCTTGAAACGTCTGGAGGATGTGATTGGGGCTTCGTTGGGGCTCATTTTGTTGGCTCCATTGATGGCCTTGGTTGGTCTCTTCATTAAACTCGATTCGCCTGGCTCGGCTCTCTATAAACAAACTCGGATTGGACATCGAGGTTGTCCGTACGTGTTATGGAAATTTCGATCCATGCGTCAAGATTCCGAAGGCGACACGGCACAATGGGCCCAACTCGGTGATGGTCGAGTGACTCGAATGGGCCGGTGGATTCGGTTGCTCCGGATCGATGAATTACCTCAGTTCTTTAACGTCTTGAAAGGCGAGATGAGCCTGGTTGGTCCACGCCCTGAGCGGCCCTTATTTGTCCAGAAATTACGGCAACAGATCCCTTACTATGACTTGCGTCATACTATTCGCCCAGGCCTCACGGGGTGGGCGCAAATCCGTTTTAATTATGCTGCCTCCGTTGAGGACTCGCATATGAAATTGCAGTATGACCTATATTACGTGAAACATCTGTCGGTTTGGTTTGATCTTTCAATTCTGTTTCGGACGATTCGAGTGATACTTATGGGATCTGGAGCTCGGTAACCATGGAAGAACACATGGCGGAAGAGCGTACGATCGTGGGTCGAACCCATTGCTTGAGCTTCGATATTGAGGAGCACTTTCAAGTCGCGGCGTTTGATAGCCCTGCCCGGCGTCGTCAGTGGCGATCGTTGGAAAGCCGTGTTGTACACAATACGGAAAAAATATTGGAATGTTTGGAGGCCCATCAAGTGAAAGCCACGATGTTTGTGTTGGGGTGGGTGGGTGAGCGATTCCCTCAACTTGTTCGACGGATAGCTGAGGCTGGGCATGAAATTGCTTCACATGGTTACGGGCATGATCTCATTACCGTTCTCACTCACGATCAATTTCGTGAAGATGTGAAGCGGGCGAAAGCAATCTTGGAGGATGTCGCAGGCCTGCCGGTCATCGGATATCGGGCCCCCACCTTTACGATTACTCAAGAAACATTGTGGGCACTCCCGATTCTCTTAGAGGAAGGGTATGCCTATGATTCAAGTATCTTTCCGGTCCATCACGACCAATACGGGATTCCTGGAGCGAATCCGTCACCTCACTTGTTATCAACGCATTCGGGGACCTTATGGGAGGTGCCTCCTTCTACATGCAAAATTGGGTGGACACGGATTCCAGTCGCTGGTGGTGGCTACTTTCGGTTTTTCCCTTTTTGGCTTCTGCTGAGGCTCATGCGAAAAGTGGAACGCGAGGGGGAGTCGTTAGTCTTTTACCTGCATCCATGGGAATTTGATCACGGTCAACCGCGTATGACCGGTCCTCTTCGGTCACGGGTTCGCCATTATTTTAATCTCAATAAAACCGAAGAACGGTTTCGGCGCTTGCTTCAAGAATTTCCTTTCGCGCCCATTCGAGAGGCTCTTCCGATGATTGGCCGACTGTATTGTCGCCCTGACCATGATCCCAGTGGTGTGTTTTGCTCAATGTCAGCGACTATCTAACCGATAGGTTCTTGTAGGATATTTATGATTACTTCTTCAATCGTTGACTGTCCTCTTCCTTCGCCAACGGACCGGATGTTGCCATCTTGTGGCGCAGGCTCACATTGGTATCTCGTGTATGTGAAATCTCGCGCGGAAAATATGGCGGCTGTGCATCTGGATTGCCTTGGCCTTGAAACGTTTTGCCCTCAACTGAAACAAGAAAAAATCATTCGGCGTGTTCGGCGAGAGGTGGTGGTCCCTTTTTTCCCAGGCTATGTGTTTGTAAAGTTTGACCCAATGTCACAATTTCGAGCGGTCCAATATTCAATAGGTGTTCGAAAAATTGTTACCTTTGGAGATGCCCTCGCGCGGGTTGATTCATCGATTATTGAGGCTCTGCGCGAAAGAATGACCAAGGGGTGTGTGCACGTGTCTAACTCTTCTAGCTTCCAACCAGGACAAAAAGTTCGAATCCATGAGGGTCCATTGCAAGGCTTTGAGGCAGTCTTTGAATGCGAAATGAGTGATCGCCAACGAGTCACCTTGCTATTGAAGACGGTCGCCTATCAAGCTCGAGTCGTTGTCCCGGTTTCCCAAATCGCAACCCTGTAAAAGATTACGTTTAAACCTTGATGTTTTTGGTGAGGACGAAGGGTCCTAGGGACGAGGTGCGTGTGGTGCTCATCTGGTGTAGGGGGACGGAGTCATTTTCGTAGATTGCAAATCACGCTCGCAATAATTTTCTCAGGTTCGTTAAGAAATAGAAAATGGAATCCGAAAGTAAAGTACAGATAGTAAGTGTACAGATCTCATAGAATCTCCCAATGATGGAGAGGGACTTCGTCCTCTTTTCCCTACTGTTTTAGCCGTTTAGCCTTGGAGATCCTGCTTGTGTATGAGATCAAAAAAATTGTCTTGTTATGGGTGGGATCTGGTGATGCACCAGAATGGCGGCAGCTTGCCTAGCGACATTCATACACATGTGGGTGCACAAAGGGATTCAATTTTCTGGGATTATCTAGAGCCGTGGTCCTCAAATGTCCCGACTCCTAGGGAGTCGCTGAGTCTGTCTTGATTGTGTAGGACAGGAAATCATTTTTCCTACCTAAACCGTCTATCTTCTTCGGCCATTTGTTATTTTCAATAGAACCTTTTTGATGAAACGTTCCCTGTTAACATTGTCTCGATCTTCCTATGATGTCGCGGTTATTGGCGGGGGGATTTATGGCGCAAGCGTGGCTCGTGAGGCCGCGTCACGTGGGTTGAAGGTGGCCTTAGTCGAGCAGGGGGACTTTGGGAATGCGACTTCAGCGAATAGCCATAAAATCATTCATGGAGGGTTGCGGTATTTGCAACACGGAGATTTTCGAAGGATGAGGGAATCCATACGAGAGCGAAATGCCTTAATGCGGATCGCCCCTCATTTGGTTTTCCCCATGCCCTTTCTTATTCCAATTTATAAACACCAAGGAAAAGGGAAGGGTACGTTTTTGGGGGCACTCACGCTAAATGATGTTATTGGCTTTGATCGAAATAAAAAATTATCACCAGACAAGCACCTTCCAAATGGCTCTCTTATTTCAAAGGACGACTGCATTGTCCGATGCCCCTATCTTAAACATCCTGATCTCGCGGGGGGGGCAATTTATTACGATGGCCAAATTTATAATCCCAATCGATTTATCTTGGCATTGTTGCATTCAGCGTGTTTGGAAGGGGCAGATGTGGCCAATTACGTTCGAGTGACCGGATGTCTTCGCCGCAGGAATGCTATTACGGCTCTTTCGGTGATTGATGAAACCACCTCTCAGATATTTGAGATTCAAGCTTCAATAGTTGTGAATTGTGCTGGACCATGGGTCGCGTCGGTTCTTAATTCGTGTGGGGCTCAGGAGCGCCATTCTGACTCAACACTTACGAAAGCCATGGTTCTTGTTACCCGCTCAATAGTCGAAGGGGTGGGGGTGGGGTTTCCCAGTATGAACACCTTTCGAGATAAGGATGCTCTCATTGATAAGGGATACCGATACTTTTTTGCCACCCCGTGGCGAGATTGCTCCCTTATTGGAACGTTCCAACAGTCCTTCGAAGGAAATCCCAATGATTGGAAAGTTAATAAAACCGAGGTTGAATGGTTTCTTCAGCAAATCCAAGAATCTTTTCCCGCTGCCGGGTTGACGAAGAATGATGTACGCTTTGTGTATGCAGGGCTTCTGCCACAAGAAGATGGAAAGGTTCCTGGCAGCCAAACCTCCGGTGGTCCAATGGTAAAACAATTTCAAATCCGGGATCACGCGCAAGGAGACGGGATCAACAATCTCTTTTCGGTGAGGGGTGTGAAATATACGACGGCACGTGGGGTCGCAGAACAAACGGTCAATATGGTGTGCCAACGATTGGGAAAACCTTACCAAAAAAGTCAAACTAGTGAACAGCCTGTGGATGGTGGAGACATTGACAATTTTCCAAAATTTTTAGCACAGGCTGTCCATGATGAATCCATTCCAGTTTCGGAAGGCGTACGGCATCAGTTGGTGAAAAACTATGGCACCAGATATCAGAAAATTTTGAATTATGGCAGACAAAATTCGTCATGGTGGGAGTCATTGGGTACGGGAGCCAACGTCATAGGTGCGGAGGTTATTCACGGCATTCGCGAAGAAATGGCTCACCATGTGGACGATGTGGTCTTTCGAAGGACGGAACTCGGAACGGCAGGTTTTCCAGGTCATCCACCGATATCTCAAGTGGCGAATATTATGAGGCAAGAATTACATTGGAATACTCAACGAACATCCGAAGAATTACAACGTGTGTCCTCAGTATTTTCGAATGCTCTCCCAGACTTTGAAGCAGCGATGGAGCCCGCATGCGCATTCTCGTAATTGCACCTACCCCATTTTTTGCTGATCGGGGATGTCACGTTCGGATTTTGGGAGAAATCCAAGCGTTGCAAGAGCTTGGTCATGAAATCAAGTTGTGTACGTATCATTTGGGGAAAGACATCGAAGGCATTGAAACCATCCGCACTTCAAACCTGCCCTGGTATCAAAAGTTATCCGCAGGACCGTCAGTCCATAAGATTTATATCGATGCCTTGTTGCTGGCTAAGGTGGCGGCTACTTGCCATTCGTTTCGTCCGGATGTGCTTCATGCTCATCTGCACGAGGGGATTACCATAGGGAAGGTTGTGAGTAAATGGTATGGCATTCCCCTGGTGGCCGATTTGCAGGGGAGCTTAACGGAGGAGATCCTTGACCACAAATTTATTCCACCGTGGGGGTGGTTGGTTGGTATGGTGAGATGGATTGAGAAGAAAGTGAATGAAATGCCGGTTCATTTGATTGCCAGTTCAACGCCAACGGCAACTCTGGTGAAAGAAAAGTTTGGTATTGATGAATCCAGGATGACCGCACTTGGCGATGGGGTGAATGTGAAAGTGTTCTCACGTCAAGAGAAAGATCCTGCCTTAATGAAGCAGTTGGGTATTTCAGCTCATGATCAAGTTGTGGTGTTTATTGGTGTCCTCACCTCGTACCAGGGGATCGATTTGTTACTGGAGGCCATTCCCACAGTTCTTCAAGCGCTTCCCAATACCAAATTCTTATGCATTGGATTTCCGGAAGAAGCCTATAAAGAGAAAGCGAAACATTTAGGGTTAGAGGCTTTGGCCCTATTTCCCGGAAAAATTCCTTACGCGGAAGCGGCACGCTATTTGTCGTTAGGGCATGTGGCCGTCTCTCCAAAAATTTCTTCCACGGAGGCCAATCTCAAATTATTTGGGTATATGGCGATGGGACTTCCGACTGTGGTGTTTGACAATCCCATTAATAGAGAAATTTTGGGAGATTTAGGGGTGTATGCTCAGAATGGGGATGTTCAATCGCTTGCCGGGTCGTTGGTCCGGGTATTAGGCGATGAAAGTTTGAGGGAACAATTAGGGGCCCAGAGTCATCAAAAAGCGGCGGATTGCTATTCCTGGAGAGCGGTTGGGGAGCAATTGGCTAACCTGTACGGTCAGGTCATTCGGGCTAAAGAAATTTCATGAAGTGAGAAAGGATGGGGTCATGAAGAAGAAAGTACTTGTTACCGGTGGCGCGGGATTTATTGGCTCTCATGTTGCGGACGAACTTATTGCGCGAGGTTGTGATGTCGTGGTGCTCGATGATCTTAGCGGGGGATTTGTTGAAAATGTCCCGGAGCAAGCCACATTTGTCCATGGCACCATTACGGATGAAAAATTAATTACTGCTCTGTTTGAAGAGCATCGATTTAACCTGATATACCATCTAGCCGCATACGCGGCGGAGGGGCTGAGTCATTTCATCAAGAGATTTAACTATAAGAATAATTTGATCGGCAGTGTGAATTTAGTCAATGCTGCGGTGAATTATGAGGTTGAGTGTTTTGTGTTTACCTCTTCGATTGCGGTCTATGGAAAAAACCAATTGCCTATGACAGAAGACATGATACCATTGCCGGAGGATTCCTATGGCATTGCCAAGTTAGCGGTGGAACAGGAATTAAAAGTCAGCTATGAAATGTTTGGGCTCGACTACGTGGTGTTTCGTCCGCACAATGTCTTTGGACCACGACAAAACATTGGAGATCGGTATCGCAATGTAGTCGGAATCTTTATGAATCAAATTATGCAAGATCAGCCCATGACGATCTTTGGTGACGGAGAGCAAAGCCGAGCGTTTACCTCGATTGAAGATGTCGCGCCGATTATTGCAGATTCACCATTCAATCCCAATGCCTTGAATGAAGTGTTCAATATCGGTGCGGATACCCCCTATTCGGTGAATCATTTGGCGCAAGTGGTCAACTCGGTGATGGGTGGTACGGGGAGTATCAACTATCTTGATGCACGAAATGAAGTGCAGCATGCGTTCTCCAGTCATGCTAAGCTTGAAATGGTCTTTGGGTGCAAAGCCAAAATGTCCCTTGAAGAAGGTGTGCACCAAATGGCGAAGTGGGCAAAAGAAGTGGGTGCCAAAAAGAGTCAATTATTCGGTGCAGTAGAAATTATGAAAAATATGCCGCAAAGCTGGAAACAAGAGTTGCTTCAACTTACCTAAATTCTCTGAAGTTTGACCAATGAAGAATACTGAAAATAGACGGATCTTAGTGACGGGTGGTGCGGGATTTTTAGGATCCCACCTTTGTGAGAAGTTATTGGAACGCGGGCACGAAGTGCTGTGTGTCGATAACTATTATACCGGGCGTCGAGCGAATGTGGCGCATCTACTGAACCATCCACTGTTTGAGATTCAGCGACATGATATTTCTTTCCCTTTGTATGTCGAAATCGATGAAATTTACAACCTGGCTTGCCCGGCCTCACCAGTGCACTATCAATCCGATCCGGTCCAAACGACGAAAACCTCTGTCCATGGGGCCATTAACATGTTGGGACTGGCCAAACGAGTGCGGGCCAAATTTTTACAGGCTTCAACGAGTGAAGTGTATGGTGATCCGACGGTGCATCCTCAACCTGAATCCTATTGGGGGAATGTGAATCCCATTGGCACGCGGTCGTGCTATGACGAGGGGAAACGATGCGCCGAGACCTTGTGCTTTGATTATCACCGACAGTGTCAGTTGGATATCAAGGTGGCGAGAATATTTAACACCTTTGGCCCTCGCATGCATCCCAACGATGGGCGGGTCGTGAGCAATTTTATTCTGCAAGCCTTGAATAACGAACCGTTGACGGTGTATGGGGATGGAAGCCAAACGCGGAGCTTTTGCTATGTTGATGATCTAATCGAGGGATTGATGAGGCTGATGGACACAGGTTATGAGGTCACTGGTCCCATGAATTTGGGCAACCCCTCTGAATTCTCCGTGAAGGAGCTTGCCTTTATGGTGACGAAGTTGACGGGCTCACAATCCGAAATTGTGTATGAACCGCTTCCCCAGGATGACCCGGCACAGCGAAAACCCGACATTACCTTGGCGCAATCGACATTGGGGTGGAATCCTTATGTTCAGACAGAAGAAGGGTTAATCAAGACGATTGATTACTATCGGGCCATGCTCTCTCAATCATCTTGAATCATCAATGACCTATCGCAGCGTAGATCAGGTGATTTTCTCAATTTAGATTAGTGGAAGGTACGATTATGCGAATCCTTGTCACAGGCGGAACTGGTTTCACCGGTAGTCATCTAGTCAGACGATTGTTATCAAAAGGCCATGATGTCTTAGTCTTAGATTATCAAAAAGGCCTGTTTTATGACGAGCTCAAGAGTAAAGGCGCGAAGATCGAATTAGGCGGGATTCTTCAACGGGATTTGGTGGATCGAATGGTGAAAGACTGCGAGGTCGTTCAACACGTGGCCGCGGCCTTTCGTCAGTTGAATGTCCCTGATCAACACTATTGGGATGTTAATGTTGAAGGAACACGATATCTGTTAGATGCTGCGCACCGATTTAAGGTTCGCAAGTTTGTCTATTGTAGTACGCAGGGTGTTCACGGCCATATCTCGAATCCTCCTGGAAACGAGCTTTCACCTATTGCCCCAGAAGATTATTACCAGTTAACAAAATATGAAGGGGAAAAGGTTGTCGAGCAGTATGTCAAAGAGGGACTCGATGCGGTGACTCTTCGCCCTACTGCCATATATGGCCCTGGTGATCCTGGCAGATTCCAAATGCTATTTCGCATGGTCAAGAATGGAACGTTTTTAATGTTTGGTGATGGTTCAACCTTTTATCACCCAGTTTATATTGACAATTTAGTTGATGCGATGGAGTTGGCTTCCGAAAAAGATGGCTTACAGGGAGAGGCCTATATTATCGCGGATGAACATTATTATACGTTAAATGATCTGGTGGGCCATGTGGCCAAAGCCATGAATCAGGATGTCAAGATTCGACACCTTCCATTTCGCCCATTGTGGTTAGCGGCCTTGGGGTGTGAGCTGGTGTGTAAACCGTTGCGAATTACTCCTCCCATATTCCGTCGTCGTGTTGATTGGTTCCGGCAAGTCCGAGCGTTTAATATTGGAAAAGCCAAAAAAGATCTTGGGTACCAACCCAGAGTAGGTATCGAAGAAGGTCTCACGCGGACGGGTGAATGGTACGTGGTTGAAGGTCGTATTTAAAGGATTCGACTGAGATGCCCTGCTACTTTTCTCGCACGATGCTGTTTCTGCAATTTCCCAAAATTTGCAGATGATAAACAGTCACTTTGTGCCTCGGTTGACTTTATCTTTCCCGGCGTAGCCCATTCTTCCTTTCATTACCATAAGAATTGAGTCGATGGCTGAGGTCTGTCAAATCTTGACACTGAAGAGTTTTTTCTCCCAATTGCATTAGGCTCTGTCGACATTTACTTGAGCTATAGGTAGCTAGCCGCCAGCTGGATGAACGACAGGAACGAGAGCGCCGTTTTATCGTACCGGGTCGCCACCCGACGGAAATGCTTGAGGTACCCAAGCATCCATTCCGCCAGATTGCGCTCCTTGTACAGCACTTTGTCATAGTCGCGGAGAACCGTCCGATTCGATCTCGGCGGGATCACTATCAACGCTCCGGTCTGCTAAACCAGCCTGACAATTTTATCCGTGTCGTAGCCCCTGTCGGTGAGGACGGCTTGGGTGCGCAGACCATCCACCAATGCCTGGGCTTGTGTACAATCGTGTTGTTCTCTCCTTCCCCCTAGTTACGATGAACCGGAGTAAATTGCTCAAGGTATCGCACACGGCATGAAGTTTTGTCCTAAACCCGCCTCGGCGACCCCCTAACGCCTGCGTATGCTGCCTCCTTTCGCGTCTACGGCGTGTTCATGGGCCCGAATGATTGTCGCATCGATCATCAGCCATTCTGTATCGGCCTCGACCGCCAGGGCATTGAAAATCATTTGCCAGATGCCCGCTTTCGGCCACCGCCGAAACCGTTGGTGAACGTTAGACTACGGCCCGTACACTGGAGGTAAGTCCCGCAAGGGCGTGCCGGTGCGGCCTATCCACATGACGGCTTCCACAAAGCGCCGATTGTCGCCGGTGCGGCCCACATCGTCGACTTTACCGGGAAGCGAATGTTTGATTTGCTCCCAGTGATCCTCCCGCAGATGATTCGTATAGTCCATGAGAACCTCCTTGTTTAGGAGATTCTCGCGCAATTTCCATTAAATGTCGACATGACCTAGTAAATTTACAGTAATCGAATATTCTTCGAACGTATTCACGTCTGTCCCAAAAGGAAAACTATGTGCGGGATACTTGGTTTTACATGGAAAGATGATCAATTAATTCGTCGAATGGGCAAGGTGATTGTCCACCGAGGACCTGATCAATCTGGGGTGTATCTGGATAATGATGTCTCGCTTGGTCACCAGCGGCTCAGCATCATTGATTTATCTGAAAATGGTCGACAGCCCATGACCAATGAGGATGGGACGGTATGGGTGACGTACAACGATGAAATTTACAACTTTCGTGAACTGCGGGAGTTCCTTGAAGGAAAAGGGCATCGGTTTCGAAGTCACTGCGATACCGAAGTGATTGTGCACGCGTATGAGGAGTTTGGTCCAGAATGTGTCAGACATTTTAATGGCATGTTTGCCTTTGCCATTTGGGACAAGAAGACGAAGCAATTGACTCTGGCACGGGATAGGATTGGGATCAAGCCTTTGTATTACTACCACCAAGGAAAGCGTTTGGTGTTTGCGTCTGAAATAAAGGCGATTCTACAGGACCCGCAAGTAGAACGAGAAATCGATCTCCAATCCTTAGTGCAGTATCTTGGGTTTGAATTCGTGCCGTTCCCTCGTACGATGTTCCAAGGTATTCAGAAAATACCAGCGGGGCATTATCTCGTCTATGATAACGGGGAAGCCACGTTAACTCGGTACTGGGATGTGCGATTTAAGGAAACCAATAAATCTCCTCGGGAATATGAAGAACAGTTGCTTGACCTTCTTACTACTTCCGTTCGTCGACGTCTCATCAGCGATGTGCCCTTGGGGGTATTTCTATCGGGAGGACTGGATTCCAGCACATTAGTGTCTCTCATGAAACGTTGCGGGGTCGATCCTATTCAGACGTTTTCCATCGGGTACGATGACCCGTCGTTTAGCGAATTAGATTATGCTCGGAGTATGGCCAACGCGGTAGGCTCCATTCAAAGAGAAATTATTGTCAAACCCATTTCTCCTGAATTAATTGAGGAGGCGGCCTGGCATTTAGATGAACCTATGACCGATCTCTCAGCCACGGCTTTTTACCTCATCTGCAAAAAGGCCAAGGAATATGCGACCGTGTGTTTAAGCGGCGAAGGTGGTGATGAAGTCCTGGTGGGGTATGATCGATTCAAAGCCAGTAAGGCTCATAGTTTTTATGCAAAGATTCCGGCATGGATTCGAAAAGGTATGGTGGGACCGTTAATCAATGCATTGCCAGATCAGTCCCAAAAGAAAGGGGCGGTCAATATTCTCAAGCGCTTTATCCAGGGGGGATTGTTGCCAGAAGATGGTGGACATATGCGATGGCAGTATTTTGGACAATCCATCCGAGAGGAAGGCTTGCTCGTGGATCAATACGGCTCTGCCGTGAATGTAGATCCTTTTGCGCCTGTTCGTGAGGTTCGTCAGCATTGTAATTCCTCACATCAGATGGATCAAGAAATTTATGTTGACCTCAAATTTATCATGGCCGAAAGCCTCCTCATGAAAGTCGACAAGATGAGTATGGCCCATAGTTTAGAGGTGAGAGTTCCGTTTTTAGATCATGAGTTCGTCGATTTCTGTGGGACAATCCCAAGTTCCCTGAAGCTAGATGGATTCAAAACGAAGGCGGTGTTTCGGTCGGCGATGAAGGGGATTTTGCCTGAGGATATTCGACGGCGGGGTAAGCAAGGCTACAGTATTCCAATCAAAAACTGGCTTCGTGTTGAGCTAAAAGATTATATGCATGATGTGTTGCGCGATTCTGTTCTGATTCAAAAATTTTTCAAGCCTGCACAAGTGGAGAAAATGGTGAATCAGCATTTGGCCTCCTCGCATAATCGAAACCATGAAATTTGGGCCTTATTGAATTTAGCCGTTTGGCATCGTTTGTTTATTGAAAAAGGCAGTGAATCTTGTCTGGCCTCTGCACCATAGAGGTGTCTGAGGTGTCATTTTCCGCGGAATAACATGTGGTCATGCACCAATGAGTGAACACGATCAAACGAAGCCCTATGGACTGTTGGTAGCTTTTGCCGTTGGCATCAACCGAGCTCCGGGCAATTAACGAAGGAGAAGGGAACGCGATGGTTATTCTAGGTATCACAGACGGACAAATTAGTGGTGCAGCCATTATCCGCGACGGACAGATTCTTGCCGCGGTGAATGAAGAACGATTAGTCCGAATGAAGCAAGCTCGGGGTTTTCCGCGTTCCTCAATTAAAGCGGTGATGCAAATGGCGGGGGTGAATCCATCAGAGATTGATGGTGTGGCGGTGGCGCAACGCAATATGGAGTTGAAAAATGAGGTGGCTCCTTGGGAGGGGTGGTTTGAAGAACGAGAGGATCTCAGTGATAGCCACAACTTATTCTTTAACGCCGCCTCAAAATTTGCACGATTGGCTAATGATGTCCCAGTGCTGAAAACGCTTTATTACAAAATGCGTCAGCCCATTTACCGAGAACGAAGAACACAAATCGAGAAAATCATGAGAGAAGAGTTCTCGGTCGATTGTCCTGTGCAATTTTTGAATCATCATTTTACCCATGCTGCTGCAGCGTATTATTCTTGTCCCTTTTCAGATGCGCTTGTCATCACCATGGATGGTGGAGGAGACGGCTCTTCCTCACATGTGTATCTAGGCCGTAATGGGACATTAAAGAATCTTGGCAGCATGGCCAGTTACGATTCGGTTGGAAATTATTATGCCTATGTGACGGCAATTTGTGGGTACAAAGCCAAAAAGCATGAGGGGAAAATTACCGGATTAGCTGCCCATGGTGACCCCATATATTACGATATGTTGAATGAACATATTGCTTTTGAAAATGGTCGTACGGTGAATAAGGGAAAGGTCCTTTTCAAATCTGCACTCAATAAATTACAGAAGGAGTTAGGGACATCTTTTAAGCATGAGGATTTGGCGGCGAGTATCCAAAAAATAGCGGAAGATATTTGTCGGGACTATGTGAAGTATTGGATGAAGAAAACGAATTCTTCCAATCTGGCTCTGGCAGGGGGGCTATTTGCCAATGTGAGAATCAATCAAGAGATTCATGAGTTGCCAGAAGTTCATGAAATGTTTGTCCACCCTGGCATGTCCGATGAGGGCCTGGCTGTGGGGGCTGCCTTAGGGATGTGGGCTGATCTAGTTCACAAGCAAGGAACCATGCCTCAGTGGAAG
>Ga0114931_10007982_pt1 | contig 12857 bp, 10 predicted proteins | sample 2SBtaG_FD_89579 | JGI IMG/M metagenome (GOLD analysis project Ga0114931, IMG submission 89579) | Deep subsurface microbial communities from Kolumbo volcano to uncover new lineages of life (NeLLi) - 2SBTROV14_V59a metaG | ecosystem: Environmental > Aquatic > Marine > Volcanic | place: Kolumbo...
AATGAAGTAAGCTTTTTTTACTAAATAATTTTAATTGAACCAAAAACGAAACTAACATGAAAAGAATTAAACTGATACTCATAGCATTAGGCTTATTTTTAGCCCTTCAATCTCAGGCTCAAACCGATTGGAGCAAAGTGGATTTCACCAAAGATTACAAAGGTAATTTTAAAATTGCCGGGGCATCTGTCAAGTCATTAAAAAAGAACAAGACGTTTGTGGCAGGTTACACCATACATCAAGCTACGGTAATGAAAGCTTCGGAGTCTTCAGCTACTAAATCGGTTTTTTCTGAGGTTAGCCTAGGTGGACTTGCAAACGATGCCTATCAACAAATGGTTGACAACTTGTATAAACAACTTATGCAAGAACTGGATGCGGCAGGTTTGCAAACTACAGAAGGAGAAGATGTACTTGAGACTTCTTTTGCTAAAAGTCAGGCTGCAAAAGGGAAAAAAGATATCCATATAGGGTCAACCGGTAGTCAAACTGCTTATGAAGGTAAGGCTCCTGCCATTGGTGGTGGAATAGCAGGATATCAGGTACTTTTCGTAAAACGAGATGTCAGTTTTCAACCTAGAAATAAGAATATTTACCAGAACAGTAATCTCATCAGTTCCGGTAATTTTTATCAAAAGCTGTGCACCAAAGAAAATTACAATCTTCTGACAATGGATTTTAGAGTAACCTTTGCTTATTTCGATGGCGGCAGAGGATACAAGGATGTAAAACTTGCCACAAAGCCAGCCATGGCAATTTCAGTTACGGTTTCTCTTATTACCCCTAATGGTGCGTTCAACAAAATTTACTATTCAAAGCTCCCTGTATGGGGCAACAAAGGATGGTCTGAAGGGATTAACAAAACTAAAGACAATAAAAATGACTCCGAGGTTTTTGGCTTAGCCAGATCAGCTGATTATGAAATTACCGCTAATTCAAACAAATATATCACCGAAGTTAGTGCTATAATTAGCAATCTACAGAAAGACATTGTGAAGCATGTAAAAGAACAATTATAAACATTAGAATTCTTCACAAACAAAGCCTTCCGTATGAAAAAAAGAATGAAAATCGCTCTAACAGCCATATTTCTAATAATAGGAATGGCCGCAAACGCTCAGTTATCCTCCTATGATTACAATGGTGAGACAAAAATTAAGTTTAACGTCCGTTTTGCCTCCATAAACACATCTGGTGTTTCGGAAGATTCAGTTATAGACCTAAGTGCCTTATTAATTAGAGTATTTGAATTTGATAAAATTAATCCTGAAGTGGGAGGATACAATGCGAGCAACCGATGGGCTTTTATCCCGGAAACGTTTATCCTGGCAATAATTGATGGGCTTAATGGTGGCGATTTTACCTGGGGGCAAAAAAACTTAAGCACCAACATTGGTGACTTTATTCTGGGCTGGCATAATAATACCTGGAATATTGTTTATACTGAGAATATTAGTCTTGCGGCAGGGGTACATTGGGGTGATTACTTTTTAGGCTTTGAGCCTTATAATCGAACTACAGATAATTATGATCCTGCACAAGAGCCAGCCGGATGGTATGGTGTACTTGGTCCTGCAGTAATGATGGACTACAACATTCTAAACAGGGCGGTATTGCATTTGGAAGGGGGTTATGGACTTTCTTTAAAATTCAAGGATTATCCTGATATGGTGGCTGATAAAAGTTATCCCAACCCACATTTCTTAAACATTACAGCGCAAATAAGAAGTAACTCATTTGTTTATGGAGGTATGGAGTTTATACGATCTGTAAATAGAGGCAGCAATACTTTCAACGCTTCCAGAACTGATTTTTTTATCGGGGTTTGGTTCTAAAGAGAATAAGAAAATGAAAAAAATATTTACACTTACTTTACTCACAATAACATTAATTGGTTGTAATAAAGAAGACATTTCTCCAATCATCAACAGTCCCGCTTATACCACCCTACTGCTATCAAGTGATCTACCTGATAATGCTGGAGGTACGAATAGCACTTTTCAAGATGCAATTATATTAGAAGATGGCAAAATGCTTGCCATTATTGATTACAACTTATTTATAATTGAAAATAACATTTACACAGAAAAACTAAACTCTGTAAAAGCTATTCAACAAACGAGTGATGGATATATTTATGTACTTGGTACAGATGCCATCTATACAAGTACTGATAATGGCGAATCGTTTTCTGTGCAAGAAAAGTTTGTGGCCTCACAAGGGCAGAGCTACGCATTGGATTTATATTATAATGGCAGCCCCAATAATATATTAATAAAAAAAATAGCTGATGGCAGCTATATTTTGTGGCTTTATACCGAATATAATTACAGCCTTGGTGGTACAGGTTTTACGCAACTTCGATACTTAAACTTTGTTTTTACCTCAATCGATGGCTTAAATTGGATATTTCAACCCGATGCAGGTCATACTTTTCACCCTACATCTATTGATAATAATGGTGTAATTTATCTTGTAGAAATTAATTCTGATGCCCAAACTTTTTCTGAAAATATATATTATACATCTAATAATTTAGGTATTGATATAGAATTGAGCAACAAGTTGCCAAATGCTATTTCATTTAGTAATAAACTTTTCAACATAGATAGAATTGCTATTGATACAAGATTCGAGAGCACATTTCAACAATGGGATGGTAACAATTGGGTAGATCTAAACCCAACCCTTGATGAAAAAGCATTAAGTACCATTCCTAACCAATTAATTGTTTATAAGGTAAATTTTACACTTGATGGTAAAATGCTCTTGATTAACCCAAACGGCATTTTTATTTCAGAGTCAACTTTTTAAAGAGTGCCCTATCCTAAAATATTTTACTCGCTCAGAGTTACCTGAAAGGAACTCAGTGGCTATTGTTATTTTATTTGTTTTCTCACAGTCCTCAATGAGTACCTCTGAGGAGGGAGGATGGAAATTATTGGATCTACTAAAAGAGGCAGCAAAACTTTCAACGCTTCCAGAACTGATATTGTTAGCGGGGTTTGGTTTTAGCAATATGAAATTTAGTGTGTTCTTCACAGCTATAACATTGACAGCATTCATCTGAGGTAACTAACAAGAGGAACCTCCTACCATAACAAGTTTTTCTTTCAGAAGTGTTTTGGCAGCAACAGATACCCCAAACGAAATTGGTTATAACCATTAAATAACGACTTAGTTTGCGCCTCGGCATTTACCACCCAAAACACACATACAAGAAGAAGCATGGTTATGATTTTCACAATGCTTTTATCTTAATATTTCTAAACCAGATAAAACTTCCATGATCCTGTAACCCGATCAACCCTGTTTTGGCTTTGCCATAATCCGGGTAATCTTTCCACTTGCCGGCTTTTCGTCTGTTATGCCAATCCTCTGACCATGGGACAAACTCAACTGTTTTTTTTCCATTGAGAAAATAAGTTGCTTTTTTCGGGGTAAATATTATTCTGGAGGTGTTCCATTCTCCGGCAGGTTTAATTGGTTTATCAGCCGGGGCTGGATACATGGCATAATCTGAGGCTAATTTTTGCCAATCTTCTAAAGGATCTGGATAGCCAAGGTCATCTAAAAGTTGATACTCAGGGGCATTTTCATATGGAGCTTGATATTTATCCCCTTCCTGTACATGATAAAAGATACCACTATTGCCAGCTGTTGAAACTTTCCATTCCAGTGACAGCTCGAAATTGGTGAAAGCTTTATCACCATAAACAATGTCACCACCAATATCACCCCCTTTACCCGTGGATTTTAAGGTGCCATTCTCGAGTATCCAGCCGGCAGGTAAGCTATCACTATTAAATCCGCGCCAGCCGGCAGTTGAAGTGCCATCAAAAAGCCAAAGCCACCCTGCCGTATCGTTGGCTTTGCGTTCATTCTCTTGAGAAGTTTTATCGGAGGGAGAGGAGCATCCCCAAACAACAAGCCATGGGATAAGTAAAATTATTAATATCTTCTTCATTTTGTTTATTGGTTGGTTACTTTCATGTTTACCGGGTCCCAGCCCATATAGCTATTATTAAAATAACTATCGTTACAAAGCAAGGCGGGGGCTGCCGCCCGAAAACCAAAAATAGGGTCTTCCGCTACTGTTCCTCCTGTTCTTATGGCCTTAAAGAAATTACGAAAATGATCATAGTGGGCTCCTTTATAGCCTTCTTCTGCCTTATACACTGTTTCTAATGGTGGTAATATTTTTTTTCGATTGGTCTCTAGGTTTCCTAATTCACGGAGTTTGGCTTTTTCAAAAGGATCGTCAGAAGAAACCTTGTTTCTGCGTAATACTACTTCGCGCCACTTCACATCCATTGAACCTTTACTACCAACTATTCTTAAATAAGTTGTACCACTGGTGCCATCAACAAAATTACAGCGTAGCGAAAGGTTGAAACCCGGATGTTGATCACTATCAGGGTATTGAAACATTCCCAGCAGTACATCCGGTACCTCACGGCCATCTTTCCAATATCTTAAACCACCCATGGCACTAATTTCGTTGGGACCCAGTGAATTAGTGATAAAATGCAAGCTAGAAAACAGATGAACAAATAAATCGCCTGACATGCCGGTGCCATAATCAAGGTAATTACGCCAGCGGAAAAAGCGCATGGCATCGAATTTTCGTTTGGTGGTATTTGAAATATAGCGTTGCCAATCAACTGTTTTAGTAGAGGCGTCTGCCGGAATCTTATATTGCCAGGCACCAATCGGTGAATGTCGTGCCCAAAATCCTTCGGCATAATTAATATCACCTATGGCACCTTGAGCTATCAGTTCTTTGGCCTTTTCATTGCCCAAAGATGACATTCCCTGGGAACCCACAATCATTACTTTACCTGATTTTTTCCAGGCGGCAATTAGCTCATGGCCTTCATCAACTGAATGAAGCATGGGTTTTTCACAGTACACATGCTTACCGGCATTTAGTGCATCAATAGAAATCTGTTTATGCCAATGATCGGGAGTACCAATAATTACGGCATCAACCTCCTTCCGTTGGAGAATTTCTTTATGATCGTTGGTGGTAAACAAGTTTTCACCCCAGGTCTCTTTCGCTTTTTTAATCCTACCCTGGTATAAATCACAAACGGCTACCAGTTTTATCCCTTCATGCTGTAAAGCAGTATTGGTATCGGCTGTACCCATGCCCCCGGCACCAATAAGGGCAATATTTATATTTTTTGATGGGGATAAAGCTGCTGACCTTTTAAGGATTGACACAGAATTTTTCTTTTCAGAAAACACACTGCCGGCACTCATGGCAACGGTTGCTCCGGCAAAGCCAATTTTTTTAATAAAATCTCTTCTTTTGGTTGACATCGTGGTAGGTTCTAAAATAGAATAAAATAAAGAATTGGAAATAAAATACCTCCAAGCCTAGTGTCTAAGTTAATTAAATTTTACCAAAAAGATTATTCTACCTATAGTTTCAGTCTTTTAATCGCTATAGGTAAATCATTTCCACTGCCTCCTGTAGAATCTGTTTTGATTCTATGGTCAATAAAATGATGTTGGCGGTAGTTGGTTTCCTTTTTAGGGTTTGCTGAAAGAATACCAGGTATAGTAGAAATTTTGCTAATTGAAGCTATATAAATAATGGTAAGTCACCTCCCTCTTCCTGTGCACATATCTTGCCCAAAACAGACTGCTTTATCCAACCGGTTCTTCAACAAAATGAGGATCGCCACGTAATACCCTGAACCGTTTACGTGCATCAGTAGTATAAATACTGCCCGGAAATTTTTTAAGGAAATCACCATATATCTCAAGTGCCTTGTCTTTATCCTTGATTTGGTTTTCGTACAACAGGCCTAATTCATAATATGCTTTTGCCCCCAGCAGACCCGTACTAAACTCATCCACTATTTTCTTTAACAGCCTGGCTGCTTCCATAAAATTACCTGTCTTTTTTTCGATATCGGCTTTTAAATAAAGTAAATCATCGGTTAATTCATGCCCCTCAAATTCACTCAGCATACTATCAATTGCCGCTAAGGCTTCATTTGTTTTGTGTTGATAAAGCAAAAGTTCAATACTGGCATATTTTTTTAGCGCGGTGGTACTGGTATCAAGCGCAGTATTGCTTTGGATAAAAATACTTAATTCAAGGGCATCGTTAGCAATTTCCCTGCTCGTAGCCAATTTTAAAATATCGAGGTATTCCTGGGCCAAACTAAATTCGCCCCGGTAATATGCTAATTTTGCATTGCGCAATTTTGCCTCATATCCCAATGGTGTTTCTTTCATGGATTTATCTACCTGTGCATACAATAATGCCGATTCCCATGGCTGGCCATCGAGTAGATAAATATCGGCCAAGTCCAACTTTGCCTGAGCTACCAGATTTTTATTCACCCGTGGCGAATGCACCAACTTCTCGATTAACTGAATTGCCGAATCATTTTGATTTAAATAGTAAGCAAATAGTCTGGCTTTATTCAATTTTGCCTGGTTGGTGGAATAATTATTGGGGAAAGTGGCAATAAATTCATTGTATTCTTGTACTAATTTGCGTACTTCAACCGAATCAACCGGATAGCTGGTTTTTACCAGGTTTTCGCGGGCGTTGATCCTGTAGAGTTGTGCTCGAATAGCAGTATTGGTTTGTGGATAAGCGCTTACCAAATAATCAAATATCTTTATCGCACTACTATAATCCTTATTATTCAAAGAAATGATTCCTACATTGAGCACTTTACTGCCACCCATTTGCAATCGTTTATCAATGGCTCTGGCCTGAATAAAAGCTCCATAAAAGTTTTTTTGTTGTAAGTTCACCCAGATGAGCATCTCACCATATATATCGTTGGTGGGATTGGTTTGTACCAAGTTTGTTAACATTCTCTCAAGGTTCTCTAAATCTTCGGGCTCGTTAAGCAGTACCTGGAAGGTATTTTTAATGTATTGTATATTTCGTGGATTCTGTATAGCAAAGTTCAGGTACTCTTCTACCATCTTTTGCTTATTATTTTGCAATCGATAAATATTAGCAAGATCGATGGCATATAACATAGGATTCCTGGCCTTCACTCTCGCAGTCTTCAGCATTAAAATACTATAATCGATAAGCTGGTTCCTTAACATATATTGTACAGCTCTTCTGGCCTGGTAACGATCGCCACTGATCCGATCGGTCAAATTATTAAAATAGGCATTGGCTTCTTTTTCTTTACCCTCTCGTAGCAATACTATTCCATTGTCTATTTGATAGTTAATATTCTGTGGAAACCATTTTAATATTTTGTTAATATATTTATCCGCTTCCTTAAAATCATTTAACTCTAATAATACAGCCAAATAGTTTTGATGGATTTGAGGTATGTTTCTATTATTCTTAGCCAGCGACTGGTATAATTCTTTTGCCTTATCTACTTCACCCATACGATAATATTCATCGGCAATTCTTATAGAATTTGTTTGGCCATAGCTTGCCAGCCTAACCGTAAGGAGCGTAATTATCAAAAAACAGAATCGCTTAGATATAAACATATACTATGTTCTATAATTATATATATAATTTATTTAAAAATCTATTATTATTTATTAGTGCTGTGAATATGTGGATAATTAGTTGGTATAAATTTTGATTTTATTGAATGTTTATAAACTGTTAAGTTATACGATTCATTTCACAATTTTGTTAACATTTAATATATTGAATGTCAATCTTTTACTGGTTTGTATTATACTTTGTGTATAACTTATGTTGTGGAAAAATTTTCATGTTAACGGGAGTGCATATCTTAGTTATAATTCTGGTTTATGGGTGGTTAATAGCCAAGGTAGTAATTAATGGGTGTACATGTGCTAAAGTGAGTATATAGTTGTGAATAACTTTAGTATTATACACATACTTATGCACAGGTTACGGAATTAATAACCATAGATTCTTAAAATGTTAAATCAATAGTTAGTTCCCAATTGGCCCGGATGGCCGTTTTACTTTTACCATTTTCATCCTGATAAATTATTATTTTCTCAGGTAACTGATTTAAGCGAATATTGCCCGGATCCCATTTGCCGTTTTCATTTTCATCAATAATTATTCTGATAATATATTCTCCAGGAGGTATTTCATCGAAAGAATATTGGTTTCCATTAACATGTTCCTGGATAATATTATACTTATCATCGAGTAGTTGGATAGTAAATGATTTGTATGATGTTGTTATACTACCTGATAAGGATCCTGTTTTAGCAGCAGCATTAAATTTGATATCAGCTTTCATGGTAGTTGATGAATCGTTTTCTATGGTGATAAAAGAAGCCGGTTTAAATAAAAGCTTATATGGTTTCTTGGCGGCTAGCTTACCTGAACCTCTCTTAACCGAAGATGCTGTTTTTGTATCTACTTTTTTACTCAGTGTATCTAGCACAGGTTGCGGTATTTCCACGTCAAAAAGAAGTTGATTATTAAGACTGTCAATAGAATAATGAAGGTTTATCGGGTAAGATTCAAGTGAATCTTTATAAATAAGAATACTATCTTGAAGGATATATTTAATAGGTTTATCATATTTTATTTTACCAGTAATGTTCTTTTTATTTAAAGAGGCATTTGCTTCATTAATACTTATTTTAAACTCATCGGCTTTTCTGGTTGTTTCAGGAAATTTTAAATAAAAGGTGTCATTTGCCACCATGCCTAATGAATCCATCAACATTGAAAATACTTTAAGGCTGTCTTTTATTTGAAAACTATTATATATTTTCAAACCTGTATGTTCATCGTCAAAAGTGTAAAATAATGTGCTGTCGGTATTCGTTGCAAGTTTAGCATTCACCAGGTATTTATTGGCAGTAGCCAAAAAATATCTACCCGAAAGCCGTGTTCTTTTTAGTTCTAGAGTATCTAAATTGAGGTTATACATTTCCAATGTATCGGCTATAACTGCCGTATCTAGTTTGAATATATTGGGCAGGAAACCGTAAATCTCGCTACTTGATTGGCAGGTTGAATTTTTATTTTTATCTAAGTAGGCATATAATTTGTACGCACCGTCCTTAATATTTTTAAATGTATAGGCACCTTGTTTGTTAGATTTGGTAAAATAATAGGGTGGGCCAGTAAATATATCCAGCGTGTCATCAAGAGTATATAGGCCAATGGTAGCACCATCTATTGGCATTTTAGTAAATAAATCCTGTACAACACCTGATATCTCTAGTGTATCCAGCATATTTCCTGTACTAAAAGCCACTTGTAAATTAACTGCAGGGTTGCCTTCGGTAATATCTACAATACCATCCCTAAAATTAACTGTATATGTAGTACTGTCTTTTAGTGGTTCAGCAAATGTTAAATAAAAAGTATGTTTTTTTATTTTGTAATCGTATTCAACATCAACTCTTGGAGTAATGAGCAATTCTTCTTTAAGATTTTTAACTGTAATATACTCATCAAATTCTATGATCAATTGCTGATCAGTATAATTCTTTTGTCCTTGTTGGGGCATCATGCTCACTACCTTAGGGGGATCTGTATCTTTAGGGCCTCCGGTAGGTTGTACCATGTTAGCGCAAGACCAACTGAACAAGATGAAAAGTACGATTAAGTTATGATACTTCATGGTTGGATAGCTGATAGATCAAACTTGAAAAATTACCTGATTTAATACCATAAATATTTGATAATGAACCTGTTATAAAAGAGTTAATATATTTATTACGGCCATATTTGTGTTTATTGCTTAGCAAACTAATGTAATATGAATCTAGCCACATGGGGTATTCCTTCTCAATTTTTAGGCCATGTTTTGTTGTCAGTTTATCCATTGCCATTTTGTTGAAGTGATATAAGTGTCGGGGAACATCATAGGCAGCCCAATACTCAAGGAAAACCTTTTCTTCATAAGCAGTATAATTAGGCACTGCAACTATGATTATCCCCTTTGGTTCTAGGAGTTTCTTTAGGGAAGTAATGGTTTTATCCAGATCAGGTAAATGTTCTAAAACATGCCACAAGGTAATAACATCAAATTTCTGACCTTGTATTGATGTTATATCCGCATAGATGGTACACTGGCTATTTTGTCTGGCCATATTTCTAGCACTGGCATTGGGTTCCACACCGGATACCTGCCACTTACATTGTTGACAATAGCTAATAAAATGACCAGTACCACAACCAACATCCAGCAACCTTTTATTACCACTAAATTTATTAATTAGTTTGAGCTTTTTACGAAGGGTAAAATTGCGAGCTATTTTATATAGGCTATTAACCAGTGATGTTCCCTGGTTGGTATGTGATATGTACTCATCAGATTCATAATATTTGCCGAGTGATAGTTCATCGGGTCTTGGATTGGTAAACCTTACCTGACATTTTTTACAAGAGTAAATTTCAAAATACTCTCTGGAAACCAAAAAGTCTTGTGCTTTTAATTGTGGCTTAATTTCACTCGAACCACAAACAGGACATTGATTAAGTTTCATAATTACTATCTGGTTAGATACACCATGAGAATTGATATATCAGCAGGAGAAACGCCACTGATCCTACTTGCTTGTCCTAGGTTTAATGGTTTGATGGCCTTGAGCTTTTCACGAGCTTCAGCACTTAAAGCTTTTATGGTGTCGTAATCGAAATCAAAATCAATCTTTTTAAGATCTAGCGATTCCATCTTTTGTGCCAGTTGCTGCTCTTTATCAATATAGGTTTCGTATTTGATTTGTATTTCTGCCTGTTCTAATATATCGTCTGCATAATTAGCCAGGTAATCATGCATATCATCACTGAGTTCCCCTATTTCATGTAGGCCAATTTCAGGTCGAAGAATAAGCTTACCTACACTGGTGCCTTGGCGCAAAGGAGCCGTATTATAATCAGGCAACTTATCGTTGACCATATTTGGTTTAATTTTTTTGGTATTCAGTTCTTCGATTAATTGTTTAACATGATTCTTTTTTTCAACCACCTTATGCAATCGTTTTTCGCTAGCCAGGCCTACGTCATATCCTTTTTCCGTCAGTCGCAAATCGGCATTGTCTTGTCGTAACAATATCCTAAACTCGGCCCGGGAAGTAAACATGCGGTAGGGTTCTTCTGTGCCCTTGTTAATCAAGTCATCGATAAGAACACCAATATAAGCTTCAGATCTTTTAAGGATAAACGGTTGTTTTTGATGGATTTTATTATGTGCATTAATTCCTGCTATGAGCCCTTGACTGGCTGCTTCTTCGTAACCAGTGGTACCATTTATTTGTCCGGCAAAATATAGATTCTCTACTAGTTTTGTTTCTAGCGAAAGATTGAGTTGAGTAGGCGGAAAATAGTCATATTCAATGGCGTAACCCGGACGAAACATTTTAACATTTTCAAATCCTGGAATTTGACATAAGGCTTTGAATTGCACCTCTTCCGGTAAAGAGGTGGAAAAGCCGTTTACATAGACCTCGATGGTATTCCACCCTTCTGGTTCAACAAATATTTGGTGTCTTTCCCTGTCGGCAAAGCGACTTATCTTATCTTCTATTGAGGGGCAGTAGCGTGGGCCTTGTCCTTGGATTCGCCCGGCATACATGGGTGATTTAGCAAACCCTTCTTCGAGAAAATCATGAACCGTTGGATTGGTATACGTGATATAACAACTTCTTTGTTTACTTAATGGTTTAGTATCTGTAAAAGAGAACTTGCCGGGATTTTCATCCCCTTTTTGCTCTTCCATGTTGTTATAATTGAGAGAACGTCCATCAACCCTGGGAGGTGTACCGGTTTTCATCCGACCTGATTCAAAGCTAAGTTTTTCGAGGTTTTCGGTAATGCCATGGGCGGCATATTCGCCAGTTCTTCCTCCACCAAACTGTTTTTCTCCTACATGTATTTTGCCATTAAGAAAGGTGCCATTGGTAAGAATAACTGCTTTCGCTGCTATTTCTATGCCCATGGCCGTAATAACACCGATTACTTTACCCCTATTTGTCTTAAGCCCCACAACCATTTCTTGCCAGAAATCTAGTTTTTCTACATTTTCGAGGGCAAGCCGCCATTCCTGGGCAAATAACATACGGTCATTTTGTGTCCTTGGACTCCACATAGCTGGCCCTTTCGACTTGTTCAACATCCTGAACTGGATCATAGACTTATCACTTACTATACCCGATAACCCTCCCAGAGCATCTATCTCACGCACTATTTGCCCTTTAGCGACTCCTCCCATAGCTGGATTGCATGACATTTGGGCGATGGTAGCCATGTTCATGGTTATTAATAGAACACTCGAGCCCATATTTGCTGCTGCTGCGGCTGCTTCACAACCGGCATGACCGCCTCCTACTACTATTATATCGTATTTCTTAAACATAATTTATTAATGTTCCACGTGAAACATTTCTTAAACCTAAACTTGTTTCACGTGAAACATGGGTGAAAATCAGCGCAAAGATAAGCAAGCATCTTCTTTTTCTCGCATTCGATTTTTATCAGCTTCTGTCTTGTCATTAAATCCAAGTAGATGCAATACCCCATGAATGATTACCCGGTGCAATTCGCTATCACTATTAGAAGCTAACTTTTGGGCATTTTCTTTTACCCGGTCAATACTGATAAAGATATCAGCTTCAAGTTTCCCTGTTTCTTCGGTGTTTTCAAAAGTGATAATATCAGTATATGTATTATGATTGAGGTACTCTTGATTAATTTTCAGTAAGTATTGGTCCGAGCAGAAAATATAGTTTACGTTTTTGGCTTTACCGTTATGTTGATCTAACACGAGTTTTATCCACAATCTGGTATTTTCTTCGTTGGTAAGTCGAAATGAGGTGTCTTCATAGAAAAAGTGAACGGCCACGAGAAAATAATAAGTTACTGAATATAAAAGGTAAGCTCTACGCTACTGCCATTATTTGAA
>Ga0114931_10007983_pt1 | contig 12857 bp, 10 predicted proteins | sample 2SBtaG_FD_89579 | JGI IMG/M metagenome (GOLD analysis project Ga0114931, IMG submission 89579) | Deep subsurface microbial communities from Kolumbo volcano to uncover new lineages of life (NeLLi) - 2SBTROV14_V59a metaG | ecosystem: Environmental > Aquatic > Marine > Volcanic | place: Kolumbo...
GTCTCTCCTCCTCGGACCCCCGCCTTCGGCGGCGGTGCCCGAACCACCACGACTCGTCGTCGTTCCTACTCTGAGTCTCGCGAGACCCCTGCGTGAGGCCCACCGTACTTCTTCAACAGCCTTTTAGGTTGCGCGCATGAAGCCCATCGCCAGCTACGCGCTCCGCGCCGAGCGGATTGCACTCGCCCTCACTGCCGTCATGGCAGTGCTGATCGTCGCCCATGTCCTCGCCATGCAGGCATTCTTCAACCCGGCGCTCGGTATCAGGGAACGCTTCGCGCTCGAGTACTGGCAGGTCGCCATCTTCGACTTGGACGCGGAGGAGAGCTTCGGGACCTGGTTCAGCTCGGGACTCCTGGCCCTCTCCGCCGTCCTGCTCATGATCGAGGCGCGGGCCCAGCGGGCGCGGGGCGACGTCTGGCACCGCTGGTGGCTCGTGCTGGCCGTCGGGTTCGTCGTGCTGTCCATCGACGAGGTCGCGGGGATGCACGAGTACGTGAACACGCTCCTGGAAGACACGCCCTGGACCGTCTTCGGCGCCGCCGCGTTCGCGCTCGTGGGTCTGGCGTACCTGCCCTTCCTCCGGCGTTACCGGGGGCGTACCGCGCTCCTCTTCGTCATCGCGGGAGTGATCTATGGAGGTGGCGCCGTTGGCGTCGAGCACTTCACCGACGGTGACGTGAACTCCCTCCATTACAACATGTGGACGGCCCTGGAAGAGGGGATGGAGATGACGGGGGTGATCGTCTTCATCTACGCGCTGCTCGACCGGATGAGGGGGCCGGGGCTACGTGCCGTGCACCTGACCGTCGGCTCGGAGGAATAGCCGCAGGCTACCCCGAAGCCGAAGGGCGGCCAGCCCTTTCGGACTGACCGCGCTCGGGCTCGGGTGGAAAACCCGTCCAGGCCGCCATAGTGCCCGCTCTTCTCGGCCTTCCTCGCCGGAGAATCGGAGGGCGCGCCGCGGCTTACTGCCGCCCGTCGCACCCGGAAGGTCGCGTCGCCCCGTGGAAAACGGGGTGCGGCGTTCCAGGCGTTCCGTTGCTTCTGCGGGCTCCCTCCCTGACGGATTCTTCAGGAAAAGTTCAGTAGGACGCCCGTGCGGCTTCCACTAGCTTCATTGCGGCGGAGGACACGCGGAGACGGTGTGCGGCAGGAGGAAGACGGCGTGCGCATCCTCGTCATCGAAGACGAACCCAAGGTGGCCCGGGCGATCCGCGAAGGCCTCGAGGCCGAGCACTACGAGGTCTCCGTGGCGCATACCGGCGAGGATGGGTTCTTCATCGTCAACGAACAGACCGTCGATCTCGTCGTGCTGGACCTGATGCTGCCGGGCCGCGGCGGCCTCGACGTCCTGAGCACGATGCGGGAGCGCGGGCTCCAGACGCCCGTCCTGATCCTCACGGCGCGGGACTCCGTCGAGGACCGCGTGGCGGGGCTCGATACCGGAGCGGACGACTACCTGGTCAAGCCCTTCGCGTTTCCCGAGCTGCTGGCGCGCATCCGGGCGCTGCTCAGGCGCGGCCGGGTCGATGCGGCGCCCAGGCTCAAGCTCGCGGACCTGGAGATGGACCTCGTGGCGCGGACGGTCACGCGCGCCGGCCGGTCGATCGAGCTGACCGGGCGCGAGTTCGACCTGCTCCACTACCTGCTGCGCCATCAGGGCCGGATTGTCTCACGCGAGATGCTCGCGCGCGACGTGTGGCATGAGACCTCGCGCGCCACACCGCTCGACAACGTCATCGATGTGCACATCTCCAGGCTCCGCCGGAAGGTGGACGACCCGTACGACGGGAAGCTCATCCACACGGCCCGGGGGGTGGGCTTCGTGGCGAAGGAAGCCGGATCGTGAGCCGGGGTCCACGCAGCGTTCGTGCGCGTCTGACGCTCTGGTACGCCGCCGTCCTCGCGCTCAGCGTGCTGGTGTTCTCGATCGCGGTCTACGCGGCGGTGCGCTCGAGCCTCATCGGCCAGCTCGACGCGCGTCTGACCGAAGGCCTCAACGCGATCGGCGACGCGCTCGGAGAGGGTCTCGCCGAGATCGGAGAGCTGGAGGACCACGGGGTCGTGCCGCGCTTCCGGGTCACGGAGGGGGGCCGGACGGTATACCGCACGGCGGCATGGCGCAACGCGGGCCTCGACGCCGCGACCGCGTCGGCGCCGGCGCGCGGCGCCTGGACCTGGGTCGCGCCCGACGGTCACCGCTACCTGGTGGGCTCTGCGGAGGTGGACGCCCCCGCCGCCATCTCCTACGTCGTCGCGGTCGACGCGGAGCTTGCCCACCAGGGGCTGCGCAGCCTCGCGCTCACGCTGCTCCTCGGCTTTCTCGCCGTCCTCACGCTAGCGGTCGCCGGGGGATACTTCCTGGCGGGGCGCGTGCTCGCTCCGGTCGCGGCGATGGCCGAGAAGGCGCAGGCCCTGTCGGCGAGCAACCTGGCGGATCGGCTTCCGGTGGCCAATCCCGAAGACGAGTTTGGCCGCCTGGCGACGGTCTTCAACAGCATGCTGGCGCGCCTCGAGCGCTCCTTCGAGCAGCTCCGGCGCTTCACGGGCGACGCGTCGCACGAGCTGCGCACGCCGCTGACCGCAATCCGCAGCGTCGGCGAGGTCGGGCTCCAGAGGGAGACCGACCTGGAGGGTCTGCGCAACATCATCGGCAGCATGCTCGAGGAGAGTGACCGGCTGCGCAGCATCGTCGACGCGCTGCTGGCCGTCACCCGCTCGGAGGCCGGGGGCGCGAGCCGGGAGCGGGCTCCGGTACATCTCGAGGAGATGGCGCGTGAGGTTGCGGACCTTCTCCAGGTGCTCGCGGAGGAGAAGGACCAGAGCGTGAGCGTCCGCTGCGAAGAGTCCCCCGAAGCTTTCGCGGATCGCGTGGCGCTGCGCCACGCGCTGGTCAATCTGCTGGACAACGCCATCAAGTACACCCCGAGAGGGGGCTCCATCGCGATCTCGGTGGGCCGCACCGCGGAGGGTGAACCCTACGTAGCGGTCGAGGATGAGGGTCCGGGCATCGCACCCGACGAGCTGGAGAAGATCTTCCGCCGCTTCTACCGCGTGGAGGCCGAGGGCACGAGCCGCCCCTCGGGGGTGGGTCTTGGCCTGGCCATCGCCCGGCGCGCCGCCGAAGCGCAGGGCGGTCGCATCGAGGTGGACAGCGAAGTGGGACGCGGCAGCGTTTTTCGGATTGTCCTGCCCGATCAGGCAACGTCAACGGAATAGACAGTTGAGGAGGTTGGCCATGTTCAGCATGAGATCCGTGATCCTGGGTCTGGCCGCGCTTGCGGCAGCGTGTGGGTCGAGCGGCGCCGGCGGCGCGCCCGACAGGGCAAGCGAAGCTCAGTCGCCCGGCCAGAGCGCAGCCGCGGCACCCACCGCCGGGCAGGCGGAGTCTGGGGTCCTCCCCGCCGGGAAGGGGACGAATGCGCCCGCCACCCTCGCGGATACGCTGTGGAACTTCGAGAGCGTGGCCGTGGGCACGCTGCCCGACGGATGGAAGACCGAGGAGACCCGTCAGCGCGGACAGGGCGCGCTGTGGGAGGTGCGCGCGGAGGACGGAGCGGCGTCGGGCCACAACGTGCTCAGGCTCGTGGATACGCGGGGCGCCAGCGGCAGCACGTTCAACCTCGCCTGGACCGATCGGGTGCGTTTTCTCGACGGCACCGTGGAGGTCAAGGTGCACGCCCACACCGGCCGGGAGGACCAGGGCGGAGGCCCGATCTGGCGGGTGCAGGACAAGGACAACTACTACATCTGCCGCTGGAATCCGCTGGAGAACAACTTCCGCGTCTATTACGTGCAGAACGGCAACCGGACGATGCTGGAGACCGCCCGGGTCCACGCTTTGCCCGACACGTGGCACACGATCACCATCCATCAGCGCGGCAACCGGATCGAGGCGCTGCTCGACGGCAAACTGCTTCTCAGCGCCACCGACGACACCTTCACCGGCGCGGGGGGCGTGGGTGTGTGGACGAAGGCCGACGCCGCCAGCTCGTTCGACGACTTCGTGGTGAAGGGCGCACCGCAGCCGTGAAGCCGGCCCGAGCGCGCCGACCCCGCGCGTTTGCTCTGCTCATGGCTCTCTCTCTGGTCGCTGCGGTGGCGCCGGCCGGTGTCGCAGCGCGCCGGAGCGACCCGGACACGCTGCGGGCGTACGCACTCGACGCGCCGATCCGCGTCGACGGCGTGCTGGACGAAGCCGCCTGGAATCAGGCGATGCACACCAGCCACTTCACGCAGCGCGAACTCCATCTCGGCCAGCCGGCCACCGAGCGGACCGAGGTCGCGGTGCTGTACGACGACGATGCGCTCTACATAGGATTCTGGGGGTACGACCGGCATCCCGATGCCCTCGTGGCCCGGAAGATGAAGCGAGACTTCAGCTTCGATTCGGAGGACAACTTCGAGGTCATCCTCGACACGTACCACGATCGGCGCAACGGCTACCTGTTCGTGGTCAACCCGAACGGGGCCAAGGCCGACGCCGTCGTGATCGACAACGGGGGTCGGGTCAACCGCGACTGGGACGGTGTGTGGTACGCGGCCGCGCGGATCACCGACCAGGGATGGTTCGCGGAGTTGAAGATTCCTCTGTCCACGCTGAAGTTCCGGTCTCTGGCCGCCCAGCGGTGGGGCATCAACTTCGAGCGCAACATCCGGCGTAAGCGAGAGCAGCTTCTGTGGCGCGGCTGGTCGCGCGATTCCGAGATCGAGCAGGTGGCGCGGGCCGGGACGCTGACCGGGCTGCGGGGACTCACGAGCGTGCGCCTGCTCGAGGCCAAGCCGTACACGCTGGGCGGGCTGGAGAACAAGCCCACGCTGCCGTGGCAGACCGTCTCGCACGCCGGCGCCGACGTGAACTACCTCGTGACGCCGACGGTCAAGCTCACGCTGACCGTCAACCCGGACTTCGCGCAGGTCGAGTCGGATCGTGCGCAGGTCAACCTGACCCGCTTCTCGATCTTCTATCCCGAGAAACGGGAGTTCTTCCTGGAGGGCAGGGAGTTCTTCGACTTCGTGCTGAACAGCCGCGATCAGCCCTTCTTCAGCCGGCGCATCGGACTGGACGCGCACGGCCAACCCCAGACGATCCTGGGGGGGGCGCGCCTCCTGGCCAAGCTGGACGGCACGACGCTCGGCGCGATGTCGCTCGAGACCTCCGCGCTGGGCGACACCCCCGCCACGAACTTCACCGTGCTGAGGTGGAAGCAGGACGTGCTGCGCGAGTCCACGGTGGGCCTGATCAGCGTGACCAAGGTCCAGCCGGGCCGGATCAACACGACGTACGGCGCCGACCTCCGCTACGCCACCTCGCACCTGTTCGGCGAGCGGAGCTTCTCGGCGGGGCTGGCGATCGCCCAGAGCTACACCTCCGATGCCCGGAGCCTGACCGGCACCGCGCACCGGCTGTTCTTCGACTATCCCAACGATTTCATCGAATTCCAGGGTGCGTGGAACCGCGCCGGCACCGACTTCAATCCGGAGGTCGGGTTCCTCCGTCGTCACGCGTACCAGGAGTTCTTCGGCTACCTGAAGTTCAAGCCCCGCCCGCGCGCCATCCCCTGGATCCGACAGATGGAGTTCAAGCCGCTCGACATCAACTACTACATCGACGACGCCACCCACCGGATGCAGAGCGTGTTCATGGAGTTCCGCCCGCTGGGCTTCGGGACGAAGAGCGGCGAGTGGATGGAGTTCAACATCCAGCGGCGGGCCGAGAACCTCACCGAGCCGTTCGAGATCTCCGACGGCGTGACGATTCCCCAGGATGAGTACTGGTACACGCGCTACGAGCTTCAGGTCGAGAGCTTTTCGGGGCGGCCGCTGAGCGCGGAGGCGTCGATCAACTGGGGCAGCTTCTACGACGGCACCCGGACGGAGTTGGGGGGAAGGCTCACGTGGCGCGCGAGCCGGTACCTGAGCCTGAGCGCCGACTACCAGAGGAACCGGATCACGTTGCCGGCCGGGAGCTTCAACGTGGTCGAGGTGGGCGGGCGCGCCGACTTCGCGTTCAGCCCGAGCCTGTTCGGCTCCGTCTTCGCGCAGTGGAACAACGACGACGACCAGGCGCTCTTCAACTTCCGCGTCAACTGGATTCCACGGCCGGGCACGGATCTGTTTCTGGTGATCAACCAGGGGGTCGACACCGGTCTCTCGCGGTGGCGATCTTCGGGCACGAGCTTCGCCTCCAAGCTGGTGTGGCGGTTCCTGCTGTAGGGGCCACGTTCAGGGAGATCCTGCCATGGCGCAACGATCGAGGGTCACAGCGTTCGGCCTGCTCGCCCTATCCGCCGCCGCCGCGGCCTGCCGTGCGCCAGGGCCCGAGGTGGTCGTCTACACCAGCGAGGACCAGGTCTTCTCCGAACCGATCCTGCGTGACTTCGAGGCCGTGACGGGGATCACGGTGCGGGCGGTCTACGACACCGAGGAGGCCAAGGGCACGGGCGTCATGAACCGCCTTCTCTCGGAGAAGGACAACCCGCAGGCGGACGTGTACTGGGCCAACGAGCCGGTCCGCGCGGTGCTGCTGGCGCAGGAAGGCGTCGCCGCTCCGTACGTCTCACCCGAGGCGAAGGGGATTCCCGAGCGCTTCAAGGATCCCGCCGGCTACTGGACCGGGTTCTCCGCCCGCGCCCGGGTGATCATGGTGCGCACCGACGCCGGAGACGCTCCGGAGCCCTCGTCGCTTCTCGCGTACACGGATCCGGCCTGGGCCGGCCGGGCGGTCATCGCCAACCCGCTCTTCGGCACCACCGCCACCGAGATGGCGGCGTTCTACGCGCTGCGGGGAGCCGGTGCGCTGGATTCGCTCCTGGCCGGAATGAAGGCGAACCGCGTCGAGGTCTCGACGAGCAATGGCGAGAGCGCGGACCTCGTGTGCGCGGGCGCGTACGCGTTCAGCGTGGTCGACAGCGACGACGCCGTCGCCCGGGCGCGCCGGGGCTGTCCGGTGCGGATCGTCTACCCCGATCAGGACGAGGGGGCGATGGGCACGCTGATCCTGCCCAACGCGGTCGTGCTCATCCGGGACGGACCGCATCCGGAGCAGGCGCGCAGGCTCATCGACTATCTGCTGAGCCCTGAGACCGAGGCCAGGCTGGCCCGCTCGGAGGCGGCGCAGATTCCCCTCCACGGAGAAGTGGAGGCGCCCGAGGGCGTGCGGCCGATCGCGCGTATCCGGTCCATGCCCGTCGACTACGACCGGGTGGCGCGGGCGCTGTGGCGTGTCTCTCCTCTGCTCGAGCGCTGGATGGAGCGGTGAGCGCCCGGCGCCCGATGCTCTGGGCGGCGGTGGGCGTGCTCGTCGTCGCGGGGCTTCTTCCGCTCGCGTCCGTGCTGGGCGGGACGTTCGTGGTGGACGGCCACGTGACGTTGGCGTTCTACCGCACCGTGCTGGCCACGCCGCACCAGCGCGCGCTCCTGGGGCGCAGCGTAACGCTCGCCGGCTCCACGGCGCTGGCGGCGACCCTCGTCGGGCTGCCCCTCGGGCTGTTGTTCGCGCGCACCGACCTGCCGCTCAGGCGCACGCTCGCGGCGCTCTCAGCGATTCCCCTGGTCGTGCCCCCCTACGTGATGGCGATGTCGTGGTTCCACCTCGTGGGCCGGGGAAGCTGGCTCGCGGCGCACGTGGGGCCGGCCGCGGCGCGTGCGTCGTCGTCGTGGCTCTTCTCATTTCCGGGTGCCGTGCTCGTGCTGACGACGACGTTCCTTCCCGTGGTCACGCTGCTGACGATGGCGTTCTCGCGGACGGTCGACCCGGATCTCGAGGACGCGGCGCGCCTCGTGACCGACGGACGGCGCGTCGTGTGGGGCGTGACGCTTCCGCTGATCATGCCGGGCGTGCTGCTGGGCGCGGCGCTCGTCTTCCTGCTGAGCCTCGGGGAGTTCGGCGTGCCGATGTTCCTGCGCTACGACGTGTTCGCGGTCGAGAGCTTCACCCGCTTCGCCGCCTTCTACGACCCGCGCGCCGCCACCGCCGCCGCGGTGCCGTTGGTGTTCGTGGCCTTTGTCGCCGTGGGGCTCGAACGCGTCTTCCTGAGGGAGCGGACGTACCGGTTCCGTCCCGCCGTCCGGGAGGCTCCGGCGCCGGCGTGCCCCCTGGGGCGGCTGCGTGGCGCGGTGTTCGGCGCAGTCGCGCTGGTTCTCTTCGTGATGGTGGCGCTTCCGCTCCTCGTCCTCTTGGTCGCTTCGCGCTCGCCGCACACGTACGTGGACGCGCTCGCGCGCTCCGGCGACGCGCTGCTGCGCAGCGTGGGCCTGGCCGCCGCGGGCGCCACGGCGCTGACGCTCGTCGGCTTCCTCACGGGCTACCTCATTCAGGAGCGCGCGCTCGGCGTGTGGCGCAGCGTCGACACGCTGACCGTGCTGCTCTTCGCGCTGCCCGGCACGGTCCTCGGCATCGGCCTGGTGACGGTGTGGAACCGGCCGGCCACCGCGTTCGTCTACGCGACGCCCCTCATCATCGTGCTGGGTTACGTGGCCCGGTACGCCGTCATCGGCAGCCGGGCGACGGTCTCGGCGCTCGCGGCGATCCCCGCTTCGATGGACGAGGCGGCGCGCCTGGCCGGGGCGGGCTGGCTGCGCCGGATCACCGGCATCACCGTTCCCCTGGCCGCGCGCGGCCTGCTGGTCGTGTGGGTGCTCTCGTTCCTCTTCTGTTTCCGCGATCTGGGGATCACGATGATGGTCTATCCGCCCGGCGGCGACACGCTTCCGGTGCGCACGTTCACACTGATGGCCAACGGCTCGCCGCCACTGATCGCCTCACTCAGCGTGATCATGGTGGCCGTCGGCCTGCTCCCGCTCGGGCTCGCCGGGCTGCTGCTGCGCCGTGGCGGCCGCGGCGGAGTGACCCGACCTCTGCCCGCCTGCTCAGGCGGTTCTCCGGGGGAACGCCCCACGTGATTGAGCTTTCCGGGGTATCCAAGGCGCTCGACCACCGGCAGGTCCTGCAGGACGTCACGTTGCGGGTCGTGGCCGGCGAGCGCCTGGTGGTCGTGGGGGCATCGGGCTCCGGCAAGACCACGCTGTTGCGCCTCGTCGCCGGCCTGCTGATGCCGGACGGTGGGAGCATCTCCATTGCCGGGCGGGTCGTGTCCCGGGACGGCCGGACGCTCGTGCCCCCGGAGCGGCGCGACGTCGGGATGGTCTTTCAGGACCTGGCGCTCTGGCCGCACCTGACCATGCGCGGCAACCTGGACTTCGGCCTACGGGCCAGGGGCATGGCCCGCGAGGCGCGCGAGGCCAGGATCCGCGAGATGCTCACGCGGGTCGGGCTGGAAGGGCGCGGGTCGGCCCGTCCGGCGCAGCTCTCGGGCGGCGAGCGGCAGCGCGTGGCGCTGGCGCGTGCGCTCGTGCTGAATCCGAAGGTCCTGCTCATGGACGAGCCGCTCTCGAGCCTCGACGACGAGCTCCGGGCGCGGATGCGCGACGAGATCCTGCGCCTGCACGAGGCGATGGGCTTCACGCTCCTCTACGTGACGCACAACCGCGAGGAGGTCTCGGACATTGCCACGCGCATCGTGCGCATCCGCGCCGGGAGGGTGGAGGAGGCGGGCCGCCGGTCCACGGTGTCGCCGGCGGGTCCCCGGGCCGCGAAGTTGCCGGAGGACCCCGGGGCCGCGGCTCCGTAGGCTTCCCCGGAAGGGCTCCTTCAGCTTGTCCGGATAAGCGAGGGGCGGTCTCCGCGGCATAACTCGCGCCCGATCTCGCGACGATCCCACGCTGCATTCCAGCACCTCAGGGCGGTTCCTTGTCCTATGCTTCTAAGCTACTTTTTTTGAAGGCAGGAGGAACCCGTACCAGGAGCTGAGGTATGGCATATTCCCGCGTAGGGTCGATGGCGGCACTCGTGGCGCTGGCCGCGCTTGGACTGTCGAGTTGCGGCGACAACAACCCGACCGCACCCGAGGGCAATCCCGCGCTCGTGGGCACCTACTCCCTGGTGTCCATCACCTTCCAGGGCCAACCGACGCTGGGGCCGCCCGTCGCCACCGGGAGCCTGACGCTCACGGACAGCACGTACACGGTGACGATCACGATCGCGGTCCCGGGACAACCGCAGGAGGACATCCAGGACTCCGGCACGTACTCGGTTTCCGGGAACACCTGGACCCAGACGTCCACGGTCCAGAACGTTCAGTCCATCGGAACCTACACGCTGACCGACGGAACGCTGAGCGTCGACGTGAGCACCTCCGGTCAGCAGCAGAGCTCTGTGTGGCAGAAGCAATAGCGTGGGGAGGTCAGGGGGAATGCTGTTCAGGTCCGGCGCCCTGCTCGTCGCAGGCCTGACGCTCGCATCGCCGCTTGCCGCCCAGTCGCGGACCGGCGTTCTGACGGGGAGGGTCGTGGCGAAGGGCGACAGCGCCATCGCCGGGGCCTCGGTCCTGGTGGACGGCACGTTGCTCGGCGCGCTCTCGAACACGCACGGCGTGTACCGCATCTCCGGGGTGCCGCCGGGTCGCCACACCGTCCGCGTCGCCGCGATGGGGTATGCCGCCGCGGTGCGCACCGACGTCCACGTGGCCCCCGGCGACACGGTGAAGCTGGATTTTTCCCTGTCCGCATCGCCGTTCGCGCTGCCGGGCGTCATCGTCACGGCCAGCCGGGAAACGCAACAGGTGGGGGAATCCCCGGCCAGCGTGTCCGTTTTGACCCGGAAGGACATCGCCCAGCGCGACGTGACCCAACTGACGCAGGCGCTGCCGTACGCGGCGGGGGTGACGTACCAGGGCGGTACGCTGGACATCCGGGGCGCCGCCGGACTCGCGGGTGGTGTGGGGAGCCGGGTGCTCCTCATGCTGGATGGCCATCCCCTGCTCACGGGAGATACCGGCGAGCTGGACTTTGACATCCTGCCGGTGCTGGGGGTGTCACGCGTGGAGATCGTGAAGGGACCCTATTCGGCCCTCTACGGCAGCAACGCTCTTGGCGGTGTCGTGAACATCGTCACGAGCCCGATTCCCGAGGAGCCGCACACGATCATCCGGATGAACGTGGGCGCGTACGATATTCCCTCGCGGCACAAGTTCTCCGACGGTATCCGGAACTTCCAGGGTCTGGAGGTGCAGCACTCGCTCCATGTGGTCTCGGTGGGGCTGCGGCTCTTTGGCGATCGCGACGTCACCGACGGCTTTACCCAGAACGGCCGCACGACCCGGTGGCTGTTCCGCACGGAGGCCTCGGTTCCCCTGTTCGGCGCCGCGCCGTCGTCGTTCTACGTCATCGGCGCCCGGGAAGACGTGGGACAGTCCTTCGGATGGCGTTCCGCGCAGGAGCGCTTCGAGGTTCCGCCGGACGATCTGGGGGACTGGTACCGCAACGGCTGGCTCAACTTTGGCGCCACCCTCGACGCGCTGTCACGGGCGTCCACGCTCCTCCGGTTCTCGCCGTACGTGTATTACGACGCGGTACGCAACCACTTCCACGACAACCAGGACTACCACCGTGCGACGCGGGCGGGTTCGTCGGTTCAGCTCTCGATGGTAAGGAGCGGCCACTCGCTGACTCTGGGCGGGGACGCCGCCTACGGCAAGGTGACGTCGAATATCATCGGAAACCCGGCGACGAAGGATTACGCGCTGTTCGCCCAGGACGTCATCGAGCCGAGCCCGCGCTTCCGCGCATCGTTGGGCGTGCGCCTCGACGGCCACTCGGTGACGCCGGGGAAGGTGGACACGCAGCTCAGCCCCAAGGTGGGCCTGGTCTATCATGTGACACCGGAGGTCAGCCTCCGGACCTCGGTGAGCCGAGCCTTCCGGGCGCCCAGCCCGGTGGAGCAGTTCGTGTCCACCACGCAGTACGGTGTGCGGGTGGTGCCCAATCCGGATCTGGATCCGGAGACCGTTACCGCAGGGGAGATCGGGGCCACCGCCGACCTCGGCCGCTTGTGGCTGGACGGCGCCGTCTTCCAGAGCCGGTTCGACAGGCTGATTCAGCCGGGCCCCGTTCCGGGTCGCTTCTTCGTGTACCAGTTCCAGAACGTGGCGCGGGCCCGCGTCACCGGTGTGGACCTGGAGGCCCGATTCGACCTGCTGCCCCGCCTGCTCGGCCTTCATGCCACCTACCTGTATCTGCATCCCAGGGATCTGACCCTGGATCAGCCTCTGCCGTACCGCTCGGCACACACGGCCACCGGCACGCTGACCGTTCTGGGCGGCCTGCTCAACGTCGACATGCAGTACCGCTCGAGGGTGGAGCGGGTGCTCCAGTTTCCCGCGGATCCGCGCAGCTCCACGACACTCGTAGGGCTGCGCGCGGCCTACAAGCTCAGCGGGCTGCTGGTCCAGGCGAAGGTCTCCAACCTGTTCCAGGAGCAGTACGTCGATCTGCAGGAGCGCTTTCCGGGCGCACCCCGCTCCTTCAAGCTGACGCTGTCGAAGGGATTGGAGGGGTCGTAGCGCGGGGTCGGCGCCGCCTCCGCTCGACCCGACCGGCCCGAGAAGGCGGGTAGAGCCGGACAGGAGGGGTGAGATTTCGAGAGAGCTGGACCGGGAAACGAAGTGTTGGGGCCGCTTCGGAGGCCCTGAGCGGTTAGCCTGAGAGGATGACTCGTTCAGCGAAGGGTTCGGATGGGATTTCGTTCACATGACAGCGCTCTCGTTCTCGCCTACGCGGTAGCCCTTGTGGGCTGGCTGGCGATTCTGCGAGCGGTGCCTACGCTGTGGCCGGCAAGAAGGAGTCCCGGGTGGCAGCGTCCGTGGCGAGAGGTGGGATGGGCCGTCGTTGCGGTCGTCGGAATCATCGCCATCGGCCAGGTCTATGGTGCCGGATGGCTGTTGCCCCGGCGAGGATCGTTCGGTGTCATCCTAGAAGCCGTCAACCAGATCCTGATCTTCTCGCCGATCTTGCTA
>Ga0114931_10007984_pt1 | contig 12856 bp, 13 predicted proteins | sample 2SBtaG_FD_89579 | JGI IMG/M metagenome (GOLD analysis project Ga0114931, IMG submission 89579) | Deep subsurface microbial communities from Kolumbo volcano to uncover new lineages of life (NeLLi) - 2SBTROV14_V59a metaG | ecosystem: Environmental > Aquatic > Marine > Volcanic | place: Kolumbo...
CGTTAAAGTGAAAACAGCGTTCATCATTTTAAAACACGATGAAATGGTTGAATGTGTCACCGCCGGCGTGGCTCTGCCGGACGAGTTGCGCTGTCCGCAAGCCTTTTTGGAGGAATTGATTCAAAATGAGCGGCTGCTGGTCATCAACGATGCTGCCACCATCCGCCGGATGTGGCCAGAAGCGCCGCCGAGTTTGCAAAACTTTGCCGGAACTTTCATAACCACCGGCAGCAACACGGTGGCAACGTTGGGGCTTATCAACAAAGAAGTGCAATTTACGGCAGGCGATATGAAGTTGATGACTGCAATCGCCGAGCAGGTGGGCGCAATTATTGATAATTTTATGCTCCAACAGGAATTGATCCATCAGGAACGGGTCGGCCGCGAGTTGGAAATTGCGGCAGAAATTCAAGAAAGCCTGCTTCCGCACGATGTTCCGCAATTTTCCGGTTTGGCCATCGACGTGAACAGCACCCCCGCCTATGAAGTTGGCGGTGATTTTTATGATTTTGTTCAAATTGACGACACCCGTTTAACGGTGGCGGTGGGTGATGTGGCGGGAAAAGGCATTCCCGCAGCGATGTTCACTTCGTTGGTGCGCACGATGCTTCGGGTAGAAGCATTCCATAGCCAAGAACCGCATATCGTCATCAAGCGGGTCAATGAAATTCTGAATCAAGATTTATCGCAAGCGGAATTATTTGTGACAGCATTTGTGGCAACCATTGACCCGAAAAAGAATGTGCTGGCGTATGCCAACGCCGGTCACACGCCGGGCATTGTGTATCATGCCCAATCAAAAACATCCCGTTTATTAAAGGCAACCACACTGCCGATTGGCATCAAACACGAGGAAATACGGCCGACCCAATATGTCCATCTTTCGCCGGGCGATACGCTGGTGTTATACAGCGATGGCGTGACCGAAGCCAGCAATCCCAACGGGGAGCGGTTCGGTTTGCAGCGGGTGCGCGACCTCATCCACCGTCACGCCGATACATCGCCGACGGTTTTGAAGCACACCATCCTCACCCATCTTGCCGATTTTCAGCAAACGGAAACGACCGCCGATGATGTGACGCTTGTCGTCATTAAATTTACCGGTCAATCGGATGAGCAGAAAAAAGCCCGGCAAGCGTGGGAAATTCAGCGTGAAATCCCGTTTGAATATCAAGCCGATACCGCTTATCTGAACGACATTTCAGACAAAGTGACTGCCGCTTGCCGTGAACTGCAAAACCTCCCGGAGGGGCCCGCGGGCATTGATTTTGTTTATTTGGTGGAATTGGCTGTTTCTGAAATTTGCACCAATATGATTGAACATTCGTATGCCGGACAACCGGGCAAAATTTTCGGAAAAATCACGCTGGCGACAACTGGCGTGCAGGTTGATATTTTCGACCAGGGCGAAAGCTTTAACCCCGATGCTGTCCCACCCCCGATATCTGACCCGATGGATCCATCGGAGGGCGGGTACGGACTGCATATTGTTCGTCAAATAATGGACGTGGCAGAATATCACCCGCGTACACCGCAGGGCAACCATTGGCGATTGGTTAAATATCTGCCTGAGTAACAGGCATTATTCGTCAAATTTTGATGATTGTGTATAATACGTGCACTGACCGCACGGATGCAATTCAATTGGATAATACCACAAAGAGGAGGCTGGTAGCTGACCAATGGAAATTTCATATAATAGCCTAGGCACTGATAAATATCTGGTAAAACTCAACGGCGCGCTGAACGCACGCACCGCCGAAAGCGCAAAAAAAACCTTTCGAGATTTGGCTGATAAAGGCGCAAAACAAGTGATTGTAGACTTGTCCGGCGTGCCTTTTATCGATAGCTCCGGTTTGGCAGCGTTGGTATCGGGGTTGAAAACCTTTGGTGGCGAAGCCGACAATCTGCGGCTTGCCGCACCGCAATCGCAAGCAAAATTACTATTCGAGCTGACAATGTTCGACCGGGTGTTTAAGATTTTCGACTCGGTTGCAAACGCACAGAATAGCTGACAATATGATTGAACGAAAATCGTTTAATGACGATGCAATTATTGAAGTGATTTTTTCCGGGCGTGTTGATGTTGCCAGCCGCGAAGAGGTTCGAGCCATTTTGCATCAAGCTGTTGCCGATGCAGGGCAAACAGTGCTGGCCAACTTGCACAATGTGCCACTGATTGACAGTTCGGGGTTGTCGGCATTGGTTTCCGGCTTGCGCGCTGCTCGAGAGCAGGGCAAAGATTTGGTCATATCCGGTCTGAACAAACAGGCACAAATGGTATTTTCTTTGACGATGATGGACAAAGTCTTCCGGGTTTTCCCGTCTGCCTCTGCCGCGCTGACAGACCTGGGCGTTAGAAATGCCGCTGAAGAAAATTGATGGTGCAAGGATGTCAAACATCATTCGAGTGATGGTAATCGACGATGAGATTCATATCCGCCGCCTAATTGACCGGATGTTGGTTGGGCGCGGTTTTGCTGTCATCGGCGCAAAAAGCGGCAAACAGGCATTAGAATTGATGCGCCAGCCAAACACCCGCCCCGACATCATTACCTGCGATGTCTCGATGCCGGAGATGAACGGATTTGATATTTTGGAAGCCGTCAAATCCGACCCCCAATTGGTCGATATTCCCATCATTATGTTGACAGCAATGGGGCAAACCGGAGAGGCATATCGCGCCAGAGAGATGGGCGCAGCCGATTACATCACCAAACCTTTCAGCACGATGGGATTGATAGACATCTTAAAACAACACGTATCAGCATAATGGAGGCATAGTTGGAAATTCTTGGCGGCCCGCTTTTTGCCGTTGCTGGCGCAGGAGAATCACACGGACCGGGCATCACCACCATCGTTTTCGGGTGTCCGCCCGGCCTGAAAATTTCTACCGCAGCCATTCAGACCTTTCTAAACCGCCGCCGACCCGGCGGCAGCAAACACGGAACACCCCGTCACGAAGCCGACCGGGTCGTTTTTTTATCGGGCATCTATCAGGATGACCACCACCGCCTATTGAGCGGCGGAGACATTGCAGTTGGAAGCGGCGATACTGAAATTCGCACCCAAACCTACGGCGAAGGCTTTGCTACCGGCGAACCGATTGCCGCGGTGGTGTTATCTGCATCGAAAAAATCTCGGCATTACGACCAATTTCGCGGCGAAACCGGTGCGGTGCGTCCCGGCCACACCGATTTGGTCAAATATCATCAATCGCGCGGATTTGTTGACGTGCGCGGCGGCGGACGCTCCAGCTACCGTTCCACCATCAGCGACGTGATAGGCGGCAGTATTGCCCGCCTCCATTTAGCCGAAACCTTTGGCACAGCCATTTTTTCGTCCATCGTTCAAGTGGGCAAATTGAAGGCGCGTCACACGTTGCAAGATACAGTGGAAACGCTGCGACATCAATTTGATGGCTCACCGATACCTGCCGCCGAAATTTCGCGGTTGCAAACAAAACTTGCCCAAAACGAATTGCACACCATTGATGCCGAGTTCGCTCGCGAAGCGGCGGCACTCATCAAAAAAGTTCGTTTGGCGGGCGATTCGGTTGGGGCGATGGTGGAAGTCGTCGCGGTGAATGTGCCGCCTTTGGTGGGTGACCCGCTGTACCAAAGTTTAAAATTACAGTTGATGGGCCTGCTCGGCGGACTGCATGCGGCGCAATCAGTAGAGGTGGGCGATGGCAGTGCGGTGGTGTTGCGATGGGGCAGCGAAAATAACGACCCCATTCGCCAAACCGGCTACCGACGCAACAGTCACGGCGGATTGCTGGGGGGTATCACCACCGGCGCACCGCTCGTGTTTCGAGTTGGCTTCAAGCCAACTTCAACCATCAATCTGCCGCAGAAATCGGTGCAAAAAAATCTGACGGAAATTGATTTTAAATTGGAAAAAGGCAGACACGACCCGTGCGTCGGTGTGCGCGCCGGCATCACCCTCGAATCGCGATTGGCTATTGGTGTGATGAATGCCGTATTGATGCACACCACGGGGCACATTCATCCGCAAGACTTTCGGCTATTTTGAGGTGTATCACGTTGAATAGCGCATTATCAGGTACAGATACCGTTGTCGCACCACCAACCACCGATATTGAATTTAAAATAATGGACGAAACCGAGTTGGAACGTCCCTATCGGGTTATCATTCATAATGATGATGTCACGCCGATGGATTTTGTGATTGCCGTGCTGGTAACTTTTTTTGAGCTGTCTGCCGACCGGGCAATTGATGTAATGCTCAGCGCACACCACAACGGGCAGGCGCTGGTAACTGTATTGCCATACGAAGAGGCGCACCGGCGTGTCTACGATGCCCAATCGGCGGCACGCGACTATGGCTATCCGCTTTCTTTTACATTGGAACCGGAACCATAAACCGAAATGCGGCCGCAGTTTGAGTTTTTGTTGTTGCCAAATTGACATAAACTGTGGTATACTAAAAGTGATAAATTTGGTGTGAATGATTAGAGGGAGTTGCGCGATGGATAACATTCGTAACACGTGGAAAAACAAACCCGGTGTGATTATCCTGTCGGCTTTGTTGGTATTGGTCATTTTAGCGCTGTTAGCCGTCCTTTTTGTCCGGGGAGTGGTTTTCAGAGCCGGCTCACGGACGGCAGCCGAAGTGCCGGTGGTGACAACCCAATCGGCGCCGAATGAACAGCAACCGGACGCATCTGCGCCCACGGCAACGGCCACACTTCCCGCCACCAAAGTGGTGAAAGCAACCGCCACCGCAAAACCAACCAACACACCGGCCGCCACCGCCACGCCCAAACCGAAGCCGACGGCGACAAAGGGCGTTCCCACCAAAACACCGACACCGCTGCCACCTACCGATACCCCCACCCCCTCAGCACCGCAAATCGGTAATTTGCTGCAAAACGGCGATTTTGAAGCCGGTTTCGGCGAAGATGGTGTGGCGCTCGGTTGGCAGGCATTCCGCAATGATGCTGCAACCGTTATTTTCGCGCCCGAATTATGGCAATCGGCTATTCACGATGGCGATGCCGCTCAACGCATTACCATCACCGACGCGACACAGCCCAATCGGTATGCAGGGCTTTTCCAAACGGTGAATGTGGTTCCGGGAAAAGCGTATTCGCTGACGCTGTACGGGCAAATTCGCACCACTTTCGGTGATGTGGGAAAAAGCAATTACGGTTATCGAATGCAGTATGCAGTTGATTGGAGCGGGGGCACCGATTGGCAGGCTATTCCCGATGATGAATGGATAGAATTGCCGTGGGACGAGCAATTGATTGACGGTAGTAATATGTTCTTCCTTGATTTCTCGACGGAACTTTTGCCTCCCTCAAACACGATGACACTCTTTATTCGCGCGTGGAACAAATGGCCCGACCAGTTGGAAGCACAATATACACTCGACTCGTTGAGCTTGGTTGGCGAGCAACCGGCTGCGGTCGATGAACCATTGCCCGAAACGGGCGGAGCCTCTGCCGCGCCACCGGCAACATCTGACCCGCGTGTGTGGGGTGGGGCACTGTTCATCGTTGCCCTGCTGGGCGGCACATTGTGGCGGCAGCGACAACGTTCAATGAAACGGGCGTGATACAGTTTTTGAAAACAGAGTGGGGCGGCTTACGGTCGCCCCATTTTTTGCCGAACTAAATGAAACTTTTGCACAAATCCAAGATAGCACCGCGAATAATATCGCTATTTTATTGCGAATTTCCCCCGAAAGCCGTATAATTTCCCTGAGTACTATCAAGATGAATAACATCAAAACCGGAATATACAAGGAGGTATTTTATGAAAACTTTGCTGGAGAAACTGCATCTGGAGGGGTCAATCCGGGTGCGTGTGTCGGGCCTGATGGGTGGATTACCGACCCCAATGGCAAAAAATTGGTGTCATACAGCCCAACAACAGGCGAACCGATTGCTTCGGTGATACAGGCCACCCGAAGCACCTATGACCACGTGGTCGGTAAAGCCGCAGATGCTTTCAAAACCTGGCGACTCATTCCCGCGCCGCGCAGAGGGTTGATGATTCGTGAATTGGGAGATGCACTTCGCGAATATAAAGAACCGCTTGGCGAACTGGTCACGCTTGAAATGGGCAAAATTAAAGCCGAAGGAATGGGCGAAGTGCAGGAAATGATTGACATCTGCGATTTTGCCGTGGGGTTGTCGCGCCAATTGTACGGGTTGACAATGCAATCGGAACGCCCCGGACACCGAATGTACGAGCAGTGGCTGCCGCTGGGACCCATCGGCATCATCACCTCCTTCAACTTCCCGGTGGCTGTTTGGGCGTGGAACTCTGCTATTGCCGCTGTAGCCGGCGATACAATGGTCTGGAAGCCATCTTCGGGCGTGCCGTTGACAGCAGTTGCCGTGCAGCATATCGCCAACAAAGTTGCCGCCGATTTTGGGTATCACGGCATCTTCAACCTGGTTATCGGTAGCGGCAGCGAAATTGGGCAGGCGATGAACGAAGACTTCCGCCTACCGCTCATCAGTTTCACCGGTTCGGTAAAAATGGGACGTAAAGTTGGTATGTCTGTTGCCGGACGGCTGGGACGCACGATTTTGGAATTGGGGGGCAATAACGGTATCATTGTCACCGAAAATGCAGATTTGGATATGGCAGTACGGGCAATTTTGTTCGGTGCTGTGGGAACTGCCGGACAACGCTGTACAACCACCCGCCGCATCATCGCTCACAAATCGGTGGTGAAAGAACTGACAAACCGGCTGGTGGATGCCTATAAACAAGTGCGCATCGGCGACCCAATGGACGAGAAGACACTGATGGGCCCCCTGATCAACAAGGGCGCGGTAGAAGATATGATGGCAGCGATTGAAGTTGCCAAACAGCACGGCGGTGAAATTGTATATGGTGGGCATCGTTTACCGGAATTGGGTGAAAATTTCGTCGAACCGACCATCATTCTGATGCCGGAGCAAATTCCGTTGGTGTGCGATGAAACATTTGCACCGATTTTGTACATTATGGAATATGAAACGATGGACGAAGCCATTGCGCTGCACAACGGCGTCCCACAGGGACTTTCCAGCGCGATTTTCACCAATAACCTGCGCGAAGCCGAATTATTCCTGTCGCCGGCAGGTTCCGACTGCGGTATTGCCAATGTGAACATCGGCACCAGCGGCGCGGAAATCGGCGGCGCATTCGGTGGCGAAAAAGAAACCGGCGGTGGACGCGAATCCGGTTCAGATGCGTGGAAAGCATATATGCGCCGCCAAACGAATACTATCAACTACTCCACCGAACTTCCGTTGGCACAGGGCATTAAATTCGGATAGAAATTCTCTAAAAAAACAAAAACCGTGAGGGAGCATATAACCCTCACGGTTTTTTTGATTTAACGTTTACAGAAAATCTTGCAACGATTGCCAGCGTGGTGATTGGCGAAGTTTGTTCAGTGCGTCTACTTCCAATTGCCGGATGCGTTCGCGGTTCAAACCAAATTTCTCGCCGATTTCTTGCCGGGAGTGTGGCTGGCTGCCGAGCAAGCCGTAGCGTAACATCAAAATTTTCGCTTGGCGAACATTTAAACTGCACAGCGCATCTTGCAAGATTTGTTTCAATTCACTGTGTTGGATTTTTTGAACAGACTCTAACATTCTGTTATCAGCCGGCAGCATTTCTGCCAACGATGCGTCGCCGTCTCTGGTTGCCGGTGCATCCAGCGAGAGAGGGGGTTGTCCCATTCGCAGTGCGCGTGCTATTTTGTGTGTCGATGTGCCCACCATTTGAGCCAACTCATCGAGTGTGGGGTTTCTGTTGTATTTTTGTTCAAAAGTGATGCGCGCGTTTTCGACTTTTTGCAGCAAGGTTATCAGATGTGATGGCAGGCGAATCGGCTTGCTATGGTTGCTCAGTGCGCGGACAATGTGCTGCCGAATCCACCAGGTGGCATAGGTAGCAAAACGAGTGCCGCGCCGGAGGTCGAATTTTTCGATGGCATAAATTAGCCCGATATTGCCCTCTTGAACCAAATCTACGAGTGGAATGCCCATCCCGCGGTATTTTTGCGCAACGCTGATGACCAGCCGTGTGTTGGCTCGGATTAATCTGGCACGGGCTTGTTTGCCCTTTTTTGCGCGTTGACGCAGGGCAATCGCGGTATTCGAATGGATGGAATTGAGCTGAGACAGTCTTTTTTCAGCTTGTGCGCCCTGTTTGATGGTGCGAATTAACGCGCGCTCTTCTTGGGCAGAGAGAAGCGGTGTTTTGGTTGCCTCGGCAATGTACAAACTCATAATATCTGTTACAGGGATGTTGTTCGGGTATTTTATGGTCATTGATTTCACCCACAAAAAAAGTTTTTATGGCAATCAGTATAACATAAAAATGCCCCGAAAATATTACAGTTTTATTGCAATTTTATTGCAATTATTGCAATAAAAGGCTGGCTATTCAGTTGGAATTTGTCGGATGCGCGCCATTTCTGCCGCGGAAAGTGGCGGACACGCAACTGTTGCGAAGTTTTCTGTGGCTTGCTGGTGCGTTTTGCAACCGGGGACGACCACCGATACCGCCGGATGGCTCATCGCAAATTGAATGGCGGCTTGTGCCGGTGTGCGATTGGGCTGTACCAGAAACGCAAATTGTCGGGCGGCGGCAGCCCGTACCGAAAAGTCTGCCATTTCACGGCGAATATCACCCGGCGAAAATGTTTCATCGCCGTGATATTTGCCCGTCAGCGCACCGTTCGACAGCGGCTCTTTCACTATCACGCCGACATTCGCGCGCTGTGCCGCATCGAGCAGCCTCAGCCGCGCCGCTTCTCGTGCCAGCAAGTTGAATGTAATTTCCAGCACGGCGATGCGCCCGCTGTCAATTGCCGCTTGTGCCGCTTCAAGCGAAGCAGCCGCCACCCCGCCGAAGCGGATGATGCCATCGGCTTGCAGCGCGTCCAGTGCATCGAACACTGCGCCGTCGCGCAGCACATCGGCGGGCGGTTCATCCAGCAGGTAGATATCGAGAATATCTTCTTTCAACCGCCGTCGCGATTCGTTTGCCGCGTGTCGTAAATATGCGGCGGAAAAATCGTGCCGGGGGGCGGCAGGGTCATCATAAAAATTGTAGCCACCTTTGGTGGCGATGATGATGTCGGCGCGGCAATTGGTAATCGCGCCGACCAACGTTTCGCTCAAGCCGTTGCCGAAGCGGTCGGCGGTGTCAATGAAAGTGCCGCCGCCGCCAAATGCGCGGCTGATGGCAACTTTCGACCAGCGGTCATTCGTTTCGCCGTAACTTGTGCCATCAATCGGGCGGCTGCCAAAACCGATGGCGGAAACAGTCAAATTGGTTTTTCCCAGTTGTCGATATTCCATAGTTTTTGGTTTTCAGGTTCAAATTTCCATCACGCCAGCAAACCCAGCCCGCCGTCCATCACAATTGTTTGCCCGACAATCATCGCCGCGTCGTCCGTGCAGAGGAATGCCGTCAGTGCGGCAACTTCTTCCGGGGTGACAATGCGTCGGGTGGGGGTGCGTGCCGCCGTTTCGGCGACAGTTTGCTGCACGTCGATGGGGAAACTTTTTAGAGCGTCGGTGTCCACTACCCCCGGCGAAATGGCGTTGACGATGATCCCTTTTTCCGCCAAATCTACCGCCAAATAGCGTGTCAACGCCTCGATGACCGCTTTCGACAGTCCGGTGATGCCGTAATTGGGGATAACTCGCGTGCTGCCCTGGCTGGAAATGCTGATAATCCGTCCCCAGCCGTGCGCTTCCATCAGCGGCACGGCGCGCCGGGCACAGCGCAAAATCGAGCGGGCATTGATGTCCATCGTCCAATCCCAGTGTTTGTCGGTGGTTTCCAGCACCGGACGGGGGATGCCGCTGGCAGCATTGCCCACCAAAATATCACAGCGGCCAAATTCGGTTTCGATGCGGTTGAACATCGCCGAAATTTTTTCGGCTTCCGCCGAATTCGCTTTGATGATGATGGCGCGCCGTCCCAACGCTTCAACCGCAGCGCGGGTTTCTTCCGCCGCAGATGTTTTTCGAGCATAATTAATGACGATGTCCGCGCCGTGCGCCGCCAATTTCAGCGCAATGGCGCGACCGATGCCCCGCGACCCACCCGTGATGAGCGCGACTTTTCCGGTCAAGAATTGTTCGGTCATTTTCCCCTCAGTGGAAGAATTCTGTACGTGATAAAATTGCCGTCTGCCGCGCCGTCATCCTGAAAAAACAGCCCCACGCGGGTGACGCGGCTTTTCAAGCTGATGGGTGTGTCGTTCAGCACGGCAAAAGCGTTTTGATAGGCCGATATCTCCGCGCCATCGGCGAACAACGTGCAGTGGAAACGGTATTCATCGCCGTCGAAGGGCGCGGCGGTGTTTTCGAAGCGTGCCGCCAGTTCACGGTTTAGGCGATTGTGCAGATGGCGCAAGGCGGGTGTTTCGTCTGCCGCCAGCCACAGCATGCCGCGCTCGTTTCCGTTCAAATCAGGGGAGATGGCCATCCCAAGGTGCGAAAAGGTCACGTCCAGCGGTGAAATCTCAGCGGCAAATTCGGAAAAATAACCTGCCATAGCGGGTAAATCGGCGATGGGAAATCCCTGCTTCAGCGTGACGTGCGGCTGGTGCACTGCGGCACGATAGCCCAGCCCAAACCGCCGGTGAATGTCCACCGTCAGTTCACGGATGAAATTGTGGGCCGTGTAATCCAGCAAAAGTGCAATTGCGGCGCGCATAATCAACCGTCCTTTTTACGCAATAATTGCGCGAAACGTATAACTCGGCAGCGGCACGGTGCAACGTGCCGCTACATTTTCAAGAAAAACATCTAGCCACCTGACACTTTTAGAATAAAAGAGTCATATAGAACACGGATTGGACGGATCAAACTGATTCCCACGGAGTTTTTCAAGCTTTATCTGTGAAAATCTGTAAAATCTGTGTAATCTGTGTTCTATTTTTCAAAACTGCCCGGTAGCCAGTAAAAGCATTCAACCATTAACTTTTGAGCATGGTCAGCAACATTTTGAACGGCACGGGCGCAGCGAGTGCGTGCGGCACATTGGCGGGCATCACGAGCATTTCTCCCGCCGAAACCGTCACCGGTTCGCCGCCGAGCGTGATGTCGGCGCGGCCGTCCAGCACCTGTAACAGCGCGTCAAAGGGCGCGGTGTGTTCACTGAGCGATTGCCCGGCGTCGAAGGCAAACAGCGTCACCGAGCCGGAATCTTGTTTCAAAATGGTTGTGCTGACGATACCATCGGTTTGATAGTTGATCATTTCGGTGGTTTTGGTTGGTTTGTGGGTCATACGATTATCCTTTTGACAGTTAGGTCATCACGAATGGAACGAATGAACGAATTTTAGCAGGCCTGTTTTCGGCTTGAACTGAAGTTCAGCCTCATAACTTAAGCCGACAGAAAATCGGCTTTGGCTATCAGCCCGGAAATTTATTTCGGGGCGGGATGCGTTGCCCCATTCGGCAATTCGTTTAATTCGTGATTAATAGTCTATCCCCCAAACATTGCCCGTGCCATAAAAAGCACGTTCGATGGGCGTTCTGCCAACCGGCGCATAAAATACGGATACCACTCTGCACCGTATGGCACATAAATTCGCACTTGGTAGCCCATTTGCGCCAGCCGAATCTGCTCGTCGCGGCGAATGCCCTGCAGCATTTGAAACTCGAACCGGTCTTTGGCGATGCCCCGTTTTTCGGTTTCGCGGATGAGCCATTCAATTAGGGTGGGGTCATGCGAACCGAGCGCGAGAAATGCGCCTTTTTCCAATGCTTCCGGTGCGAGCATCATTTCCATCACCCGAATCATCGCGGCATTGATGGCATCGTGGTCTTGAATGGCGATTTCCGGCGGCTCTTGATATGCCCCTTTGATGAGCCTGATACTGCCCCCGCGGGCGATGATTTTTTCCACATCGGCGGGGGTGCGGTGCAAATAGCCCTGAATTGCCAACTTGGGGCGAAGTTCGCCGTAATCGTCCAGTAGCCGATGGAATACCGCCAGCGTGTCATCCACATCGGCGCTGCCTTCCATATCCATTTCGATGGTGTTGCCCAGTGCGCGTGCCGTCTCGGCAATATCGGCGACGGTATCGTAAAAGAAATCGGTGCCGAAGCTAAGCCCCACGTGCGATGGTTTCATCGAAATGCTGGCATCCAATCCTTCGTCGGCGATGCGTTTTAGGGTAATTTTGAAGGCTTCGGCGGCTTTGATGGCGGCTTCGCGGCTGGTGATAGCCTCGCCAACTTCGTTCATCAAACCTTTAATGCCGTTTTCATTCAGTTGACGCACCACGCGCACCGCGTCATCCAGTGTTTCCCCGGCGATAAAACGGCGTGCCAGTTTTCGGGCGGGGGGAAAGTGGACAGTTAAATTCTGGGCGGGTTTATTGGTTGATAACCCGATGAAAATACTGCGCAGTAACATAAATCAGTCTCCTTTGACTGTAGATGATTGACCGGCTTGCAACCACGCTTGTGCTTCTGCATAGTTTTTAAAGACCTTAACGGGTTGTGGAAGATGTTCTGAATGTGTGGCATACATTCGCAATAGCCCAAAACCAAGGTCATTTTTAACCACCATTGCCAGCCGCGCCCGGCCTCTGTTGTGAAGTTGCTCTCTCAGAAGAATGAGGCGTTGTTGCATTTGTTTGTCAAAAATGCCAATATCCGCTTTTCTGAGATCCCACAAAGTATCGACATTGGGGGGATATGCGGTTGATGTGGAAATTTTCTCCCCAACTTCGGCCAATTCTGCCACAGTTACCTTGCCTTGGACGGTAACAACAAGTATTCTTTTTTGGGCATCGTACTGAAGTATGGCCGGCATAATTGGTTGTTTTCTATTTGCGAATGATAGCCAAA
>Ga0114931_10007985_pt1 | contig 12855 bp, 12 predicted proteins | sample 2SBtaG_FD_89579 | JGI IMG/M metagenome (GOLD analysis project Ga0114931, IMG submission 89579) | Deep subsurface microbial communities from Kolumbo volcano to uncover new lineages of life (NeLLi) - 2SBTROV14_V59a metaG | ecosystem: Environmental > Aquatic > Marine > Volcanic | place: Kolumbo...
AAGGGTAGCGAACGCCGCAACCCATTCTTCAGATACACCTTGCCACTCAGCCGATAACTGAGGCTCTGGCCTGTCTCCAACCCCGTCAGTTGCCGCAGCCAGTCAAACAGGGTGGTGCTGGCCACGACACTGGTGGTGACCTCGCTCAACCGAGGAATAGGATAGCTGGCGTCGCTCACCCCGCGTGCCAGGCGCCTGCCGTTCACATCCAGCTTGAACTGCATACCGGTCACATACAGGGTTTCGTCGGAGGGATTCTGTATCCGCAGGTCTACCCGGATCCGCTGCTCCAGCAGAGATCCTGGCAGAGGCTTCAGGTTGATGACCGCCACATCGAGCGGATCGTAGCTGGCACAGCCGCCAGCCAGTAGAGCAAACCCGGACAGTGCGAGAAACAGGGCATAGGTAGGGCACCGCCGAGTGCGGGAGACGGGGCACAATCGATGCCTTGCTGCGTTCAGCTCTTGAGCACCTTCAGGACGTCCTCCAGTTCGGTGATCATCTGGCGGATCAGGAGTTTGTACTGGGTCACGTCTTCTTTCGCGTCTTCCCCTTCGAGACGCTGGCGCGCACCCCCGATGGTGAAGCCATGTTCGTAGAGCAATGCACGAATCTGGCGAATGGTGAGCACATCCTGGCGCTGGTAATAGCGCCGGTTCCCGCGCCGTTTCACGGGCTTCAACTGCGGAAACTCCTGCTCCCAGTACCTCAGCACGTGGGGCTTCACGTCACACAGCTGGCTGACTTCGCCTATGGTGAAATAACGTTTGCCCGGAATCGGGGGCAGTTCGTCATTCTGGCTGGGTTCCAGCATAGGCCTCTACTCGTGATTTTAATTTTTGACCCGGTCTAAAGGTTACCACTCTGCGGGCGGTAATCGGTATTTCTTCCCCGGTTTTGGGGTTGCGCCCCGGGCGTTCGCCTTTGTCTCTGAGATCGAAATTTCCGAACCCCGAGAGCTTTACCTGTTCATTTTCCGCTAAGGATGTGCGGATCTCTGCAAAAAACAGTTCCACAATTTCCTTGGCTTCCCGCTTGTTCAGGCCGAGTTCGTCGAACAATCTATCTGCCATTTCAGACTTGGTCAGTGCCGTCATATTCAGTCGCCCCCCAGCTCCTCATCGTTCCCTGGTTTCAACCACTCGTTATTCTTCCGCCCTGACTACCTGAGTAACACAGCGCGCGTTCGTTTCGGCTATCCCGCTCGAACATCTTTTTTCGACTGTCGCTTCGCTATCTCAATCGGGCTCCGAGATCCGTTTCCAGAGCTTGTACGACCTTATCCACACAATCACCGATTTCCGACTCGGTAAGAGTGCGGGATGGATGTTGGAAGGTCAAGCCCACAGCCACACTTTTTTCATTAGAATCAATACCTTCGCCGTGATAAACGTCAAATAGTGTGAAGTTCACCAGCAGATCGCCCCCGGCCGCTCCAGCAACCCGGCGGATTTCCGCGGCGGAAACTGAGCTTGCGACTCTCAATGACAGATCACGCCGCACCGAAGGATAACGGGAAATTTCCTCATGGCGCAGCCGGGACTGGTGCAATACAGGGGCGGCCAGTAATTCAAAGCAGAACACCGGACCGCGCAGATCGAGGCTCTGCTCTACCTCCGGATGCAGGCGTCCGAGCACCCCGATAGCCTCTCCCGCACAGCTCACCGAGGCCGACTGCCCGGGATGCAGCGCTGGATCTGAACCGGGTTCGAAATCGACCGAATGACCACCCAGCTGCAGCAGCCGTTCGACATCCCCTTTGAGATCGTAGAAATCCACACCGCTCTGCGCTCCTCGGCCAGCCCCGGTCCAGGCTTCCGGCTCCCGCTCACCCCAGATCAGTCCCCCCAGCATCCAGGGCTGCTGCAACTCGCCGTTCGGCACGAAACAACGGCCCAACTCGAACAGGCGCACCCGGCTCTGTTGCCGATTGATATTACCGTGCAGAGCCTTCAGCAAACCCGGCAGCAGGCGCGTGCGCATCACCGAATGCTCCTGAGACATTGGATTCGTGACTTCCACCGGGGTCCGTTCCGGGTCGAGAAGATGCTGGCTGCGCGGATCGATGAAGCTGTAGCTCACGATTTCCTGATAACCCAGGTCGGCCAGCAGATATTTCAAACGCCGCGGCGGCAGGTCATCAATGGGGACCGCGGCCAGTTCCAACCGGGTCAGCGGCTGGCTGGAATCGATACGGTTGTAGCCGTGAATACGGCAGACCTCCTCCACCAGATCGGCTTCCCGTTCAATGTCGAACCGATGGCTCGGAACCGCCACGCACCAGACCACACCCTCCTCATCACTCCGGGAACGGGCGGTCACGGTGAGATCGAGGCGTTGAAAAATGCGGTCGACCTCCTCTGCAGGAATCGACTCACCCAGCATCCGGTCGAGTCGCCCCTGTCTCAATTGAACTTCACGCGCCTGGGGCAGTGCGTCTGCATCCACACTCTCCACCACCGGGCCGGGTTCGCCCCCCACGATATCGATCATCAGGGCCGTGGCACGCTCGATCGCACGCTGTTGCAGAGTGTAGTCGACACCCCGCTCATAGCGATGAGAGGCATCGGTCTGCAGCCCGTAGCGACGTGCAACCCCTGCAATGCTCAACGGGTTGAAGTAGGCACATTCGAGGAACACATCCCGGGTATCGGCCTGAATTCCACTGCGCTCTCCCCCCATCACTCCTGCCATGGCAACCGGACCGGAAGCATCGGCAATCAAGAGAACCTCCGGATCCAGCGTCACGTCCTGGCCATCCAGCAGGGTGAGTTGCTCGCCCGGGGTGGCCCTGCGTACGACAATTCCCCCCGACAGCCGATTCAGGTCGAAGGCGTGCATGGGCTGGCCCAGCTCCAGCAGCACATAGTTGGTGATATCAACGGTGGGGTCGATGCTGCGCAGTCCCGAACGGCGCAACTTTTCCCGCATCCACAAGGGCGTCGGACGCTCGATATCTATGCCTTTGATGACCCGGCCCAGATAGCGTGGACAGCCGGTGCTGTCTGCCAGCTCCACCGGAAAGCGCTCGTCAGTAACGGGCGCTACAGGCTCGGCCGCGGGATAGTGCACGGCTGCATCGTTCAGAACGCCCACCTCGCGCGCCACACCGGTAACGCTCAGACAATCCCCCCGGTTCGGGGTCAGGTCGAGGTCGATACACACGTCCTCCAGCGCCAGCGCCTGACGCAGATCCTCACCCGGGGTGAGATCCGATGGCAGCTCGAGAATGCCATCGGCATCCTCACCGAGACCGAGTTCGGCAGCGCTGCACAACATGCCCTGGGATTCGACCCCGCGCAGCCTGGCCGTTCTGATCTTGAAATTTTCCGGAAGCCTGGCTCCCACCCGGGCAAAGGCCGTCATCAGTCCCGGGCGCACGTTGGGCGCTCCACACACCACCTGCCAGTCAGCTGTGCCGTCGGACACGCCACAGACCGACAATTTTTCGGCATCTGGATGGGCTTCGACGGTCTTCACCTGAGCCACCACTACGCCACTGAATTCCGGTGCGGCAGGTTCCACACTTTCGACTTCCAACCCGGCCATGGTGAGCTGCTCGGTCAGGGTTTCGGTGGAAATTTCCGGGTCTACGAATTCTCGTAACCAGCACTCACTGAACTTCATCGACACTTCCTAGGATTGTAGGTTCTCAATCAATTAAACTGCGACAGAAAACGCACATCGTTTTCGAACAACATGCGCAGGTCCTGAATTTCGTACAGCAGCGTCGCCAGACGATCTCCACCGAACCCGAAGGCGAAGCCGGTGAACTTCTCCGAATCGATACCCGACATCTCCAGCACATTCGGATGGACCATGCCGCACCCCATCACCTCCAACCAACCGGTCTGGCTGCACACCCGGCAGCCTTTACCCAGGCAATGCACACATTCCACATCCGCCTCCGCTGACGGCTCCGTGAAGGGGAAGTAGGAGGGCCGGAAACGCACCTGCAGATCTTTCTCGAAAAAACGCTGCAGAAACTCCGTGACAGTGCCTTTCAGATCGGCAAAGGAAATGCCTTCGTCGATCACCAGCCCTTCCACCTGGTTGAACATGGGGCTGTGGGTGATATCCGAGTCACGCCGATACACACGCCCGGGGCAGATTACCCGGATCGGCGGTTGCGACGACTCCATCACCCGCACCTGTACCGGTGAGGTATGGGTGCGCAGCAACAGACCATTGTTCAGATAGAAGGTATCGTGCATGGCACGTGCAGGATGGTGGGCCGGAATATTCAAGGCTTCGAAGTTATGATAGTCGTCTTCAATCTCCGGGCCGTCCACCACCTCGTAGCCCGCACCGGCAAAAATGTCTTCGATGCGTTGCAGGGTGAGCGTTACGGGATGCAAGCCCCCCTGGTTCTGGCGCCGACCCGGCAAGGTCACATCCAGGGTGTCTTTCGCCAGGCTCTCGTTCAACTGCTGGGTACTGAGGGCAACCTGACGTGCCTCGATGGCGGCCTGCAACTGTTGTTTCGCCGCGTTAATGGCTGCCCCTGCTCTGGGCCGGTCTTCAGCGGAGAGCTTACCGAGGGTTTTCAGAAGTGCCGTAAGAGCCCCTTTTTTGCCAAGGTATTGCACCCGCACCTCGTCCAGAGCTTTCGGGTCCTGCGCTGTCGCGACAGCCGTGCTGGCGTCGCTCAGAATACGCTCTATCTCCGACTGCCGTGCCTGTTCATCGTTGCTCATGCTGGTTCCAGATGGGTGGTAAACTCAAAAAATGTCGCCTGAAAAACTCGCACAAAAAAAGGGGAAGCCATCTTCCCCTTTTTCATCCTGCTGCGGTTTCATCCACACGATCAATCCAGGGGATCTCCGGTTGAGACCTCCAAAAAGACTTCGATTCGTATCACACGCGATTCACTCATGAACCCTCTGACGCAAGGGTTCAGAGCAATCAGGCTGCCAGTGCATCCTTGGCCTGTTCGGCCAGGGCGGCAAAGGTTTCCTTCTCATTCATGGCCAGGTCGGCCAGAACCTTGCGGTCGATATCGATCGCTGCCTTTTTGAGGCCAGCGATAAATCGGCTGTAAGACAGATCGTGTTCCCGTGCACCGGCGTTGATACGCATGATCCACAGGGCGCGAAATTGTCGCTTACGCTGACGTCGGTCGCGGTAGGCGTATTGGCCTGCACGAATGACGGCCTGCTTGGCGACCTTGAAGGTACGACTGCGGGCACCGTAGTACCCCTTGGCAGACTTCAATACTTTTTTACGGCGGGCTCGAGAGGCCACGCTACGCTTTGCTCTTGGCATAGTGGTTCTCCCTAACGCGCTTTCTTGGGCAGCATGCGGTCGATCATAGCGACGTCTGCCTTGGCCACATCATCCATTCCACGCAGGTGACGCTTACGCTTGGTCGCCTTCTTGGTCAGGATGTGATTCCTGTAAGCTTTTCGATGCTTGAAGCCGTTGGCTGTTCGCCTGAACCGCTTCGCTGCACCCCGATTTGTTTTCATCTTGGGCATTTCATACTCCGCAATTTGTAACGGTTACTGTGTTTGGGTCAGTTTTACGGTTGTTTTTATTTTTTCTTCTTGACGGGCCCAAGCACCATGATCACCTGCCGACCTTCGAATTTGGGCTCGTTTTCAACGACTCCATATTCCTCCAGGTCATTCCTTATGCGGTCCATGAGTTGCATGCCGATTTCCGGATGCACCATTTCCCGCCCTCGGAACCGCAGGGACACCTTGGCCTTGTCTCCGTCAGAGAGGAAGCGAATCAGGTTGCGTAGTTTTACCTGATAGTCGCCTTCTTCCGTACCGGGCCGAAATTTCACCTCTTTTACCTGAATCTGTTTCTGCTTCTTACGCTGAGCAGATCTGACTTTCTTCAGTTCAAACAGGTGTTTGCCATAGTCCATCACCTTACAGACCGGTGGCTCTCCTTCAGGTGCAATGAGCACCAGGTCGAGTCCCGATCTACGGGCTTCCTCCAGGGCTTCTTCCCGGGTCACGATACCGACTTGACCACCATCGGCACCGATCAAACGCACTTTTGGTACGGTGATTTCTTCGTTAATTACCGCACGCTTAGATTGCGTCTTAGCTGCTGGTCTCTTAATAGACAGTTCTCCAGTTCAATCCGACCATAACCATGGCCATAGCAAAACGGCCGAAAGAAACCCCATCCAATGCGGAATGTTTCGGCCCAGACTCTTATTATTCGCAATGGCCAGATCGGCACCATTCGCGAGAGGCGGCGATTCTACTGCCCTGAGAGGCAATACTCAAGCCTGGGCCGCGGTGAAAGCCGGCCGATCTGCAATGCCCTCGCCTGCCATTACATAACCTGCACAAAGCCGACCCGGGCGTGGTTTGCATCACCCAGGAGGGGATGGTAATTTACGCGGCCTTCGTCGAGGCAAGCCTTGGTGGCCCCAGGCGCGTAGCTCAGTTGGTTAGAGCACCATCTTGACATGGTGGGGGTCGGTGGTTCGAATCCACTCGCGCCTACCAGTTTCCGTAGGTCTTAACCGGTCACCTGGTCGGGACAAATCTCTCACCCTCCGACAATCTTCATCGCCCCCCGGGCAAGCTTGCCGATAGCCTGGAAGTTTCTGGCCGCCAGATGCCCCGCATCGACAAACCAGGACCCGCCGATACACGCAACCGCCTCAACCGCGAGATACTCTGGAGCCAGAGCCGCCGAAATTCCTCCTGTGGGGAAGAACCGTACCTCCGGCAAGGGTGCGGAAAGGGCTCTGATCTTCCTGATTCCACCGCAGAGCTCGGCCGGAAAGAATTTCTGCAGTCGATACCCCTGTTCCAGCAGGACGATCATTTCTGAAGCCGTTGAGGCACCGGGTATGAAGGGAAGGTCACATTCCGCAACGGCCCGCAGCAGGCATTGCGACGTTCCGGGGCTGACAGCAAACCGGGCACCGGCGGACACCACCTCATCGATTTGCCCGGCGTGCCGGATACTGCCCGCGCCTAACAGGAGATCGGGCACTGCTTCAGCTATGTTCTCAATGGAGGCCAGGGCCTGCGGGCTGCGAAGCGTCACTTCAATTGCGCCAACGCCTGCCGCCAGCAAGGTTTCGGCAAGGGCTACTGCAGTGCCTGAATCTTCAATCGTGACCACAGGAACCAGACGAATCTCCCCAAGCAGTGCACTCGCGTCCATTTCAGAATTCCCCGAAAATACTGGCGCCACACTCGGCGGCACTGACCTGAGCACGGAATGTAGCGAACAGTTCCCGGCCCATTCCCTGATGAGCACCCTGATACGCGCCCTGATGACCGGCAGATGCATCCAGCTGCTCGGTATTCCGCCAGGAAAGATCTGCATCGACCTGCAACACTCCCTTTTCAGCATCAATAGAGACCAGATCACCATCACGAATACGTCCGATCCATCCATCACAGACTGCCTCCGGTGTGACCTGAATGGCAGCCAACACCTTTCCAGAAGCGCCAGACATGCGGCCATCGGTCAGCAACGCCACCTTCGAGCCTCGATTCTGCAGAACACCGAGATAAGGCGTAAGCTGGTGCAGTTCCGGCATACCGTTGGCACGCGGCCCCTGATGCGTCACGACCACGACCATGTCACCTTCGATTTCACCGGAGGAAAAGGCATCGCTGAACGCTGTCTGAGAGTGGAATACCCGTGCAGGAGCCCGAATACAGCGATGTTCCGGGGCTACCGCAGATACTTTGACTATGGCTCGACCGACATTCCCCTCGACCAGTCGCAGCCCCCCCTCAGCCTGGAAGGGTTCGGCCGCACTGCGGACGATACTGCGGTCGAGTGATCCTGTTGGTGCGTCACACCACTGGATTGCACCGCCCTTGAGTTCGGGTTTGCGGGTGAATTTCCGCAGGCCCCGGCCGAGTATCGTGGTGACCTCTTCGTGCAACAAACCCGCATCCAGCAATTGGCCGATCATGAAACCGAGCCCCCCCGCCGCGTGGAAGTGATTCACATCGGCTATGCCATTGGGATAGACCTGTGCCATCAGCGGCACAACGGTGGAAAGCTCCGCAAAATCGTCCCAGTCGATGTGAATGCCCGCTGCCGCAGCGATGGCAATCAGGTGAATGGTGTGATTCGTTGAGCCGCCGGTCGCAAGCAGTCCCACAATGCCATTCACCAGGACTGCCTCATCAAGAATGCGGCCAACAGGGGTGTAAGCGTTACCGAGGCTCGTGAGCTGCAGCACCTGCCTGACTGCTTCCGAGGTCAGCGGGTCACGCAGTTCGCTGTCCGGATGGATGAAGGATCCCCCCGGAAGCTGCAGGCCCATGAATTCCATCAGCATCTGATTGCTGTTTGCCGTGCCATAGAAGGTACAGGTACCCGAACTGTGATAGGAGGCTGATTCGGCAGCGATCAGGTCGTCGCGCCCGACGTCACCTGCCGCATAGGCTTCCCGAACCCGCGCTTTTTCCCGGTTGGGAAGACCTGACGCCATGGGACCTGCCGGAACGAAGAGAACAGGCAGATGGCCGAAGGACAAGGCTCCTATCAACAGCCCTGGCACGATCTTGTCGCAGATTCCCAGGCACAACACCGCATCGAACATATCATGGGACAGAGCGATAGCCGTAGACAAGGCAATGACATCACGGCTGAACAGGGACAGATCCATTCCATCCCGCCCCTGGGTCACCCCATCACACATGGCGGGCACACCACCTGCAAACTGGGCAACGGCACCCGACGCCTGCGCAGCGCGGCGAATGAGGTCGGGAAAACGTGCATAGGGCTGGTGGGCACTCAACATGTCGTTGTAAGCTGAAACGATACCGATGTTGGGCACACCGTCAGATCTGAGCAGCGACTTTTTATTCGGCTCGCAAGCGGCCATGGCATGCGCAAGGTTGCTGCAGGGCAATTGAGAACGCTTCGGTCCGGCCCGCCCTGCACGCTCGATCTTACTGAGGTAGGCCAGACGACCCTCGCTGCTGCGTTTGCGAATGCGTTCGGTAACTTTTCGAACAGTCGGATTCATGGGTAAACCCTCGCGATAAAAGAGTGTGTGGGATCGATGGCCCCCTCAAGGTGACCAGAATACTTCCACAGGTGTTTTTGTCTGTCCCAGCAGATGACCCACCGGATAGGATTCGGGTGCCTCCAGTATCCTGCGCTTGGCTTCGCCAAAAACGAGCAGCAGAATGACCCTGCTCTGCAGCAGGCAGGAAAGCGTCATGCTGTTTCGAATATAAGGGCTGGCCGCTGTTTCCACTGGCAAACACAGGGCAGGGTTCTGGAGGTCCAGTGCAGCCCCGAGATTCGATGCATCAGAGAAAAGTGAAGCGAAATGCCCATCCTCTCCCATACCCACCAGGGTACAGGCGAAGGGTCGTGGCATGGCTTCCAGTTCTGCCGCATCCAACGCAACCAGCTGTGATTCGGCGGCACGTGCAACCAGCAGGTTTTTCCGCACCCTGCCTTCGTTGCTGTGCGGATCTTCAGGGGGGACACGACGTTCATCGGTGAGGGTCACCTGAATACGTTCCCAGGGCAGGCTCTTACGCGACAACAATGAATAACATTCCATCGGAGTCGACCCACCACTGACGACCAGGGAGGCCTTTTCGGCTGTCTTCAATTGGGAAATCAAGGCGTTCGATATGAAATCCGAGGCTGCCCGGGAGGCCTCGGAACGATCGTCGAAGCAGCGTTCAGCACCCATCACTCACCTGCCTGCCAGGCCCGTTCATCTCGGTCAAGCAACAGAAAAGACGCCGCAGGACCCCAGGAGCCCGCCACATATTTCTCCAGTTTCAGTTTCGTATCTGCCCAACCCGCAAGAATGTCATCGATCCAGCGCCAGGCAACTTCGATTTCATCCCGCCGCATGAACAGAGCAGGATTGCCGCGAATCACTTCGATCAGCAGCCTCTCATACGCATCCGGATAGCGCACACCGAACGTCTCCTCGAAACTCAGATCCAGTGACACCGGGCGTAATTTGAAGCTCCCCGGTCCCGGTTCCTTAGCCATGATCATCAGCTTTACGCCCTCGTCAGGCTGCAACATGATCGACAACCGATTGGGCACGGTCGCATAGTTCGCTTCACTGAAAATCGCATGGGGGACAGGTTTAAACTGAATGACAATCTCGGAATGTTTGGCAGCCAGGCGTTTTCCGGTGCGCAGATAAAAGGGCACACCCGACCAGCGCCAGTTGTCGACCTCGACTTTCAACGCGACGAAGGTTTCCGTGTCGGCAGCCGTGTCAGACTCTTCCAGATAACCAGGCTGTGCGATTCCATCAATCGCCCCTGCAGCATACTGCCCACGAACGGTACGCTGCTTCACCTCGGCTGCGCGGATCGGGCGCAGGGCGCGCAGAACTTTCAGCTTTTCATCACGCACGGCATCGTCTTCGAGGCTTGAAGGTGGCTCCATTGCAACCAGGCACAAGAGCTGCAACAGATGATTCTGAACCATGTCACGCAGCGCACCGATTTCGTTGTAGAACTCGATTCGGTTACCGACACCAAGCTCCTCCGCCACAGTGATCTGCACATGATCGATGACTTCCCTGCGCCACAAGGGCTCGAACAGTGAATTTCCGAATCGCAGCGCCAGGAGGTTCTGCACGGTCTCCTTACCCAGGTAGTGATCGATACGGAAGATCTGATTCTCGGTAAAACAGGCACCCACCGCATTATTGATGGCGCAGGCAGATTGATAGTCTTCTCCTACCGGCTTTTCGAGCACGATGCGCATATCCGGTGTCATCAGGTTATTTGCCTTGAAGCCGTTCGCGACGGGTCCGAACAGGGAGGGCGGGGTAGCGAGGTAGATCGCCCTGATCCTATCCTCATGACCGCTGAGGAGTTGTTTCAGGGGCTGCCAGCTCTCCGGATCAAGGGCATCCAGTGCCAGGTAGTGAAGTCGTGCCGCAAAACTCTGCCACTGGTCTGCCTCCAGCCCGCCGAGACCGGCACGCAACACACTCAGCACATCTGTCACATAATCGTCCCGTTCCCTGGGTTGCCTGCCCACCGCGATAATTCTGCTGGCCGGGGGAATCTGGCCGTCGGCGTCCCGATGGTAGAGCGCCGGCAACAGTTTTCGCAGCGCGAGATCGCCGCTGCCACCGAAAATAATCAGATCAAACGTTTCCACAGGAACGAGTTCAGCCATGATGACTCTACCGCTGAAAATGTAATTTGACTACATAATGCCGTTTATAACAACATTTTGTTGGCATTTTGTCTCATAAAGACGTAATTTACCTACATGAACAGTTATCTGATGGATCGCATCGAGCGTGAGATTGCAGCACTCAGTCCTGCAGAAGCCCGGGTGGCTGGCTGGGTACTGGAAAACCCTCATCGCGCCGTGGAGGCTTCCATTTCCGACGTGGCGGCTGCCACCCGGGTGAGTGAGCCCACCGTTATTCGCTTCTGTCGCAGCGTCGGTGTGTCTGGCTTTCGTGAGCTGAAAACCCGTTTGATTGCTGCGCTAGAGCGACCGGAAAGTTTTCTGCACCAGAATGTTAATGTCGACGACAGCACCAGAAACGCCGTCAGTAAGGTGCTGGAAAGTTCGATACGCACGTTGATCGACATGCGTGAATTGATCCCCGACATGCCCTTCGATGCCGCCGTCTCCGCCATGTCCGGAGCGCACGAATTGATTTTCAATGGACTGGGGGCTTCAGGCCATGTGGCAAGGGATGCCAGGCATAAATTTTTTCGATTGGGCATTCCCTGCAGCACCGCACTCGACAGTCAGACCATGCTGCAACGTGCAGCGATCATCCGCCCGGGAGACGTCTGCATCGCGATATCCCATACCGGGGGTTGGCCGGAAATGGTACATGCCATGCAGCTCGCGAGAAAACGGGGAGCGACCGTGATCGCATTGACCGATCCTCACGCTGCCCTGGCTGAGGCAGCAACACTTGTTTTCGAATGCCATCCTCCGGAAGATACCAATCTGTTCACGCCCATGAGTTCGCGGCTGGCGCAGCTGGCGGTACTCGATGCCCTGCAGGTGGCTCTGGCACTGGAACAGGGCGCCATAGCCCAGGAAAATCTGGAGCTCAGCAAAGCGGTATTGAACCGGGAGCGTTCGATAACGCGTTTACCGGACCCACAGCAAGCGACGGAAACCGGATGAGAAGCACCAAAATTGTGGCAACCCTCGGCCCGGCAAGTGACGCTCTGATCGAAGCACTTATGGCTGCCGGTGTTGATGTCTTTCGCATCAACTTCTCTCACGGCAGCCCGGCTGAACACGAGAAACGCATTGCAGAAGTTCGAAGGGCAGCAAAAAAGCTGGGGCGGTTCGTCGCCATCATGGCAGACCTGCAGGGTCCGAAAATTCGTATTCGGGGTTTCTCCGGCAAAGACTCGGTCAATCTGAAAACAGGGGCTGAGTTTCGAATCTGCCGGCATCTTGGCGAATCCGAAGGAGACGCCTCCAGGTGGGCACGAGCTACCCGGATCTCATCGATGAAGTTCAACCGGGTGACGTTCTGGTGCTGGGCGACGGCCTGATCGAACTGGAAGTGAAGAACACCCGTGCGCAATGCATCGAATGTTGCGTGCTGGCCGGGGGGGAACTCGGCGCCCGCAAAGGAATCAACAAACGCGGGGGTGGCCTCTCGGCACCCGCGTTAACTGAAAAGGATCGGGAAGACCTGGCTTTCGCCTGCGGCCAGGGCGTCGACTACATTGCCGTTTCCTTTCCCCGCGTAGCAGCGGATATGGAAACGGCCCGCAGCCTGATCAGACAGCAGGGTGCCAGTTGCGGACTCATTGCAAAACTGGAACGCGCAGAAGCCGTCAACGATGCCGATACCCTCGACGGGCTGATCATGGCTTCCGATGCGGTCATGGTGGCACGGGGTGATCTCGGAATAGAGATTGGCGA
>Ga0114931_10007986_pt1 | contig 12854 bp, 9 predicted proteins | sample 2SBtaG_FD_89579 | JGI IMG/M metagenome (GOLD analysis project Ga0114931, IMG submission 89579) | Deep subsurface microbial communities from Kolumbo volcano to uncover new lineages of life (NeLLi) - 2SBTROV14_V59a metaG | ecosystem: Environmental > Aquatic > Marine > Volcanic | place: Kolumbo...
AATGCCCCGCGCCACCGCCAACGGAATCGAGCTGGAGTACGAGGTCACCGGCGAGGGAGAGCCGCTGCTGCTGATCATGGGCATCGGCGCGCAGCTGGTCACCTGGCCGCGCGGGCTGATCGACGCCTTCGTCGGCCGCGGCTTTCGCGTCATCCGCTTCGACAACCGCGACGCCGGCCTGTCGACGCGCATCGACGAGGCGCGCGCGCCCAAGGCGATGCGGACCATGGTGCGCGGCCTCCTCGGCCTGTCGGTCGAGGCGCCGTACACCTTGTTCGACATGGCCGACGACGCCGCCGCGCTGCTCGACGCGCTGGAGATCGATGCCGCGCACGTGCTCGGTGCGTCGCTCGGCGGCATGGTCGCGCAGTCGATGGCCATCACCCACCCGCGACGGATGCGCACGCTGACCTCGGTGATGTCGAACACCGGCAACCGCTTCACCGCCATCTCCAAGCCCAAGGCGATCAAGGCGCTGCTGGGCAAGGCGCCCAGGACCGAAGAGGAAGCGGTCGCGTACATGCTCCACTTCCGCCGGGTGTGCGGCTCCACCGGCTTCCCGTTCGACGCCGACATGCACGCCGACATCGCCCGGCAGACCTACCGCCGCGGCATGCACCCGCGCGGCTTCGCCCGCCAGCTGGCGGCGATCATGGCCACCGGCGATCGCACCCGCGCGCTGCGCCACGTCCGGGTGCCGACCCTGGTCGTGCACGGCTCGGCCGATCCGCTGCTGCCGCCGATCGGCGGCCGCGCCACCGCTCGCGCCATTCCCGGCGCCCGCCTGCGCATCATCGACGGAATGGGTCACGACCTGCCCAAGGAGGTCTGGCCGATCCTCGCCGACGAGGTGGCGACGCTGGCCAGCGACAACGGCCCGCGCGTGGCCGGCCGCGAGCGCGCGGCCAGCTGACCTCTGAGAGCTACTGATCGCGCCGGCGGATCTGGAATTCGATCCGCCGGTTCTTGGCCCGAGAGGCGGCGTCGGTGCCCTGGACCAGCGGCGCGTCGGCGCCGACGCCGACGGCGCCCAGCCGGGTCTCGGTGACGCCCTTGGCCACCAGGTAATACTTCACCGCCTCGGCGCGTCGCTGCGACAGGTCGATGTTGGTTTCGGTCGAGCCCTGGTTGTCGGCGTGGCCGATGATGCGCGCGCGGACGCTGGGATAGCGCACCAGCACCGCGGCGACGTGGTCGAGCACCCGGCGGGCCCGGCGGGTCATGACCGCCGAGCCGGGGCGGAAGCGCACCCCTTCCAGCACTCCCTCGAGCTGGGCGACGTCGGTCGGCAGCGCGTCGGGGCAGCCGTCGTCGTCGGCGTAGCCGTTCCAGGTCTCGGGCTCGAGCCGGCACTTGTCGGCGATGTCGAGCACCTCGTCGCGGTCGTCGTCGATGTCGGGACAGCCATCGTCGTCCTCGAAGCCGTCGCGGTCCTCGGCTCGATCGGGGCACTGATCGCGATCGTCGGGCACGCCGTCGGCGTCGTGGTCCAGGTTCTCCGGCACCTTCTCTGCTGCCGAGCGCGGGCCGGCAGAGAACCGGTAGAGGCTGAGCGTCACCTCGACCTCGGGCGCCAGCAAACCATCGCCGCGCGCCGGCACCAACACCAGCCGCGCGTCCAGGCGCAAGCTGATCCCCTTGGTGCGGTCGAGCTTGATCCCGCCGCCCAGGTGCCACTCCGGCTGCACGTCGCTGGCGTAGCGCGGGCGGTTGCTCGACAGCGTCGTCGGCATGCCGGCACCGGCGACGACGAAGGCGCGCAGGTTGGGCCGCAGCCGGCGCTCGAACAGCGCGTGGACACGCGGCTCGAGGAACAACACGCTGGCCTCGTCGTCCCGGCTGCCGGTGATGACCAGCGGGAGCTCGCCCTCGAAGCTGAGCCAGCCGCGCACGCGGTGGGCGCCGCGCAGGCCGAAGATCACCGAGTTGGCCAACGAGCTGCGGGTCGGCGTGCCCAGGGCCGAGTCGCTGGCGAACGTGCGCGCGCCGAAGAAACCCGTAAGCCGGAGCCACGGCTCGTCGGCCGCGGCCACGCCGGGACGGAGCGCACCGAGCAGCGCCCCTGCTACACACGCTGCCAGCCAGCGCCACCGCATGGGCCCATTATCGGTCACGGGCGGGGGCGGCGCAAAACCAGCACCTCGTCGCCGGTATCAACGGCGAAGCGCCCTCCGTCGAGCGCGACCGGCCCCTGGACGAGCGCATCCGGCAGCTCGCGGCCGCCGAGGTAGCGACCGTCTCGGTCGACCAGGTAGAGGTGGCGACCGGCGACGGGAATCACCGCGACGTCGTCGTCGAGGGTGATGCTGCCGCCTTCGGGTGGCATGCCCAGGGTAAAACTGCCGCGCTCGCGCCCGGTCGAATCGACAAAATGCGCGCCGGGGCGTTCCTCTCCGATGATGGCGACCACCCCATCACCCAGGGTGAAGAAGTCGAGCACGGTGGTGTCGCCGTCTGCTGTGACCAGCTGCGCGCTCTTCTTCGCCCGTCCGGCGCGGTCGTAGAACGTCACGATGAGCGGCGGGTTTTCGTCCTCGTCGTCGTCGCCGTAGTCGGGGGCCACGCTGACCAGTCCGTCGGGCGACGACGCCAGCGGCATGCCGTCGCCGGCGTCGAGCTCGCCAACCTTGCGCGCGGCGGCGTCGAGCAGATCGACACCGCCGCCGGTGAGCGACACCGCGAGGCCACCGGGATTGGGCAGCAGCGAAGCGATCAAGGTCGACGCCCGATAGCTGCCGGCGATCTTGCCGTCGGCGCCGCGCACCTCGACCATGTCGGAAGCAGCCACGTAGGCCAGCCTGCCGCCGGGGAGCTCCACGGCCTGGCCGATGTCGATGCGCGGCATGCGCGCCAGCTCGTGACCGTCGGCGGCGCGCCAGAAGGTCATCGACGGATCGCAGATCAGCCAGCCGCCGTCGGCCAGCCGGCGGGCATCCTGCACGGCCATCAGGCTGGCGTCGCCGGCGTCGAACGAGTGCTCGCCCGACAGCAGGGTGATGCGGCCGTCTTCGACGATGTGCACCGCCCCGCTCGAGGTGACGAACGCATGGTCTTGGTCGTCGCGATAGCGGTGCTCGACCTCGAGCCGCTCGCCAGCGGCGACCCGAGCGGGTTTGCACACCGACGACGGATCCGGGCGCGGCACCGGAAAGGAGTAGCCGAGGTAGTAGGGCTGATCGCCGGAGGCGTCATCCGGGTCGGCGTCGTCGTCGCCCTCGCCCTCGTCACCGCCGTCGTAGGTCGGCGCGGCCGCGACCAGGCGCACGCGCGATTCGCCAACCCGCGCCAGGTAGAGGTCACCGGCCTCGTCGACGCCGTCGCTGGGCGCGGTGGTGAACGCCGCCCACGCGCCATCGGAGCTGTAGGCCAGCCACATGACGCTGCCGTCGAGCCAGGGGACCGGCGGCGCGTCGCCTCCGGCCGCCAGCCACAGCGTGCGCGAGTAGCCCTCGGCGTCTTCGTAGTCGGTCAGCACCACCACGCCGGAGCGCGGGACGAACGAGTCGATGCTCAGCTCGCCGCCGTCGCGGATCGCCCCGCCGTGGAGATGGGTGGCGGCGCCGGCCAGCGGCTGCAGCCACATCGAGTCGTCGTCGCGCTGCACCAGCAGCGTATCGGCCGCCGACGGCCACCAGCCGAGCACGTAGGCCGCGTTGATCTCCCGCTTCTGGTCCTCGTCGGTCGCCGGATCCCAGACGTGCAGCTCGCCGGCGTCGCAGGTCACCACCAGGCGATCGCTCGCGCGGGTCCAGTACAGGCCAGTCGGCGAGCAGCCGATGCCGGTGTCCACCGATACCGGCTCGAGGTTGCGCGACTCGGCAGCGTCGACCACGCGCACGCTGTCGGGTCCGCGCGCGGCCAGCCAGCGACCGTCGTGACTGAACGAGAACAGCGGGTCGCCGTCGCCGAGCGCCAGCCCGCGGAAGACCAGCTTGTCGGGACCGCGGTCGCGGTGAACGATCAAATCCTCGCCCACGGCGTAGGCGAGCAGCGCGCCGTCGGGTGACCACACGCCCGGGTTCTCGCCCGAGCCAGCCGGCCCCTGCCACAGCACGGTGCCGTCCGGAGCGACCGCGATCAGCCGGCTCGACTCGCCGTCGTCGGCCTTTTGCGCCACCACGATCTGCCGGGGCGGGCCGCACACCGGCGGCGCCTGCGCTGCGGTCGTGACGACCGGCGCGCGCACCGGGATCGCGGCGGGCTTGCCCGAGCAGGCGAACGCCGCAAACAGCGCGGCGAGCGCGCCGACCGAACCGCGGACCCGTGGCCTCCCCTGGCACATGGTGCTGGGCTGGGTGTAGCACGCCCGGCGCGCGGGCGCCCGACGGCTCAGGTGGTGGTAAGGAAGTCGCACGCGGCCTCGGCCATCGCCCGCGCCTCGCCGGCGCCGGACGGGTTGAACCAGCGAAAGGGCGACAGCAGCGACGACGGGCGCACCGGCGAAGCCCCGCCCCACGAGCACTCGACCAGCAGCGACAGGGCGCCGTAGCGGTCGCGCAAGGTGTCCAGCTCCATGCCGAACGCGAACAGCCCCGGCACCCAGCGCGCCGACTGACCCACGGCGTAGCGTGCGGGCAGCCGCGCGCGCAGGCGATCGGCGGCGGCGCGGTGAGCGGCGGCGTCGTCCGGAGCCCGCCAGCGACCGCCGTAGGGATAGAGGATGCGCCGGCCGATGCTGTGCAGCGACAGCGCGCGGGTGATGCGCGCGTGCCGGGCCTCGCGATCCAGTCGATCGACCACCGCGGCGATCTCCGGCTCGGACAGCGGCGCCGGGCCGCCGTCGTTCCACCCGGCGATCACGCTGGTCGGCCCGCGGCGGGCGCGGAAGTTGACCGGCCAGTTGCGGTTGAGGTCGACGCCGTTGGCGTTGGTGCGCACGAAGCGGCGCCGGCCGCGGCGCAGGTTGGCCTCGACCCGCCGGTAGCCGTCGACGTTGACCAGCGGGAAGGCGAGCACCCGCACCGGCGGCGGCGAGGCGACCAGGCGAGCCAGCGCGGCCAGACCGGAGTCGACGCCGACCCACTCGATCGGGTGGATGCCGGCGATCAGCACCGCGGTCTCGGTGGCGCTCTCCGGTCCCAGCGCCAGGCACCACAACGGCTCGCCGCGCACGCTGTGACCGATGACCTCGGCGCGCGCGCCGGCGGCCGACAGATCGGCCAGCGCGCGCACGACCTCGGCGTAGCCGCGGTAGTCGCCGATGCCGGGGGCCTCCTCGGGCAGCGGTGGCGCCCCGGCCGCCAGGCGAGCCGCGCGGGCGGCCAGGGTGTCGGCGGTCATCGCTTCCATCCGGCTCCTACGCTACCATCCACTCATGCGCCGGACCCGCGCGATCGCGCTCGCCGCCGCCGTGACCTGCGCCACGGGCTGGGCCGCCGCGGCCCGGGCCCAGCCGGCGCCCGGCGAGGCACCGCCGCCGCGCGGGCCGTTCGATCGGGGGCGGATGTCGCTGGGCCTGACCGCCGGCAGCACCACGACCTACGGCAGCCCCAACGACCGCCACATCTTTGCCGGCGGCGGCTTGGGCTACTTCGTCCTGCCCGGCCTCGAGCTGTCGCTTGCTGGCCTGGTGGTTTTCTCCGCCGATCCGGCCGAGGGGTTGCTGAGCCCGGCGGTTCGCTACGTCGTCTACCAGATGCCCGGCGGCCTGAAGCCGTACGTCGGTGGCTTCTACAACCACTGGTTCGTCGGCAACGCCATCGCCGACGTCGACAGCCTCGGCGGCCGCGCCGGGTTGATCACACGCACCGGCAATCTGCTGATCGGGTTTGGCGTCGCCTACGAGACCGTGGTCTCGGACTGTTCCGGCGACTGTTCGCTGATCTACCCCGAGCTGACCCTCGGCCTGGCGTTCTGAACACGAACGCCTGGATCGGGTGGTCGTTTTCCAGGCCGGAAAGAGGCTGTGAGCGACATCCCCGCGGGCGACCGCGGTACCGGTGTGCTAGCGTCCCCGGCTCATGCGAACGACGAGACTGTGGATGGTGGTGGGCGTGCTCCTCGCGCACGCGGCGGCGGCGCGAGCCGAGGGAGTGTCCGAGGACCCGCACGGGGTCCGCCAGCCTCCGGTGATAGGCGTCGACATCGCCTCCGACGAGGTGTCCAGGGTCCTCTACCTCAACCGCTGCACCGGCGGCTGCACCATCTCGCCGGGCAACGACAACGCCCGGGCCCAGACCTCGTCGATCGTCCAGCAGACCTCCCGGGTCAGCCCATTCGCCTGGAGCGACGACACCTGGAACCAGGTCGTCCAGTGCGTCAAGGAGGTCTATGCCCCGTACGCCGTGCAGGTCACCGACGTCGATCCGGGCGACATGGTCTTGCACCACGAAGCGATCGTCGCCGGCGACCCGGACGAGCTCGGCCTGCCGCCCAGCGTGGGTGGCATCGCGCCGTCGCAGTGCGTGCCGCGCAACAACGTCATCTCGTTCACCTTCGCCAACACCTGGGGTGCCAACGCCCGGGCCATCTGCTCGGTCGTCGGCCAGGAATCCGCGCACTCGTACGGGCTCGAGCACGCCTTCAACTGCGCCGACCCGATGACCTACCTGCGCGCCTGCGGCCGGCAGTTCTTCCGCGACGTGGACGCCGAGTGCGGCGAGTACTCGCCGCGCGAGCTGTGCCAGTGCGGCGGCGCCCGGCAGAACTCGCACCGCTGGCTGCGCTCCGTGCTCGGCGCCAACCCGGTGCCGGTGCCCGGTCCCGACACGTCGATCGACGGCCCCGCCGACGGCGCCACCGTCGACGACGGTTTCAGCGTCTCGGTGACCGCGACGCACATGCGCGGCATCGGCCACGTGGATTTCTATCTCAACGGCACCCTCTACGGCAGCATCCCCGGCCACGACGTCGGCAAGGAGAGCCTGCCGTATCGCTTCACCGCCCCCGCCGACCTCGCCGACGGCGTCGTCGACGTCGAGGTGCACGCGTTCACCGACATCGAGACCGAGACGGTGAAGACCGTGACCGTGACCAAGGGCAACCCTTGTGCCAGCGCCACCGACTGTACCGACGGCCAGGAGTGCAACGACGGCCGCTGCTACTGGCCGCCGCCCACCGGCGAGCTGGGCGATGCCTGCGCCAGCGACGGCGAGTGCATCAGCGGCCTGTGCGCCAAGAACGGCAGCGAAGGCCACTGCTCGCAGACCTGCTTCCCCACCCCACTCGAGGAGACCTGCCCCGACGGTTTCCACTGCGAGAGCGTCAGCGCCACCAGCGGCGCCTGCTGGCCCGCGTCGGCCAACGGCGGCGGCGGTGGCGGCTGCCAGTCCGGCTCCGGCGCCCCCGCCGCGCTGGTGCTGCTCGCAGCGCTCGCGCTACTCCGCCGCCGCCGCGCGGTGGGTTGAGCGACGCATCACGCTGGCGCGCAGGCTGGCCGCCAGGCTGGCCGGCTGCGCCGTGCGCCAGGCGACGAACGCCGGGACCGTGGTGTCCGCGTTGGCCTCGTCGCCGACGGAGAAGGCGCCGGCAAGCGCCCGGTCGACGGCGGCGAGCAAGCGCTCGTGACAGCCGTCGTAGACGGTGAGGTCGCGGAGCCGAGGATCCGGTGCGGGCGCCGGCGCGAGCCATGGTCCGCGCAGCCTACTCCGCCGCCTCGATACCCGGAGCGTCACCCAGCTGGGTCGGCAGGCGGTCGAGCATTCGCTGCAAGATGCGGCCGAGCACGCGCGCGATCAGCCAGCCGGTGCCGGGAACGATCGGGCGGAAGGTGACGGTCCAGGTGATGCCGGTGCCCTCCGGGGTTGACGTCAGCTCGACGCGGCCGTGGTGATTGCGGATCGGCACCCCGGCGATCAGGGTGTACTCGTAGCTGCGCGGCGGATCCCACGAGACGACCTTTTCCTTGATGACCGGGCCGGGGCCGTGCATGGCGCGGACGGCGCCGACGCCGTCGCGTTCCGGATCGCCCTCGGCCTCGAGCACCACCCGGCGGAGGGGCGACCACGACGGCATCCCCTCGTGATGGGTGAGGATCGGCCAGACGGCCTCGGGTGACGCGGTGACGACGGTGCGGGCGATGGTGCGAGCCATGGTCCGCGCAGCTTACTCCGCCAGCTCGCGCTGGAACACGGTCAATCGCTCGCGCTCGATGAATCCACGTCGGCGGTGCAGCGCCAGCGACGCAGCGTTGGACGCGGCGATGAGCGCGTGCACGCGGGGCATGCCCAGCGCCGCGGCGCCGGCCAGGGCGCGGTCCAGGAGGCGCCCACCGAGCCCGCGCCCCTGGGCCGAGGGGCGCACGGCGACCTCGGCGACCTCGCCGTCGACGGTGACGATGATGAACGCCTGGTAGACGCCGGCGGCGTCCTGCCACAGCTCGCGGCGCACATCGTCGGCGCCCCAGGTGTGCGCGGCGATCGCGACATCGATGGCCGGCGCCTGCGGGACGTCGGCGAACGCCAGGTTGTGCACTTCGGCGAACGCCGCGGCGTCGAAGCGCTCGTCGGCCACCGGCGACAGCCCGTCCGGCACCGGCGGCGCGGTGGCGCCGGCCGGTGGCTTGCGGTCCAGGGTCACCATCGACTCGACCGGGCGAAAGCCGGCGCGCTCGAGAGCGGCGCGCTTGGCCGTCTCCTCCGGCCACGCGCTGATCCGCACCCAGGCGGCGCCGGCCGCCCTGCCCTCGTCGGCCACCCTCTCGATCAGCGCGGCGGCGACCTCCTCGCAGTCGGCCACCACCGGTGAGCCGTAGAACTCGCCGGCCGCGGCGCCGATGTCGACCCACGCGGCCATGCCGGCGACCCGGCCGCCGACCTCGGCGACCGCGACGTGGGCCCCGCGACCGCGGGCCGGATCGTCGATCTGGGTGCGAAGATCGGCCGCCGACCACCGCCGGTGAAACGGCGCGATTCGCCCGAGGAGCTCGACCAGCGTCTCCAGGTCGTCCCTCTGCAGAGGCCGCAACAGCATCGCCGCGAGGAGACGATGCGATCGCATCGGTGTCAACTAGGTTGGCGCCGGAGCCAACGACACGCACAGCAACCGCGCCGGATCGCCGCCGTGCGCCGATTTCCATTGGCCCGTTTGTTGCTGCCTCCCGTCCTGGTGAACCGCGCGTTGCTCGTCATCCCCGCCCTCGTCGCCGCGTCCGGCTGCGCCTCGCACGACCTGTCCAACCAGGACCCGCAGAGCTGCGCCGAGGGCCGGACGAGCGTGCCACTGTCCGTCAACCGCGACCTCGATCTGCTGTTCGTCATCGACGACTCGGGCTCGATGGAGGACGAGCAGGTGTCGCTGGCGAACAACTTCCACCGGTTCGTCGATGTGCTGGAGAACATCGAAGGTGGCCTGCCCAACATTCACATCGGTGTCGTCTCCACCGACGTCGGCGCCGGCCCGTACGACATCGCCGGGTGCGACGGCAGCGGCGACGACGGCCGACTGCTCGCCTCGGCACACGGCAACTGCCAGCCCCCCGGCGACGCCTTCATCTCCGACATCGCGCTGGCCGACGGCAGCCGGGTGCGCAACTACACCGGCGACCTGGCCGACACCTTCGCCTGCATCGCCCAGCTGGGCTCCAGCGGCTGCGGCTTCGAGCAACCACTCGAGGCGATGAAGCGCGCCCTCGACGGCTCCAACCGGGAGAACGACGGATTCCTGCGCGACGACGCGACCCTCATGGTCGTCATCATCAGCGACGAAGACGACTGCTCGGCCGCCGACACCGCCCTGTTCGATCCCAACGACGCCAGCCTGGGCGCCCCGTCGTCGTTCCGCTGCTTCGAGCAAGGCGTGGCCTGCAGCCCGGACGCCCCGCGCACGCCGGGCGCAAAGAGCGACTGCCACCCGCGGGACTCCTCCAACCTGACCGCCAGCGTACAGTCGTACATCGACTTTCTCCGCGGCCTCAAGGCGGATCCGGCGATGGTCGCGGTCGCCGACATCACCGGTCCCCGCGACCCGGTCGACGTCGTGACTGGCAGCGGCGGCGAGCTGAACCTGGCCAACGCCTGCAGCAGCAGCAGCGGCGTGGCATCACCATCGGTGCGCCTGGGCGCCTTCCTCGACGGCTTCCCGGCCCGCAACACGCACACCAGCATCTGCGACGACGACCTGTCCGATGCCCTGATCCTCATCGCCCAGACGCTGACGAAGACGCTGGGCGGGCCGTGCATCGAAGGAGAGATCGACCGGGATCCGGATACCGAGGGAATCCAGGCCGATTGCACCCTCAGCCAGGTTCAGTGGCCGGGCACCGACCAGCAGGTCGAGCAGCTGATTCCCGCGTGCGACGACAGCGGCACCCTCCCCTGCTGGCGCCTCACCGTGGACGACAACAACTGCTACGACACTCCCACGCACGCGGCGCTCGACGTCGAGCGCGGAGGAGAAACCACGACGAACAGCATCCTCACGCTGCGTTGCCTCGACAGCTGCACGCTGGCGCCGTAGGCGGGCCGGCTACCACATCTTCAGGCGGTCGCGGCCGGCGGCGCGGAAGATGACCTCGACCATCACCGGCACGCCAAGAAGGACCGCCAGCAGCCACAGCGACGACGGCGCCTCGTCGGCGGCGTAGACGAGCAGCGCAGTGAGCGCACCGGCGCAGCCGAGGCAGGCGATGGCCGACACGATCCGGGCCGCGGTCTTCTCGTCGGAGCGGCGGGCGTTGGCGGCGTTGACGGTGGCGAAGATGAGCAAGAAGCCGGCGCTGCCCATGGTCGAGATGCTCGACAGGTCGCCCAGGTTGGCCAGCGCCACCGCCAGCACCGAGGTAATGAGCAGTCCCTCGAGGGGTTTGTGCCCGACGTTGTGCTCGAGAACGGAGGGGAGCTCACCCTCGCGGGCGATGGTATAGCTCAGGCGGGCCGCGCCGTAGAGGGTGGCGTTGATCGCCGACAGCGTCGACAACAGCGCCGCCACCGAGATGGCGACGAAGCCGGCGTGCCCGAGGACCGGCTGCGCCGCCGCGGCCAGCGCGTACTCCTCGGCCTCGACGATCTTGGGCACTGGCAGCGAGCCGACCGCGACCGCCGAGATGGCGATGTACAACAGCAGCACGCCGCCGATCGACGCGTACAGCGCGCGCGGGACAATGGTCGCGTCGCGCGCATCCTCGGCCGAGTTGGCGATCAGCTCGAAGCCCTCGAAGGCGACGAAGATGATCATGCCGCCGGCGACGATCTGCGACAGCGGCGACCAGGTCGCGGGTGCCAGTCGGGCGCTGTCCACGCCGGTCGCGCCGATGGCGACGAAGCCGACCAGCACGGTGATCTTGACCGCCACGATGTAAGTCTCGACCCAGCCGATCAGCTCGGCGTCGAGCATGTTGAGCGCGGTCGGGGCGACGATGCCCAGGGTGATGAGCAAGTGCAGGACCAGCGTGTGCTCGCCCCCCGCAAAGGTCGAGCCGTAGCTGCCGAAGGCGAAGGCGTACAACGCCAGCATCACCACGTAGCTGGCCCACAGCAGACTGTTGAGGCTGGCCGTGATCAGGTCGACGCCGAACACGCGATCGAGGAAGACCACGGTGCCGCCGCGGCTGGGGTAGCGCACCGACAGCCGCGCGTACGAGAAGCCGGTCATCAATGCGATGACACCGCCGACCGCGAACGCGATCGGCGTCGCCCCATGCGCCAGCTTCACCGCCAGGCCGAGCACGGCGAAGATGCCGCCGCCGACCATGCCGCCGACGCCGATCGCCGTGACCGAAAAGAAGCCGAGCTTGCCGTCGCGCGCCATCAGTCGGCCGCTGCCCCGATCTCGAGCAAAAGGTAGAGCATGCGCACCAGCTCGAGCCGTTCGCTGCCCGGAGCGTAGCGCTGCGCCAGCTCGCCGATGGAATAGACGCCGTCGAGGAGGCGATGCACTGCGACCGGCCGGTCGCCCAGACCGAAGGCAGCCAGGTCGACCCGCGGCCGGACCGCCCGCACCCGATCCTGGGCCCGCGACAGGCCCCACCTTTCCAGCCGCTCGCCGGCGATGGCGTCGACGCCGCGGCCGATGATGTCGAACGTGTCCAGGTGCAGCGCCACCGCCGGCCACGGGTTGGCCGCGCCTTCGTACCAGCGGCACTCACCGGCGGTCCAGGTGCACAGCTCGACGACCTTCTCGCGCACCTGCTCGGACAGGTAGCGCACCGCGCGCATCGGCTGCATCAGCTGCAGGCCTACCAGCGTGTCGCCGAGCCGGCCGCCGAAGTTGGGCAAGACGCGGAGCGCGCGGTCGAGCGCCTGCGAGCTGATCGCGCCCGAGCGGACCAGGAACTGCCCCAGCCGCTCGGACATGATGTTGGAGCGGACGAACACCGGGTGACCATCCTCGAAGTAGGCCTCCTTGACCACCGCCACGCCGGAGTGTGGCCGCTCGGCGACCATCCGCCCGGTGCGCGCGCCGAGGGCGACCTCGAACAGGATGCGCGCCGGTGACAGCGTCGCGAAGTCGGCTCTACGATCGGGCGGCGCCTCTTCCGGCGGCGCCTCTTCGATGACGATGCCGTCGCTCTCGACCGCGGCCACCGCCTCGGGCACGGCGTCGGACGACGACTCGCCGCGCGAGAACAACGCGCGTCCCACCCGCGCCGCCTCCTCGGCGTCGAGCTGCGCTCGCCGCGTGGTCGGGCCGGACAGCGTCGACACCTTGCCGGCTACCTCGGAGCGGACGACGCCACTGCCGCCCTCGGGCGTGGCCACCTGGCCGACCAGCTCGGCCAGCTCGTTCGCACCCACCCGCACGCCGCGGGCGAACAACCAGTCAGCGAGGACGTCGCGCATCTCTCCCGCCGACTGGTAGCGATCGTCCGGATCGCGGGTCAGCGCGCCGAGGAGGATCTCGCGCAGATCGCCGGGCAGGTCGGCGCCGTGTTTGTCCAGCCGCTCGAGCCTGACGTCGCGGACCATCAACAGAACGTC
>Ga0114931_10007987_pt1 | contig 12854 bp, 13 predicted proteins | sample 2SBtaG_FD_89579 | JGI IMG/M metagenome (GOLD analysis project Ga0114931, IMG submission 89579) | Deep subsurface microbial communities from Kolumbo volcano to uncover new lineages of life (NeLLi) - 2SBTROV14_V59a metaG | ecosystem: Environmental > Aquatic > Marine > Volcanic | place: Kolumbo...
GCAACAGGATGTGATAAACAGGATTCTGGCAGCATGATCAGACAACGGAATACACCTTAACTTCGCTGCCAAACTGTCCAACAATGTGGGACCACCTCATAGTGATAGTGAAAAAAGAGCGTGGCAGATTTTAGATAACCTCGCTTAGTCGTACTTGACCTCCACTGGCCGCAATGGCGCTAGTCACGATGCGCCGTACTTCGGCTAAAAACTCTTTAGATGGTGGGGGCATTACGGCATCCGGGAGCGGAGCCGCTTCATCGTAAATACCGCGTATTACGTTCGCTCGACGAAATGTCGATCCTTCGCCTCGAAAGTTATAGGCAGTACGCCAGTCCTCTAAATGCCCCTCGACTAACCGGTGAACGGCCAAATCATGCATAGCCGCAGAGACTGATCTCCGTACACGTGCAATCGCGGTCTGTTCTTCTTGTTCGTTCTCGGGTGTGTGCGTCCAGCCTATTGGCTGGTCGAGGAATCGAGAGACGGATTCTGTCAATCGAGCAACAAGATCAGCAACAGGACGGAGCGTGTCGTATTCGTCATCAAGCTCTCCAGCAATGCGCCTATTGAGAGCTTTTACTCTGGTCCAATGCTCCTTTCTCATACCCTCGTAGGTTCCAAGCCCAAGCCTAGCAAGCCAGGGGCCACGAAACTTGTCTATAGCCTCTCTCACCGCGAACGATATGCCGGTTGGGTCATAGACAGGACAGGCTTCTGGCGGCGGAGGCGGCAAGATCGCTTGTTCGCAAAAATCAAGGAGCTTTGACAGTTCTTCGCGCATGTAGTCGGCTGCGCGCGAAGGCAGTCGGGAAAGCTCTTGGTCGACACCGCCGAGCATAAAGCAACGCTTATCAATGCCATGCTCTATACTCCTGACGACCGGCGTACCAAGTATGTCTCGGAGGTTTGACAGTGCGTTCAGAACGGACGCCATGACGTGGGCACGCTTGTCACCGGACGTTCTGAGGTTTGGGCCCTTGATTTGGTCGAAGTGCGTGAAGGTGATCGCAAGCTTATCATTATGGCCGCTGGATGCGACAGCGCGAAGTACTGAGAGAGGAGAGGCCTGCATCGGTTGCTTGGCGTTATCCACAAGAAGGATCACATCTACTTGGTTGAATCGCTTGGTAACGTGCGTGGTGACGCTGGAAGAAGAGTCCGGTGTGTGGCCGAGGCCTTGACCGTCGATAAGTACGAGCTTTGGCATGTGGCTGATGAAATTGGGAAATAGCGGCCCCTTCACGCGGATTCCATCCACGATGGGAGTCAATAGTCGTCCGAATTGCGGCCAAAAGTTGCTGGAAAACCAGCGTATGTTGCGTATGAACTCGTCCCGATCATCCGTGTGCAGCAACCAAAGCTTGGGCCAGCCTGAACGGTGTCTCTGAAGCTCGCCGGCCTCGATCAAATTAAAACGTGACCGAATAGCGTCTAGCATATCCTGAACAAGCTCGTGGAAACTCTCTTCTTGCGAAACATAAGTCTCGAAGTTCTCCTCTATTAACTGCTCCGCAGCCTCGCGGTCGGGATCCGCAGGCTTGCCAGTTTCGACGCCAAGGTCGCCGGACAACCGCTCCACGACTATATCGGCAAGCTTGACGGTCCGATCGACAAAGGCTTCAAGCACCTCATGATTGCGGGTTCTTTCGGCGTCTGTCAGACCTGCTTCGTCACTGGTTTCAAGGTCCGGTTCGGTGTCAAAGGAAAACTCCTCTTCTTCCCGCTCCGCCTCGGTATCTTTTTTCCATCCACCAAGGACATAACTAAGTCGGAACTTTTGATCACGATGATTCAGGAAACGCTCAGCGACCTTGTCTAAAGGCAAGCCTTGATTAGCCGCCAAACAGGCATCAATGACACATTCTTCAACATTTGCCTGAACTTGGAACTCGGTGAAGAATGTGACGACTGCTTCGAAACCGCCATCAGATTGCACCACTTCGATATCGGCAATCGTGGTCTTTGCGGGCGCGGTGGACGGAAATCGGTCGGCGTCAGGGTCTGATCCAATTAGCTGCCGGAGCAATGACGTCTTTCCGGCTCCTGTCGTGCCAACAAACAGTACGCGCGTGTATTCGTCTTCTGCATTGGGAAGCCGTATATGGGCCTCGCGCAAAGCCTCCGAGTCCTGACGTCCGGCCTGAATCTCGTCATAGAACGCATTGACAATGACCTGAGAGAATTGCTGTTCCGCCTCGGGTCGCTTGGCAGCGTTCCACCACGACTGGTCGGACAGGATCGCATTCATCTCTGCTATAAGCCGGTCCGCCTCGGCTTCATCTGATGTGCCCAACCCACGACGCATCTTGAGCCCCGGTCTTCCCCTAGCGTCGTTACGGAGAGGGTGCCGGAAGCTGACCGTCCATCCGGGGCGGTTTGAACGCGATTTCGCAGCGATATAGCTTAGTTCCGTCATGTCGTTGTTCCTTGTTGTACCAGCCCCATAGCCGTCTTATACGGCGAGCCAATCCAGAAGTCAAACGTTTCGGTACAACACGGTACAACATGCTGGGTATGGGCTCACTTTGCGGACCATAATGCCAGAATTCAGGTGGTCTCATTGAATTTAGACCAGTCCAATCCCCCTCTTCTTCGAGAAATCGAAGGACACAGATGATCCGCGTATCACGCCTGCGACCACTTTGCCGCGCTGGCGCTCCAGCGCCGCCCTCCATGGAACGAGCGTGAACTCCTTCGATTTTTCGATGATGGCGAACTTGCCGCTGGCGAGGTGGGTGGGCTTGCGGTAGACGCCCTCGAAGCGGTCGCCATTGGAAGCCTGGACGAAAGTCGATTTGTTCTCCTTTGCGATCTTTTCGCCTGCCGTTTGAAGCTCGCGCTGTCGCAGCATGTTCAACAGGTTTTTCCGATAGCGGATCGTCCCACCTCGGTCCTCGGCCAATCCTTCTTCGATCAAGTGGTCCTGCCGTCTTTGCAGCGCCACACTTGCCGCCTTGCTAAACCGGGAGTCGCGCGCCGACAACTGATCCGATGATACGAGTTGTCGATCCAGCCATGTGGCGCCCTCAGCATTGACCTGACGCTCCAGCGAGAAACTCGACAGTGTGTTGATCTGTCCGGGGTAGCGACCAGCCGCCTTCTGCCGCTCCGCGATTCGGTCGCAAAAATCGTCCGGGATTTCCCACGAACCATCGGCGAAGCGGCGCACAATGCTCATGCGTCGCAGTGCTTCCAGCCGACGCACATGCGCCCGGATGAATTCCGGCGCCGCGCTCGGATCATGGGTTGCGTGCGCGTCCGGAGAATAATGCCCGCTATTGCGGCTGGCGATCTCATTGATCACGCGGTCAGATGGCTTCATTTTGTTTGACGCCGGATGGACTTCGACAATCGCGCCTTTGGGCAAGTCCTCCATATCCTGTTTCGGATCGAGCGCGATGTGATGAACGTGGCCATCGGCGGCGTCGACGAGGATATAGTGACCGTCACTTAGTTCATCATGCAGGCCGCGATCAATGATCCGCCCGGTGACTACCCTGGCTCGATCATCGCGCGGATCGTAAATGGCGAACTCGGATGCGCCTGCATCGAGGCCAGCCTGCTTCAAACCCCTGTGCATAGTTTTGATGATGTCGCCACGCTCTCCGGCGCGCCTGAGCGTCGTCTCTAGCCTCGGCGAGAGCCGCCATCGACCTGGCTCCATCTCCTCGGCGACACCGCGCCGCGCGAGCACGCGCAGCCGGCCGATCTTCATGGCGTGACGGAACCGCTCGTCGGGACGCTGCGGTTCGGCGCGCGCATCCACGATGCTGTCCACGGCGTCGCGGACCAGCGCCCGGTCAAGATCGGTGAAGCGGTCCTGCTCAACCTGGTGTTCCAGTTTCTGATTAAGTTCCTGCTCGGTCTGCGGTCCGAGTTCCAGTGTCATTAATTCGCTCGCCCGCCGCCGCATGCCGTGGGCGATGTAGTCGCGGGCGATGACGAGGTCCTTGCCGAGCTCGTCTTTGCCCCGCAGCACGATATGGGTGTGCGGGTGCTCTGTGTTGAAGTGATCGACCGCCACCCAGTCGAGCCGCGTGTCGAGGTCTTTCTCCATCGTGCTCATCAAGTCGCGGACGAAAGGCCTGAGGTCGGCGAGCTCGTTCGCATCCTCCGGCGAGACGATGAAGCGAAACTGATGCCGGTCGCCGGCGCTGCGGTCGAGAAACGCCTTGCCGTCCGCCTCGTCCTGCGCGGCGTCGTAAAGCCGGCCCGGCTCGTGGTCCTTGGAGACGCCATCGCGCTGGATGTAGCGAAGGTGCGCTCGGGAGGCATCAATGCCGCCGCCTCTGAGTTTGACGATCCGCGTCTTGATGACGACGCGCCGATAGGTCGGCCCGAAGCGGTGTCCGGCGCGCCGGTGTCGGAGCGCGTCATTGCCACGCCGATCCGGTAGCCGGAATAGCGCCGTGACGCGGCTCCGGTTCCGAAACCGGGCATGCCTGCCTTCGAGACCTGGCGGAGCACGCGATTGAGATAGCTCTTGGTGCGCGCGCCACCCAGGCTGCGAATGCGCCCGAGCTTCGGATTGAAAATGTCGTCGGTATCATCGGCCATGGTCGGTCATAAACATGGGGCGCGAGCGCGGGCATCAAACAACCGCTTCGTCCTTGCACAACCTATTCACCAATCAAGTCAGGGTCTTAAGCCAAAACATCTGCACACGGCAGAAAGCGCCGCGTGCAACCAAATCGGATGTGCAGACAATGGGTTATGCGGGCTTTGCCCCATCACCTTTTATCTTGCCCTCCGCTGCCTCAGACGCCTCCCACGCTCCAATTGCTTCATGACGCTGGATCAGCTTTTCTCGTGCTTCCGCCAGGGAAACCGTAGCTTCGTCGCCCGACCGACGATGAGGCGCCGATCCACCGGCCCGAAATAGCGCCCATCGAAGGACTGGGGATGGTCTTGCAACAGGAAGACCGTTTGCTCGGTGAGGATGTGGCAGCCTTGCCAATCAGGCAGCGGCCTGCCCAAACCATCCGCACGTTCAGCAACGGTAACCGTGTTTCCATTGATCGAAATCACGCGTCCATCGCGGCAGATTTCGTCGCCATCGACGCCGGCGACGCGCTTGACGAGCGGCACATCGGCAGGCAGGTAGCCACGCTGTTCGACCAGTCTACGAACACGCTCGGGCACGCGAACGAGGACGTAATCGCCACGCTCGATCGGTTGATGGTCGAGCCAATAGAAGCCGATTGGCGCACTCGCCGAGGCGTTATAGATCAGCTTTTCCGGCAGGCTGATGGTCGATACGACGGCCAAAGCAAGCACCGGGATCGCCGTCAAGAAGAACAATTTACCCCTCATAACGCCACCCGCTGCCCCGCCAAATGTGCGGCATACTGTTCGTACGAATAGGGGCGGATCGGGCGCCCTGCCACGATCCGGTTGTGGACGTGGCGATAGTAGGTGGGCGACACCTCGGCCGGATCGAAGCCGTCGGCTTCGAGCCTGTCGATCTGCAAGAGCGCGCGTTTGACCCTGGTGTTTCCGGTCGCAAGCAGCAACACTTCGCCGCCGGGAGTGACGCCTTCGATGCGGCTCAGGAACCGCGACGGCTCTGCCGTTTGGACGACGGTAAAGCGCCACTCCTGCGTGCCATACTCGTTGGCGCGCCACCGAACATATCCGAAGACTTGTCCCGGCCTGAACAGCGCAAGCGAGCGCCGCCGGTCGAGATCGTGCTGTTTATCCGGAGCGCTAAACCGGAGCCAGTTGTTCAGATGTTCCGGATAGAAGGCGATCTCGACCCGCGTGAAGCACTCAGACATCGGAAGTCGAATCCTTCTTGCGCATGTTCGACCACTCGTTCAGATCGTCGATGTGATAGCGCACATGGCGGCCATGTTTGCGGTAGATCGGGCCGCCGCCATAGACCCGCATCTTCTCCAGCGTGTTGGGCTTGAGCTTCAGGAAGCGCGCCGCTTCCCGCGTGGTCAGGAAGGGTGCGTCCGGCGCCACCTGTGCATCCTGCTCGGTCATGCCTCCTCCGGCGTCAGCGAAATTGCTCCATACCGGGGAAGAATGAGCGGGATAGTGGATCGGCGGCAGTATCGTTGGTGGCCTATCGCAAGAACGATACCCCGCTCTTGCCGGGTGGGTGATCAGACGAGCAGCTTCCGGTAGCCGCCCTTCATCATCCGGTAGCCGCGTTTGACACTGCGGATGACGCGGTTCTTCATGGTCTGGTCGGGCTTGCTCCAGTCCTCGCGCACCGCCTTCTCTCCATAGAGAAAGATCGCGATCTGACGGTAGGACCAGCCCTCGTTCCGCCTATCCAGCGCGGCCAACGCATCCCTGTGGCGCATCGCTTCGACCGTCCAGCCACCACCCCGCCCGCCGAGACACCGACCGCGATAGAGGTTCGCCAGCCGCCGCATCAGTCGCTGAGGGCTCTCCACGTCGGGAAAGCGATTGATGACGAGCTCGAGCGCGAAGGGATCGACGCGAATGTCCTCGCCGAGACACTGCACCTGCGCCACGCGCCGCTTGTCACGCAGAAGGAGGTGCTGTTCACCGTCGACCGTCTTCAAAAGAGACTTTCGGCACCGCACATGATTGAGCGCAACGATAGCGCCCAAGCTGGGATCCTCGCGCCCGCGAACATAGGCGCAAACCACGCGGCCGTAGTCCTGGGCCCGCCAGAAGACTTCCGCCTTGAGCGCTGTCTTATGCGGATCGGCGAAAGGTATAAAGCCCCCAAGCCTCGGCACGCAGAAAGCGGCGCCGCGCCCGGAGCAGGACGGTATCGTTGCGCAAGCGGATGGGTCTCGGTCGCCCCGGCCTTGAGGCGCGCCAGTCGCGGCGATAGTCGGGATTGCGCCGCAGATACTCCCACGCGACGCGCGAGCGGGTCAGCAGCCGAACATAGTCGTAATCGCTCAAGCGCGGCGCACCGCCCGGCGCTTGGTCTTGAAGTTCCACCATCTTGCGTTCCTTTCCCAAGAGACCGACGGGTGTGCGATACGGCATCAAATCGACCTTCAACTATGGTGGGCAGGCGTCAACGACCGGTTAAGACCGCGACGATTCTGGTCGGAAATGCGTGCCAAATACGCTGTCAATGCACACAAAAAGGCCCCGCGCCCGAAGGCACGGGGCCGAGTGTTGCCGCGATCTAGCTGCGCGGGTTCCAGAGGATCGCCATGACGTCCGGATCGTCCTGTCCGGCCGCCCGGCCGAGGTTGGCGTGGATTTTGTTCGGGCCGAATTCGGGGGCAGAGAAGGTCAGCGAGACGTAAGGGTTGCCGCTCACCTTGCCGACCCGGTTCCAGCCGCCGCCGATCTCGACGCGGTCCTCGGTGTAGACCCGGAAGTCCGGCTGCGTGTCCGCCTCCTTCCTCGCGTTGGGCAGGATGCGGATGCGCTTCTTGAGGCTCATCGTCGCGAGCGTGCCTTCGTATCCGCCGGTCTCGGTCTTCGTCACATATCCAAGTGCCTGTGCCATCTCATCGTCTCCTGTTTGGCTGTTAGCTAAGGCGCCCATCGCCCTGCTGACGCGGGACCGGCCATGGCGGGCGGGGGCCGCATGGCCGTACTTCGCGGAAGGTCTGTTTGGGTTCAGCGCTTTTCGAGCGCTGGTCGCAGCCATCGCCTTGATGATGATTGCCGAAAAAAAGATGAGCGCGATACCCGACGCCATTAAGTGCTATTATATACCAACAACGATCAACATCCTTGACCTAAGTCACATTGTGTTAAATGACATTCATTTATATTAAACAACATTACTTGTTACTGAGGTGACGAGACATGCTGAGTAAGCCGTTCATGACTACCCTTGAGATTGCCGAACTATTCAAGGTGAACGAAGCGACGGTCCGGGCTTGGATTCATGAGGGAGAGTTGCGGGCAATACGGGTTGGCCGCGAGTTCCGGGTAGTCGTCAAAGACCTGGAGGCGTTCGTCAACGCACATGCGACGCATTCAGAGGACCCGGAACCTGATAACAACACAACGTAACAGTTTACGGATTGGGTCGAGCGTGCGGTCTCACGATCCACAGACTTGAGATGGAATTGAGGTAAATGGCGGCTCTACAGCGCAATGACATGTCTGAAGTCAGAGCGCCCGACCCGAGCGGGGAGCGGTCCTGGCATGCCGTGTCGGCCAATGACGCCATCTCCCTTCAGGAAAGCGATCCGAGCGGTCTGACCGAAACGGAAGCACACGAGCGTCTGGAGCGTTACGGCTTGATCCGCCTGCCGGAACCGGCCAGGCGAAGCCCGCTGATCCGCTTTCTCCTGCATTTTCACAACATCCTGATCTACGTGCTTCTCGGCTCCGCCGCCATCACGGCGGTGCTGGGGCATCTGGTTGACACGCTCGTGATCCTCGCTGTCGTCATCGTCAATGCCGCCATCGGTTTTGTTCAGGAGGGCAAGGCGGAAAAAGCTATGGATGCAATCCGCCGCATGCTTGCCCTGAAAGCATCGGTGCTGCGTGACGGTGTGCGGCGTTCGGTTGAAGGCGAAACACTTGTCCCTGGCGACATTGTCCTGCTTGAGGCCGGGGACAAGGTGCCGGCTGACCTGCGGCTCTTTGACGTGAACGGACTTCAGGTTCAGGAAGCGATTCTCACCGGCGAGTCCGTTCCCGTCGAAAAACATACGGAGCCGGTCGATGTATCTGCGCCGCTCGGCGACCGGGGGTGCATGGCATTCAGCGGCACGCTCGTGACCAGCGGGCTTGGACGCGGCATCGTCGTGGCCACGGGGGCCGAAGCGGAAATCGGCCGCATCAGCGGCATGCTTTCGACAGTCGAGACACTGACGACGCCTCTACTCCGGCAGATGAACGTATTCGCGCGATGGCTGACCGTCCTGATCCTGCTCATCGCAGCCGTCCTTCTGGTCTTCGGATATTTCGTCGAGCATCTTGAATTTGCCGAGATGTTCATGGCCGTGGTCGGGCTCTCCGTCGCCGCCATTCCCGAGGGGTTACCCGCCGTTCTGACCATCACGCTTGCAGTGGGCGTGCAGGCCATGGCGCGGCGCAACGCCATTGTCCGGCGCTTGCCCGCCATTGAGACGCTGGGTTCGGTATCGGTCATCTGCACCGACAAGACGGGGACGCTGACGCGCAACGAGATGATGGTGGCTTCTGTCGTCACGGAAGCACATGTCTTCTCACTGGAGGGCGCGGGATACGAACCCAGAGGGGAGGTGAGACTCAATGATGCCGCGGTGAGCACGCGCGAACACGTCATTTTGGACGAACTCGGGCGTTCGGCAGCTTTGTGCAACGATGCTTCCCTCCACGAGCGCGATGGCGTCTGGACGGTCGAAGGCGACCCGATGGAAGGAGCCCTGCTGGCGCTGTCCGGCAAGGTCGGCATCGATATCGGCGCGGAACTCGCCTCATGGACGCGAACCGATGTCATCCCGTTCGACGCCAAACATCGCTTCATGGCCACGCTGAATCACGACCATGAAAACCACGCTTTTGTTTCTGTTAAGGGCGCGCCCGAGCAGATATTCGCGATGTGCGACAGCCAGCGCACGGTCATCGACAGCATCAAGGCCTTTGACGAACAATACTGGCATGAAAAGGCCGAAGAGATCGCAGCACAAGGGCAACGCGTGCTGGCCTTTGCCGTGAAACCGGTGCCCCCGGAGCACACGGTTCTTGAATTCTCCGATGTCGATCATGGGCTGATTCTGATCGGTCTGGTCGGGCTGACCGATCCGCCGCGTCCCGAAACCATCGACGCCATCGCGGAATGTCACGGCGCAGGCATACGCGTGAAGATGATCACCGGAGACCACAAGGGCACGGCGGCGGCCATCGGAAAACAGATCGGGCTCCAAAATTCCGACAAGGTTCTGACCGGTGCCGATCTCGATGGGATGGACGATCTTGCTCTGGCGGCGGCAGTACTTGATACGGACATATTTGCCCGCACCAGCCCGGAGCACAAGCTACGCCTTGTTACGGCCCTGCAATCCCACGGCATGACTGTTGCGATGACCGGGGACGGCGTTAACGACGCGCCCGCGCTCAAACGCGCCGATGCGGGGATCGCCATGGGGCTCAAAGGCAGCGAGGCAGCGAAAGAAGCGGCTGAATTCGTCCTGGCTGATGACAACTTCGCCTCGATAGCGGCTGCCGTCAGAGAAGGACGTACTGTCTACGACAATATCAAGAAGGTCATAAGCTGGACGTTGCCGACCAATGCAGGCGAAGCCCTGACCATTGTCGTGGCTTTGCTGTTCGGAATGACGCTACCGATAACGCCGATACAGATTCTCTGGATTAACCTGATCACGGCAATCACGCTCGGCATAGCACTCGCATTCGAGCCGACCGAGGCCGATACCATGCGCCGTCCGCCGCGCTCCAGAAACGAGCCGCTGCTAACAGGCGAGCTGGCCTGGCACATCGTTCTTGTCTCGGCCCTGTTCCTGGGCGGGGTTTTCGGCATGTACGCCTATGCCATCGATCAGGGGTATTCGGTCGAGCTGGCGCGCACCATCGCGCTGAATACGCTGGTGGTGATGGAGATATTCCATCTTTTCTTTATCCGTAATATCTATGGCACATCGCTGACATGGAGAGCGGTTCGAGGCACGAAGGTGGTCTGGGCGACGGTGATTGGCGTGACCGTCGCGCAATTCGCCATAACCTATCTGCCGCCGCTGCAAACGCTGTTCGCCACAGTCACCGTGCCGTTTTGGGATGGCGTGCTGATTGTTGGAGTTGGTGTAGTGCTGTTTGCGATCATAGAAACGGAGAAGCAGCTGCGTCTCCGCTTGCGCCAAATAGGATCAGCATAAAGAACAGGTGCACTGCCAAGGGAGAATCACCAGGATGCGACACTTTCACAATTCTCTTTATAAGAATGGTGGAACCACGGATGATACACCGGGCAAAGGGCAATAATGGATTTCCAATGGATCGCCATAGCCTTGGGAGATGTCGCCTGGATTTCCATCGCGTTCGTGCTGGGTCTCCTGTCAAGATCAGCAGGCCTACCACCCCTGGTCGGTTTCCTCGCAACTGGTTTCCTGCTCAACGCATTCGGAATCGCCAGCGGGGAGGTGCTTGAAAGACTATCGGATCTTGGCATCACCCTGTTGTTGTTTACTGTCGGCCTAAAACTCAACCTGCGAACGCTCGCAAGACCGCAGGTGTGGGCCGTAACGGGCCTGCATACGTCCATTGTTGTTGTCGTGTTCGGGTTTGCGATCTATGCGCTGGCTCTCGCTGGAGTGCCTTTTCTCTCAAATCTGGATATGCCACGGGCATTGCTGATTGCATTCGCCTTGAGCTTCTCCAGCACCGTGTTTGTCGTTAAGGCGCTTGAAGAAAGAGGGGAGATGGCTTCGCTGCATGGCCGGATTGCAGTCGGCATTCTGATCATGCAGGACATAGCAGCCGTCGCTTTTCTCGCAGTTTCCACAGGAAAATGGCCATCTGCCTGGGCGCTTATGATTGTTCTGCTCATTCCACTACGACCGATCCTGCACAGATTGCTGCAGCGCGTTGGACACGGCGAGTTGCTGGTGCTTTATGGGTTTCTTCTCGCCATGGGTGGTGCGGAGCTGTTTGAGCTGGTCGAGCTGAAAGGTGATCTGGGGGCGCTCGTGCTGGGCCTGCTGATCGCCAATCACCCGAAGGCAGACGAAATGGCCAAGACCATGCTCGGCTTTAAAGACCTGTTCCTTCTTGGCTTCTTCCTTTCCGTAGGGCTATCGGGTCAGCCGACATTAGAAGCAGTCGTGGTTGGCGCATTTATCGCCCCATTTGTATTCTTTAAATCTGCGCTCTTTTTCGGCCTTTTTACGAGCTTCAAACTGCGGGCCCGTACTTCTTTGCTCGCATCCCTGAACCTGACGAATTTCAGTGAATTTGGTCTCATCGTCGCAGCTATTGGCGTTGCCAATGGCTGGATCGACAATCAGTGGCTGATTGTCATCGCGATTGCACTGTCCTTCTCCTTTGCAATCGCCGCTGCGCTCAATTCCGTCTCCCAACAGCTTTACACTCGACACCGGGCAATCTGGAAGCGCCTGCAAAGCGATGAACTCATCCCCGATGACCGGATGCTCGACACCAAAGGCGCAACGATTGCAATTATCGGCATGGGTGGGATCGGCACCGGAGCCTACGACACGATGCGTGAGTTGCATGGTGATTCTGTCGTCGGTGTGGACATTGATCCCATAACTGCAAAAAACCAAAGGTCGACGGGACGCAATGTGCTGCACGGTGATCCCAGCGACGCAGATTTCTGGGATCGTATGCAGGCAACTCACTCGCTTCAGCTCGTCATGCTGGCTTTGCCGAAACTCACGACAAATCTTGCCGTGCTGGAACAGCTTAGGGCCGCTTCGTTTGCCGGACGTGTAGCGGCGACGGCGAAGTTCCAGGACGAGGTGGAAGCACTGAAAGAAGCGGGGGCACACACAGTGTTTAACATTTACACGGAAGCCGGTGCCGGATTCGCCGGGCACGTTCTTGCGCAGGAGCAAGAAATCTGAAACCCAAGACCTATATCTGCAGATTGCGCTGGTTCGGATACGCGTGCAAGAACGAGCGTTGACGCGCCCGTCCCGCAGCCGATGCCCGCCATGGGCACGAGCGTGATGGAACCGGCCACCACCGACTCGATCCGCCCGGACTCGATGAGGCGCCGAATCTCGGCCCTCTCGCTCCCGATCATGTGGGCGGCCATAGGAATGTTGACATAGACCGCCGCCTCAGCCCCTTCCCCCGAATCGGGCCCCCTTTCGCGGGGCTTACCCGGCATGGGCCCGGCGGCACTCTCCAACTTTCCGTTCTTCATGGACCCTTCGCCACACTCATCGTGCCTCGTTCAAGAAAACGGACGCGCGACGCGAAGC
>Ga0114931_10007988_pt1 | contig 12854 bp, 12 predicted proteins | sample 2SBtaG_FD_89579 | JGI IMG/M metagenome (GOLD analysis project Ga0114931, IMG submission 89579) | Deep subsurface microbial communities from Kolumbo volcano to uncover new lineages of life (NeLLi) - 2SBTROV14_V59a metaG | ecosystem: Environmental > Aquatic > Marine > Volcanic | place: Kolumbo...
CCGTAGGCCTGCTATTCACCCTGTAGCGTGATTCACCCAATGGGTGATAAGGTAAATTGAAGTCAGTGTATTTCTTATCAATCACTTAGTTTCAGAATGGAGCGGTCAACTGAGGAATCTAGGATAATGTTTTACGCCATCATCGCCGAGGATCGGGAGGAGAGCCTGGAGCAACGCCTGCAGGCGCGTCCCGCCCACCTGCAGCGCCTGGAGGCCCTGCAGCGGGAGGGACGCCTGCTGCTGGCCGGCCCCCACCCGGCCATCGACAGCGAAGACCCGGGCCCCGCCGGTTTCAGCGGCAGCCTGGTGGTGGCCGAGTTTCCCGACCTGCAGGCGGCCCGTCAGTGGGCCGACCAGGACCCCTATGTCACTACCGGCGTCTATGCACGGGTCAGCGTCAAACCCTTCAGGAAGGTATTCCCTGCCTGACCAGGGCTACCCGAAGCAAGATCCATTCACCAACCACATCAGGAAGACGACACACATGAAAAAACAGTTTATCGTGGCCGCGCTCTGCAGCGCCGGGCTCATCACCGCCTGCAACCCGGGCAGCAACCAGGCAAGCGACGGCGCCAGCAAAAGTGCGGACACCGAACACTCCGCGGTCCTGCCCGCCGGCGCCCCACAGCCGGCCAAAGACCTCCCAGAGAACGTGCTGCTGACAGTGAACGGGGAGCCGATCACCAAGACCATGTATGGCCTCTACTTCCAGGAGCGCATGCGCACCACCCCCAATGCCAAGAACGATCAGAAGATGCAGATGGGTGTATTGAACGAGTTGGCGAACGTCATGATCGTCGCCCAGGACGCCAAGAAGCAGCAACTCGACAAACGCCCGGATGTAACCGCCGCCCTGGCCTTGCTGCGAGCCAAACTGCTGACCCAGACCGCCATCTCGCAGTTCGCCGCCAGCCACAAACCCAGCGACAGCGAGATCAAGGCCCGCTACGACCAAAATTATGCCGGCAAGTCCACCACCGAATACAAGGCCCGCCACATCCTGGTCAAGGACGAGGCAAAGGCCAAGGAGCTGATCGCCAAGCTCGATGAGGGGGCCGATTTCGCCAAACTGGCCAAGGAGAACTCCACCGGTCCCACCGGCAAGAACGGCGGTGACCTGGGGTGGTTCGATGCCAGCCAGATGGTCAAACCCTTTGCCGACGCGGTGAAGACGCTGCAGAAGGGCCATTACAGCAAGACCCCCGTCAAGACCCAGTTTGGCTGGCACGTGATCCTGCTGGAGGATACCCGCGAGACCCCGCCGCCCTCCCTGGAGACGGTGAAGGCCAAGATCAGCACCAAACTACAACAGGAGGCCCTGGCCAACTACATGAAAGGGCTGCGCGAAAAAAGCAAGCTGGAATTCAACGAAAAGGCCGGACTGAAGAAGAAAGCGCCGGCCAGCGACCAGGGATAGGGCCGGCGACGGGCCGGCGGGACCACTCGTCGGCCCAGGCGGTCCCATCCCCCTCCTGGTTACTCTTCCGCGTCTTTTTCGTCTCCCCCGATCTTGCCGATGCCCGCCATGGGTACCACCTTGGCCTGCTGAGGCTCGTCGGCATAGAAGGGGCGCTCCACGGCGGTCCGTCCCGCGGCATCCGCCAGTTCCTTCTCCCGTGCGGTGATCAGCAGCAGGCAGTGGCGGATGTCCTGGATGGTCTGCTCGGTCAGTGGGTAGGGCAGGCTCTTGTGCTCGGGGGTGACATCGCGCACGATGGAGGTCAGCACCTTGCGCATCACCTGCATGATATCGCGCTCTTTCCTGGATTCTTCGTTCATACGGCTCTCACGTTGATCGGTTCATTGGGTCGGCATAGAGCATAACGAAACCGCAACCCCGATTACCACCATGGTATTCTTCGGGGGCGTGCCCGCGAAAAAAAAACCACTCCGGCATAAACCAATGGACTACCTGTGTCGCCATTTACTGCCGCAACAGCGCCTCCAGCCCCGCCTCGTCGAGGATACGGACCCCGAGCTTCTCCGCCTTGGCCAGTTTGGAACCTGGATCGGCCCCGGCGACCAGGTAGTCGGTCTTCTTCGACACACTGCCGCTGACCTTGGCCCCCAGGGCCTGCAATTCGGCCTTGATCTCGCTGCGCGGCCGGCTCAGGGCGCCAGTCAGGACCAGGGTCTTGCCCTGTAACGGCAGGGCCTCGGGCGCCACTGACGGCATCTCGGGCCAGTGGATACCCGCCGCCAGCAGGCGCTCGATCACCTCCCGGTTGTGCGCCTGGGCGAAAAAGGTGCGGACCTGAGAGGCGACGATCGGCCCCACGTCCGGGGTCTCCTGCAACGCCTCCTCGCTGGCGGCCTCGAGCGCCTCCAGGCTGCCGAACTGGCGCGCCAGGGAGAGTGCGGTGGCCTCTCCCACCTCACGGATACCCAGGGCGTAGAGGAAGCGCGGCAGGCTGGTCTGCTTGCTCCGCTGCAAGGCGTCGAGCAGGTTCTGTGCCGACTTTCGGGCCATACGCTCGAGGCCGCTGAGCTGTTCCAGGCTGAGGCGATAGAGGTCGGAAGGGTCCTTCACCAGCCCCTGATCCACCAGCTGATCCACCAGCTTGTCGCCCAGCCCCTCGATATCCATGGCCTTGCGGGAGGCGAAGTGCTTGAGCGCCTGCTTGCGCTGGGCCGGACAATAGAGCCCGCCGGAGCAGCGCGCCACCGCCTCCCCCTCCGGTTTCACCACGTCCGCGCCGCACACCGGGCAGTGGCGCGGCAGTTGCACCTTGCGGGCATTCCCGGGACGGCGTTCCAGCACCACCCGCACCACCTCCGGGATCACGTCGCCAGCGCGCCGCACGATCACCGTATCGCCGATGCGCACGTCCTTGCGCGCCACCTCGTCCATGTTGTGCAGGGTGGCGTTGCTGACCGTGACCCCGCCGACGAACACCGGCTTGAGGCGCGCCACCGTGGTGATGGCGCCGGTACGACCGACCTGGAACTCCACCGCCTCCACCTGGGTCAGCTCCTCCTGAGCAGGAAACTTGTAGGCGATGGCCCAGCGCGGCGCCCGCGAGACGAAGCCGAGGCGCTCCTGCAGTTGCAGCTGGTCGACCTTGAAGACCACCCCGTCGATGTCGTAGGCGAGGCCGTCCCGGCGCGCGGCGATGGCCCGATAGTAGTCGAGACAGCCCTCCACCCCAGCGACCACCCGCAGCTCCGGCGAGACCGGCACACCCCACTCGCGCAGACGCCGGATGCCCTGGCTGTAGCTGGCGGCCAGGGGCCCCGGCTCGATCTCGCCGAAGCCGTAGGCGTAGAAGGCTAGGGGCCGGCGGGCGGTGATGCGCGGATCGAGCTGGCGCAGGCTGCCCGCCGCCGCGTTGCGGGGATTGACGAAGCCCTTCTCGCCGCGCTCCCGGGCCAGAGCATTGAGGGCCTCGAAGCCGGCCTTGGGCATGAAGATCTCGCCCCGCACTTCGAGCACCCTGGGCAGTCCCTCCCCCAGCAGACGCAGCGGGATGGCGTCGATGGTGCGCACGTTGCCGGTGACATCCTCGCCGCGCCTGCCGTCGCCGCGGGTGGCCCCCTGCACCAGCCGCCCCGCCTCATAGCGCAGGCTGATCGCCAGGCCGTCGAGCTTGGGTTCCGCCGCGTACTCCACCCGCTCCGCCTCCGCCAGCCCCAGGCGCTCGCGCACCCGGCGATCGAAATCGCGCATCTCCTCCTCGCTGAAGGCGTTCTCCAGGGAGAGCATGGGCAGCCGGTGTACCACCTCGGCGAAACCCTCCAGGGGGGCGCCACCGACCCGCTGGGTGGGGGAATCGGGGCTGATCAGCTCCGGGCGCCGGGCCTCCAGCTCCCGCAGTTCGCGCATCAGCCGGTCATATTCGGCGTCGGGGATCAGCGGGTCGTCATAGACGTAGTATTGGCGGTCGTGGAAATTGATCTGCTCGCGCAGTTCGGCGATGCGCTGGGCGACATCTCCCTTACGGCTCATCGCCGGCTCCGGGCGAGCTGCACCAGGCGGCGGTGTTCGAGGATCTGCCCACGGATGTGCTCGATGGTCTGTTTGCTGAGCACGCTGTGGGTCTCGTCCTGCAGCTCGCCCCCCAGCAGGGCAGCCAGGCGCTGGGCGGTGAACAGCATGTCCGAGAAGATCGACATGCCGTCGCTGGGTCCCGGCAGCTGGGCGAACAGGGTCAATCCGGGGGTGGTGAAGTCCTCCATCCCACCACTCGCCGCGCCGCGCCCCGGCTTGGCCAGGGGGAAGCTGCCCGGTTCCACCATGCTGGCCATATTGAACAGGGGCTGCCGGCGACCGTCCGTGGTGTAGCGGTGAAAGATGTGCATCTCGCCGGCCTGCAGCCCGGTCTCCTGGGCCGCCGCCAGGATCGCCGGGCCCTCGAAGGGCCCGCCGCGGGTCACCACGTTGATCTGCAGGATCATCCCCGGCAGGTCCACCGGCGACTCCTCCCGGGCGCTGAAACCGAACAGCTCCTGCTGATCCTCCAGGGGTCCGGGCGGGGCCTCGTCCGGCTCCTCGAGAGGGACTGCGAACGGCGGCTGCGCGCCCTCCTCCTGAACCGCTTCGGCCAGGTGGGCCAGCTCCGAATCCAGGTTCTCCGGCTCCTCGCTTACGGGGGCCCAGTCACTGGCCTCGTCAGTGTCGCCGGCCACCGAGGTGTCGCCCAGCTGGGGGGCCTCACGGGGCCGGGCCTGGGGTGGTCCGCGCCGGCGGCGGTTGGATTCCCACCAGTAGAGACCGGCGAGAAACAGGATACCCGCCGCCAGGAGAATCAGTCGCAGGAGGGTGCTGTCCATTATACTGCGGCGAGTTGGGCCGCCTCCTCCACGTCCACTGTGACCAGGCGGGAGACCCCGGGCTCGTGCATAGTGACCCCGGTAAGCTGGTGGGCGATCTCCATGGTGAGCTTGTTGTGGGTAATGAAGATGAACTGGACCCGCTCCGACATGGCCTTGACCATGTCACAGAAGCGCCCTACGTTGGCATCGTCCAGGGGGGCATCCACCTCGTCGAGCATGCAGAAGGGGGCCGGGTTGAGCTGGAAGATGGCAAACACCAGGGACACCGCGGTGAGCGCCTTCTCGCCGCCGGAGAGCAGGTGGATGCTCGAATTGCGCTTGCCCGGGGGACGCGCCATGACGGTGACGCCGGTATCGAGCAGGTCCTCGCCGGTCAGCTCCAGGTAGGCGTGACCGCCCCCGAACAGGCGGGGAAAGAGATCCTTGATGCCGGCGTTGACCTGGTCGAAGGTCTCTTTGAAACGGGTGCGAGTCTCCCGGTCGATCTTACGAATCGCGTTCTCCAGGGTCTCCAGGGACTGGCTGATGTCGGCGTGCTGGGCATCCAGATATTGCAGCCGCTCGGACTGCTCCTGAAATTCGTCGATGGCCGCCAGGTTGATCGGCCCCAACCGCTGGATACGGTTGGCCAGCTTCTCCACCTGTGCCTGCCAAACGGCCTCTTCCGCCTCCTCTCCCAGCCCGGCCAGCAGCTCTTGCGCCTGCATGCCGGTCTCGCGCAGCTGCTCCTCCAGGGTCTGGCTGCGCACCCGCACCTCCTGGCGCTGCAACCGGCCCTGGTCGAGTTCACTGCGCCGCGCCTGCACCCGCTGCTCCAACCGATGGCGCTCCTGCTCCTGCTCCCGCAGTGCCTGATCGACCCCCTCCAGGCCTCGCCGCACCGCCGCCAGCTCCTGCTCCACCTCCACCCGCCGGGCCAGCTTGAGCTCTAGTTCGACGCCCTGCAGGCGCAGCGGCTCCTCGCTCTCCGCCAGGTTCTGGCGCAGCTCGTCGCGGCGCTGGCCGAGCTGCTGGAGCTGGCCATCCATGCGTGTCTGGTTCTGGGTCAGGGCCTCGTGGGCGGTGCGCATCGACTCCACCCGCAGGGCGATCTGGTGGGTCGCCGAGCGCTGCTGGCCAAGCCGCTCCCGCGCCTCGTTGAGCCGCTCCCGCAGCTGGTCGCGCCGCTCGATCAGGGCCTCGCGCTGGCTCCCCAGGGTCTCCATCGCCTCCAGGGCAGCGTGCAGCCGCTGCCGGGTCTCGTCCATCTGCTGGTGATCGGCGCGTATCTGCGCCGCGATCTCGGCCTGCTCCTGCTGCAGCTGTTCGCGGCGCTGGCGCAGGTGTTCGGCGCGGGTGCGCTTGCCGCTGAGGCTGGAGCGGACCTCCGACAAGCGGCGGTTGAGGTCGTTGAGACGGCCCTGCACCTGCTCCCGGACCTGCTCCGCCGCCTGCAGGTCGGAGCGCCCCTGGGAGAGTTGCCGGGCCAGCTCCCCGGCCTCCGCTTGCTGTCCCTCGAGGCGCCCCAGCAGCTCGCGCAACTCCTGCTCCCGGGCCAGCACACCGGCCCCCTCGTCCACGGCGCGGGTCACCCGCAGCCAGTTGGGGCCGACCCACTCACCCGCCGGGGTGACGATGGAGGCGCCGTGCGCCAAGCCACGGCGTTTCAGCAGGGCGGTGGGCAGGTCCTCCGCCAGTTCCACCCCCCCGAGCAACCCTTCCAGGGACCAGGGGGCCTTGACCTTGCTCAGCAACTGGCCCTCGGGGATCCCCGGGGAGGCCGGCCGGGACTGGCTGTCCCAGAGGATCAAGGCGCCCTTCTGCAGCTCCGGCAGGGCCGCCTGCAGCCCGTCCAGGTCATCCACGCAGACCGCCTGCAGGTAGAATCCGAGCACCACCTCCACCGCCCGCTGCCAGCGTGGCTCCACTTCCAGTGACTGAGCCAGGCGCCTGGCCTGCTGCAGCCGATGGCGCTCCAGCCAGGCAGCGACCGCCCCCCCCTGCTTGCCCAGCGCGGCCTGCTGCAGGGCCTCCAGGGAGGACTTGCGCCCCAGGCCGGCCTGCAGGGCCTCCCGGGCCCGGTCGAGTCGCTGGGCCAGCTGCTGGTTCTCCTCACGCCGCCCGGCGATGTGTTCCCGGGCATCGCCCAGTTCTTCCTGCAGGCCGGCCAGCTGGCCCTGGAGCTCCCCCTCGTCCGCCTCCAGCCCGGCGATCTCCGCCAGCAGGCGGCTGTCGTCCAGGCGCCCCAACTCCTCGTCCAGGCGGGCCAGGCGGCGCTGCTGGTTGCCGCCCTGCTGCTCCAGGTGGTTGATACGGGTGCGCTCGACCTGGGCGGTCTGGGCCGGCTCGGCCGCCTGCTGGTTGAAGCGCTCCCACTCCGCCTGCCACGCCTGCATCGCCTGCTCGGCCTCGGCGAGGGCCTGCGAGAGTGCTTTTTCGAGGGTCTGGGCCGCCTGCAGACGCGGCTTTTCCTCCCCCAGATTCCGTGCCAGCTCCTGCTGCCGGGCCCGATCCTGGGCGCGGTTGGCCCGGGCCTCCTGCCAGGCCTGTTCGACCTGTTCCAGCTCCTGCTGCTGGCGGCGACGGCCATCCCGAGCGAACTGGATCGCCTGCTCCAGGCCGCTGATCTCCGCCCCCAGGGCGTAGAAGCGCCCCTGGACCTCGTTGAAATGGTCGTTGGCCTCGGTGTGGCGTTCCCGGTCCGCCTCGATGGTCGCCTCCAGCCGGCGCTGCTCGGCGATGGCCGCCTCCAGCCGGTTTTCCCGCTCCGCCAGGCGCCGCTCCCACTGGGTCAGCTCCTGGTCCAGGGCGCGCCAGCGCAGCGCCAGCAACTCGGCCTTGATCTGGCGCTCCTGCTGCTTGAGTTGCTGATACCTCTCCGCGGTGGCGGCCTGGCGCTGCAGGTGCTGGAGCTGCTTGGCCACCTCGTCCCGCAGGTCGGTCAGGCGCTCCAGATTCTCGCGGGTATGGCGGATGCGGTTCTCGGTCTCGCGCCGGCGTTCCTTGTATTTGGAGATCCCCGCGGCCTCCTCCAGAAACACCCGCAGGTCCTCGGGGCGCGCCTCGATCAGGCGTGAGATCATGCCCTGCTCGATGATGGAGTAGCTGCGGGGCCCCAGGCCGGTGCCCAGAAACAGGTCGGTGATATCACGGCGGCGGCAACGCACCCCGTTTAGGAAATAGAGCGACTGGCCGTCCCGGGAGACCTGGCGCTTCACCGAGATCTGGGTGTACTGGGCATAGCGGCCGCCCGCCCGCCCCTCGCTGTTCTCGAACACCAGCTCGATGGAGGCGGTACCCACCGGCTTGCGGGCATTCGAGCCATTGAAGATGACATCGGCCATGGACTCTCCCCGCAGCACCTTCGCGGAACTCTCGCCCATCACCCAGCGCACCGCGTCGATGACGTTGGACTTGCCACAGCCGTTCGGCCCGACGATGCCCACCAGGTTGCTGGGGATGGGCACGGTGGTCGGATCGACGAACGACTTGAAACCGGCGAGCTTGATCTTCTCCAGGCGCATGGGCCGCTAAGATACACCAAAGCCGGGCTTTTATACAGGCCGCCAATATCCAGTTTTTACTTGAGAAAGAATCTATATCTATTTGTTATTTATATACTATTAATAAAGACTTCATGGGAATTCCAGTCTCCCGTATAATCGCCGCACCAAGCCACCAGCCAACCAAGAAATAGCCATGCCCAGCCAGCCGAGCAGACAACTGGAGACCTTTGACAACCCACGGCCCGCGCGGGACTACAGCATCCGCATCGCCATCCCTGAGTTCACCTGCCTCTGCCCCAAGACCGGCCAGCCCGATTTCGCCGAGCTGACCCTGGAGTATGTGCCGGACGAGCTGTGCGTGGAACTCAAATCCCTGAAGCTCTACATCTGGTCGTTTCGGGACCAGGGGGCCTTTCACGAGGCGGTGACCAACCAGATCCTCGACGACCTGGTGGCCGCCACCCGGCCCCGCTTCATGCGCCTGAGCGCCGAATTCAACGTGCGCGGCGGTATCTACACCACCGTGGTCGCCGAGCACCAGGCCGATGACTGGACCCCGGTCGCGCCCGTCCAGCTCCCCTGACTGCTATCTCGGGATCGACCTGGGCACCTCCGGGGTGCGCGCCGTCGCCATCGACCCGGAGGGGCAGCTGCTGGAGGAGACGGCGGTCGCCCTGGCGCCGCCCGAACGGCATGCCGGGGGGATCAGCGAGCAGGACCCGGAACTCTGGTGGCAGGGGGTGGTGGAGGTCCTGGACGCCCTCTCCCGGCGGCTGGGGGACTGGACCCCGCGCGCCCTGGCGGTGGACGGCACCTCCTCTACCCTGCTGCTGAGCCGGCGCGACGGCACCCCCCTCAGCCCCGGACTGATGTACGACGACAGCCGCGCCCGCCGGGAGCTGGCCCTGATCGAGGGCCTGGCCCCGCCACAGAGCCCGGTCCACAGCCCCAGCTCCAGCCTCGCCAAGCTGCTCCATCTCAGCCGGGAGGTCCATGAGCCGGGGTGCCTGGCGCTGCACCAGGCGGACTGGATCCTCGGCCGCCTGGGCGGCCGCTTCGGCCTCAGCGACGAGCACAACTGCCTGAAACTGGGCTATGACCCGGTGGCGCGCGCCTGGCCCTCCTGGATGGAGGCATTGCCCCTACCCGACGGCTGCCTGCCCGAGGTCCACCCCCCGGGCCGGCTGCTGGGACGACTGAGCGACCTGGCGGCCCGGCTGACCGGGCTGCCCGGCTGCACCCGCCTGGTCAGTGGCACCACCGACAGCAATGCCGCCACCCTGGCCACCGGCATCGGCCGGGTGGGCGAGGCCGTCACCTCCCTGGGCAGCACCCTGGTGCTGAAGATCCTCTCCGAGCGGCCGGTGTTCGCGCCCCAGTATGGGGTCTACAGCCACCGCCTGGGGGAGCGCTGGCTGGTGGGCGGCGCCTCCAACAGCGGCGGCGCGGTGCTGGCCAACCACTTCAGCCCCGCCCAGATGGAGCAGCTGACCCGCCGGCTCGATCCCCGGCGGCCCAGTGGCCTCGACTACTACCCCCTGCGCCGCCCCGGTGAACGCTTTCCGCTCAACGACCCGGACCTGCCGCCCTGCCTGGAGCCCCGTCCCGCCGACGAGCTCCAATTCTTTCAGGGCCTGCTGGAGGGCATTGCGCGCATCGAGCAACGCGGCTACGCCCTGCTGCATGAGCTGGGTGCCCCCAGCCCCCACCGGGTGGTCTCCATCGGCGGCGGCGCGGACAACGAGCCCTGGCGGCGGATCCGCCAGCGGCTGTTGGGGGTACCGGTGAGCCGGGCCGGGCAGCAGCAGGCCGCCTGCGGCAGCGCCCTGCTGGCCCTAACCGCCTGCCAATAGGCGCTCGATCTCGCGCTCGTCATAGGGTGGGATGGCGGTGATGCGCCGCAGCCGGGGCAGCACCGGCCGTTGTGGCTGCTTGCGGCGCCAGAGACCGGGCAGCTGCATGGCCTGATTGAGGGCAGCCACCCGGTGGTCCGCCCCGAAACGCTCCGCCAGCCGCTGCTGCAGCCGGCTGAAACGGCCGAGCGGCAGCTCGCGCACCAGCCAGTAGTGGTGATAGCGCCCCGCGGAGCTGACCACCTGGATTTGCGGCGTCAGGGCGAAGCGCCCCCGGCTCGACACGGGGGGCCGGTCGTCGTCGATGAACAGGGCCCGCACCCGGCGGATATCGGCGGGACCCCGCCCGTGGCTGCCGGGGGCGAACCAGCTACCCCGGCAGGCGGTGGCGTTGATGGTGACGCAGATCGCCGCGCCCTGGCGATTGAGCTCCAGCAGACGCGGCCAGCAGGCCTCCAGGGGGCCGTGCAGGGCCCACTCCAGCGGATCCCCGTCCGGGCGGCGGGTGTAGGGGGTGTCCGAAAAGGTGCGAAAGGAGAAACCCTTGGCCTGGGGATCGAGGGCCCGCAGGAAACGGGCCGCCTCCCCGGGGAGCGGCTGCAACTGCCGGCCCCGGAAGGCCAGCCAGGCGGCCAGATGGGCGCAACAGGGGTCGCGCCGCCGCCTCACGCCGCCTGCTTGGCGTGGAAGACATAGGCCCCATAACCCACCACCTGGCGCTTGTCGCCGGCGGTGTCGCCGGAGTTACGCAGGTCCAGCAGCTCCCCCTCCAGCCCCTTGCGCCTGGCCAGATCGAGCAGCCCCGTCACCGGCACCCGGCCGCAGGCGTCCTCGTAGCCGATCGCCTCGGGATGCAGGGTGACGATGGCCTCGGAGGTCGCCCGGTCCAGCTGCTGGGCGGTGAGATAGTCGTGGTAGTGGCTGAGATCGGAGCTGATGACGATCAGGGTCTCGGGACCACCCCACAGGCGCTGCAACACCTCGGCCACCTCGGCAGGCGAGGCCTCTCCCACCACCAGCGGCACCAGACGGAAATCGTCCAGCACGGTCTGCAGGAACGGCAGCTGGACCTCCAGGGAGTGCTCATTGGCGTGGGCCGCCTCCAGGGAGACCACCTGGGGCAGATCGCTCAGCCCCTGCAGGGCCGGCCGGTCCAGGGGGACCTCTCCCAGGGGGGTGAGAAAGCTGTCGGCCTCGCTGATCGCCAGGCCGTGAAAGGGCACCCGGTGGGAGGGACCCAGCAGTACCACTCGTTCGATGCGCTCCCGCACCGGCAACAGCTGGGCATAGGCAGTAGCGGCGATGGGTCCCGAGTAGATATAGCCCGCATGGGGGGCGATGATCGCCTTGGGGACCTCCTCACTGGGTTGGGCCTGGGCGAGGAACTCCCGGATCATCTGGCGAAGTTCCCGTGGATCGGCGGGATAGAACATCCCGGCCACGGCCGGTTGGCGTACGCGTTTCATCGTCTCATACTCTCCTATTGGTAGTTGGCCAGTCTGACCGGCTGCCGGCGCGCCCCCCAGTGGCCCGGCCGGGCCTCGAAGACCCCACTGCAGGGGGCGCCACAAACCCTGCACTTGCCGTCCTCGGTCAGGTTCCAGTCACTCAATTCATACCAGTCCCGGCCGATCAGCAGTTCACCGCAGGCGTGACACCAGGTGCTCTCGCCCGCCTTGTCGTGGACATTGCCCACATAGGCGTAGCGCACCCCGTTCTTGATGGCGATGCGCCGCGCCCGCTGCAGCGTGGCCGGGGGGGTCGGCGGATGGTCACGCATCTTCCAGTCCGGGTGAAAGGCGGAGAAGTGTAGCGGCACCTACGGCCCCAGCTCCTCGACCAGCCACTGGGTGAGGGCCTCCAGCTCCTCGTCCGAGTCGTTTTCACCCGGGATCAACAGGGTGGTGACCTCGAACCAGACATCGGTCTCCTGCTTGAGGTACTTCAGGGTCTCCAGCACCGGCTGCAGGTGCCCCCCCGTCAGTTTGTGGTAGAAGGTCTCGTTGAAGGACTTCAGGTCCACGTTGGCCGCATCCATGTGGTGGTAGAACTCCTCCCGGGGCTCGGCGCAGACATAGCCGGCGGTCACCGCCATCGATTTGATGTCGTGCTCGGCGCAGGCCTGGGCCACGTCGATGGCGTATTCGTGGAAGATCACCGGGTCGTTGTAGGTATAGGCGACACTGCGACAACCCAGTTCCCTGGCCGCCCGGGCGATGGTCTCCGGCGCGGCCTGGTCCGCCAGGGTGTTGATCTCCCGGGACTTGCTGATGTCCCAGTTCTGGCAGAACTTGCACGCCAGGTTACAGCCGGCGGTGCCGAAGGAGAGCACCGGGGTACCCGGCAGGTAGTGGTTGAGGGGCTTCTTCTCGATGGGATCGACGCAGAAACCGCTGGAGCGACCGTAGGTATTGAGTACGATCGCCCCGTCCCGGTTCTCGCGCACGAAGCAGAAGCCCTGTTTGCCCTCCTTGACATGACAATAACGCGGACAGAGGTCACACTGCACACGACCGTCCGCCAGTTCGTGCCAATATTTCGTTGGGAATGGGGAATTCATGGGGGCCACCTGATGCAACATGGGACTTATTCTAAGTTTAGGGCAGATTCGGCTTTTTCAACCTAGAATCCTCAGTTGGACAGGGTAAAGTGTGCGTTTGCGGGGGTGCAGGGCAACGACTCCATGGATGGAGGAGGTAGAGCGACGCAGGAAGCCAAAGCCGAGGCATAACGACGCGGAATA
>Ga0114931_10007989_pt1 | contig 12853 bp, 14 predicted proteins | sample 2SBtaG_FD_89579 | JGI IMG/M metagenome (GOLD analysis project Ga0114931, IMG submission 89579) | Deep subsurface microbial communities from Kolumbo volcano to uncover new lineages of life (NeLLi) - 2SBTROV14_V59a metaG | ecosystem: Environmental > Aquatic > Marine > Volcanic | place: Kolumbo...
ACGTACAGATCTGTTATTGGAACTTTGCTGATTCCAAAATTAAGGAGAATCACAGTTGCAAAGAGTGTAGCAACCCCTCCATTTGCAATCACCTGTAAGAAATCCCTCTCACTTCCTTTCTCTGCATATTCCATCGCATACCTTTTCTGTTCAGATCCTTCTTTATACTTCCCTATGGCTGTAGAACTTGCAAAGAAAATAACTATGAAACCCCAGATTAGTGGATGTGCCAAGAAAGTTATGATTCCAATAACTGCAGCTCCTATAACACCTCCTGGAAAAGACAGGGATTTTCTTTTTCGTGCTATGAGACCTATTGGCACATTAAGAACTATTGCTAAAAAAAGCAACTGGATTTCATTCACATTTGAAGTCCTCCTCCATCATGTCTTAAATCTTCAGCTTACTATACAAATATCAGTTCTCTTTTCTCAATTCTGGTGAAAGAATTAAATAGCTTACAACAATAAAAAAATAATGAAAATTAACCCAATGGTTCCTACAATTACCCTCAAAGGGAAAGATCCGAGATTTGCAGTATACGCAAGAATTTTTGCTCTCATCTCTGTACTAATCTTCTTCGTAGTTGCAGTCCTTGACCTTCTTTCTTTCTCGTTCCCTTCATTTTTTTTCACTTTACTCATCACCTTCAATATCTTCCTTATTGAGGAGAATAGGGTAGATCTCTCATTCCTGAAGAATGCCCTTTGGAGGGGTATTACTTACCTCGTACTGACAATTGTTTCAGTAGGATTCACCAATTTCTTCTTTCTTAACTTTCTAGGATTGGCTTCTCTAGCTCTTCTAATTGCTGGAATACTTGACTTAGTCTACTATTTTAACTGAGTGCTGGAACTTCAGATTGTTCTGTATTTATATTAGGAATGATCTCCTCAACATGTGAAAGGGCGGTTGCAAACCAGAGGTAGAGCATTATTGCCATTCCAGTTCCAGTTGCGAAAATGATGACCATCGAAATTGAAAAGATATCTGCGAAATATCCTGAGAAGAACATAGCTATTGGTGCTGATACTTGAGCAATGAATCTGCGTACAGAGTATACTCTTCCCTGTAATTGCATGGGGACTGCTTGTTGCCATATTGTATGGGATGATATGTTGGCAATAGGGACTGATGCTCCATTGACAAGGATTCCTGCATAAAATAAGTAGATATTATGAGTTATAGCTCCAGCTATAACAACAAATATCGCTATGTACATGAAGAGAAGACCTAGATACACACCTGTTACATTATTTCTGAAGAGGATTTTCCTTGACATTACAAATGAAGCCAAAATTGCTCCAAGTGAACTAGCAGACATTGCAAATGCGAGAATTGTCTGATCTCCTGAAAGGAGGGTTGGATCAATGACGATTAGTGGAAGGAGAATGAATAAAGGTGTCCCAAAGAAATTTGCAAATGAGAATGCGGAGAGGAGAGATAGGAGTCCCTTCGTCTCTTTGATGAACCTTATTCCTTCTGAGAGCTCCTTTCGGAAGTCCAATTTTTGATGTTCCTTTCTGACACTTGGTATTTTTGTAAATATGAGTGGAGTGACCGCAACTAGGAAAGTAGCTGCATCTATCCACAGAAGATCTGCCAATCTATCTGTTCCAACAATTGCCAAGAGAACAGCTGCTACAACAGGTCCAATAAGATTGATGATTCCATTCCCTAGATAGTTAAAAGAGTTGATAGTATTCAGCTTTTCACGAGGAACTAAGAGTGGGATTATTGCTTGTATGGCTGGATCATGGAAACCTTGGAAGATTCCTCTGACAACTGAGATGAGTAGAATGTGCCATGTTTCAACAACTCCAGAATAAAATAAGATGATGAGGACAACTGTGGCAACTGCCTCCATTCCATCAACAAAAGCGATGACTTTTCTCCTTGACCATCTGTCAACCAGAACCCCTGAGAAAGGAATTACGAGCATGGTGGATCCAAACCCAAGTACTGCTGCAAGCCCTAAAATGAAGGGAGATTTTATTGTTATTGTGAGCCACCATATAATTGCAAATTGTGAGATTGATGATCCTAGTAAGGAAATTAGTTGTCCTCCAAGAAAAATAACAAACTTTCTATAAGATGAAATGTCTGGTATTTCTTTTCTAATGGGTTGCGGGTATTCTTCCATCTATTCACATCCGTAGAAATGTTGAAGTTTCTTCCAATAATTTCTATTCAAATACAATTTGAATAGTTAGGTATATAAGCTTTCTTTCATAGCTAATGTGTGGAAGAAACTCCGGAGGATAAGGTACTTCTTGAATTCTGGAAGACTGTTCCTGTACTCAAGACTATCAGCTATGAAATTTACCAAAATATAGGGAATCACTCTATTAGGGACTTGATCATTGCAATGTTACGCAATGGAGTGAAGACAGAAGGGGGAATTCGTCATGCCCTATCCGCTCAGGAACTTCTTCCCTACATCAATGAACATCTAAAATCTGAAGGTCAGGATAAACCTCTCAAGCTCACTGCACTCTACTACCATCTTAAAAAGTTGGAGGACGATGGCCTCATCATAGAGGTTCACAAGATTCTCAGGGGGAAGAAATATGTCCGCTATTATGGAAGAACAGCTAAGCTCTTTATTGCGGATTCAGAAGGTAAGAGTTACAAGGATAAGGACAAGCTGATTGAACTTTTCAACTATTTTGGTGCCGATCAAGATCGTGTGGAACAATTGATAAATGATTTTCAAAACAAGAAGGAGGCTCGATTTAATATGGGTGTAGAATGGATCCGTGAACACGAGGACGCGATTAACTCTGTTGGCATTGATGTATTGACACTTCTGAAAATCATTGAGACAATCCTTCCGTGGACAGAGGAGGAGGTGTCTTTAAGTCGTCAATTTTGTGGTATTCTTGGACTGGATTTCTAAGGTTTGAGAATCTGGAAAATTGTCCCAATTGCAAATAAAAGCATACCAATTGGTGTTCCAAATTTAATGAGGACAAGGAGAAGACTTGGTCTTTGATTGTTATGGTCTCCCTGATTCTCAAGTATTTTTGCTCCAGATCCTACGGATTCTACAATTGGTGCCTTCTGACGAGATTTTTTCCGCCTCTTACTTCCAGTCACAATTCACTATTCTCGTCGATCTTAATCTACTTATCGATTATCACTCAATGTCTCCCATTTCTTTGATTAGATCCTCCCTATTTGTCATCCCATTGAGAACAGCAATCCTATCCAGTGCCAGTGCAGCATCTTTTTTGAGAGCTCCAGTTCTCCGGGTAATCATCATGTGAATAAGATCCGGAACGATCGACTTGCTTCCCACTTCTCCAATAGCTGCCATTGCAGTCGAGATCACTGCTGAATGGATGCCTTCATCATTGACAATCTCATCCCAAATTCTCTTGCTTATCTCTGGATTCTTGCTATTCTTGTATTTTGTAGCAATAGCCCTTATGGAATTTACTCGAACTGGTAGTGAGTCATCAGTAAGTGCAAGCTGCCATAAACTCTTGACAATCTCATCATCTATCTGATCGCTTCTGTACCTCGTGAGGGAATCTGCGGCAAATGCTCTGACATTTTCTACGATACTATTGTCAGTTAGAATCGTGTGGATAGAATCAATTGCATCAGGGTACTGGAGACATCCAAGGGAAATGAGATAGTGCCAAATATGTCTAGGCATGTGATATTCTGTTTCTCCCTTGATTTTCTCAATATCACGGACAAGTAATTCATAAATCAAAGGGGCAATAGACGCAAATCGTGTTCTTACATTCCGTTCTTTCTCTTCCGTTGTACTTCCATCTGCATCTTCAACCCATCCCTTCCAGAATGACCAGAGATTTCTTGCTGCAACACCTTGGTCCTCTGTATCATCAGAGCGGATCATTTGTATAATTTCCTCTTCAGTAAATGCTGATCTTTGAACCATATTCTTTCTAAAAAGTGGGTAATATAATACTTGGAGATAAGTTCATTTTTCAAGAGCCCTTGCAATGAGGGCAGTTGCTACCACTTCAAATTCATCAAGAAAGCTCTCTAAATCAAGACCTATGATTTTTCTATCCAGCATTTTCCACTCTCCATTAACCATTGTATTTCTGACATCCTGTCCTTGTGCGGCATACACAATATGGGAAAGAAGTGATTGTTGTGACGTGATGGGTTGTAGATGAGGTTTGTTAAGACCAATACTTATCAAGTCTGCTCGTCTCCCTGGAGCAATATCGCCAACAGTATTCCAACCCATACTCTCTGCACCATATGCGGTTGCAACCTTGAGGATCTCCCATGCTCTAGGTCTAATAGGATCTCCTCTGAACCCTTTTTGGACAATTGCAGTGGTTTTCATCTCCTCGAACATATCTAAATTATTGTTGCTTGTGGCACTGTCTGTACCAATACCCATCTTCACACCATTATCGTAGTACTCTGTGACTGGTGCAAAACTATTTCCCAGTTTCATATTGCTCACTGTGTTAATGGATACTCCTGAACCTGCCTGTTTGAGAAGCTGGATGTCAGAACTATTACATCCAACAGCATGGGCAACGAAAAGGCTGTCATGAAGCACACCGATAGAGTTCAAATATTCAGTAGGTGTACTCACATCTGCAGGAATACTGAACCCCTCCCTCGTAGCAAAATTCTTGATCTGAGTCATTTCCTCTTTGTCCTCATGAAGATGAGTGTGCACAACAACATCTGGTGAATTTGGATTCTTCTGATTATGATCCTTCACAAACTCTGTGATCTTCTGGTAATCCTCCGAACTTACTGTATATGGAGCATGGGGATTCATAGAGATCCGAGTCATATCATCTTCTTTACCGTGAAGCTCTGAGATCAGATTAGATGCTTCACCAATATCAAGTTCTGCTATACCTGTCAAAATACCCGGACCACAGAGTAAACGTACCCCAATCTCCTTAAAACTCTGAGCTTCTTCTCTGACATTCCAATACATCGAATTGAATGTTGTTGTTCCAGACATCAAAGCCTCGATCGCTGCCAATTTTGCACCTATTCTGACATCTTCTGCAGTAGTAATTGCCTCAATAGGCCAAATGTAATTATTTAACCAATCGTAGAGTGTGAGATCATCTGCGTATCCTCTGAATAATGTCATCCCTGCATGTGAGTGAGTATTCACTAGCCCCGGGAGAACAACCTGATTACCAAGATCTTCGACCGTGTCGAAGTCAGAGCTGGAGAAATCTTTCCCAACTTCTGTGATCCACCCATCCTCGATGACCACTCCTCCATCTTTTGTTACCTTTGGAGGTGTATCTCTTGAGTTGGTAAGATCATGAACAATGTACTTTGATCGAACAAGTTTCCTCTCTGTCACGAATCCTAAACCTATTCGTACTCCTTAAATCCTCGTTCCGAGAACTATTAACGAGTCATTCTTTGATCAATCCAACAAAACATTTGTAACTCCCTGCAAATGATAATTTTTATGAGTAATGTTGGAATAATCGGAGGATCAGGATTCTACGGAATTGAAGGCGAATATATTGGAAGAGTTGATACTCCGTGGGGACAAAGTGGTGATGTCGTTCTCCAGCAGAAGAAAGAAACTAGTATATACTTCCTCGCTAGACATGGTAAAGGTCATACTGTACCTCCTCATTTGATCAATTACAGAGCTAATATATACGCTCTCAAGAAACTTGGTGTTACACATATTCTTGCTACCAATGCTGTTGGTTCGTGTAGGGAGTCCATGAAACCCGGTGATTTTGTGATCCCAGATAATATCCTTGATTTCACTTCGGGGAGGGATCAGACATTCTACGAAGGTGCGCAGGCAGGTGATGTCCCAGAAGAATTCAAGAAAGTTAAGCACACCGATGTAACTTTCCCGTTCCACGAAGAAACTCGTGACCTCCTCATGAAAACCCTCGAAAGAAAGGGTATTCCATACCACAATAAAGGAGTTCTGGTTGCTGCAAATGGCCCACGGTATGAGACCTCTGCCGAGGTTAAAATGGCTCGTCAACTAGGTGGTGACATCCTTGGTATGACCTCTGCTCCAGAGGTATTTTTAGCAAGAGAGCTGGGAATTAAGTATGCAACTATCGCAGTGGTGACAAATTTTGGTGCAGGAATGCAGAGTAATGTATCACACGATGAAGTTGTTGAAATATTTGGTCAGAAGATTGAATTGGTGAAAAAGATAATAATTGACTGTGCGGTAACAATCTAAGATCTGTAGTTATATTCTGCAAATGTCATTCCACTAGCTTCGAAGTTCTTCCTTTCTTTCCATCCTTCAAAAAGAACCATATAGACAAAGGTGAAGACTGCTACAAGTAGGATGATGATTGAAACTGCGAGAACAATTGGGAGTGCATTATTCATTCTTGCTACACCTGGAGGAAGGACATCTGAATGCCAAGTGAAGATCCTATTAATATAAGTTGTTCCATCAACTGGGCTTTGTTCAAGAAGACCTGCTGTCAATCCAGTGATCAGAGTAATTATCCCTGCAATTAAACCTACCGCGATTGAAGGAATACTCCTAAGTTTTTTTTCCAAGCTCATTAATCCTGCATTTCTATTTATTATCTTAAAATGTTTGGATTGATTAGTCGTTATAATCCCATCTTACGCATTGATCTCAACTTCCGGATACGTTCTAGGACTTTTGGCTGGAACTTAGAATCAAGCATCAGACGCATACTCGTGAGGATATCCAGATCCGTTACTTTGTCAATTGCCCTGTAGACTATCTCTGGACTCTGATTTTTGGTGACTAGAGAGAGAATTAGTGTGTCATTTGAATTGGCAAAAACTCTAATTGATTTATTCTCAATTATCAAGTGGTGATTCTTGAGGATATCAAGCGTGGGTTCTTGCATCTTCGAGAGGGCGAGCATATAATTCTGTGGATGCTCTTCAGCTACTTTGTCAAGTGGTTCTGTTATTGCTTTAGCCATGCATTCAATCAAATCTGGTTGCCTCTCCTCACTGAGATTGACCTCAATATATGGAACTACATTTCCAATGCATCCTGCGAGAAACTCGGCATAGGATTGTGCTTGCTCTACTGAGACACTCTCTTGCCTCCTTCCACTCTCACTAATCCCTACAAGCACGAGTCCACTGTGGTGCATATTATTCTGGAAATAGCTCTCTACCCAAAAAGGAAGTGATTCAAGAGAACTTGGATTGTTAAGATCAAAGATGAAGAATGCACCAAAAGACCCCCTTTGAAGTCGATCTCTTATAGTGAAATATCGATGGTGTGAAGAGATATCCCATATCTGAAGAATGATCATCGTCTCTTCAATTCTCACTTTTGCAATTGAGATACCGGTACCTAAAATTAAAGCATGAAAATCACTCAAAGATGACTGGAAGTGCTTTTCTCTTAGTCGCGATTTTAGAGATGCAGAACTCCCTAGTGCGAGTACTTTGAAAACGCGTTTGTTCAAGGTACCACCTATACATATATTGTCTTTTACCTTAAAAAACATGTTCTTCGTTTGATATGTAGGAATATTCTCCTCCTAATATCTATAATTGATTAGATTATCACAATAATGCTTCTGATGTCTTCTTCAATTTTGAAGCATTTAGTGAACAAATTATTGTAATAAATCTTAAAATAATCATCATTTTCTTATGTGTCATTTCATGTCATCTATTGGTTTGGAGACTCATCGAAATTCCTGATTTTTATCTCCCTCCTCCATTATGGCAATCCTTTTTAAATCAGTCTTGTACTCAGAATCAAGAGGTATTAATATGGTCGGATGGCAAGAAGTCGGGATACTGGTAATCATCGCTTTGATTCTCTTTGGACCACAGCGTATTCCCGAATTTGCACAAGCTCTCGGAAAAGCACAGGCATCATACAAAAAAGGACTTCAGGATGTAAAGTCCTCCCTTTCTGAAGGGACAATTCCCACCACGGGGGGGTATGATCCTGCCTTAACTCCAGAGGAAATTCAGATCATAGAAGCTGCAAAAGCGAAGGGCATTCCTACTGCTCATCGAAGCATTGAAGCAATTTCACAAGATCTATTGAACGCAGACTAGAGGTGTTTACAATCGTAAAAGCTCCCGATGATTTCAGCCCTAAATGGATGGTCACTGGCCGAGCTAATGCGCAAGCTATGACTGAAGAACTCCTGAAGACAAAAACAGAAGAAGAATTGCCTCCCTTTGCGAAGGAATTTTTAGCAGAAACAAAGAAGGAAGCTCATCAAGGTGGAACTACTCCAACACTTAGCAAGTATTACACCGATCCAGAAATGAAAGATGTTCTTGTTCATGTTCAGGATCTTTGGGTCGTACTTCGGAAGATTGCACGGACAGTTGGTGTGCTTACGCTTCTTGTGATGATAATCCCAGGTGTTAGGAATGGCAATCTTGCTCTTGACCCGTATCAACCAATGGTTCTCCAGATTCTAAGTAGGATCATCAATTTTGCAAAGCAAGCTCTAGTGGAAGGGACACCTTCAAATGCAGGAGAGGTAAGGCTGTACATTGGTTCTCCACTTGCACCTATTTCCCTCTATCTCAATCTTGCATTTTTCATTGCGGTTGTTCTTTCGATTCCAGTCACTGTTAGGGGACTCCTAGAGTATGTGAGGGACGGTCTTACTCGCAAGGAATATGACATCTTGACAAAGGTCACGGGGGTCTCTGCAATCCTCTTTGTTATTGGTTCTACTCTTTCGTACACTGTTATCATGCCAGTTACTCTTCGGATACTTGCTGCTTCTGGAACTATCATCGGATCTGACTCCTTAGAAGTGTGGTTCGGGATTGAACCCGTACTTAATCTTCTTCTATGGGGGACGCTTGGTGCAGGTGTTCTTTATGCAAGTCCTATGGTGCTCCTTGAACTAATTCAGCTAGATGTCCTTCCTGCTGAGGAACTGACAAAGCGAAGAAAAGAATTAATTTTTGGTGTATTCCTGATCGCGGCTGTAGTCACACCCGACCCCACACTTGTGAGCATGGTTATCCTTTCTGTCCCTATGTTGATTGTTATCGAAGGCGTTATCTACTGGGGATTGAAGATTGAAACAGAACGAATGTTAGGCCCAAATAGGAGGTACCAAGATGATTGATCCCCGATTTCTCTTCTGGAACATACTGCTGAATCTCTATGTCCTTCTTTTTCCATTAATAAGGAGCTTTCTGACACGAAAAAAACCCACAAGGAATGTCCTTCGGAATTTTCTCCTCTCTTTATTTGCCATCACTCTGATCTATTTCAGCTACCTAATCTTTTCCCTCCTTGGATTCAGTGAGTTCTTGCTTTTTGTCCTGATGGTTCAGGGGATTTACATATACTACACATATCCGACAATTCTCTTGGAGTGGAGGAGTGATCCAATCGAAACTCCCAAGGTCGACCGTGAAGTAATGAAAAGACTGAGCCGTGCATTTCACGGAAATATTATTGAGGATGATTTTTCAATGGATGAGTCAATCCAACTTCGAAGATATATCACTCCATATTCAATTTCTGCTATTCCCTCAAATGAGTTTTTGGTCTTTATTATTCACTCCAGAAGCAGTCCCCTCTTTTCCATTCTTCACCTTCTGGCACTGTATGCAGCCAGCTCATCATTAAATACATCTAATAATATTGCAGGACAAGAAATAATTACCGTGCCTCTACTCGGATATTCAGTCAGTGCAATTGTTGCTCTTATTAGCTTGAGCACTGTCTCTGTTCTTTACTTCATGCTTGAATATCAGGTTGGCAACACCTACAGCATAGAACTCCCACTTTTATACAAGAAAATTCTCAAGAACTATACCCTCGAGAAAATTAAACAAGGTGACAAGCCCGATACCGAATCGACAGAGTACAAATCCGAACTTGAAAAAGCTCGTGACCGAGCAAGACAAATCCTCGAAAAACGAAATTCCGATGTTCTCGATAAAAAAAGAAAACAGATTAAATCCAAGGTTGATGGAATATTTGAGAAAGATACACCTGCATTGGAGAATGACACTCTCGCTCGATTTCGGCTAATGAAAACTGTTGAAAGAATTCTGCAATCCACTCCTCCTTGGGTTAAGGTCTCACTAAAAGATATCGCAGAACTTGCTAAGGGTGAGGAGGAGGATGTGGAACTTATCATTGCTGGACTTCGTCAATCTGGAGATGTTCCTGGAATCTACAATATCTGGAATAAGACCTATTCGGGGTCAAAACAGAGTCAATGGTATATTACTGAACTTTTGCACAGTATTTTAGAGAAAGGTGATGATTCTGATATCGATAATATCAAAGTATATCCCGACGGTAGTGCAGAAATTAGCATCAAACGGAATACAATGTAAACTATTTTCCCCAATTTCAATCCAAAAAGCGTGATTTTTGTATTTACTTTCACGATGGACAATTGCAAATTTATTATACGTGGATTGTCATTTGACAATACTCGACCGTTTCATTTAAAGGGTCTTTCTCAATAGTTACCTAAATTCAAGAGCCCGCGACAATTTTCTGCCACGGACTCCTCGAAGAGTAGAAATAAAAGGAGACATAAAATGAAACTCTACAAAGGAATTCTAATAGTAAGTTTCCTTACTTTGGCTAGTCTGTCTGGACTATTCACCACAGTAAGAGGAACTTCTTCCCTTTCACTCACGGGAGATCCTCTTTACTATCTATACTCAAATAGTACTACTATCAATATTGATGGAACGGTTACCCCTGGAGAATATCCTGATGGTTTCCCTGTGTATTCAGTAGATGGGATTAATTTTGCAAATCTTTCTTGGGCACATTCAAATGGTATGCTCTATGTTGGTATTGTAGCTGCAGTTGAGGGATGGGTCGGATTTGGCCAAGGATCAAATGGTATGCTTGACGCACCAATGGTCTTCGGTAGTGTCACGTCTGGAAATGTCCTCACTATCAAAGATGCATTTGGTCCTAAATTATCAAATACTTTCCCTTCCGTAGATTCAGCGCTTAATCCAACAGGTGATATTAACCAATCTGCGGGAACAGAGGTAAATGGAGTGACAACTATTGAATTCTCCTTCCCATTGAATAGCACTGATTCAAAAGATGCTGCTTGGGCAGTCAATGGAACTTACAGTTTCTTCCTAGCAGCCGATAAAGTGAAAGAAGTTAATGAGATGGACTATCACACCTATCACTCTCCAAGAAACCTCAAAGTACAAATTCTTCCAGAGAGTATTCCTAGTCCAACTGCAGTTGAGCTGAGTGCTACTACAATGGTTGGTACTGATCTTATCAATATCTCCTCAACTGCTATGGTTAACTCAGCAGTTGCTGCTGGTATTGATGTGACATTTGCAGTTAATACATCATTTGGATTGAGAGAACTCGGTAGTGCCATTACTGGTACCGATGGAGTTGCAACTCTCACCAATGTAGACCTTGGGACACTTGTAGGTGCAACAATACAACTTGTTGCTATTCATAAACCGTCCATTGCCAATTCCTATTCAATGAGTTCAATGTCTACAATCGCTGTTAGTGGTGAAAACATTCAACAATTCTATAATGACAGAATACTCAATCCCCCTGAGTATGATCAATTTGTCTTCAACCCCAATATGTTCAACAACTCCGGTAGGCTTGCAGGAGTTATAATGCTTTTCCTACTCCTTTTTGTAGTTTTCATGCTAACTTGGGAGTATGTGAAGGCAGTGGTGAATTGGGTAAGAATCGCCCAACTTGGAAAAGGTATTGAAAGAGAGGAGGACGAAATATGAGACCTATAATGAGTAAGAGACATGCCCTCAAGGCAGGAGCTTTTATCGCTACTGTTGTTGCATCAGAGGGTCTAACAGGCTTCCTAACTATGGACAGGCATCCACCTGCATTTGAAAGAGATGCCAGTCATGATATGGAAAGAAGATACCACCAGTGGTACATACCCAATGCTATGTGGGGAATGATCATTGATTTGAGTAAGTGTGATGGTTGTGTGGATCTTGATATCCCTAGGTGCACGGCTGCATGCCAAAAGGGCCACTATCTCCCTGTCAGCGGTTATGGTCCTGGTGGAAAAATCGAAGATCCACAGATGGTTCACGAGTACATCAAAGTATTTCAGGTGCAGGAAAATAGTTGGTCAGAACCCTACTTCTTCCCAAGACCCTGCCAGCAGTGCATAGACCCACCATGTGTTCATGTCTGCCCTGTTACTGCCGCATGGCAGAGATCTGGGGATAGGATGACATTAATCGAACAAGAAAGATGCATTGGTTGTAGACTTTGTATGGCTGGATGTCCGTACGAAGTCAGATTCTTTCACTGGGAAGAAAATCCTAGTTCTGAATTACCTGGTTTCAAAGAGGCTTTCGAACAGGAAATGCCATTTGCACTCAACAAGCAGAAAGGTGTGATCTCCAAATGTGAGTTCTGTGGTAACCAATTTATTGGAAAACTTCCTCACTGTGTGGCAGCTTGTCACAAGGGGGCAATTTACTTTGGAAACCTTCTCGAGAATGCAGTAACAAATAATTTTGGAGAAACACTTCTCGTAGATGAAACGATCGCAAAGAGAGTGGGATGAGATGGAAGGAAGATGAAGGCACTAAACCTAGGGTCTTCTATCTCCCCGCACTGAAGGAGTGATAGTTATGAGTACAGAATTTACAATTAACCAAGAAGCTATTGACCATTCTCTCTATATTAAGGATGGAAACCCCATGAGTGAAGAAGAAGTTCTTAGAAGAAGAGGAATAGTCGAGAGAACTTTTCTGACGACTTCTGTAAAAGAGATTGCAGTTATGTCAATCTTTGCAGCTTTGATGATTATTGGTTTCGGTTGGTATCTAACCCATCAGTTTGTCTACGGTTTGACAGATACAAATCTCTCTCAGAAGGTATTCTGGGGTACATATATTACCA
>Ga0114931_10007990_pt1 | contig 12853 bp, 12 predicted proteins | sample 2SBtaG_FD_89579 | JGI IMG/M metagenome (GOLD analysis project Ga0114931, IMG submission 89579) | Deep subsurface microbial communities from Kolumbo volcano to uncover new lineages of life (NeLLi) - 2SBTROV14_V59a metaG | ecosystem: Environmental > Aquatic > Marine > Volcanic | place: Kolumbo...
ACGTTGCCGCCGGCGGGGCCGATGATCGCCGTGTTGATGCCGATCAGCTTGCCCCTCAGAGTCACCAGAGCCCCGCCCGAGTTGCCCGGGTTGATCGAGGCGTCGGTCTGGATGAAGTTCTCGAAGCCTTCGATCCCGAGCCCGCTGCGGCGAAGCGCGCTGACGATCCCCGAGGTCACGGTCTGGCCGATGCCGAAGGGGTTGCCGATGGCGACCACGAAGTCACCCACCTCGAGCTTGTCCGAATCGCCCAGCGGCAGCGCCGTCAGGTGCTCGGCCGGAATCTGCAGAAGGGCGATGTCGGTCTGGGGGTCGGCGCCTACCACCTTGGCCTTGAAGTGACGCTGGTCGCGGAGCGTGACCCGGACCTCGTCGGCGTTGGCGACGACGTGGTTGTTGGTCAGCACGTAACCCTTCTCGGCATCGATGATGACGCCCGATCCGACGGCGCGCACCTGGCGCTGGCGCGGTGCCGGCGGGAGGCCGAAGAAGCGGCGGAAGAAGGGCTCGGCGAGGAGCGGGTTCTCGGGCGCGGACAGGACCTTCCGGGTGGCGACGTTGACCACCGCCGGCGCCACCCGCTTGATCAGCGGCGCCAGGGTGGGGACCGGCTGTCCCTCGACAACCGCCGGCACGGTGGCCCCGGCGACGGGTGCGAAGCCCAGGGTCGCGACCACCGCCAGCACCACGAGACGTGAACGGGGTGTCCGGTTCCTCATCTTGAGATCCTCCTTATTCTCGGGGTTCGTCTTCGTCATCATCGGGCCTCTCCGCGAGCCCGGTATCGGCCGTCACCGCTGCCCAGAGCGTCCGCAACGCCTCCGCCCGGGCGCCGATCGCCGACGGAAGAACACAGCCTTCGTCGGTCAGATGGGCGGTGATCAGGCGCGCCGGCACGGTCTCGAAGGGGACGTTGCGGCAGAGCTCGGGGTGCTCGGGCCAGACCTCGCCGGGGGCCATTACCTCGACCGTCGGGTGGCCGCGCAGATCGAGCTTGAAGCCGTCGGCGAGGACGTAGAAGGGGATGCGCGCGTCGGCCGCGGCGAGCGCGGCGAGGCGGCTTCCGGTCTTGTTGACGGCGCTGCCGTCGGGGGCGATGGCGTCGGCGCCGATGATCACCGCGTCGGCGTCGGCGGCGGCGAGGGCGAGCGCGGCGTCGGTGATGCAGGTGACGAACCCGCCGCCGGCGAGCAGACGCTGGCACAGGTGGCGGCCCTCGAGGCCGGGTCGGGCCTCGGCCACCACCGCCCGGCAGCCGGGCAACGCCGCCAGGCTCTCGGCGACCGTCGACGAGTAGCCGAGGGTGACCACGACCCGGGCCTCGGCGAGGGCCTCGCGGGCGGTCGCGACCACGGCCTCGACCACCGCGCGCTTGCGCCCGCCGACCTCGGCGCGGACGGAACGGGCCGCGTCCGCCGGCGTCTCGCCCCGCCCCAGCGCCGCCACCAGGGCGGTGTGAAAGGCGGCGGCCCAGTTGCCGAGCGGCGCCATCGCCGGGCGGACCTCGGCGAGCCTCAGCGCGACCGCGGCGGCGCGGGCCCGCGCCTCGGCCGCCGAGGGCGCCGCCGCGGCGACCGCCGCGGCGAGGTCGAGGCCACGCTCGGCGAGCTCGGCGGCGCCGCTCTCGCGGTCTGCCGCGATAGCCATGAAGGTGGCCTCGGGGAGCGCGGTCATCGCGGCGCCCTCAGGGGTAGACCCGGGCGAGGGCGTCGGCCAGCGCCGGCACCGTCTCCAGCCGCTCGATCTCGTTCGGCCACACCCAGCGGCGCTCGCGATGCTCCCAGTCGAGGCGGATACCCGCCGGATCGGCGACCGCGAACAGGAAGGGATGGACCCGCCAGCGCCGCCCGCTCTCGCGGTCGTCCACCCGCAGCGGCGCCCCCGCCTTGACCAGGCTCACCGCGTCGCGGTCGAGCCCGGTCTCCTCGGCGATCTCGCGATAGGCCTGCTCGAGCGGCTCGGCCTCGAGGTAGCCCGAGACCCCGGCCCAGAGGCCGCGGTAGGTGCCGACCCGATCGCTCCGCCGTAGCACCAGGATGCGCCCGTCGTGGATGAGGAAGGCGGTGACCACGTCGCGCACCGGCGACGCTTCGGGCGGGCGCCCGCTCATGGCTCGTCGCCGCCGGCCGCTCCCATTCTCTCGGCCAGCCTTTGCTGGAGGGTCCGGCGGACCGGCTCGGGGGCCTCGCCGAGGACGCCGAGCACGGTGTGAAGCTGGCGCCTGAGCTCATAGACCTGATCGACGAGGTCGAGCACGACCGCGATCGCGTCCTCGTCGATGGTCAGGTCATGGCGCAGATCGCAGATCAGCCGGACCCGGGCGACGTCGATCTCGGCGAAGCGCCAGGCCCGGCCGCGGCGCGCTGGGCGCACCCAGCCGCGGTGGACCCAGCGGCGAAGCTCGCCGGCCCGCACCCGGGCGACCTCGGCCACCACCTCGTCGAAGCTCATCGCGGTGGTCATCGCTTGCCCTTCCCCATGAGGTCGCGGCGGGGGTCGTAGGGGTGCTTGGGCGCCCACTCGGCGACGAAAGAGGCGAGCGCGTCGTCGACCGGCTTGGGCAGGACGATTTTGAGGGTCACGTATTGATCGCCGCGGCGCTTGGTCCGGTGGCTGACCGCGCCCTTGCCCTTGAGCCTGAGGACGGTGCCGCTGTCGGAGCCCTTGGGCACGGTCACGGTGACGGTGCCGCTGACCGTGGGCACGGGGACCTTGCCGCCGAGCACCGCCTCGCCCAGGGTGACGGGAAGCTCGAGATGGATGTCGTCGCCCTGGCGCCGGAACAAGGGGTGCGGGGTGACCGCGATCTTGACCAGGGCGTCGCCCGGCGGGCCGCCGCCGATCCCGGGCTGGCCCTGGCGGGCGAGCCGGAGCGTGTGGTCGTGCTCGATGCCGGCGGGGATGGCGATGTCGAGCGTCCGCCCGTCGGGCATGGTGACGCGCTTGCGCGCGCCGTTGACCGCATCGAGGAAGTCGACCGCCAGGGTGTAGTGGAGGTCGGCGCCGCGAATCCGCATCCGGCCGCCGCCGCCACGCCGGCCGAAGATGCCGCCGAGGACCGATTCGACGTCGTCGATGTCCTCGAAGCCGCCGTACTTGGCCCCCGCCGGCTGCTCGGCATACTCGCGGTAGAAGCGCTGGCGCGGCCGCTCGGCACCGCTGGCGTCGATCTCGCCGCGGTCGTAACGCGCCCGCTTGTCGGCGTCCGACAACAGCTCGTAGGCCGCCGTCACCTCCTTGAAGCGGACCTCGAGGTCGGGCTGATCGGGGTGCAGGTCGGGGTGCAGCTCCTTGGCGAGCTTGCGATAGGCACGGCGAATGTCGGCGGCGGAGGCGCTGCGCGCCACGCCGAGAACGTCATAGGGGTCTTTCATGTCTTCACGCCGCAACGCGCGCCGCCGGACGGGGGCGGACGCCCTCTAGTTAGGAACGACGGACCGTGGTTTCAAACCGCGCCCGCGATGTCGGCTCAGTGCGACATGAACACGGGCACCGTCATGTGGTCGAGAAGGTGGCGGGTGACGCCGCCCATCGCCCACTCGCGGGTGCGCGAGTGGCCATAGGCGCCGAGCACGATCAGATCGGCCGCGAAGTCGGCGGCCCGGGAAAGCAGCATGTCGCCGGCCGAGATGTCCTCGGCGTGGGTGACGGTGACCTCGGCCTCGACCCCGTGGCGCGCCAGATGGGTGGCGATGTCGGTGCCGGGGATGGTCTCCTGATCGGGCGGGTTGACCCCGATGATGGTGACCGAGCTCGCGCGCTCGAGGATCGGCATGGCGTCGTTGACCGCGCGCGCCGCCTCGCGGGAGGCGTTCCAGGCGATCAACACGCGCTCGCCGAGCGTTGGGTAGGCGCCGACATAGGGAACGACGATCACCGGGCGGCCCGAGGTGAACACCAGATGCTCGGGAAGCTCGAGGATGAAGCGGCCCTCCGGTCCCTCGGGCGGGGTCTGGCCGAGCACCGTGAGATCGGCATAGCGGGCGTGCAGGGCGGCGACGTCGTAGGCGTCGCCGGTGGCCTCGCGCCACTCGAACGAGAGCCCCTCGGCCGCGGCCAGGCGCTCGACGTCTTGGCGGATGGAATCGCGAACCTCGGCGGCGGCGCGCTCCTGCGCCGCCAGGATGTCGGTGCCGAGATAGGCCTGCGCCACCCCGGGAAGCCGGATCGGCGGGGCGACGTAGAGCACCGCGAGAAAGGCCCGGTGGGCGGCGGCCAGGCCGACCGCCGTCGCGACGAAGTTGGGCATCTTGGGCTGGGCCTCGATGACGGCGAGGAGGTTGGCGAGCGACATGGTCTCGGCTCCGTGATGTGGGGCGGGCCGGCGAGCCGCGCCGGCTTCGCCCTCCGCATAGCGCGTCAGGGCAGCACCGACGATGACCCAGGTCAAGCCGCCGCGTCGTCACGCCGTTAAGCGGCGATTAAGGAGGCCAAGGCGATAAACGCCGGGAACTACTCTAACGAGTATGTTCTCGGTGCACAATTAACGCGATGGTGGCGTACGACCTGTCATGCCTCGGGTGCGCTTCGACCGGCTTTGCGTCCTTCTGCTGGACGACAACCGCCACATGCTCCGGCTGATGGAGGAGATCCTGCGCGCCATCGGCATCCGCAACGTCATCGCCGTGACCGACGCCGCCGAGGCCTTTCGCGAGATGCGCATCGCCCCGGTCGACCTGGCGATCGTCGATTGGGAGATGACGCCGCTGAGCGGCCCCGAGTTCGTCAAGCTGGTGCGCACGGCCAAGGACAGCCCCAACGTGTTCGTCCCCATCATCATGCTGACGGCACACACCCAGATGGCCAACGTGGTCGAGGCGCGCGACACCGGGATCAACGACTTCCTGGCCAAGCCGGTCTCGCCGAAGAGCGTGCTCAGGCGCATCGTCTCGGTGATCGGGCGGCCGCGGCCGTTCGTCCGGACCAAGACCTATTTCGGCCCCGACCGGCGGCGGCGCCAGCTTCCCTTCAAGGGACCGGGCCGGCGCAAGGAGGATGTCGTCGCCGACGAGGACGGCCTCAGCCAGGATCAGGTGGAGGCGCTGTTGAACGGCTGAACGCCCGCTTTACCCTCGCTTAACGGGACCCGGTCTATAAGCGGTGCCGGCGCCTGGAAGGCGCGAGCGCGAGGGAAGCAAGGGCCATGGCCGGGCAGTCGGAAGGCTACATCATCCGCAAGAACGAGCCGCTCGCCGACATCAGCGAGGAGTCCTCGGTCGACGACGCCGAGATGCTGCGCCGGGCCGAGGAGGCGGTCGAATCGCTCAAGGCCGAGTACCCGGAGTGGGTGGGGCACCATCTGGCCGCCCTCGAGGACGCCTGTCGCACCATCCGCGCCGAGCCTGAAGCCAGCGTTCCTCAGCTCGCCGCCATCGCCGACCTCTCGCACGACGTCAAGGGCGAAGGCACGACCTACGGCTACCCTCTGATGACCCAGCTCGGGGCCTCGCTCCACCGCTTCGTCACCAATATGAAGGCCTGCAGCACCGTCCAGATCGAGATCATCGAGAACCACGTCTCGGCCATGCGCGTGGTGATTCGCGAGCGCATCGAGGGCGACGGTGGCGCCCTGGGGCACGAGATCGTCGGCTCGCTCGAGAAGGCGGTGGCCAAGTTCAAGGCGTGACCCCGAGAGGGTCGCGCGAATCGGTTTGACAGGCCGCGGCGCCCTCGTGTAGTACGCGCTCTCTAGCATCGCTCAGCAGCGGAACGATTCTCGATGACCAAACGCTTGGCGTCGAAATACAAGATTTGCCGCCGCCTCGGGGTCAACCTGTGGGGGCGCCCGAAGAGCCCTACCAACCGTCGCGATTACGGCCCCGGCCAGCACGGCCAGCGGCGCCGGCGCAAGGTCTCGGACTATGGCGTCCATCTCGCCGCCAAGCAAAAGCTCAAGGGCTATTACGGCAACATCGGCGAGCGCCAGTTCCGCCGCCTCTATGAAGAGGCGGTGCGCCGCCGCGGCGACACCGGCGAGACCCTAATCGGCCTGTTGGAGAGCCGGCTGGATGCGGTCGTCTATCGGATGAAGTTCGTCCCCACGGTGTTCGCCGCCCGCCAGTTCATCAACCACGGCCACATCCAGGTCAACGGGCGGCGGGTCAACATCCCGAGCTATCGCCTGCGCCCGGGCGATTCGGTCGAGGTCCGTGAGCGCTCGCGCGAGCTCGGCAGCGTGCTCGAGGCGATCGATTCGACCGAGCGCGAGGTTCCCGGCTATCTCGAGGTCGACTACAAGAAGATGCGCGGCAGCTTCGCCCGTACGCCCGAGTTCGCCGAGGTTCCCTATCCGGTGGCGATGGAGCCCAACCTGGTCATCGAGTACTACTCGGGTTGACCGACTCGCCGCGACACACCCCGGGCCTGTCGCATCCGCGACCCCTCGAATCACCCTTCGCGCGCGCCCCCACGGGGCGCTGGCGCGCGCCCGGGCGGTTCCCGCACTAGAGAAGCCAGATCAAGGAGATAGCGATATGCCGACCGGTACGGTCAAATGGTTCAACGCGGTCAAGGGCTATGGCTTCATCGAGCCCGACGAGGGGGGCGCCGATGTCTTCCTTCACATCAGCGCCGTTGAGCGCGCCGGCATCGGCAACCCCCGCGAGGGCCAGAAGCTGAGCTATGACCTCCATCGCGACCCCAAGCGGGGCCGCGTCTCGGCAGCCAACATCAAGGCCCTCTAGGGTTCCGAGGGGCCACGGTCGCGCGGCCGCGGCGCCCGCTGACGGAGGCAGGATGGCACGAAAGCCAAACTACCGCTTCGAGCGGATGGAGCGCGAACGCAGCAAGGCGGCGAAGCGGGCCGAGCGCCAGAAGGCCAAGCGCGAGCGTGCCGAGGAGCGCAAACGCGAGGGCGGCCCGGGCGGCCCCCCCGTCGCCGAGCCCGTCGAGCTCGACCCCGAGCAGACCCCGCCCGACCCCGAGCCGAGCGACGAGTGAAGCCCCCGGCCGGGGGCTCGGAGGGTGTACCCCTGGCGGCGGACACACGTGCGTGACGGGTTCGCCCGGGCGCGCCGGTCAGGCGCACCCCCGTGCCGCGCCGCCGAGGCTGGCGCCGGTGGGCACCCCCGGCGCGATCACGATCACCTCGCCGCCGCGCCGAGCACGCAGCCCCACGCCAGTGGCTCGCCGGCGACGAAACGGGCGAGATCGGCGGCGATCATGGCGCCGACCTCGGGCCGGTAGTGGTGGGAGTCGCGATAGTTGGTCTCGACCGTGGTGATCGCCCGCGCGCAGGAGAAGTCGATCACCGGCCCGTGCGCGGCGAGCGCCCGGCGCCAGCGCCGCCGCGCCGGCGCCAGCCCCAGCGCATCCTCGATCTCGCGGTGCCACACCGAGACTGGGTTGACGAACAGGATCGCCTCGGGCGCGGCCTCGCGAATGGCCGCGATTTGGCTGAGGCAGCCGTCGTCGAAGGGCAGGCCGGCGAGCGGCCGGTTGATCGTGCGCATCGCCCGGATGCGGCGGTCGGTCTCGGCGGTGTCGGCGTAATCATAGGCGTCGAACTCGAAGCCGTCGGGGCGCACGGTCAGCGCCGGCGCGGGGTCGAGGAGGGTGCGGACCGAGGCCAGAAGGGTTCGCGGGGCGATCAGTCGGGCGAGCGAGTCACGCACCCACGCCCACCGCCGGGCGGGGTCGATATAGGCGAGATCGGGTGGGCCCGCGGGCAGGCAGTGCTCGAGATCGGTCGCCACCAGCACCCGAGCCTGCGGGCTCGCGCGCTTGAGGCGGGCGATGAACGGCACCATCTCGGCGAGCCGGGCGGCCGAGAACGAGAGGTTCAATCGCCGCCGTCCCAGCCGGGCGAGCGCCGGCGTCCGAGGGTCGATGGCGGTGGCCCGGGAGTTGCCGAAGATCGCCAGGTCGATCGGCGCGATGCCTTCCTCGGCCCGTCTCAGGTGGGTCGCGACGAGCTTCCTCTGGCCATAGTCGGCGACGCTGTGCAGGGCGTGCGGCGGCCCGCCGGTGAGGTAGGGCACGTCGCCGAAGGGATCGACGGCGACGTTGACCGCAAGCGTCACCGCGAGCCCCACGGCGAGGACGCCGAGGAGGCGCGAAAGATAGCTCCGGTACCGCACGAGCCCTGCGATCAGAACTGGAAATAGATGAACTCGGTGGGCGCCGAGACCCCGGCCACGGCCAGCGCCAGCATCGCCCCGATCGCGGTCGCCCAGCCCGGGCTCGGGCGCCAGGCGAGGGGCCGAGCGGGCGGCGCGGCCAGCACCCCACCATAGGTCGGCACGATCTCGGCCGTGTTGGGAAGCCCGGTGACCACGGCGAGCCCCAGGGCCACCAGGGCGATCGCCTTCAGCCAGTCGAGCACGGGAACGATGGGCATCCCCACGCCGGCCGCCGCCAGCACCGCGCCGAGGCCGTCGATACGGCGGACGATGCCGTCGGGCACGGCGATCCCGTTGAGCCCCGCCATCGAGGTCAAGAGGCTGGTCGCCCCGGCATAGGTCTCGGCCCGAAAGAAGGCCCACGAGGCGACCACGGCGACGAAGGTGAGGCCCCAGGCGAGGCCGCCCGGCATCCTCGGCCCGAGCGCGCGCCAGCCGCGGTTCACCACCAGATAGAGGCCGTGCAGGCCACCCCAGATGACGAAGTTCCAGCTCGCCCCGTGCCACAGCCCGCCGATCAGCATGGTGACCAGGACGTTGAGGTGGCTTCGCCAGCGACCGCGCCGGTTGCCGCCGAGCGGGATGTAAAGATAGTCGCGCAGGAAGCTGGAAAGCGTGATGTGCCAGTGGCGCCAGAAATCGATGATGCTCGTGGCCTTGTAGGGCGAGTAGAAGTTGATCGGCAGGTTGACGTTGAACATCTTGGCCAGGCCCACCGCCATGTCGGAATAGCCCGAGAAGTCGAAGTAGATCTGGAAGGCGAAGGCGAGCACCGCGGCCCAGGCGGCGAGGAGGTCGGCCGGGGTGCCGGCGTCGGCGGCGGCGAACACGGGATCGGCGACGGTCGCCAGGGTGTCGGCCAAGAGGACCTTCTTGAACAGACCGATGGCGAAGATGGTCAGCCCGATGGCGAGGCCGCGGCGGCGGACGGCGAGCCGGCCGGGCTCGGCGAGCTGGGGTCCGAGAACGCCGTGACGGACGATCGGCCCGGCGATGAGCTGGGGAAAGAAGGCGACGTAGACCAGGTAGCGAAGCGCCGAGCGCTGGGGCGCGCCCGAGCGGTAGCTGTCGACCAGGTACGAGATCTGCTGGAAGGTGAAGAACGAGATCGCGAGCGGCAGCACGATGTCGAATCGCTCAGCCCTGGTTCCCAGCAGGGCACCGACGTTCTCGGCGATGAAGTTGGTGTACTTGAAGTAGCCGAGAAGCCCGACGTTGAAGGCGATCCCGGCGGCCAGAACCCACCGCCGCCGGCGCTCGGCGCTGTCGCCGAGGCGCAGGCCGACGGCGTAGTTGACGGCGATCGAGGCCAGAATCAAGGCCAGGTACCCAGGGTACCACCAGCCATAGAACACCAGCGAACAGCCCGCCAGCCAGAGCAGCACGAGACGGTGGTCGCCGCCGCGGGCGATCACGGCGAAGCCGGCCAGCGTCAGCGGCAGGAAGGCGAAGAGAAAGACATAGGAGTTGAAGAGCATCGAGGGCCATGGCATCGACCGGCGCCGCTACGCGCCATAGCACGCTCGGCGCGCGGCCGACAACCGCCGCCCCGCCCGCATCGCTCAGAGCGAGAAGTAGCTCGCCTCGGGGTGGTGGACGACGATCGCCGAGGTCGACTGCTCGGGGTGAAGCTGATCCTCCTCGCCGAGCACCACGCCGATCCGCTCGCCCCCCAGCAAGCTTAGAATCTGGCGCTGATCGGCCAGGTTGGGGCACGCCGGATAGCCGAACGAGTAGCGCGCCCCACGATAGCCCTGCTTGAGCATCTTGCCGATGTCGCGGGCCTCGGCGGCGGCGAAGCCGAGCTCGGCGCGGATCCGCTTGTGAACGTACTCGGCCAGCGCCTCGGCGAGCTCGACCCCGAGGCCGTGGAGAAAGACATAGTCGCGATAGCGGTCGGCGGCGAACCAGTCGCGGGCGACATCGGCGACCCTCTGGCCCACCGTCACCACCTGCAGCGCCACCACGTCGCGCACGCCCTGGTCGATCGGGCGGAAGTAATCGGCGATCGAGAGCCCGCCGTCCTTGGCCTGGCGGGGCAGCGAGAAGCGCGCGAGCTCGCGCCGGCCCGCCTCGTCGAACAGGACCACGTCGTCGCCCTCGCCGGCCGCCCGCCAATAGCCATAGGCCGCCTGGGGCGCGACAATCGCCTGCTCGCGGTCGAGGTCCAAGAGCCGGGTGAGAATGGGTTTGACCTCGCTCGCCGCCAACTTGCGATAGGCCTCGGCGCGTTTTCCCGCGCGCTTGAAGCCCCAGTGGAACTGGAACAGCATGGTCTCGTTGAGGTAGGGGAGAAGGGCCGCGACCGGGACCTTCTCGACCACCCGGGCGCCGAGGAAGGGCGGCTCGGGCGGCACCGCCGGCGCCAGGATCGGGCGCACCCGGTGGCCGTTGACCGGCTTGATGACCGGCTTGGCCACCGTGCCCGGCTCGAGCCGCTTGGCGGCGCCGTTCTTGCGCCGCGGCCGGCGGGCGCGTTTCTCGGCGGCCTCGGCGACGCCGTCGTCGAAGCTGCCGGTGACCACCCGCTTCATCAGCGCCATCCCGTCGAAGGCGTCCCGCGCATAGGCCACCCGGCCGCAGGCATAGCTCGCCCGGCAGTCCTCCTCGACATAGCCGCGGGTCAGCGCGGCGCCGCCGAGGAAGACCGGAATGTCGAGGTTCTGCCGCGACATCTCGTCGAGGTTCTCGCGCATGATCGCGGCCGATTTGACCAACAGGCCCGACATCCCGATGGCGTCGGCCCGGTGCTCGCGCGCCGCCGCCAGGATGTTTGCGAGCGGCTGCTTGATGCCGAGGTTGACGACCTCGAAGCCGTTGTTGGTGAGGATGATGTCGACCAGGTTCTTGCCGATGTCGTGGACGTCGCCCTTGACGGTGGCGAGCACGATGGTGCCGCGCCGGCTGCCCTCGGCCCGCTCCATGTGGGGCTCGAGATAGGCGACCGCCGCCTTCATGGTCTCGGCCGCCTGGAGGACGAAGGGAAGCTGCATCTTGCCGGCGCCGAAGAGCTCGCCGACCTCCTTCATCCCGTCGAGCAGGAAGCGGTTGATGATGTCGAGCGGCGGATGGGCGGCGAGCGCCTCGTCGAGGTCGGCCTCGAGCCCCTGGCGGTCGCCGTCGACGATCCGCTTGGCGAGCCGGTCCTCGACCCGGGCCGGCGGCGGCGCCGCGGCCGCGCGGGCGGCAGCCTCGCGGTCGGTATAGAGCGCGATGAAGGCCTGCAGCGGGTCGTGGCCGGGCCGGCGGCGGTCGAAGATCAGGTCCTCGGCGGCGGCCGCCTCGGCCTCGGGGATGCGGTGCAAGGGCATGATCTTGCTCAGATGCACGATCTCCCCGGTCATCCCCCGGCGGACCGCGTGGTCGAGGAAGACCGAGTTCAGCACGTGCCGCGCCGCCGGCTTGAGGCCGAACGAGATGTTGGAGACCCCGAGGATGATCTGGCAGTGGGGCAGGGCCTCGGCGATCCCCTCGATGGCCTCGAGGGTCTCGAGCCCCAAGCGCCGGTCATCGTCGTTGCCGGTACAGATGGTGAAGGTCAAGGGGTCGATCAGAAGATCGCCGGCGGCAAGCCCGTGGGCGGTGCAGGCGAAGTCGTGGAGGCGCCGCGCGAGGGCGATCTTCTCGGCCGCGGTCTTGGCCATCCCTCGCTCGTCGATGGTCAGCGCGATGACGGCGGCGCCGAAGCGCCGGGCGAGCGCGAGCTTGGCGGCGGCGGTCGCCTCGCCGTCCTCGAAGTTGATCGAGTTGACCACCGCCTTGCCGCCATAGAGCGCGAGGGCGCGCGCCAGCACCGGGTTCTCGGTCGAATCGATCACCAAGGGTGCGTCCACCGCACCGCGCATCCGGCTCACCACCTCGGTGATGTCGGCGGCCTCGTCGCGGCCGACGAAGGCGGTGCAGACGTCGAGCGCGTGCGAGCCCTCGGCGGCCTGGGTCCGGCCCATGGCGACGCAGGCGTCCCAATCCTGGGCCTCCTGGAGCTCGCGAAACTTCCTCGAGCCGTTGGCGTTGCAGCGCTCGCCGATCGAGAAGAAGGCGTTCTCCTGGCGCAAGGGCACCTGGGAATAGAGCGAGGCGACGGCGACGACCGGGTGAACGCTGCGGCGGAGCGGACGCGGCCGGGCGCCCGTGCCCAAGCGCCGCAGCATCGCGTCGAGTGCGGCGATGTGGGCCGGCGTGGTGCCGCAACAGCCGCCGATGACCGAGACCCCGTCCTCGACGACGAAGCGCTCGAGCCACTCGGCCAGCTCGGGCGCCCCGAGGGGATAGACCGTGGCGCCGTCGACCAGCTCGGGGAGGCCGGCATTGGGAAGCACCGAGACCGGCCCCGGCCAGCTCTCGGCCAATACCCGAACGTGCTCGGCCATCTCCTGCGGCCCGGTGGCGCAGTTGAGGCCCATCCCGTCGACCCCGAGGGCGCCGACGATGGTGGCGGCGGCGGCGATGTCGGTGCCGACCAGCATGGTCCCCGTGGTCTCGATGGTGACCTGGGCGAAGATCGGACAGGCCACACCGGCTCGGTCACGCGCCGCCTTGGCGCCGTTGATCGCGGCCTTGATCTGGAGCGGGTCCTGCGCGGTCTCGATCAGGATGGCGTCGACCGCGCCGGCGACCAATCCCCGCGCCTGCTCGGCGAAGGCGGCCTCGAGGGGGTCATAGTCGATGTGGCCGAGCGAGGGCAGCTTGGTCCCCGGGCCGATCGAGCCGAAGACGAAGCGGGCGCGGCCGTC
>Ga0114931_10007991_pt1 | contig 12853 bp, 9 predicted proteins | sample 2SBtaG_FD_89579 | JGI IMG/M metagenome (GOLD analysis project Ga0114931, IMG submission 89579) | Deep subsurface microbial communities from Kolumbo volcano to uncover new lineages of life (NeLLi) - 2SBTROV14_V59a metaG | ecosystem: Environmental > Aquatic > Marine > Volcanic | place: Kolumbo...
GACGCTGCGACTGGACAGCGGACGGGGTCCTTACAACTTCAACCTGCTCGTTCACCAGTGGCCGACCCGCTGGCGGGAAGCCGCCGCCCAGGAACAGCTCATCGACTGGGTAGCGGCAGGCAAGCTGAGTCACCGCGAATTCATCGCCGCCGAGTACCCCATCGGCGACATCAGCAGCGCCCTGGAAGAGATCAGGAAACAGAAGTTCATCAAGACCCTGTTCCGCTTTTGAGGAGCGTTGTCCCGCTGGCTCTGCTCGAGCGCAGAGTAATATGATTCCCCGCGGCATAATGCGCCTACTGGCTCGTCTATTCCAAGTCCTGTACCACAGGGCTGTTGCAACGATGCTGGCTCAGAACGGGAATGCGGCATGCGCCGGGTGCAGGACCAGAGCCGCCTGGTCACCCCCAAACCCTTTACCAAATTTGCTGGTCAATGCGCTACAGCGCTTAACACGGCTCGTAACCTTCGCGAATGCGAAGGTTATACAAAGTGCCGTTTTGGTGGCACCAACGTGCCACAAGAGACGCGCGTGAGCGCGTACCCTAAGACCAGATCCGACTATGACATCATCAAGGCAAATTGGTATTACATCTTCTGAGGCGCTTCGATACCGAGAAGCTCCAGAGCGGCAGCCAGGGTCCTCCTCACCCCATCTACCAGCATCAATCGGGCTTCCCGCAAACCGGGTTCGGCACGCAAGACCTGAGTATCGGCACGCCCTTGGTCATCCTTGTGGTTATAGTAGGCGTTCCAGGCAGCGGCGAGATCGAGAGCGTACTGGGCCACGAGATGCGGCGCCAGCTCCCGCGCGGCGTTCCGGATCACCTCCGGAAAACGGGCCAGTACGAGGCAGAGTTTCACCTCCAGGGGACCGATCTTCCGCCAGTCGGCGCCCTCGGTCCCCACCCCGCGCGCTGCGGCCTCGCGAAGTATGCTGCAGGCTCGAGCGTGAGCATACTGCACGTAGGGCGCCGAATCGCCCTGCAGGCTGAGCGCCTGCTCCCAGCGGAAATCGATGATTCTTTTCGCCTCGCTTTTCAACATGGCGAAACGGAGGGCGCCGACACCCACCTGCCTGGCTACTTCGGCTGTCGTCTCCAGATCGGGATTCTTCTCTTTCACCACGGCCGCGGCGCGGGACACGGCCTCGGCGATGACATCGTCGATGGCCAGGGTGATGCCCTTGCGCCCGCTCATGGCCCGACCTTCGAGCGTCACCACCTCGTAGGCGAGATGCTGCGAGCGGTCATAACCTTCGGCGCTGTCCGTCAACCTCAGGGCGGTCCTGACGATCGTCTGAGGGTGGGACTGCCGCACATCGATGACGTTTATGACCTCATCGCCATGAGCGAAAAGGCGACCATCAGGATGAGGTTCTCCCTGCGGATCGCTGCTATAGAGAGGCTTACCCGACGGCTGGGCGTCGAAACGAGCGAACGAGAGTCCCTCGAAGAGGCCGACCTTCCAGAACTGATAACCGATATCCTTGGCAACATACATGGCGTTGCCGTCGCTACGCACCAGCACCACCTCGGGCTCTTCGAGCCCAGGAATGAAAGGTGAAACGTCCATCACCAGGGCCCCGGCGTACTTGCCTTCGGCCGGCCGATAGACGTAATCGCTGCGCTGCAGGATGTCGAGTCCGCGCTGCAGGAAGCCGCTCTGCACCACATCGGACTCCCAAACCAGCAGGTCGTACTCGACGCCGAGAGCGTAGCAGGTCTCGAGCTGAGCCCTTACCACCTTGGCGATCTCCTCCCGAAGTTCGCCGCGCTCGAGCCGGTGCATCACCTCGGTCACCCCGCGCTCGATGACTTCGCCATCGTTCTGTTTGGCGGCGCTCAGCCGCACGTACAGTTCGCCAAGCCAGTGATCGTATTTCTTGCCGCCACGGTAGTCGGCTGCGAAGTAGTCGATGGCGAACAGGCTCTCCGCCGCCTGACGTCCGGTATCATCGATATAGTTCTGGACTTCGACCCTCCGACCGGCCGCCGCCAGAAGGCGGGCGCAGGCATCGCCCAGAACGATGTTTCTAAGGTGGCCGACGTGGGCTTCCTTGTTTGGATTGATGCTGGTGTGCTCCACCACTACCTTCCTGTCGCTACTCGGCAAGGACAGCGGAGCGGCGAGAACCGCCGGGGCGAAGGTGGACCTTTCCACCTCGAAGTTGATGTAGGGACCCACGGTTTCGATGCTGGCAATGCCGGTGGGAAGTACCGTGCGCGAGGCGATGTCCCGGGCTATTACCGCGGGGTTGGCGCGCAGGCGGCGGGCCAGGGTGAATGCCACCGGGCTCCCGTAATCGCCAGATTTCCCTTCAGGAACCTCCTGGACGACGATGTCGGCGTCGCCGATCCCCAGATCAAGGAGGGCCGTCTGGAGAGCAAACTCGAGCTGCTGCTTGATGTCTTGCATAACCGCTACAAGCTAACACACCCAATCACCTGATGAGCATTCTGTAACTCTTGGCACCGGTATGAGCTTCGACCTTGCGGGTTCGCGATGAACCCTTATACTACTTAATCGAGCAACCAGTCCGGGATTACCGGGCGCAGTTCAGCCGTGGTTCGGGGAAACATGTAAGCCACCCCCCATAATTCAGCTCGCCGCATCAGTAAAGTTGATATATGCGAACTCATATTTCCGCTTGTTCCAACTGTTTTTTCTCCAGAGACCCCTGCAGGCTCACCCTTAGGAGCTAGCCATGTCCGACATTCACGAAACCCCCCCACAGTTCGAAACCCCAACGGCTGTTTGCCCGGTAAGGGCTTCGGTACTCTACCCCACGATGGTGATGCCCATCGATGCCGGGCGTCCCATCTCCATTCGCGCCATCAATACCGCTCTCGATCGCGATAGAACTATCGTCATCGTAAGTCAAAGGGCCCGTGAGGTAGAGGAACCCGGGCCCGCGGACCTTTTCCTGGTCGGCACCGCCTGCAACATCATGCGGATGAAGAAGAATCCCGACGGCAGCATCCAGATGCTGGTTCGCGCCTTTGCCCGCGTACGCATAGACCGCTACCACAGCTCCGAAGGCCTCCTGGAAGCGGAGGTAACGCCCATCGACGTTCCCGAAGGCGATACCGTGGTTCTCGAAGCGGCATTTCGCGAGCTCAAGGAGAAGTTCGCCGACATGATAGATACCGGCGGACGCAACATTCAACCCGAAATCGCTCAGTTCGTGATGAACCTCGACGATCCTGGGCAGTTCGCCGATTATGTCGCCTTCCACCTCGACTTCAGGCTCGAGGACAAACAGGCGGTCCTGGAAGCGGAAACGGTTACCGACCGCCTTCGCAAGGTACTGATACTCCTCGACACCGAGATCGAGCTGCAGGAAACCCAACGGCGACTCCAGAAGGAAGTCAAGGAAGAGATCGATCGCAACCAGCGAGAGTACTTCCTCCGTGAACAGATCAAGGCCCTGCAGAAGGAGATTTCCGGCAATGACGACGACGAGGATGAGATCGAGATGTTCCGCAAGAAGTTCGCGGAACTGGAGCTGCCGGAAGTAGTCCTCAAAGAAGCCAACCGCGAGCTGAATCGCCTGTCTCGTATGCACCCGGACTCCGCGGAAGCATCCGTGATTCGCACCTACCTCACCACCATTACCGAGCTTCCTTGGAATATCCGCAGCCAGGATCGCCTCGATATCACCAAGGCCAAACAGATCCTGGAAGAAGACCACTACGGCCTCGAGAAGGTCAAGGACCGGGTGCTCGAGTACCTTGCCGTCCGCAAACTCAAGGCCGAACGCGCCAGCCGGAAAGAGCTCGATCCCAATGAGGTAAACAAAGGCCCCATCCTACTGTTTGTCGGTCCCCCCGGGGTCGGCAAGACCAGCATCGCCCGCTCCATCGCCAAGGCGCTGGGGCGTGAGTACGTCCGCATCTCGCTGGGAGGTGCCCGTGACGAGTCGGATATCCGCGGTCACCGCCGCACCTACATAGGATCCATGCCTGGACGCATCCTCCAAGGCATCCGCCAGGCCGGCACCAAGAATCCGGTATTCCTCCTCGACGAGGTGGACAAGCTAGGCGTGAGTTACCAGGGTGACCCTTCCAGCGCTCTCCTGGAAGTTCTCGATCCCGCTCAGAACAACAGTTTCGTCGATCACTACCTCGGAGTTCCCTTCGATCTCTCGGAGGTCCTCTTCGTAGCTACCGCCAACTACGCCCAGCAAATCCCCGAGGCCCTGCTAGACCGCATGGAACTCATCGAATTCAGCAGCTACATAGAGCAGGAGAAGCTCGAGATCGCCAAACGCTACCTCCTCCCCAGGCAGATCATGGAAAACGGTCTCGAAGTGAAGCGGATCTCGATCAGCGACGGGGCCCTTAGCAAGATCATCACCTCCTATACCCGCGAGGCCGGTGTGCGTAACCTCGAGAGGACTATCGGCACCGTGGCGCGCAAGGCCGCCAGACGGATCGCCGAAGGCGAAGCGAAGCGGGTACGCATCGGCGAGCGCAGCCTGGAAAGTTACCTTGGCCCGGAACGTTTCACGCCGGAATCCGAGGCCAAGGAGAATCTCATCGGGGTTGCTACCGGCATGTACTTCACGCCCGTCGGAGGCGACATACTATTCGTGGAAACCTCTATCACTCAGGGAAAATCGGGATTGGTGCTAACGGGGCAACTCGGTGACGTCATGAAGGAATCCGCTCGAGCCGCCCTGACCTACGCCAAGAGCAACGCCCAGCGGTTCGGCATCGCCCAGGAACTGTTGGACAACAGCGAGATCCACATTCATGTGCCCGCCGGCGCCATCCCCAAGGAGGGCCCCAGTGCCGGGGTAGCCCTAGCCACCTCACTGATCAGCGCCCTGACCAATACTCCCATCCGCAAGGACGTCGCCATGACCGGCGAGGTGACCCTTCGCGGCCGCGTGTTGCCGATAGGCGGTCTAAAGGAAAAAATCCTGGGGGCCAAGCGGGCCGGCATCCGGCACATCATCTATCCCGCCAAGAACACGGCCGATATGAAGGACATAGCCAGTCATCTGAAGAAAAGCCTCCACCTACACCACGTCACTGACCTCGATGAGGTCCTGAACATCGCCTTGGTAGGTGGCATCAAGGCCCTCGAAGCCCAGGCGGAAGCCAGTGACCAGACCAAGAGGGGTAGGCAGAAGAACCCCAAGAACAGCGCACGAGCACAGGCCTGACCCCCGGCGGATCTGCTCCTACGGCAAACTCCTGAAGCGACTGCCCGGTGAAGCCGCCACAGCGGGCAGTTCTTACGTTATCCTAATGCCCATGACCACACCCTTGATCGCCGGAAACTGGAAGATGAACAAGCTGCCGAGTGAAGCCAGGGCTTGGCTCGAGCGCTTACTGGCGACGTTAGGCACCTCGGTCGGCAACATCGAGATCCTTCTGAATGTGCCCTTCACCCACCTCCCCCTCCTCGCCGGATTGGCGTCCGGCACTCCAGTGAAACTAGGAGCACAGGACGTCAGTACCCATTCACAGGGGGCATACACCGGGGAGGTATCGGCGGCAATGCTGAAAGACGTCGGGGCCAGCTATGTCATCGTAGGGCACTCGGAGCGACGAAACTACCATCACGAGAGCGACGAAATGATAAACGGCAAGATCAGGGCGGTCCTGGGAGCTGGCATGAAGCCGATCCTCTGCATCGGTGAGAGTGAGGGACAGCGCGCCGCCGGGCAGGCCAATAGCGTGGTAATCAAGCAACTCCAAGCCGATCTTGCCGGCATTTTCCCCACAGCTCCCGAAGAGCTCGTGATCGCCTACGAACCCATATGGGCCATCGGTACCGGCAAGACCGCTACCAAAGAGGATGCGCAGGAGATGTCTGCAACCATACGTAGGGCACTCGGTGATCTCTATCCCCACCATGCCGAGGCCATCCGCATCCTCTACGGGGGCAGCATGAAGCCCGACAACGCTGCGGAGTTGCTGGCCGAACCGGACATCAACGGGGGTCTCATCGGTGGCGCCAGCCTGGACATCGAAGCGTTCTTCGCCATCATCAGGGCCGCACAGTGACCCTGATCGCCAACTTGCAAGAGACCCTGACCGGGCTGGGAGCCGACGCCCTGCTGGTGACCGATCCGGCCAACGTCCGCTACCTGTCGGGATTCCGTTCACCCGAGGACGGACGCGTACTCGTTTCGCCTGATGGCGCCCTGTTGATTACCGACGGGCGTTACACCGTTCAGGCGGAAGAGGAATCACGGTTGGAGGTAGTAATCACCCGCGAGTGGCTCGAGCTGGTAGTCAATCGCGTCGGCAAGGCCCATCTCGCCGTCGAGTCCGAGCACATCACCCTCGATACCTTCACCACCCTTGGCGAGAAACTAGCCTATCCGGCAATAGCCACCAAAGAGCTCCTCGCTTCCCATCGTAGGATCAAAAGCGGCGATGAGCTGGCCAAGCTGCGAAGAGCTTCACGGATCACCGATGAGGCCTTCGAACACATCCTCGGATTTCTAAAAGCCGGCGTCACCGAATTGGAGGTCGCTATGGAGCTCGAGCGTTTCATGCGTCTGGCGGGTTCCGAAGGAAACGGCTTCTCCATCATCGTGGCCAGCGGTAATAGGAGCGCCATGCCGCATGGCATCGCCTCTTCCAAAGTGATAGAGGAAGGGGATCTGGTCACCCTGGATTTCGGTGCCGTAGTCGATGGTTACCATGCGGATATGACCCGAGCGGTGGCCGTGGGAGAAATCTCCAGCAAGCTAAGATTCATGTTCGACGCGGTTCTCGAGGCTCAGGAATCTGCTTTGGCGGCCCTGGGACCTGGAGTCCAGGCTCGCGCTGTCGATGAGATGGCGCGGGAAAGCTTGGCGCGGCATAACCTCGAACACTACTTCACTCACGGACTCGGTCACGGCGTAGGCCTGGAAATCCACGAGGCACCACATCTGTCAGCCACCAGCAGCGAGCTACTCGGCGCCGGCATGACGGCAACCGTCGAACCAGGAGTCTACATCCCCGGCGAGGGGGGGGTGCGTATCGAGGACCTCACCGTCATCACCGAGTCCGGCTATCAACTGCTCAGCAGGAGCCCGAAGAGATTGAAATCGGTATAGTTTGGTATGCCAGTGTAGTTTGGTACATGTCACGACAAACTTCATGCCTTACAACCTATAAGCTAAAATCAGATTAAGAGGATTTTCCTTCCCGAAGCCCCACAAAGATCTCAGCGAGGTACCCGATGAAACGCTCTGGCGCCAAGACCTTCACCGTAGGCCTGCTCCTTCTCGCCGCCCTATTACTGGCAGCATGCAACAATCAGGAGACCGTTCAATCCCTGACCGAGCAACGTAATCAGTTCGAGGAGCAGGTACGCCAGCTCACCCAGCGGAACAACACCCTGCAAGAAGATCGCGACTCATTACAGGCGGAGATAGATTCCCTGCAAACTCAACTGACCGCCCTGACAGAAATGAACTCCTCCCTCAAGGGTGAAAACGAGGATCTCCGTACCAAGCTCGAGGGTAATTTCGAAGCTCAACTACAGCTCGTCGAGGATCAGCTCGAAAAAGCCCGTATGGGCCTCCAGGCGCTCGAGGTTCAACGCAGCAACCTGATCGCCCGGATGGAGCAGGGTATCCCGGGAAGTGAAAGCGGAGTAGAAACAGCAATCGGAAGCGGGACAGATACCTCCGCTCAGGACGCCACCACCCCCGATGAGGAGACCGAAAACGCCCAGAAAAGCCTAGGGGAGACGGTTCCATTAGAGCTTCCTACCGAATCGCAGGGAACAGAAGAGCAACCCTCCACTCCGGCCGCCTCGACTGATTCGGAGATAACTTCTTCCCCCGAAGAGACCACCACCCAGAATGACGTCATGCCCGAAGCGGGCGGGAGCGAGGTTGCCACCGAAGGCGTTGCCACCGACAGCGTAGATAGCCCAGAAACGGATACTTCCGAAACTAGTATTTCCGAGGGAGAAAAGCCGGCAACCGCAACGGAGACGGTGAATCCTGAGCCCCTAGGCGGTTCGGAGGTGAAGCCGGCGCCATCCGAAGAAATGCCGCCCGAGGCACCCGTCACACCGCCTGGAGGTACAGAAGGCGTACCGGAACCGGGCAACGCGCCGCAATAAGACGCACGCCAGGCTCATCAAGCGAAACCCTGGATGAAAGCTTCGGCTGCCCCCAGGATTTGATGGACGCGATCCCGGCTCGAGGCCTCACAGTAGATCCTCAGAACGGGCTCCGTACCAGAAGTTCGAAAGAGTAGCCAGGCATCTCCATCGAGATTCAACTTGTAGCCGTCCAGGTCCTCGATCGACAACACCCTGCTACCCGCCATTACCTCAGGTGGATTCTTCAGGCCCTCCATCACTGCATTCTTGAGGGCGTTGCCCTTAAGGTGAAGGTCCAAGCGGTCATAAGCATGTTTCCAGGAAACCTCTTTCTCGATCTCCTCGAAGATATCGCTTAACGAGGCACCTTGCTTGGCGATGGCTTCTAGGAGGAGCAGGGTGTTGGCAATCCCATCCCGCTCGGGAATGTGTCCCGCCACCCCGATTCCGCCCGATTCCTCTCCTCCGATCAGTACCGAGCCCTCGAGCATGGCGTTCACGATGTACTTGAAACCTACCGGCGTCTCTACTAGCGGAAGCCCTCGCGAGGCCGCCAGACGCTCTATAACTCGGGAAACGGTGAAGGTCTTGACCACCTTACCGTTGCCGTTGCGTGAGCTCAGGAGGTCGAGCAATACGGCAAAGATCTGATGGGAATTGAAGAAGCCCCCTCCGGGGAGAATCACCCCCAGGCGGTCCCCGTCACCATCGGTCGCGGCACCGAAAAAGGCGTGATTATCGCGCATTCTTTCCCTGAGCACCGCCAGATTATAAGCCAAGGGCTCTGGGTTCACCCCAAAAAAAAGCGGGTGCGGCTCGGCGTGGATCTCCAGCACTTCCAGCGGTAAACTCACGTAACTTATGAACCCCGATAGCCAACCGCAAGCCGCTCCGCCCATGGCGTCGTGCAACAGGGTACCGTCTAGTCTAGCTAGCGCATCGAGATCGACGAGGTTCAGTAGCCAGTCGTAGTAGGCTTCTCGAACATCGAGGCGTTCTATTCGCTGTTCTATTCGCGAGGTCTCCCGCGATGTCGCTACTTCCCTCGCGGTTATCCCTTTCACGCGGGAGTCGACATCCTGATAGATATCCTCGGTGGCGGTACCCCCATAGGGTCCTTTTAGCTTGAAACCGTTATAACGAGGGGGGTTGTGAGAAGCGGTCAACATCACCCCCCCTCCGGCACCAAGGTGCCTTACCGCAAAGGATAGAACCGGTGTCGGAAGGAAGGACTCCGGCAACAGTACCCTGAGCCCATTCGCCGCCAGAGTCCGCCCCGCCACCTCGGCAAACAGCTTACCGTTGAAGCGGGTATCATACCCCACGACAACGGAAGTCTCTTCCCCCTCCCGGTCAAGGAGGTATTCGGCGTAGGCCTGCGCCACCCGCGCAACGTTGGTGAAGGTGAACCTGTCACCAATGACGTCACGCCAACCATCTGTCCCGAAGATCAACTCATCCACCGCACACCTCCCAAGCACTTTTCGACCAGCTTTAGAACCTACTACTCGACAATGAATCCTACTCGACAATGAATCCTTCGACGAGGTGATTCCAATATGATCTTACCAGTCGCCAGAAAAGAGAAGAAAGCAGCCTCCCCGCAAACCGTAGACCCAACCTGGAGATCATCCTGGGGACAAAGGTATTACACTGTTTCATGCCCATTGTCGTGAAGTTCGGAGGAAATGCCCTGACCAACCCGGAGGCTACTACCATGGCAACCACAGCCATCCGCACCGTTGTCGATCGGGGCATGAACCCGATCGTCGTCCATGGTGGGGGCCCGTTCATCGCTCGAGCGCTTGACGAAGCCGGTATCGAGCACCGCTTCCTTGGTGGGCTGCGCGTCACCACCCCTGCAAGCCTGCCGATCATCGAGAGGGTTCTTACCCTCCTTGGCAAGGAGTTGGCGCAACGGATTGGTCCTGGTATCGGCCTCAGCGGGCGGGATGCCGGCCTGCTCATCGCCGCACTGTTCGACCCTTCACTAGGACATGTAGGCCACATCACTCAAGTGAACACCCCCCTACTCATCAACCTGACCGCGGCGGGCTTCGTCCCCGTTATCGCCTGCCTGGCCCTAGGAGCAGACGGGAACCTTCTCAACGTCAACGCTGATGAGGTGGCGGCCGCCGTCGCCGGAAGCCTAGCGGCACCGGTGCTGTTCCTGACCAACGTGCCCGGCGTTCTCAGTGACCCAGGCGATTCCAAAAGCCTATTGAGAAGCGTGGCTCGCTCGGAACTCGAAGCGCTCGTTCGGGACGGTCGCATCGCCGGCGGCATGATTCCCAAGGTCAAAGCGGCGCTGGCGGCGCTCGAGCGCGGGGCCCCCCAGGCCACCATCGCCGCCATCGAGCAGTTGCCCGAAGCCCTGACGGCCGAAGCAGGGACCCGGATATGCCTGGCTTGAACGCCCCTCCCTAGCAGGTGAGGCTCGAGCACCCCATCCTCAGAATTCCAGGAGTAAACCCATTCCAGGAGTAAACCCATTCCAGGAGTAACCATGAACCCTACACAGCGGCTCCGCCACATTATCATTCGGGCCAAAGGACTTCCCCTATATCGGGAGTTACTGCAGGGCTTGAATCCCGAGGCGGTTAGCGCCGAGAATGTTCGTGCCCTCCCATTGATAACGCGCGATGATCTGATCGACCACTTCCAGCACGACATTACCGGCGGCTTTCTAAAAGATGATGTCGTTCAGATGCATCTTACTCCCGCCCCCAAAATCACGCGGATGCCGGAGTTTCTTACCCGTAACGACTTGGCCTGGCAGGCGGAAGCGATCGCCGCGCAGTTCGCCCGTTGCGGAATCACAGCTGATGATCGTTGCCTGGTGGTATTCAGTTACCACATGCTGGCCGGCGGTTGGCTCTTCCATGAGGGTCTCATCCGGCTTGGCGCCACCGTCTTACCCCTGGGCCCCAACGATGCCGCCACGGTGGCGGAGATAGTCCGCAGTTACGGCTTCAATGTCCTGATCAGCAACCCCAGCTTCGCCCGCAAGATCGGTGAGGCGGGAGCAACCGTCGAGAAACTGGTGGCGGCAGGCGAGCCCTTCAGCGCCGTTCCGGGCTACCGGAAGGAGGTGCAGTCCATCCTCCGCTGCACGGCTTTCGACAGTTACGGCCTGAGCGAAACAGGGGTCGTCGCCTCGGAAACGCTCGAGCACCGCGGCCTTGTTCCCATCCAAGAAGCGGCCGTTCTCGAAGTGCTCGATCCCGAAACGCACCAGCCTGTCGGGGACGGTGAGAAGGGGGAATTGGTCATTACCAGCCTCACTCGTGAAGGCATGCCGATCTTGCGTTTCCGGACTGGCGATCTGACCATGCGTGGGTCCACGGAAGGCAAGCTTCAACTTCCCCGTGGGGTGTTCGGGCGGACCGATAGTATGGTCAAGGTCAAGGGGGTCAAGCTCTATCCCAAGGAGCTGGCGTTCCTGCTGGCGGGGACCGCGGGAGTCGACCATCGCCATTACCAGCTGGTTATCGATCACCAGGAAGGAGGCAGCGATACGGTCATCCTACGCGTGCAGGGTGAACCCGGAACGGATATCCGGGAACTCAGCCTAAGAATCCAGCGGGCCACCGGCATCAGGATGAACGCCATAGTCGTGGAAGAGCAGTGTGCTGGAGATCTGGTGGTGGACCAGCGCTTCCACCAGGATGCCTTGTAAGAGAAGCGTAAGAAGATCGTCAGCCTTCTGTAAGATGGTTTCCACTAGTCTCGTAACAGAGAGGAGTTCATGCGTATGCGTAACGACGAACGATTTCCCGACGCCATGAAGACAGTCGCTACCCTACGCCGGGAGGTATCGCGGCTAGAGGAACGAATCATCGCGGGATCGGCGCTCTCCGCCGAGATAGACGCCTATGTAGCACTTCAGCTCAAGCTTGCCGATCACACCCTGATCGACCTAATCATAGACCCGCGCGATTGAGGGGCTTCACCGCCTTCAGGCGAGTCAGCATCTACATCCAGCGCTTCCTCCGCCGGTAGGCTTTAACCTGCCTGAAGGATTTGCGGCGTCCCCCCTCGGTCAGTCCCATGTAGAATTCCTTGACATCTGGGTTGTCCCGCAGGTCGGCGGCGGAGCCTTCGAGTACGATGCGCCCCTGTTCCATGACGTAACCATAGTCGGCAACGGCTAGGGCAACGCTGGCGTTCTGCTCGACCAGCAAGATGGTGGTTCCGGCTTGATTCACCAACTGAATCCGCTTGAAGATATCACGCACGAGGAGGGGGGCGAGCCCCAAGCTGGGTTCATCAAGGAGGAGCAACTTGGGGCGAGCCATCAGCGCCCGACCGATCGCCAACATCTGCTGCTCACCACCACTGGTGTAGCCAGCCAAGCGGGACCGCAATTCGGCAAGTCGGGGAAACACGTCGTAGACTGTCTCCAACTCTTGCCGAACCGGCCTTCCCTCCCGGCGCGTAATCGCTCCCACCCTGAGGTTTTCCTCTACCGTCAGATGCTTGAAGATCCGCCGTCCTTCGGGAACTTGAACTATGCCAGCCCTGACAATATCTTGCCCTCTGGCTAAGTGGATGAGTTGTCCTTCAAAGGTGATATATCCCTCACGAATGCGACCGTTCTCGGGTTTCAACAAACCGGAAATCGCCCTCAAGGTAGTGGTCTTTCCCGCACCGTTGGTTCCCAATAACGCCACGATGCACTCCCGCGGCACCTGGAGGCTGACGCCGCGCAGAACCTGAACGATATCGTGATATACCACCTCGATGTTGTTGACCTCGAGCTGGATCGGGTCGGGACCTTCCGTGA
>Ga0114931_10007992_pt1 | contig 12852 bp, 8 predicted proteins | sample 2SBtaG_FD_89579 | JGI IMG/M metagenome (GOLD analysis project Ga0114931, IMG submission 89579) | Deep subsurface microbial communities from Kolumbo volcano to uncover new lineages of life (NeLLi) - 2SBTROV14_V59a metaG | ecosystem: Environmental > Aquatic > Marine > Volcanic | place: Kolumbo...
GCAACGGCTGTAAATCCACCGAAAGCTGCCGCCCGGCTGCCGGACTCAATGGTCTCCTTATGTTCAAATCCCGGTTCCCTGAGATGAACATGCATATCCATCCAGCCCGGAGAAACAAAAGCACCTTCAGCATCCGTGAGTTTTTCCCCATCTTTCTTTTCGAGAGAGTCAGAAATCTCAGCGATCTTACCGTTTTTTATACGAATATCAACCTTGTCCCGCGATATCTTTTTATCCGTCGCCAGACGTGCATTTTTAATGAGAAGATTCGGTGTTTTCGCTATCTCTGCCATACCTCATTAATGATTTTTACAATACGTATGTAAGACCACGGGAATATACTTCGATCCTGATCAACCCACAAAACAGATACACCGTTTGAACTCACGGAATGTAGCAGCGTCATTATATGTTGCAAGACAACGGAGTAAATCGAATAATGACAATAAAGTAATCATGAGTGTGAACGAACAAGCTGTAGCAACAACTGATGAACTGGAAAATGGACAAATGAAACAGGTAACTGTTGGAGATACACCTGTTTTATTGTGCAAAGTCGATGGAGATTATTACGCTTTGGGAGCAAAATGTACCCACTACGGAGCTCCATTAGCTGATGGTTCCCTGCACGGCAACCAGATTTTCTGTCCCTGGCATCAAGCTGGATTTAATGTTACAAATGGCGACAATAATGAACCGCCGGCATATGATGGCCTGCCAACATTCCCGGTACAAGAAAAAGATGGACAGGTCATCGTAAAAGTACCTGATGATGCTCCAGGTCGCCGAACGATGAAGATGAGTCATTGTAACGTGCAAAATGATACCCGTGATTTTGTTATTGTCGGTGCCGGTGCTGCTGGTGAAGCCGCTGCGTAAACATTGCGACAACTTGGATATGAGGGACGCATATTTTTAATCACCAAAGAAGACCGGACGCCTTACGACCGTCCCAATTTAAGTAAGGAATATCTAAGCGGTGATGCCCCTGATGAATGGATGCCATTACGCGGTGAGGATTTCTATAAGAAATATGATATCGAACTGACCAGGAATCGGTATGTACGAGAAATCGATATTCAAAAACAGGAGATCACTTTTGCCGACAGCGCCACACAGCATTACGACGAACTGTTGATTGCAACGGGTGGAGTTCCAAGGAAACTGAATATACCCGGCAGCGACCTGGAAAATGTTTTCACTCTCCGAAGTTTCGACGATGCAGATCATATTGTTAATCAGGTTGGTAAAGGGAAAAAAGCTATAGTCATCGGAGCCAGCTTTATTGGCCTTGAAACAGCTGCAAGTCTACGCAAACAAGGTTTGGATGTTCATGTTGTTGCACCGGAAACTTTTCTTTATGAGAAATTATTCGGTGAAGAAATCGGAAGGTGGATCCAAAAGAAGCATGAAGATAATGGTGTTAAATTTTCTCTTGGTTCCACTGTAGCGAAGTTGGAAAGCAACGATGGCGAAGTTAAAGGTGTAAGCCTAAAAAATGGCGAGACACTGGACGCCGACATTGTGCTTGTTGGAATCGGGGTCAAACCTGTTACAGACTTTATCAAAGGATTATCTCTTGAAAGCGATGGTGGAGCGAAAGTAGATCACTTCCTGATGGCTGCAGATCATGTCTATGCAGCTGGTGATATTGCCTGGTTTCCCTATTGGCGAAATGATCAGTCTGTTCGCATTGAACACTGGCGACTGGCTCAACAGCATGGAAGAATTGCAGCTCACAATATGCTTGGGAAGCAGATCCCATACAAAAGCATCCCCTTCTTCTGGACCAGTCAGGGTAGCGTTACGTTAAACTACCTGGGACATGCTAAAGATTGGGATGATCTGATGATCGACGGCAATATTAAGGAAGACGACTTTATGGCCTATTTTATCAAAAATAATGAGGTCGCTGCCGTTGCCACGCCAAATCGTGAAAAACAGCTTGCAGCCATCCATCATTTGATGATTCTTGACAAAATGCCGGGGTCAGCAAAAATTCGGGACCATGCTTTTGACCCTGTAGAAACATTGCAAAAAATCTAGAAAAAAAATTTTTAAGTGTAATAACGACATGGCTATGCTCGTTATATAATTGCTTTAATCAATACCCTCCTATACACCCCTCCACTACAAGCCGGTCTCCCTCCAGACCGGCTTTTTTATGTCTGACTATCTTTTTTGAATGACTCTGATTTTGCATCCTCGATCATAAACATAACTATCATCAGACTACACTGGACATATCTATATAATTTTAATACAAAAACATAAAATTATGTATGTTTACTGTGTTTATCGATACTATATTATTTGTAAAAGATTACTCTTCAATAACCTGCATTCCGTTTTGGAATTGCAGCAAAGTTGGATAGGTGTCACAATTACTAAAGAAATTTCTTCGGAGTATACCAACAGGCAGACTTCTTTCTGTACTGTTTAGTGGAAACAGATACTCATATTTAGCCTGGGAAGAATTTCTGCAAAGATTCTCCAAATTAATCTTAAAAGTGATTTGGAAATATGAGAGTGACTATGATAAGGTGATGGAAGCCTACTTGTTTATCTGCGAAAAGCTAACGAATAACGATTTTGAGGTTCTAAAAAAATACAAAGACGACTTCGACCATGCTTCTCCTAAATTCTCAACGTGGTTGATGGCGGTGTCAAAAAATATTTGTGTTGACCTTTACCGAAAATCCAACGGCAGGAAACGATACCCCAAAGGCATTCAAAGACTATCAAAAGAAGACCGCCTTTTTTTTGAACTATACTACTGGAAGGGCCTTCCTGTCGATGAAATAGCCAAAACAATGGGACTGACCAGTGGGACCCATGGAAACGCCATATCTGACAGCCTCAACAGAATTAACGATGCATTAGTCCGCACACCCAAGACACCCAAAACCGTTCAAATGGTCGCTTTCAATGAATCACGGTATATAGTTAGCGACGAGTTAGAGGAACCGGATCTGAATGCTCAAATGGAAACGTGGATTGAAACATTGCCGGCCAATGAAAAATTAATACTACGCCTCAGATTTTGGGAAAATTTATCAGCCCGGGAAATTGCGGAAATACTTGATATAGAACCATATGTAAAAGTCTATACAATGATAAAATCATCACTAAAAAAATTAAGAGAAAAAAAAGAAGGGGATGGAAATTCATAAACAACGGGGCCGTGTCCGTACCATAATTTGTAAAGCACTGTAACTATTTCTATGCATCTGACCGAAAACGAAATATTACTTTATTTAGAAGGTAAAACTTCGAAACAAAGAAAAAACGAGATCGAAGCGCATCTGTCCGAATGTTCCGAGTGCACTTCCATCTTATCAGAATTATTTAGCCTGAAAAAAGAAGTAGATCAGAAGAAGGTTCCGGATTTGGATAACAGGACATATATAAAAGCCCTGAACCTATTCAATAGCTCATCAAAGACTGACAATCCAAGGTTATTCAAACCGAAATTATCGCTCGTTTATTCTATTGTTATTGTACTGACCGCATTATCATTCATGTTTTATCTCTACCGCAGTGATACTCCCAAAATTAAAACCCGGGAATATCGCGGAAGCGATTCATTTGGAAATGCTATTCATCTTTACCCGGGAGAAAATACATCCATCAATTCGTCAACGGTCTCTCTTAAGTGGAGTAAAGTGAAGAATGCAATGCGATACCGGGTGAATGTATTCGATGAAAATGGCAATATCGTACTCAATAAAGTATCTACGGATACTGCCATCCATTTTAACTCACAAATGCTATTGAGTTCAGGAAAAACCTACTTATGGAGAGTTGAAGCATTTTATCCGGATGGGCGATCGGAAACATCCACGGTCTATTCTTTCAAATATGCACCCAAATAATCGCTGAGAGTGTGAAACATGTTACCCGAATAGCCATCGTTGCATTAGCATTAATCGTTATTTCATCGGTTACGGCTACCTTGTACCGGGTATTTCACGATGACAGTCGGCAACTCTACAATAATGCCGTTCATCTCTACAATAACTGGCAAAACAAGAAAGCTGAAAGGGAAATCATACCGCTTCTGAAAAATAACCCGGAAAACCTCAGTGCCGGGTTCTTGTATGGAAATATCCTGTTCAGATTGGGCAAACTGAACCAGTCAAAAAAGATCTTTTCAGCCTTAGCGGTTAAAGATTCTCTGCGAAAAGTTGAATCTCTTTTAAAACTGGCTCATACCCTGTTCTTCCTGAACGATCTGGATTCTGCCGGAGTCGTGTTGAATGAAGTCCATAAACTGGCAACCAGGGATAAAGACTCTCTTGCGATAGCTCGCTCATACTATTTATCAGGACTCATTGCCTTTAACTCCCTGGATTATAAGACAGCGATGAAACTTCAGAAGAAAAGTCTGGCTTTGGCTATCAGGTTGAATGACAAACAAGAACAGGCTGACGCATTACGTCAAATTGGAGTGCTATACTGGTATTCATCAAGACACGACTCTGCTCTTGCTAATTACTACAAGCCGGCACTGAAAATATATCGCGAGATCAACGATAAGATCGGAGAAGCCACGACCTTAAGTAACATGGGCCTCATTTATAAAGATCAGGAACATGTCAACAAAAGTATTGACTACCAGCTTCGGGCTTTCCTGCTGCAACAGCAAACAGGCGATCAAATAGGTCTTGCAAACAGTTACTATTTCCTGAATAACCTGATATCCATCGCCGGCTGGCACAGTTCCATATCCTACAACTTGCTTCACAAAAGTTACTCGATTAGTCAGCGAATCGGATACAAATGGGGAATGGAAGTATCAGACCGGGCCCTGCGCAATTATTTCTTTTCCAATCCGGACCTTTCGTTCCAAAAACTGGCTGTTTCAGATTCCATCTTATCTAACGTTGGAGAAGGAGCTATTTACACTCTCTGGGACAAAATATTAGAGCTTAAACGCAAGAGAGACTATAAAAATGAAATCACAAATCTTAACCGGTACGTCAGGATATGCGATTCTCTTGGTTATCACAATGGGGAACAGGTTGCGTTGGGAAACCTTGCCTTTGCTCTTGCAAATGACAGCCGGTTTACTGAGGCTGAGTCGGCCCTTAAAAAAGCACAGCTGATTACTTCGGATATTCATCTTACAACAGATTTTCTTCTGGATACAACAAAAGTAAGATTGGATCTCAAAAAGGGAGAGATTAAAAAAGCCGCCTCTGCCCTCATCCGGTTAGCTCAACGTTATGACTCGCTATATATGAGCAGCATCTCCCCTGAAAATAATACGGTGATAGAGCACGATATTTCAAGGATTCATCAAAAAAGGAACGCCATTTACTCCCAGCTGATCGATGTCCTTTACTCGCTGCATGACAAAAGGTTATATGAATATGTACAAAAAGAACGATCGATTCCTTTCTGGTGGAGGACCAATGCGAATTACAGCGATATCGATCAGGATAATCATGATGCGATGGGCAAATTTATCGAATCACTCGAGAACAGCAACGAGGCCTCAAACTCTTCAGACTACGTCCAATCGTTGACCGGATACTTCTCGGATAAGGAGAAGGAGCTTAACAAAATGAGTGCTGCCATATCTGGTTATATTTCCAATGAAGATAATCAGCTGGTGATATCAAGCCGGGAACTCCAGAAGCAACTCGGGAAAAATGAAGTTGTTGCCGAATATTTCGTGAATAATCGTGAATTGCTGATTTTTGTTACGAGAAATGAAACATCATCCGTTATACGATCAGACATTTCCGAATCCCGGTTACATTCGCTTGTAACAATTTACAACGGAGCCATTGAGAGGGGAGCTGAGAATCCTGATGACGACTTATGGAAAGGCATCTCACATCATCTTTACAGCCTTGTAATAGATCCTATCGTTAAAAAAGGATTGCTTAATGAAGGCGACCACCTGATTATTTCTCCCCATAAAATTTTACACCTGCTGTCATTCCAAACATTAGATGTCGTACCGTCTGATCAGCCTGTTTCTTTTTCTGTGGAGCATTACGACATCTCATATATACCTTCTGCTTCTTTTTTTGTTCAAAGGAAAAACAGAAAAAAGCCGAAGTACAACTCAATGGTAACCATTGCACCTGACATTAATAGTTTACCTGGAATTGCTGCTGAAATTCGAAATATCCCCAAAAACTACGTTAGACGATTTGCTTCACTGAAAGATGACCGTGCAAAAAAGGACAGTGTGCTTGAAGCGTTTAAAAAATTCGATGTTGTTCATATTGCCTCTCACGCACAAGTGAATCAATGGTTTCCACTGTTTTCAACCATTGAGTGCAGCGATAATCCCTTAAAATTATATGAGATCCTGCAGGAGAAAATAAATGCAAAGCTTGTAATACTCAGTGCGTGCGACACAGGGCTTAGTCTCTCCTCAAGCGGCGGTTTGCCGGATGATGAAGATATCATAAGTTTTTCCCGGGCATTGCTTGCTAAAGGTACCTCCGCTGTCATTGCAACGTATTGGATGGTGAATGACAGCAGCACTGTTCACTTTATGAATCTTTTCTACCAACGCATGTTTCCGGAACCCTCTCATCAACTTGATAATTCTAAAGCCAACTTACACGTGAGCCGCATTTCCATTGACAAACTGTTAAATGATGTACAACGTCAGTGGATCACCGATAGAAGAAAAGCGGGGATGTCTGATCATCCTTTCTACTGGGGATCTTTTTTTGTATCCGGCGGCTCCATTTGATTAGAATAACTTAAACAAAAACAATCTATTCATAAAAACCACCCTCCTGTCCGAGTTATAAGAGTAACTGCAATCAGCAGCCCGAAGGACCTTATTATCTCCGCATAAAGGGGAAATATTAAAACACGGAGGCAGTATGTTTAAGAAAATGACACCATGGGTATTTCTTTTGTGCTTCAGTACGAATGTGTTTGCGCAATACCAGGCATCGTGGGACTGGACTAATCCTTATTCCCCTGGAATCAACTGGCTCGGATCTTCCCGCAGTGAAAATGGAAATGTGATAGCTTACGGCGATGGAAGAACAGTACACAATATCACTAAGAGTCAATACTTTAACTATGGATCATATTCACAAGGACATACAATAAAAGGTCGATTTACTTCTCCTAATTATTACTTCCTTTGGACCAATTATGACTATTCAACAAGTACACTTTATTCATTTAACCCTTCCGTAGGAACCAAAGTAATATCTACTTCTGGCAAGCCTGCTTCTTCATTTGATTTATTTGACGGAAATCATGCAATCAAAGTAGGACATGGAGAAATAGACGTTATTGATCTCAAAACAGGAGATGTAGTTCAAACAATTGGAGGTCCTGATCCCAACAATCTTGCTAAAAAATTTACTGGAGACTTTGATGATATAAAAACTCAACAAAATGGCAGGGTTATAACCGCGGGTAGTAACTCTACAATATATTATACTGATGATCTATCGCTTTTCGACAAAGCTCAGGTAAACTTAGTAAATGACGCCAGCTTTACAGAAATAACCGACACTCGTGCATTTGCTACCGTACCTAAGCGCAAGATTACCCAAAGTGTTCCGATATTTGCTATAGGAAACCAGTTTTCAACAACAGGCGCAGGAGTTGTAATCAGGAGCATGGATGAAGGAGCAACGTGGGATTCTGTTTTTGCCGTACCGAATGTTACTATGAAGGCTATATCGGCCGGCAGTAACACGAATGCCATCATTGGCGGCAACAGTTATAGTGGAGGAGTGCTGTATTACACCAAGGACGGAGGAGATACCTGGAATAAAGGAGATGATTCATCAAATTATATTTATTCCATAACTCATGTTTCTGCTGATTCTGCTTATGCCGTTGGTGCTAAAGGATTAATATTGTTAACGACAGATGGCGGAGCGCACTGGACGCAAATAAGTGATGATAATCCCGGTTTTTCAGGAATTTATTTTTCATCGCCTTCCGTCGGATATGCTGCCGCGCTAAATGGTCTCAGCATACTAAATGTTTATAAAACTACTGATGCCGGGGATAATTGGAATGTAGCTTATGTTGATTCTTCTTTTTCGCCTTCTAATGCTTTTCTCAACTCTGTCTTTTTTATCGATGACATGACCGGTTTTATAGCCGGTTCAAAGTTTATAAAAACCACCGACGGCGGCACAACGTGGAATAATGTAACCACCGGGGTAACGTCAAATGCCATTTTTCAGGATGTCTATTTTGTTAACAATAACCTTGGATTTGCAGTATATAGAGACCCATTCACTGGTGATGGCGCCATAAAAACCACAGACGGTGGAACAAAGTGGACTCCTGTGAATATCAATAATGATAAGTATAATAAACAGTATGTCTACTTCGCTGACGAAAATCTCGGATTTATATCCGGCACTTCCACTCTTTACAGAACCACCGATGGTGGGGATAACTGGGATACACTTGCTGTGGGATACAATACCCAGAATTTAAATAGCAAGGTTACTTTTACTAATTCGACCACAGGATTTTTTGGAAAGAAAGGGCAAGTATTTAAAACTGTGGATAAAGGTGATACATGGACGGACGCACCGATTGATAGTCATAGTGTACCACAAGAAATTCAATTCGTCAGCGATAAAGTCGGTTATTTGGTTTGTACCTCCGACACTTTTGGAGTTCCTGTACATGTTTTATTCAAAACGACGGACGGCGGTAATAGCTGGTCCGATTTAACAACCAAATTACCCGGCAGCACGGGATTTCAACACCTGTTTTTTACAGATGAGACTACCGGTTATTTGGCGGGGAGTGCAGGTATTATAAAAACTACGACAGGGGGAGATGTTGTAACAGCCATCGAACGACCGGAGAATAATACTTCCAGACCATCCGGCTTTACATTATACCAGAACTACCCGAATCCGTTCAATCCAACGACCACCATATCGTATTCGCTACAAAAAAACGGTCCGGTGAAACTGCGTGTTTATGATGTCCTCGGCCGCCTGGTTGCCACTTTGGTTAATGAGCAGCAAAAAGCAGGGACTCATACAATCAGCTTCAACGCATCGCACCTTGCGAGTGGCGTTTATTTCTACAGGATAAGCACATCCGGTTTTTCGCGGACTAAAAAATTACTGCTTCTTAAATAACGATGTGGTGCGATGTCGTCTTTACAATAAGTCGGTCACAAATGGCCGGCTTATTGTTTTCTATACAATAAAGACTGAACTCACGATTTCACACAGGCTTAAGTGAACCCGGACTCGGTATTTGATTAATGCAAAAAAAGCTCTTAAGAAAGACTTTTCTTTTGATGGCGCTTTCAAGAGTCTTAAAAGATCGGTTAGAATTAATTAAGAAATCCTCCCGCCCCCTAAAAAAAATCTTCCTGTCCGTGTTTTAAACATGAGTATTTAAAACTTCAAAAGGGCAAGTTCCGGGTTCCTGTCAGGTTGGTGTTTAAAACGTGGAGAGTGGAAATACACACCTATTGACGGTTATACCGGAATAATCTCTTGCTAATTGAATTATCAGGCAGAAAACTATGGAGGATAATGTGGTTACAGGTAACTCTACAGATCAAAGAAAGTACACAGTGCTGTCGTTTTTTTGCATTTGCTCAATAATAATGTTGGTGTTCTTCACACAAATTCCTGCATTTGGACAAAACAGCACTGATAATTCTTACTGGGATAATATTTTTTCACGACCGCAAAGAAGCGTTGCTGTGGCTGTCAAAGACCCTGATTACGCAGTTTTCGCAGGCGTTTTCAGAATTCCTCATTCTCCGGTGATCGGTGGAAGTGATGAGAACAAATTCCTTCTTTCGATATGGGATAAGGACCACTGGGTGTTAACAGGCCAGGTTAAAGAGATTAACGACTACAGCGGAAGTCCATATATAACGGATTTTGATGTGATACGTACGGTCGCTGTTGACCAAAATAGCATATACATCGGTGGAAACTTTCAGATTATCACGATGCAGGGCGATACGTGTTTCAACATTGCCCAGTGGTATGGCGATCAGTGGCACCCTGTTGAAAAAGGAATCGACGGGTCGGTCGAAACAATCGCACCGACCGGCAATGGTGATATTTATATTGGGGGTTTATTCTCAAAACTTAGAAACGGCACGCTTGTCAATAACATTGTCCACTGGAATGGAACGGTCTGGTCTACGCTCGACGACCAGGGAGGTGCTGTGGGGGTCAACGATAAGGTACACGAGATTAATGTTGCCAATGGATCGTTGTACGTAGGAGGCGAGTTTTCCACGGCAGGTGGCCAGAATGTCAATTATATAGCTGCGTGGAATTGGGGTACTCATGCATGGAAAGCGTTGGCAGGCGGTGTGAATAGTTATGTGCGGTCTGTAGCAACATATGGGAGTAATGTATACATAGGCGGCGATTTCACCGAAACGATCGGACATACCTCTATTCCGCATATCGCAAAATACACGGATACGAATAGTTCAAGTGATGAATGGAGTGTGGTTGGACAAGGTAAGGTAACAACAGTATCAGATATCGAAATTTCACCCGCGGGAAATATATATGCTGTTGGTGGTTTCTCTGATGAAGTCGGTGTAAACCCCACTTCTATGGCTATGTGGGATGGATCACAATGGAAGGATTTAACTGGCGATGGCCACAATCTTGACGCAGCCGGGATAAAAATGGCGGTATCCAGCAGTACAACTGCCGATGTAATCTACCTCGGATTTATCAATAATGACCACATGATTACCAGCGATGGCCGTCAGCTGGAAAGATATGCAAAGTGGGATGGAAGTCGCTGGCACGGTTTAGGGTATGCTATTGGGCCTTTCTTTGATGATAGAAACACATCATACAAACTCTATAACCGGATAAATGATCTTGTATGGGACGGGGCATACCTTTACGCCGGAGGAAATTTTCAATACGCAGGTGATGACTCTGTACATTTTCTGGCCAGGTGGGATCCGGCAAACAGTCAATGGAGTCACGTTGGTAAAACCGGACTCTCAACACCGGGAGTTGTAAACGCATTGATGTTGCATAACAACGAGTTGTACATCGCGGGTGACTTTGATAGCGCCGATGGTATTAGCGTTAATAACATAGTGAAGTGGGATGGAAGTAAATTCATTGCTTTAGGACAAGGGGTGTCGCATCCTCAATGGAATACCGAGGTAAATGACATCACTTTCGTTAACGATACTTTATTTGCTGTCGGTGACTATTTCTTCGACACCACTGGCAACATAGCTTATTTCGATGGAACTTCCTGGCATCCATTCACTTCCATTCCATCTTATTCGAGTGTTACTGCTATTGCGTACTATAAACACAAGCTCTATGCTATGGAGGCACGTTACGTCTATCAGTATGACAAGTCACAGGATAAATGGATAGAAGTTGCCAGTGATCCAAATTCTTTTCCTACATATGAGTCGTTAAGTACAGATAAAGACTATCTTTATCTTGGGGGTGATTTTGCACAAATTGGCAACACGTCGTTCAATGATATCGCCCGCTGGGATGGATCAACATGGTCTGCTATGGGAGATGGATTTGATGGTCCTGTTTATGATGTCTACACAAATGGTAATGACATTTATGCCAGCGGAAGATTCGTCACTTCAGGTAATGATTCGCTCTGGTCGATCGCTCTCTGGGACAGTACCAAATGGACGCCATTGGGTGGTGGGATCAGGCGCAACCCGATCGTTAACGGTACGGCCTCGGTCACTTCGATGGTGGGAACACCTGGCGGACTATATGCAGGTGGTACGTTTAACTATGCCGGGAACAGCTATTCTAACGATCTGGCTCTCTGGAAAGATTTCACGCTAACAGGTATTGATAATGTATTAGCCGGGGAACAACAGCCTTATCAGACACGCCTATATCCAAACTACCCGAATCCTTTCAATCCTGCTACGACGATACCCTATTCATTACAGACAGCTGGTCCGGTAAAACTCAGGGTTTATAATATCCTCGGTAAACTGGTAGCAACCCTGGTTGACGAAAATCAGAGAGCCGGGTCGCACGAAGTACAATTCAATGCTTCTCATCTCTCAAGTGGTGTTTATTTTTATAGAATCAGTACTCCCGGATTCACCGAGACAAAAAAACTGCTTCTCCTTAAATAGTTCTGGTCAGTCGTGTCTTCAACAGCCGGTTTAATCCAAAACCGGCTGTTTTTATTGTAAAATAAAGTACTCGATTCACTGGTACCCAAGTTCCATAATGATTATATATATATCTATAATCCTATTTCTCACATTCTATAAGAGGATTTGGAATTTTCTATGCTGATGTAATCTTCATTGAAAGGATAAGACAAATCATCAGTTCTTAAATCAAGCGCAAAACTATTGAGGATTGAATGGGGAAATTAACTTCGCATGAAAAAAAGTCGGGCAGCAACTCAGTACGAGATTTTTTTGAGGCTATAAAAAATGGCGACGCAGGCAGGGTTCGTGAACTCCTTAAAAAAAATCCAAAACTTGCCACTTCAAAAGACAATCAGGGGGTATCCGCTCTTATGCTGGCGTTATATTATCAGCATCCGGATTTAGTTTCTGATATTCTTCCCTATTTATCGGAACTGTCTATTTTCGAGGCATCGGCACTCGGATTTCGTGATGCCGTGGCCAGGATTATCAAGAATAATCCCAAGCTGGTTAACGATGTCTCAAGTGATGGATTCGGACCACTTGGCCTCGCTGTTTTCTTTGGCCACTATCATACCACTGAATACCTTATCGAACTTGGAGCGGATGTAAACCGTCCCTCATCCAATAAGATGCGGGTACGACCAATTCATAGCGGTGCGGCTATCAGGGATAAAACTCTTGCCGTCCGCACGGTTGAACGTCTCATAAACGCCGGA
>Ga0114931_10007993_pt1 | contig 12852 bp, 5 predicted proteins | sample 2SBtaG_FD_89579 | JGI IMG/M metagenome (GOLD analysis project Ga0114931, IMG submission 89579) | Deep subsurface microbial communities from Kolumbo volcano to uncover new lineages of life (NeLLi) - 2SBTROV14_V59a metaG | ecosystem: Environmental > Aquatic > Marine > Volcanic | place: Kolumbo...
CACCCAAGGCGCACAGCCGGTCGGAGAGCGGCCGGATGTACCCGGACTCATCCAATCCCCACTGTGGGGCATGGGACGTGTCGTGGCCGAGGAATTGCCCACCTTGTGGGGAGGCCTGGTTGATCTCGATCCAGACTTGCCGGCCCAGGATCTGACAGACCTGCTGGCTGCGGAAATTACTCAACCCGACGCCGAACGCCAGCTAGCCTATCGTGCTGGCCAGCGTTATGCGGTCCGTCTCGTTTGCCAAGCCCACGCAGCTCGGCGCATGGCACAGGAGGCAGCGGGCGGACAGCGTGCGGGCAACCGGCCCCTGCACTGGAGAGCGGATGCCAGCTACCTGATTACCGGCGGCTTAGGGGACCTCGGCCTGCGAGTAGCCGGTTGGATGGTCGACCAGGGCGCCCGCCAATTGGTGCTGGTCGGCCGCCGCGGTTTGCCGCCACGAGCTCACTGGGGCCAGGTGGGCCGTGACGATCCTCGCCAGGCAGCGCGCATTGCGGCGATCGGCCAGCTTGAGGAGGCCGGAGCGCGGGTGCTGGTTGGCCAATGCGATGTGGCCGAGCAGCATCAATTGAAGGAATTGCTGACTCAGTTGGAGCAGCAAGGCTGGCCGCCGCTCCGCGGGGTGGTGCACGCGGCTGGCGTGGTCGAAGCCTGCCAGCTGGTCGACCTGCAACCCGACGCACTGCGCGCGGTCCTGCGGCCGAAAGTATCAGGCAGCTGGAATCTGCACCAGGCGCTTGCCCAAGAGCGGCTTGATTTCTTCGTCAATTTTTCTTCCGGCGCGGCTCTTTTGGGCTCGCCCATGCTGGCCAGCTACGCGGCGGCCAATGCTTTCCTGGATGCCATGGCACACCACCGAAGGGCAGCCGGTCAGGCGGGGCTGAGCATCAATTGGGGCTTCTGGGACGAGATCGGCATGGTCGCCCGCAGCCAGCGGGACCGGGGACGTGGGTTTGCGCCTCAAGGCATGTTTTCCTTTACTCCGCGTCAGGGCCTGGCCGCGTTGCGGCAGTTCATGGAGCAGCAGGCCGTCCAGATGGCCGTCTTGCCAACCGACTGGTCTGTTTGGCGCCGCGCGCATCCGCACGCGGCCCGGGCGTCGCTGTTCGCCGACTTGCTTCCCCCCGAATCGGATCCCGAGGCTCGGCTGACGGACGCCGCGGGGGGGCCGGAAGTAACGCGGGAAGCGATCCTGGCAGCCGACCCCGAGCGGCAACATGAGATGTTCACCCGGCTGCTGACCGATCAGCTCGCGGTCGTCCTGCGGACCGGCGCCGACCAGATCGATCCGCACGAGCCTCTCAATCACCTGGGCATTGATTCACTGATGGCCGTCGAATTGCGAAATCATATCCAGGCCAGGCTGGATGTCGTGATTCCAGTAGCCGAACTGTTGCAAAATCCTACCATTACCCAATTGGCCACCACGCTGCGCGAGCAGCTTTCCGGTCCCGAGGATGCCGTGCCGGTCGTGCCGATCGACCCCGATGCAGTCCATTCCGGCAGCAATGGTCAGCCAACCATCGAAGCCGACTCACCCACCACACGTGCCACGACCGAACAAAATTTGGCCAACCTGGACAACCTGTCGGACGCCCAGGTCGATGCCCTGCTGGCCCAACTACAGAAAAACAGTAGTTCCAAGAATGGCCGATGAAGCCGACCCGGCAGAATGTTAGCGGTTAAAACACCGGTTTCCGCACCGGCTTATCGTCCTGGTCCCTCGTGGGGATGAGTGGCAATTTGGAAGTACTGTAAATAGGTAGTTAAATCTGCATGAGCGACCCAACCGAGCCGAACTCCGAACTTTCCGCCGAACACAAACGCGAATTGTTGGCCCAACTGCTGCAGCAGCAGGCCCGCCCGCAACCGGTCCAACGGTCCCTCTCCTATGGGCAGCAAGCGCTCTGGTTTCTCTACCAGATGGACCGGCAGAGCGCGGCTTACAACATCATGTACGCGGCCCACGTCCGGGCCGATGTCGACCGGCAAGCCCTGCAATGTGCCTTTCACGATCTGGTCCGCCGTCATGCTGCTCTGCGCACCACATTTGCAACGGTTGGCGGCATGCCCATGCAGCAGGTGCATCCCGACTGCGAGGTGCGGCTGGAGGAAATCGATGCCCGAAACCTTTCCTGGCCAGAAGTTCGGCAACGTCTGGAAATCGAGGCGAACCAGCCATTCGACCTGGAACGCGGGCCCGTTTTTCGTATCCAACACCTGCAGCGGAAGGGCGCCACGGGAGTGTTGCTTTTCACCACCGCCCACATCGTGACGGATTTCTGGTCGTTTGACCTGCTGTTCGATCAATTGCAGCAGCTTTATCGGACCCATGTCCAGGGTGCCGCGAAGCATGCGAACGTGGACCATGCCCAAGAGGCCCACCTGACGCCACTGAATTACTCCTACCTCAGCTTTGTCCAGTGGCAAGAGGAGATGCTCCAGGGACCGGCCGGTGCGCGGCTGTGGAATTACTGGGGCGAGCAGCTAGCCGGCGAACTGCCCAATCTTGATTTGCCCCTGGACCGTCCGCGGCCCCCCCTGCAAACCTACCAGGGCAAATCGCACCTGTTCAAACTGCCCGAGCCGCTCACCCGCGCCCTGTTCGCATTGTCCCACGCCGAGCGGGCCACTCCATTCATGACTCTGTTGGCGGCCTTTCAGGTTCTCCTTTATCGTTGGTCCGGCCAGCAGGATATTTTGGTTGGTTCGCCGACCGCCGGACGAAACCGGGCGGAATTCGAAACGCTGGTTGGTTATTTTCTCAATCCGGTCGTTTTCCGCGGGCGTCCGCAACCGGAACTCACCTTTCGACAATTCCTTGGCCAGGTCCGCCAGACCGTGCTCGACGGTCTGACCCATCAGGACTTTCCTTTTCCCTTGCTGGTGGAACGGTTACAACCGCCGCGCGACCCGAGTCGTTCTCCCGTGTTTCAGGTTTCGTTTGCCTGGGACAAGCCGCGGCAAGGTTTTGCCGACCGGGCGGTCGGCTTGTCGTCCGGGCCAGGATCCACAGGCTCGGAAATGGGACCTGCGGGGAACCACCGCCCACCCGCCGACCCCGCCACCCTTGGCCTCCAACCTTTTGTCCTGGGCCAGCAAGGCGCCGCCTTCGATCTGACGCTGATGATGCTCAGTGCTGGCGATTCGCTCTCAGCCGCCCTGCAATACAACTCCGACTTGTTCGAAGAATCGACCATCGCCCGGCTGGCGGAACACTTCGAGACACTCCTCGAGGGCATCGCCGCCGACCCGGACCAATCCCTGGCCAGGCTGCCGCTGCTCAGCGACCGCTGGCATAAGCGTCTGTTGGTCGACTGGAATCAAACCGAAGCCGCCTATCCGCGCACCCAGTTGCTGCACGAGATCTTTGAGCAACAAGCGGTACAGGTGCCCGAGGCAACCGCCGCTGCCCATGCCGACCGGCGGTGGACTTTCCGCCAGCTGAACCGCCGTGCGAACCGGCTCGCTCGAGACCTGGTAGCCCGAGGCTTGCATCCAGAGCAGCATGTCGGTTTGTACGTCGAGCCCTGCCTGGAAATGCTGCAGGCCATTCTGGCCATCCATAAAGCGGGGGCCGCCTATGTGCCGCTAGCGCCCGGCACGCCCGCCGCGCGGATGGCTGCCATGCTCGAGGAGAGCCAGGCTCAATGGATCTTGACGCAACGCGATTTGCGCGCCGCGCTGCCTGAGTTTTCAGGGTGCGTTTTGTGTTTGGATGAGGGCCCGAGTGAAGAGGCTGAGCCTGCCGGGGGGGCGCCCCGCGCACGAGAAATCGAAGGGAACCTTGATTTACCTCTGTCCAGCAAACAGGTGGCCTACACCATCTTCACTTCCGGTTCGACCGGGAGGCCCAAGGGAGTTCAGGTCGAGCACCGCGCGGTTGTCAATTTCCTCAACTCCATGCGGCGCGAACCGGGCCTGACACGCAGTGATCGGCTGTTGGCGGTCACCACCCTCAGTTTCGACATTTCGATCCTGGAATTTTACCTGCCCCTGACCACGGGGGCTCAGGTGGTGCTGGTCGATCGGGCCGTGAGCGCCGATGGACTGCAGTTGGCGGCGGCGCTGGCCAGTAGCGGCGCGACAGTCATGCAGGCGACCCCGGCCACCTGGCGAATGCTGATCGAGGCGGGCTGGCAGGGAGACGAAAACCTGAAAATTCTCTGTGGTGGTGAGGCCCTGCCGCGCGACCTGGCCGATCGGCTGCTCTCCCGTTGCGGCGCACTATGGAACATGTATGGGCCTACGGAAACGACCATCTGGTCGGCCGTACGGCGACTGGTGCCGCAGCGCGGCCCGGTATTGATTGGCCGTCCCATTGCCAACACCCAGTTCTACGTGGTGGATGGACAGCTCCAGCCGGTACCGGTTGGCGTGCCGGGCGAATTGCTGATCGCCGGCGACGGTTTGGCCCGCGGTTACTTGAACCGGCCCGAATTGACCGCGGAAAAGTTCATTGGGCATCCCTTTCAGGAACAGCCTGGGGCCCGTGCGTACAAGACGGGCGACCTGGCCCGTTATCGGCCGGATGGTAACGTCGAGCTGCTGGGGCGGCTGGACTTTCAGGTAAAAATTCGCGGCTATCGGATCGAGCTGGGCGAAATTGAAACGCAGCTCGATCGCCATCCCCAGGTGCGCCAAGCGGTGGTGGTCGCTCGGCAGGCAGGGCCGCAAAGCGACGACAAGCAATTGTTGGCTTACCTGATGGTTTCGGAACCAGCCCCGGATGTCAGTCAGTTGCGAGAATTTTTGCGGAATAAATTGCCCGACTACATGCTGCCCGCCCATTTCATAACCCTGGCAGAATTTCCGCTCAACCGGGCGGGCAAAGTCGATCGCCGCGCACTGCCCGCCCCCGACTCGTCGCGGCCAGCGCTGCAAGTTGAGTACGCCGCCCCGCGCGGCGAGCAAGAAACGGCTCTGGCGGAAATTTGGGCCTCCGTCCTGGCCATCGACCAGGTTGGCCGGGACGACAACTTCTTTGATCTGGGGGGCGCGTCGATTCAGAGTCTGGAGATCGCCGCGGGCGCCAACGCCGCGGGGATGGAGTTTACCCCAGCCCTGATGTTCCAGCATCCGACGATTGCCAGCCTGGTTGCGGCGTTGGCTTCGGCAACCCCGGCTGAAGCCGCCAGCGAACAGACCATGCCCGGCGTTGCCAGGCCCGGGCCGGTTTGCGTTCCGGGGAATGCTCCCGCAGCGGCCGAAAGTCTTGCCAGCGTGGCAGGACTGGAGTCGGTCCAGCGGGGTAACGGCTGCCCTCCGGGGTCGCGGCCGGCCGTGGCGGCACAGCCTGCCATCCACCCGGCCGCATTGCCTGCACAGGACCCACCTACCGGGCGGGCCAATACGATCATTTCGAGCCTGGGCGTTTACCTGCCGCCAGGCGAGGTAACTACCAAGGAACTGGTGCAGGGCTGCAAAAAGAAAATCTGGTTTCCGCTGGAATACATGACGGGAATTCGCGCCCGGCGCATGGTGGACGGGAGCGAATTTTCTATCGACCTGGCTCGCAAAGCGGTCCAGGAGTGCCTGGCCAATTCCCCTTACACGGCTGCTCAAATCGACCTGATCGTTTGCTGCAATATCACCCGCAGCGATGCGATGCTGGAAATTTCCGTGGAACCGAATACCTCGATGCAAGTGAAGCGGGCTTGCGGATTAAGCCGGGCGCTGGCTTTCGACGTCACCAACGCCTGTGCGGGTATGTTTACCGGCATGGCGGTGGTCGACGCGTTTCTGGCCGCGGGACTGATCCGCCGCGGTTTGGTCGTCAGCGGCGAATATATTAGCGGGATCAGCCGCACGGCCCAGTTGGAAATTTCTGAATTTCTCGACCCGCGGCTGGCCTGTTTAACCGTGGGCGATGCGGGCGCGGCGATCATCCTGGAGTCTTCCGGCGGGACCGAAGCCGGTTTTCACGAGCTCGACATGTACTCACTGAGCAAGTATGCCTGGATGTGCATTGGCCGGTTGACCGACCAGCCCCATGGGGGCGCGATCATGCTGGTCCCCGACCCGATGGAACATACGGCGGTAGCCGTTAAAAATTCCGTGGCGAATGCCAAACATCTGTTCGACCGAAGTGGCCGTGACCCCGAGAAAATAGAACACCTGATCATGCATCAGACCTCGGAGCGGTCGCTCCTGGATGGGGCCAAAGCAATCAACAAGGCATTCAAAAAGAAAATCAGCACCAAGGAAAACACCATCAACAATCTGGCCGACCGTGGCAACACGGCCAGCACCAGCCATATGGTGGCGATTTGGGATCATACCTTTTCGGGCCGTATTCAGTCAGGCGACAACGTGGTTTTTGGTATCACCGGTTCCGGGCAGACCATTGGCACCGCCATTTACACCTTCGATGATCTGCCCGAGCGTTTGCGGAACATTCGGCAAACAGGCAAGCGACCCGCCAAGCTCAGCGATGCACGGGCCCTGCCGCCACTGCCGGAACGCCCGCTTCCCAGAGTGCAAATTGCCGCGGTGGGAACATTTCCCGCGGACCAGCCGCTGCCGGAAGATTCGGTCGAAACGGCTGCCTTGGCTGCCCGGGCCTGCTTGGACGCAAGCGATTATGCGGCCGGAGACATTGAACTGCTGCTGTTTGCCGGTGTGACCCGTACTGGGTATGTCTCCGAACCGGCCCTGGCAACCATGGTGGCCGGGAAGTTGAAAATGAATGACACGATCGAATCGGAGACCGACCCCAAAACGTTGGCCTTCGATGTTTACAATGGCGCCCTGAGTTTTTTTTATGGCTGCCAGATAGCCACGGCGTTCATTCAAGCCGGCAAGTTCCGGACGGCCATGGTGGTCGCTTCCGAGGTGGAAGTCAACAAACCGTACTTTCCCGATTGCATGATCGGGATGGCCGAAACGGGGGCCGCGGCGATTTTGGATCGCAGTCCCACCGGACAGACTGGTTTTGGCCCATTTTGTTTCCACTACGAACTGGAGCATTTCGAGGCCCGCGAGGCGATTGGCCGTTACCGATCGGGGAAACCTTGCCTGATGCTACGAGAAGCCGATAATCTGCACGAACTCTACCTGCAAGCCATCCTGCCGGCGGTCGAAGAAGTTCTCGCCCGGGCAGGCCTGCAGCGGTCCCAAATCAAGTTCCTGTTACCGCCGCAAATTTCCGCTGAGATGAACCGTCAGCTCCTCACCCGACTGGGAATGGATACCGCCTGCCTGGTCGACCAGGCCATTACCGGCCAGGACCTCTACACGGCCGGCCTGGCCTATGCACTGCAGCACCTGCGCCGTCTGGGCCTGGCCGCAGCGGGCGACATTGGCCTGATTGTGCAGGTGGCCTATGGTATCCAAGTCGGTTGCGCGGTCTATTATTTTTAATGGCATGAAGCATTCACTTGGCCACGCTTTCGTTCGCTAAATCCCTTCGGTCAAGTTAGTCATCATCCGCGCGTAGGACAACATCCGAGAATTTGCCAGGTCCGCTTCGCGGATGATCACGTTGCCAATACGCAGCTCCACGTTGGGCGGCAACTCGTCTGGGCGACGATTGCTTGGCGATCCGGGCTTACGCTGGCTCTCTTGAGAATCTCGGGCCCCTTCGCCAAGAGGAGGCAAACTGCCACGGCTACGCCGTGCATTGAGAAGTTTTTTCTTCTTTTTCCCCGATGGCGTCTGGCGGGTGTCGGCACTCCGCTGGTTGGAACGCACTTGCTCGGCAACAGCCGGCTTGGACCCCGGGCAGTGGATCTGAGCTGGTCAAGTCAGCGACCACCTGCAGAGCAGGTGGCTTGAGGAAGCCACCTAAAAGGGGGCCTAACAGAGACTCAGGGGGGTTTGGGGGGACACCCCCCAATGAACTGCCAATTGAAGTTCTCTTCCCGGATGAGGGAACTGCGAGTCATTATGCACAACGGTTCGTTCCGCTCAAGATGCAGGGAACGCCGATCCCCACGAACGATTTCGTTCAGTACTTCCAAATTGCCGCTTAGTCCCACGTGCAGCAGGGGGATAAACCGCCGAGAACCAATACTTTTGGCAGCAAGCACGCCCGTCGGGTCGGTTTCATTGGCCATTCTTGGAACTACTTTATTTTGCGTTTTTTCCGTATTACTGTAAATTGGTACGGTCCCTTCGGCTTTATTCCGCAATCTAATTCCATGGGGGGATGCCATTCCCTCCTCATTTTCCGGACCAAGCGACCATGGTGAGCATGTTGGGTGAGAATCAGACCGACTTGATTGTACGGGCCAAGGCGGGCGATACAGACTCGCTGGGCGAATTGCTGGAGGCTTACCGGAGCTACCTGGGACTGCTCGCCCGCCTGCAGATCGACCGGCGGCTGCAAGGCAAAGTGGCCCCCTCCGACCTGGTGCAGGAGACCTTCCTGCAGGCGGAACGGGCCTTCGCCGGCTTTCGCGGCTCGAATGAAATCCAACTGACCGCCTGGTTGCGCAAGGTACTCGCCACCCAGGTGGTCCGCCTCTACCGGCACCACCAGGCCAAGCGCCGGGATTATAAACTGGATCGGGAGCTGGAAGCGGAGCTCAACCAATCCAGCCTCATCCTGCAGCAAAATTTCCGCAGCCGACAATCTTCGCCCAGCGGCAGCGCGGCCCGCCGCGAAGAGGCGGTCCTGCTGGCCGATGCGCTGGCCAGATTGCCGCCCGACTATCGTGAGGTGATTCTGCTCCGCAACCTGGAAAACAGGCCCTTTGCTGAAGTAGCCTTGCGAATGGACCGAAGCCAGTCGAGCGTGAAGAGTCTCTGGACCCGGGCGCTGGCCAGACTTCGAGACGAGCTGGGAGAACTTTCATGATGCACGCATCCGATCGTGCGTCCCAACACGACCAGACATCGGGGCCGGGACGAGCGGACGAATCGCGGTTGACGGCTGCGGTGGAAATCTACCTCTCCACGCTGGAGCAAGGGGAACCGCTCAACCGGGCGGAGTTTGTCGCCGGTTATCCTGAATTCGCCCGGGAGTTGGCCCGCTGCCTCGAAGGGCTCGAATTGATCCACCGGGTGAGTCCTGAGTTGAGGCAACAAGACGCGACACTCCAGACGCCGGCAACTGACCGGGCGGCAGAACCGGCTACGCTGGGAGATTACCAGATACTCCGCGAGGCGGGCCGCGGAGGCATGGGCGTGGTCTACGAAGCACAGCAGATTTCGCTCCCCCGGCGGGTGGCCCTGAAAGTGCTGCCTTTCGCGGCGGTGCTCGACAGGCGTCAATTGGTCCGGTTCAAGAACGAGGCGCGGGCCGCGGCCACGCTCGACCACCCTGGCATCGTGTCGGTTTATAACGTTGGCTGCGAGCGGGGGGTGCACTATTACGCGATGCAATACATCGAGGGCCAGACGTTGGCTGAGCTGATTGGCCAGATGCGCCAGGCGGAAAATATTTCCGAGTTGGGGCCTCCCCCGTTGGCGTCTGCCGACGGCCCGACCTGCCGCCGGCGGACACTTGCTTCCAGTTCCCATGGAACCGGCCATTTCCTGGTGGACCGGTCAGCGGGAACCCTGGGGTCGGAAACCCCGGCGCCGGAAACCGAGCCTGCGGCCGGGATGAAGCTGGAAACTCCGGCATCAGGTACACCGGCAATGGGCAGCCTGACAACGGACCATTCCCGCGGCCAGTCTTTGCACCGCCGGGAGCATTACCGCCAAATCGCCCGGCTAGGCATTCAAGCGGCCGAAGCGCTCGACCACGCCCACGGGCAGGGGGTGCTGCACCGCGATATCAAGCCGGGCAACCTGATGCTCGATGGGGATGGCAAACTCTACATCACCGACTTTGGCCTGGCCCGGATCGAAACGGATGCCGGCATGACGATGACCGGCGACATCATGGGGACATTGCGTTACATGGCCCCCGAGCAGGCCCTCGGCAAGCGGGCCATCCTCGACCAGAGGGCCGACATCTATTCGCTCGGGGCGACCCTGTACGAATTGCTCTGTCTGGAACCGGTATTCGACGCTGAAGACCGCCAATCCTTGCTTGAGCAGATTGCCAGGCAGGAACCCTGTCCGCCGTGCCGGATCAACAAGTTGATCCCCCATGATTTGGGTACCATCGTGCTGATGGCGCTGCAAAAAAATCCTGCGGCCCGCTACGGCACGGCCCTGGAATTGGCTGATGACCTGGGCCGTTTCTTGAACCACCGGCCGATTCGTGCCCGCCGCTCCGGCCCCATCGACACCCTGGGCAAGTGGGCCCGGCGGCACCGGGCCCTGACTTGGGCCGCGGTCGCCGTGCTGGTGATCACCACGCTGGTTTCTCTGGTTAGCGCGGTGCTCGTGTCCGGCGCGTACCAGCGTGAAAAAAAGCAGCGGTTGCTTGCTGAAAAGCTGCAACGGCAAGCAGACCAGCAGGCCGAGCGGGCCGAACAACTGGCCTATGCGGCGGATATGCGGTTGGCGGGACTGGCCTGGAAAAATCAAGATATGCGGCAAGTACGGGCCTTGCTCGATCGTCATCAGCCGATTATGGGTGGGCCCGATCGCCGCGGTTTCGAATGGCATTTCCTCGACCGGGCTTCCCGGGGTAACCTCTTGCAAATGGCGACCATGGCTAGTTCGCTTTACCAGGTGACTTACTCCCCCGATGGCCACTGGGTCGCCACGGCCGGTGAGGATGGCCTGGTGCGCCTGTTCGAGGCTCAAACGGGGCATTTGGCAGAAGTTTTTGATTCTCACCAGGGCGAAGTCAATGAGGTCCGCTTTGCCCCCGACGGCAATCGGTTCGTGACCGCGGGGGACGATGGCACGTTAAAAATTTGGCAGCGCGCCCCGCAGCGTTTGCTGAAAACCATCCAGGCTTTCCAAAAACAGGCATTCCAGGCGTGCTTCTCACCCGACCAGACCTTGCTGGCCAGTTGTGGCCACGATCGGGTGATTCGCCTTTGGGACCCCCGCACGGGCGATTCGCGGGGCACACTCAGCGGTCATACAGGGACGGTCGAAGCGGTGGCAATCTCACCGGACGGAGCGCTGCTGGCATCGGCCAGCAGGGATCAGTCCGTCCGAATTTGGGACCTGGCGACCCGCACAGTCCGCCAGGTGTTGCCGCATGGGGGAAAGCGGGCCCTCGCTCTGGCCTTCGCGCCGGATGGGAAGTGGCTGTTGACCGTGGGTCTCGACCAGACCTTGCACAGTTGGGACACCCAAACGGGCAAGCCACTGCACCTGTTTTCGGCCTTCAAGCAACCCGACGATTTGCGCTCGGTCGCCATATCCGCCGATGCGCGGTGGGTCGCCACGGGGACCGGGACCGGGACCGTGCGGCTGTGGCATCTGCCCGAGACGCCACTGGTGCCGTTGACCGATTCGCGCCAACATCGAATCTCGTGGCATGACGTGCAGGCACACACCGGCCGGGTCTTCGGGCTGGCCTTCTCCCCCGATGGTTCGCGGCTCGTTTCGGCCGGCCAGGACGGGCACTTGATGCTCATTCAGCCGAAACGGGCCGCCGCGCGTTTCAGCGCGCGACCCCGGCCGGCGGCCATCGTGGACTTCAAGCCAGTGGCTCAGCGGCAGATGGTCGTCACGGCTGGCAAGCAGGGAGTCCAACTGGTCGATCTGAAAACGGGCGCGATCCTGCATGAATTCGCTGGTCCGGACCCTTTTTGGCACGGGGTCGCCGTGTCGGCCGACGCCCGGCGGCTGGCCGCCAGCAATGAAAATGGTACGGTTTCCATTTGGGATCTGCTCTCTCGAACACGGCTCGGGCACTATACGCTGGACAAGGGCGCGAGTCCCAATCTGACCTTTTCGCCCCACGGCAAAACGCTGGCCACGTTGATCGATCGCCAGTTGGTGCTGATGGATGTGGAGAGTGGCAAATGGCGTCAACCCGACTTCGGCCAGCAGACAGCCTGGGCGGCGTTTTCTCCGGATGGCGCGAACCTGGTCCTCGCCAAGCACGAAACGAACAATCTGGAAATCTGGGATTGGCGCCGGCAGACGCGAATCCAAACCTACCCAGGCCATGGGACGGTGATCTACAAATTATCTTACGGACCTCGTGGCCGCTTGTTGGCGGCCGTCGATACCGACCGTCGATTGATCGTTTGGGATCTCCAGCGGGGCATCGAACTATTTGCCATCGTCACGCATGAGGACCACATCAACAACGTGCTGTTCACCCCCGACGGACGGTCGCTGGCCACCTACAGCAACGATGGCTGCTTACGGCTCTGGCACGTGGCAACCGGGTCGCCCCTGTTCGACCTGGTGGCCCTGCCCCGGGACCAAATCATGCGGGCGGCACTTGCCCACAATGGACAATATTTGTGTTATGTGGGCGAACACGAGCGCCTGCTCCGCATCGCCCCGGGGGTAGCCGCTCCTGCCCGCGAACAGGCTGCGAGCCCCTGGACGGCCGCCGATCGTTCCCTGAATCGGCCTTCTGTTCCTTAAATACGCCGCTCGTTCCTCCATAAATATTTTTAAAAACAGCGGTCCAATTCCGTTCAGTTCGCAATCTTTTAAATAGGAGCCCCGCCATTGAGCAGAGGGAATAAACATGTTGCAATCGATGGGTAGCCACCGTCATGGTGGTGATATTCACCCCAGGAAGCAGCCTTCTCCTGGCGGCGAACATCTGGTTGTCGCCTACCGGCGCCGTCAATCCGGACTCCGCGCCTCCGATGGACGCGGCTGATGTACCGTTGATCCGTCAGGTAGTGACTCAAGCCTCTGGCACGCTTTACGTTTGGGCAAGCTTTCAAACCATTTTACGCAACCGTTCACGGGGTGGTGAGTGTGTTCTGGTGTTTTGAAACCGATTGGCATTTATTTGGTGTAAGGGTGTGATCTCCGTAAGGCAGTAAATTGCGGTGGTTTTGATGTGGAATCATTCTG
>Ga0114931_10007994_pt1 | contig 12852 bp, 8 predicted proteins | sample 2SBtaG_FD_89579 | JGI IMG/M metagenome (GOLD analysis project Ga0114931, IMG submission 89579) | Deep subsurface microbial communities from Kolumbo volcano to uncover new lineages of life (NeLLi) - 2SBTROV14_V59a metaG | ecosystem: Environmental > Aquatic > Marine > Volcanic | place: Kolumbo...
GGGCCGGGCTCCGCACCGTGGTGGTGATCCCGCGGGGTCGGATCGCACTCGGCAAGCTCAGTCAAGCCGTCATCCACGGTGCGGAAGTCCTGGCCCTGGACGGCAACTTCGACGCCGCCCTGCAGATCGTGCGGCAGCTCGGGGACGCCGATGGGGTCGCGGTCGTCAACTCCATCAATCCCTGGCGGATCGAGGGCCAGAAGACCGCCGCGTTCGAGATCTGCGAGGCCCTCGGGCGCGCCCCGGACATCCATGCCCTCCCCGTTGGCAACGCCGGCAACATCACCGCGTACTGGAAGGGATACCTCGAATACTGCGAGGCGGGCGTGACCCGGACACTCCCTCGGATGTTCGGGTACCAGGCGGCCGGCGCCGCCCCCCTCGTGGTCGGACACACTATCGATCAACCGGAGACCGTTGCCACCGCGATTCGGATCGGCGATCCCGCCAGCGGCCCGGCCGCGCTCGCAGCCCGCGACGCCTCGGGCGGCGCCATCGAGACCGTGTCCGACGACGAAATCCTCGAAGCCTACCGGCTGTTGGCCCGCACCGAAGGCGTCTTTGCCGAACCGGCGTCAGCGGCCGCGATCGCCGGCCTCCGTCGCTCACTCGCGAGCGGGGCCATCGACCGCGACGGCCTCGCGGTCTGCACTCTCACCGGTCACGGCCTCAAGGACCCTGACACCGCCACCGACGTCGGTCCGACCCCGCGTTCCGTCCCGAACGACCTCGCCGCGATCCGCGCACTCCTCGACCTGACGGCCTGATGACCACGATCGTCGACATGGCCCACCATGCCCCCGTGAAGTTCCGGGAGGGTCTCTTCCTGTTCCTCACCGGAATCTTCATCACGGCACTGACGCTCGGCAACATCGTCGGTGTCACCAAGTTCGTCGACCTCTCCGTCGTCGTCATCCCGGTTGGGCTCCTCGCCTATCCCATCACCTTCCTGGCCACCGATCTCATCAGCGAAATCTACGGACACCGCCGGGCGCAGGCCGTGGTCTGGGTGGGTTTCATCATGAACGTGTTCATGCTGTCCCTGATGTGGCTGGGGCGTACGCTGCCCGACGCCTCCGGGGTGTCGGGAGCCACGTCGACGTTCGCGTCGGTCTACGATTACATGAAACCCAATGTGGTGGGATCGATGGTTGCGTATCTCACCGCCCAATCCGTCGACGTCAAACTTTTTCACTTCTGGAAAAACCTGACCAAGGGGAAACACCTGTGGCTCCGGAACAACGCCTCCACAATGGTCAGTCAGGTGGTGGACACGGTGACGATCCTGTCCATCCTCTACGTCACCGGGGGTCTCGGGAGCGAGATCGACTCGATTCCGCGTCTGCTGAACCTCATGCTTGATTCCTACAAGTTCAAGTTCTTCTTTGCCCTGTTCGACACGCCCTTTTTCTATCTTGGAGCCCGGTGGCTGGGCCCCCGGGCCGTGCGTCCCTGATGCCTGTGGAGTAATCGCGATGCGACCCTATCCGATCCTTGCCGGCTGGCTGATCGTTGCCGGCGCTCTCCCCCTCACCGGCCAGGGACCCCGCGGGTACTACCGCGACCCGGCGCTGCACGACCGCACCCTGGTGTTTGTCGCCGAAGGCGATCTCTGGACCGTAGATGTCACGGGCGTGCGCGCCACGCGACTGACGACCCACCCGGGCGAGGAACGCCACCCCGCCATTTCTCCTGACGGGACGGGGCTCGCCTTTTCTGCCTCCTATGAAGGGCCGACGGAGGTCTATCTCATGCCGCTCGCCGGCGGCCTGCCCACCCGCGTGACCTGGGACGGCGGCGCGGCCCGAGTGGTCGGGTGGACCCCGGACGGAGAGATCCTCTATGCCACCCGGCACTTCTCCACCCTGCCCAACACTCAGCTCGTCGCGGTGAACCCCGCGACCGGCCGCCGCCGCCTCATCCCCCTGGCCCAGGCCGCGGAGGGGACCATCGCTCCTGAGACGGGTACCCTGTTCTTTACCCGTCTGGCTCGACAGCGCAGCAACGCGAAACGATACCAGGGGGGCACGGCGCAGAACCTGTGGCGTTTTACCCCGGGTGACGCCGAGGCCCGGCCTCTGACAGCGGATTACCCGGGAACGAGTCGCACCCCGATGTGGTGGAACGGGCGAGTGTACTTCACGTCCGATCGGGACGGCACCATGAACCTCTGGTCCATGGACCCGTCGGGCGGAACGCTCCGGCAACTCACCGACTCCACGGGTTGGGACGTTCAGTCCTCATCGCTTTCCGCCGGTCGGATCGCCTATCGGGTCGGAGCAGACATCTACCTCTACGATATCGCCACCGACCAATCGGCCCGGGTCGACATCACCCTGCCGAGCGACTTCGACCAGCTTCGGGAACACTGGATCGCCGACCCGTTCCAGTACCTGAGCGCCGCCCACCTGGGTCCCCGCGGGCACCGCGTCGTCCTGACGACCCGGGGACAGGTGTTCGTAGCCCCGGTACGACACGGTCGCCTGACCCGGGTCACCCTGGGTGCGACCGCCGGGTACGGCGCGGCCCGGTTCCTGCCTGGAAGCCCCGATCTGCTGGCGACCTCGGATGCATCCGGCGAAACGGAGTTTGTTCGCCTCCATCCGGCCGACCCCGGCCGGACGGAACCGATGACCACCGGAGCCACCGTCACCAGAATCGACGGCATTCCGTCACCCGACGGACATTGGCTGGCCCACTGGGACCGGGACCAGATCCTGTGGATGACCGATACCCGCGACGGCACGACGCGCCAGATCGACTTCTCGCCGCAATGGGGGTACGACGCGCCGCGCTGGTCCCCCGACAGCCGCTGGATCGTGTACGGGAAACCCGCCAGCAACGACTTCGTACAACTCTTCGTGTTCAACGTCGAGACGGGTACGCACCGCCCCATCACCAGCGACCGTTTCAACAGCCTCCGTCCCGCCTGGAGCCCCGACGGCCGATGGATCTACTTCCTCTCCGACCGCAACTTCGAGACGCTGGTCGGCAGTCCCTGGGGAACGCGGCAACCGGAACCGTTCTTCGATCGCCCGATGCGCGTGTACGCCCTCGGCCTGGTTCCTCACCGGCGCTCCCCGTTCGCCCCACTCGACGAACTGCATGAGGCGTCCGACGAATCGGACGCGGCCGACACCACCGGACCGGTGGAGATCGTGTTCGACGGACTTCCCCGTCGTCTCCACCGCGTGCCGGTCCCCCCCGGCAACTACCGTGGCCTCATGGCGAACCGGGAACGCCTGTTCTGGCTCGATCGGGAAACGGGTGTCTCCGGAACAACCTCGCTCCGTTACGTCGCGATCACCCACGACCGGCCGATGCCCAAGGTCCTGGTATCCCGGGTCCAGTCGGCCGAACTCTCCGCTGACGGCCAACGCCTGCTCGTCCGCACGGACAAGACCCTCGCCGTCATCGACGCCGGCGCCCAGGGTCCGGTCGACCTGAAGGAACACACCGTCGACCTGTCCGACTGGACCTTCGCGATCGACCCCCGGGAGGAGTGGCCCCATCTGTTTCTCGAGGCCTGGCGGCTGCACCGCGACTGGTTCTACGATCGCAACATGCACGGGGTCGACTGGGAGGCGATGCGCGACAAGTACCTGCCCCTCGTCGATCGCGTACGCACCCGCGATGACCTCAACGACCTCGAGGCCATGCTGGTGAGCGAACTCTCGGCGTTGCACTCCTCCGTGGGTGGCGGGGACCGCCGCCGCGGGGTCGACCAGGTCGCTCCAGCGTCCCTCGGCGCGAGATTGATCCGGGACGAAGAAGCCGGCGGTTACCGGATTGCCCACATCTACCGGACCGACCCCGATCTGCCGGGGGAACGCTCACCACTCGATCGGCCCGACGCAGACGTGCGGGATGGGGACATCCTGGAGGCGATCAACGGCGTACCCGTTCTCGATCGGCCGCCCGGCGCCCTGCTGCGCCACCAGGCCGGCCAACCGGTACGATTGCGAGTCCGTACCCCGGGCGCCCGACAGGCCCGGGATCTGATCGTGACGGCCATCTCTCCCAGCCGGGCCGTGGATCTCCGCTACGACGAGTGGGAGTTCACGCGGCGCCTCCGGGTGGACAGCATGGGAGGCGGACGGATCGGCTATGTCCACCTGCGGGCGATGAGCCGGAACAACGTGGCGGAGTGGTACCGGGAGTTCTACCCGGTCTTCACGCGACAGGGCCTGATCATCGACGTCCGCCACAACCGCGGCGGCAATATCGACAGCTGGATCCTGGAAAAGCTGATCCGCAAGGCCTGGATGTACTGGCAACCGCGGGTGGGCGCACCCTACTGGAACATGCAGAAGGCGTTCCGGGGACATCTCGTCGTCCTGGCGGACGAACGGACGGCCTCCGATGGGGAAGCCTTTGCAGAGGGTTTCAAACGGTTGGGACTGGGTCCGGTGATCGGGACCCGCACCTGGGGCGGAGAGATCTGGTTGACGAGCAGCAATCGGGTTCTGGACCAGGGCATCGCCCGGGCCGCGGAGTTCGGCGTCTACGGGCCCGATGGCCGGTGGTTGATCGAAGGCTGGGGCGTGGTCCCCGACCGGGTCGTGGACAATCTGCCCCACGCCACCTTCTCCGGCCGGGACGCGCAGCTCGAAGCGGCGGTGGCGTACCTCGAGCAACGGATCCGCGAGGATCCGCGGCCCGTCCCCCTCGCTCCCGCCTATCCCGACAAGTCGGTACCCGGCAACGCCCGGACCACCTCCTCCTCCGGTCGCAGCCGTCCGTGACGACTCCGCTGGCCCCCGATGCCCTGCTGGCCCGCCTGGTGGCGTTCAACACTGCCAGCGGCCGGAGCAACCTCCCGCTCATTGAGTGGATGGCGGATTACCTGAATGTTCCCGGGGCCGCGGTGAACGTCCTTCCGTCACCCGACGGCAAACGGGCCAATCTCCTGGCGACGATCGGCGGTCCCGCGCAGCCCGGCGCCGGGCTGCTCCTGACCGGGCACACCGATGTGGTCCCGGCCGGCGAGGCCGGATGGGACACCGACCCCTTCGTGCTCACCGGCCACGATGACCACTGGACCGGGCGGGGTACCTGCGACATGAAGGGATTCGTGGCACTCGCGGCCACGACGTTCGTCCGGCAGGCGCGCTCGAACCTGGCACACCCCTTGACGCTGCTCCTGACCTACGATGAAGAGATCGGCACCGTCGGATCCCGGGATTTCATCGAGCATTGCCACAAACCGCTGCCGACAGCCACGATCGTCGGGGAGCCCACCGGGCTGACCGCCGTGACCTCCCACAAGGGGCACCTCAAGCTTGCCATCAACGTCCGGGGTGTCGCAGCCCACAGCGGCCTTCCCGATCAGGGACACAACGCTATTGTGCCCGCGGCGAGGGCGGTGGAGGCCCTGCACCACTTGGCCAACCGGTGGAAAGCCTCTCCACCCCCGTCAGGGACCGCATTTCCCGACGCCCCGTATGTCGCGTTGAACGTGGCCCGGATTGAAGGTGGACAGGCCCTCAACGTCATCCCGGATGCCTGCCGGGTTCTGGTCGGAATCCGCACGCTTCCCGATACCAATCCCGACCAGCTGATTGGCGAGATCCGGGCAGCGGTAGCCGGTGCCCTCGCCTCGGAAGACTGGGACCTGGAGGTGCTCGGCCATTCGCCGCCGCTCGCTCCATCCGGGGCCACCGCGGTACTCCAACGCCTCGTCGCTCTCACCGACCGACCGCCTGTTCCCGGTGTACCGTTTTCTACCGACGGCGGTTGGCTCACCCGGCGGGGATGCACGTGCGTGATTCTCGGTCCGGGGTCGATGGCCGATGCCCATCGCCCCAACGAGAAACTCGCCAAGGCCCAGTTCATCGCCGGCGGCCTCCTGGTCGAACGGGCGGTGGAAGAGTTCTGCCGGTCTGGAGCGGAGGTTCAGGAATGACCAACACCGTCGAGGCCGCCCTCACCTGGATCGACGGGGCTTTCGTCAAGGATCGACGAATCACGATGGCCCCGTCCGGCCGAATCGAGAACGTGGGCCCCTGCGGTCCCGAGCCCGACCTTCGACTTCCCCGCACCGCCCTGTTGCCCGGATTCGTCAACGCCCACTCGCACGCGTTTCAACGCGATCTCCGCGGCGACGGAGAGCGGTTTCCGACCCATGGCGGGGATTTCTGGAGTTGGCGGGAGGCCATGTACGATCTGGTGGGCACGCTCGACGCGCAGACGTTTTACGCCGTCTGCCTCCGGGCCTTCTCGGAGATGCTGGACACCGGCATCACCACGGTGGGCGAATTCCACTACCTGCACCACCGGTCAGACGCCATCGATTTCGAGTTCGACCACCTGGTGCTCGAGGCGGCCGAGGATGCCGGCATCCGCATCGTCCTGCTGAATGCGTACTACGCCACCGGCGGTATCGGTGCTCCCCTCGATGCGCGACAACAGCGCTTCGCGGTGACCGACCCCGACCGCTACTGGCATCAACACGATCGGCTTGGCGCCGTCCTCGGATCGATGCAGTCCCTCGGGACGGTGGTCCACTCCATTCGAGCCTCGTCACTCGACGATCTGGTCGCCGTCCATCGCGAGGCGATGCGTCGCAACCTCCCTTTCCACATGCACGTCGAGGAACAGCCACGGGAGATTGCGGATTGCACGACTGCCTACGGCGCCCGCCCGCTCGAGATGCTGCTCGACCGGCTCGACATCGGTCCCCGGTTCACCGCCGTTCACTGCACCCATACCCCGGCCGACCTCCTCGCCCGGATGTTGGACACCGGGGCGACGGCCTGCATCTGCCCCCTCACCGAGGCCAACCTGGGAGACGGCATTCCCGATCTCGACCTTCCGGCGTCGACGCCCCGGACGTTCAGTCTGGGCACGGACTCCAATGCGAGGATCGGGATGATCGAGGAGATGCGGTGGCTGGAGTACGGGCAGCGCCTGCGGACCGGCCGGCGGGGGATGTTGCGAGATGACGCGGGCCGGGTAGCTCCCGGCCTGATCGACGCGGCCACCGCCGGGGGAGCACGCGCCCTTGGCCTCGACGCCGGGGGGATTGCGGCCGGTCGCCTCGCGGACCTCGTGGCCATCGACCTCGAACACCCCTCGCTGGCCGGAGTCGCCCCGGATCAACTGGCCGAAGCCCTGGTGTTCGGATCGGGCGATGCTGCGGTTCAGAACGTGTGCGTCAACGGACGCTGGCGTCGCCGGTTCTGATCGCCGGCGGGTTGCGGCCCCGCTCAGTCGATCGGCTCCACCCGCCGCGCGGTCCGGATCAGGATCGGTTCGGTGGGTACGCCCTGGTGCGGGCCCCGATTTTCCGCCGCCACTGCCGCAATCCGATCCACCACGTCCATGCCATCGATGACCCGGGCAAAGACCGCGTACCCGAAGTCGCGGGACCCGTGATCGAGCACGGCGTTGTCCACCAGGTTGATGAAGAATTGTGACGTCGCACTGTTGACGTCGGCGGTGCGCGCCATCGACAGCGTGCCTCGGGCATTGCGCAGCCCGTTGTCGGCCTCGTTCCTGATCGGCGAGCGGGTCTTCTTTTTCTCCAGGGAGGCGGTCAGTCCTCCCCCCTGAATGACGAAACCCGGAACGACCCGGTGAAACACGGTCTCGTCGTAGAAGCGCTCGTCCACGTAGCCCAGAAAGTTCTCCACCGTCACCGGTGCCTCGTCGGCCAGGAGTTCCAGGGTGATGTCGCCGTGTGTGGTTTCCAGAAGCACGTTCATGCGTTCACCGGCAGTGGAAGGTCAACGGCCCATCGTCGGGCCGGGTTGTGGCCCCAACGATCGCGAAACAGGCATTGGCAGTGGGCCGCGTTCACCGACTGGGTTCAACGGCCACGAGAGAATCGGTGCCGAGGAATCCGTCATCGGGGTTGCCGTACCAGCGACGCGTTCGAGGGATCCGCAAGCCGCCGACGTCGTATTGCCCGCTGAGTACGATGTACTCCCCGTCGTTGGCGGACTCGTCGTGGTAGAATCGGTACCCGATCAGGCGCCAGGTTGCCGGGTCGAGGTAGAAATACCAGGTGTCGGACCCCACCTCGGGATCGTAAGTCACCCGTACCGCCAGCACCGACTTCCCCTGGAAGGTCGTCGGGCGGGCCCACTCCCCGACCCGGGTGCCGGAATCGGCCAGCTTCATGGGCAGGCCCCACAGGTACAGGTAATAGTTTCGCGAGACCAGGATCTGATCGCAGCCGAGATGGTACCGCTCCCGCACGGCTGCGTCGAGCGTCGTCACGCCGTCCACGCTGGCCGTACAGGCGTTACCCCGTACCGCTTTCACCACCCGCGGCGGACCCGGAAGTTCGTATCGAAAGAAGCCGTCCGGCACATCGAGTGTGACCCGCGCCCGCCGGGACGATCCATCGGGACGGATCTCGTCGAGTACGAGAGTCCCGGCAAACTGCGACCACGCCCCGGCCGAATCGTGATAGGCGATGGAGCGGGCCAGCGCCTCGGTGCCGCGGACCTGCTGCGCGCCGGTCGGGCCGGCGACCGCTGCGACCAGGAGGGTCGTCATCACGATCGATCGCACTTTTCACCAGTGGGCGGGGGTTGGATCAAGGTAGACGGTCGAGCGCCCCTCCACAAACCAGCCCGACGCGGCGACCTCGCCCACGGTTACCGGCGGTTGTAGCTTTGAGGAGATCGTCCTCCGAGGCCTCATGCCGGACTGGTTGTGGATACAGAATGTGGTTTTCCCCATCCTGGGTATGGGGATCGCCGTGTACTTCGGCACCCACGTGTTCCGGATCATCCACAAGATCGTGGATCGGCGCGGTGCCGGCCTTGCGCGGGCCGAGGTGGAGGAGTTGCGGGAGGCGATCGAAGAGCTCCGGGCCGAGGTGCACGAGGAGATGACCGACTTGAACGAACGCGTGGATTTCGCCGAGCGGGCCCTGATCAGCGCCCGGGGTGCGTCACCGGCGCCACCGGGGAAATCGCCGGCCTGAGCGCGCCCGCCGCCCTCCAGCCGCCGGCCGCCGCCAAACCTCCACGGCGAGGCCGATCCCGGGCCGTCGTCGCGGGTTTCGTCGCCGCGGCCCTGTTGACCCCCTCCGCCCCCCTTGCCGCCCAACGCTGTGTCCCGGCGGACTCCCTGGCCCACGGCCGGGAAGCGTATCAGGCCAACGACCTGCCCGGCGCCCGGGCCGTGTTTCGGCAAGCACTCGATCGATGCCCCGACGACCTCGACGCCGCCATCGGCCTTGGATACGTGTGGTGGCGAACGGGGATGCTGGACAGCGCGGCGGCGATCTTCACCAGGGTGGCAGACCGGTCCCCGACCTACCTCGATGCCTGGACGGGCCTGGCCCTCGTCGCCGAACGGCGCGGCGATCTCGACGACGCTCGACGACTGATCAACCGGGCCCTGGCCCTGCGGGCTGACGATCCCGGGGCCCGGGCGCTCGCCGATCGACTGCCCCCGGAGCGCCAACCCCTGGTGCGACCGTCGACACTCCGCATGCCGGCTCGCACCCACCGGGGGCACTTTGACGTCCGCACCTCCGACGCCTGGAGCCCGTTCTACCTGCGAGGCGTCAACCTGGGCGCGGCCCTGCCGGGCCGTCACCCATCCGAGTTCCCCGACGACACGGTGTATGGAACGTGGATCGATCGCATCGCTGCCCTCGGCTTTAACGTGATTCGTGTGTACACGATTCACCCACCCGGGTTTTACCGGGCGCTGGCGGCGCACAACCGCGAACACCCCGACCTGCCGTTGCGCGTGGTCCACGGCGTGTGGACCGGGTTGCCCCCCGACGACAACTACAACGATGTGGCCTGGGAGCACGCCTTCTTTTCCGAGATGCAGGACGTGGTCGACGTCGTGCACGGACGAGCCGATCTCGCACCACGCCCGGGCAAAGCCGCCGGGTTCTATACCGCAGACGTGTCGCCGTGGGTCCTGGCCTACATCATCGGCCGGGAGTGGGAGGCGCACTCGGTGGTGGCCTTCGACCGGAACCATCCCGCGCGTTCGTCCTGGCAGGGACGATACTTCACGATCCGGAATGCACCGGCCACCGATGTCTGGATGGCCCAGGCTCTCGACACGATGGTCGCCTACGAGACGGACCGATACCACACCCAGCGCCCGATCGCCTATACCAACTGGCCGACCCTCGACCCGCTCCATCACGTCAGTGAATCCACCAACCGCGAAGAAGTTGCCCTGCGTCAGGCCCTCGGGGAAACGCTCGGGGAGGATCCGTTCACGTCGAACGACGACGAAGTCGGCCTCGACGCCACTCGCATCGAGACGACCCCCGCCATGCAGGCCGGGTATTTCGCCTCGTTCCACGCCTATCCCTATTACCCGGACTTCATGGTCAACGAACGTCGATACGCGGAGGCGGCCCGACAGAGCGGACGATCGGCGTGGTTTCACTACCTTCAGGATCTCCGGCGATACCACGGGGAGTTGCCGGTGGTCATCGCCGAGTACGGCCTTCCGTCGAGTCTGACCGCAGCCCACCTGCAACCGGACGGCCTGCATCACGGCGGCCTCAGTGAGCGGGCCGCCGCGCTCGGCAACGCCCGGCTGACCGGAGAGATCGCCGATGCCGGCCTCGCCGGCGGCATCCTGTTCTCCTGGATCGACGAGTGGTTCAAGAAAAACTGGCTGGTCTCGCGGTTCGAACTCCCGGGCGAGCGGAACCGGTTGTGGTGGAATCGGCTCGATCCCGAACAACACTACGGCGTGTATGCGATGGAGCCGGAACCACGGCCGCCGGGGCGAACGTTGACCGACCGTCTCCCGGCCTGGCGCCGACGGCCCGCCCTGTACGCCGACCCCCGCGGGAGTGTCCGGCTCGCCGCCGATGAAGCCGCCCTGTCCATCCTGATCGAGGCCGCCACCAGCCCGCCCCCGGAACGGATTCTGGTCGGGATCGACCTGATCGATCCGGATGCCGGGAATCTCACCTGGCCCGGTAACGTCGGCCCGCGCCCTCCCGTCGGCATCGAATTCGTCATCGATATCCGGAATGATGAGGTCCGGGTCCTCGCCAACCCCGGCGTGAACCCGATCGGTCTCCGGACGATCCGCGACACCTCCGACCGGCCCCTCGTCACGCCCACGATCCGGGCCAATGTGCCACCGGAGTTGTTCTCCGGGCGCATCGAACAGTACGTCGTGGATTCGGTGGTGCCCGACACCCGTGACGACGGCGTGTACGACTCGTTGCGTATCGTCCCCAACCGACCGCGGGTAGGACGAGACACCACCGAATACGCCGGGATCGGCTACGACCGGGGTGTCCTGCCCCGCGGCGAACGCCCCGACGGCGACTGGACGGCACAACCCGACTCCGGCCGGTACGAGATTCGCGTACCCTGGATGCTGCTCAACGTGACCGACCCGAGTTCGCATCGGGTTCTGCTGGGACAGGTGGCGCGAGCAACCCCGTTCGAAACCGTCACCATCGACAGTGCGGGCATCGTCGTGGCCGTCGCGTACCCCGGTGAACGGTGGATCATGTGGCCAGCGTCCGGCCGGCGGGCTGACGTGCATGGCTTCCGCTGGCCGGAATGGGAAGAACCGCGCTGGACGACCCGGGAACGACCCACCGGTCGGGCAATGCACGACGCGTTCGGCCGGCTCGACCCGGGAGCCCTCCGTACCCACGTCGAACGATAATGCGCATTCGTTGCGCCGTTACCGTTCTTGGACTTCTGTCCGCGGCCGTTCCCACGGCGGCTCGTGCCCAGGACCGGGCGGACGCCGCCTGGAACGCCGGACACCATGCGGTGGCCGAGAGTCTCTACGTACGGCGACTGGCGGCGGACTCGCTCGACGAAGTCGCCCTCCATCGGCTGGCGCTGCTCACCGCCTGGCGGGGAGATTATCGGGAGAGTCTCACCCTGTTCGATCGTCTCCTCCGCCTGACGCCGGACAATCTCGACGCCCGGGTCGACCGGGCCCGCGTGACCGCCTGGCAGGGAAACCTCGACGACGCGATTGCCCAGCTGCAAACCGTACTGGCGAACCATCCGCGTCATCTGCGGGCGCTCGAGACCCGGGCCCGGATCGCCGGGTGGGCCGGCGAGACCGAACTGGCCATGACGACCTACGACCAACTGCTCGAGATCAGGCCCGGCGATCCCGGCATCCGCCGGAACCAGGCCCAGGTGCTGTCCTGGGCGCTTCGCTACGGGGACGCGCTGGCGATGTACACCGATCTGCTCACCGATCACCCCGATGATCGGGAGGCCCTGATCGGTTTGGCTCGGGTCCTCTCGTGGTCGGGACAGCTCGATTCGGCCGCTTCGATTTACGAGCGGATGATCGCCACAGACTCCACCGATCTTGACGCGGCCCAGGGTCGGGCCCGCACCCGTACCTGGACGGGACAGCTGCGGCAAGGCGAGGCGTTGTGGCGCCGGGCCCTGGCCCTCGACTCGGCGAACGTCCTCTCGCTGGTGGGACTCGCCCAGACGCTGCGGTGGCAGGGCCGGCACGCTGCGGCCCTCGGCCTGTTACAGCGCGCCCTGGCCCTGTCGCCCAACGACCGCGATGTCCTCACCCAGCTCCGGTGGACCCGGACCGCCATGGGGCCCACCGTCGGCACGGACGTGGTCTACGAATCCGACTCCGACGGAAACGACATCCTGTCCACCACGCTCCGGACCAGCTGGCGCCCGCATCCCTACGTCCAGCTCAGCATGGCCAGTTACCGTCGATCCGCCGCACTCGACTTTCCCGGCATTGCCACCAGAACCTCGTATGGCACCACCATTACCGTCTGGGGCCAACGGGAACCGGGTTGGTCGGGGTCGGTCAGCGTCGGCGGAACCGGTTCGAACGCAGCGGCCGGAAACGTCACATCCGTGGCGGCCAGCGTGTCGTCGCCCGCCCGCAACC
>Ga0114931_10007995_pt1 | contig 12849 bp, 4 predicted proteins | sample 2SBtaG_FD_89579 | JGI IMG/M metagenome (GOLD analysis project Ga0114931, IMG submission 89579) | Deep subsurface microbial communities from Kolumbo volcano to uncover new lineages of life (NeLLi) - 2SBTROV14_V59a metaG | ecosystem: Environmental > Aquatic > Marine > Volcanic | place: Kolumbo...
AGATACGTCCTGACCGGGTGCTAAGGACGCATGAGTCTGGTTCCAACCAAGGGTGCACAGCACACATAGCAAAGGAGAAGCCCAGGTATTTAGCCTGGGCTTCTCCTTTGCATCAAATGGATGTCCCTAGACAGCAGACCACAGACCGCTGTCGAGCGCACGGATGGAAACTGCACGCTCAATCCCATACATTCTGGCAGGGTTGTGATCTTCCAAGCACCTATCTGCTAATAACTGCCGCTGGCGTCCGATTCATTGCATCTAGATCTTGTCTCTGCTGGTAAAACTGATTCGTGGCATTGTTTCGGCCTTGCGCCGTCTTACCCGCAAATTTCGTCACCGAGTTCGCCATATCTGCCGCGGCTTGCGCTTTCTGATGATCCTGTAACGTGTAATCTGGATTGACAGCTGTATACGTGGCAGCACCGAAAAACGATCCGGTAAGGGTATCCAACTGTTCCCGCCTGATTTCAGCAGGGGATTTCTTCAGGTACATATGCGCTGGAAGAGGTTTCCCTATCGAAGGCCCTTTCGAACCAAGGAAAAATTCACGCCATTTCTTGTATACTCCTTCTTTCCGCATCCAGCTTTGAGCGGCTTTACGGTCGCCGCTGAAGAGTACGTTGGCAACATATTCTTCTGTTTCACGAACGCATTGAGATGTACTGCAGTTTTGAAAAACTGCGTACAGGAAAATCTCTGTTTCGTCAGCCGTGCATTCCTGAGGGCCAGATTCACACACTGCATCACTATCTGCGCCTGGGTTTGACTCGCCATCTGCATCCTCTGTGTCGACATCATCGTCACAGAATATGTCTACACGTTTACACATATCAGACCAGGGATCGTCAGGATTGTCGGGCATCACAAAACGCCCGTCAGGATCGTAGTAGCGGATCGGGTTGTTGAGGCTGAAGGCGTATAGGTTGATCCGCTGGGGATCCTCCAGGCTGATGTCCGGCGCGAAACGGTAGAGCGGATCTGCACTGTTCCAGCGCAAGAGCAACGGGTCGTAGTAACGGTAGCCATAATAGCGCAGACCGCTGACCGCGTCGCTCTCCTTGCCATTGAACTGCCGCCTGTGATCCTCGGCCCCGCTCTCGTCCACAACTTCGCCAAAGGCGCCGTAGAAGAAGCGCGCCGCCAGGTTGCCCGCGCTGTCCAGAACCAGCATCAGGTTCTGCAACGCGTCCGCGTACTGGAGCTCCACGGCGCTGCCGTTGCTGATCCGGGCCAGGGCCGGTCCGCCCGCCGCCGGGTGCAGATAGCGCCCCGTCTGGCTGCCCGCGACGTCGTAGTGGGTCTCGCTCTCGGCGAACCAGAAGCGGATCCCTGTGCTCGGGTTGATGGCCAGCATGCGCGCCCCTGTGTGATCATAGTAGTACGTCTCGCTGCCGTTGGGCGTCTCCACCAGCCGCACCTGCTCCAGCCCGTCCCAGTGCAGCAAGGCATCGCCTTTTGGCGTGCGCCGCCAGGTCATGTTACCGGAGGGCGCGTAGTCAAAAACCGCGTAGGCGTCGCCCCCGGTATTCACCAACCGGTCCACGGCCTGGGGATCCGTCTGTCCGTACTCGTAGCGCACGTTGCGCTCCTCGGGCGAACCACTCCATGTAACCTCCGCGTTCTGCACGTTGCCCGCCGGAGAGTACGCAAAAGCGGCTGCGTAGCCATTGGGTCCGGTTGCGGTCAGCAGGCGATGCTGGGCGTCGTAGGTGTACGCGGCCGTAGCGGATATCCCGTTTGTTTGGCCGTCCACCTGAGCCAGATCCCCGGCGTCAGTGAAGGTGTAGCTGCGGGCCGCGATAGGTTGGCCGTTGGCGACGATCTGGTCATCGACCATCCGGCTCAGCGCATCGTAGGCGTAGGTGCGGGTCTGACCGTAGTCCGTGCCGCGTCGGGTGGGCAATCCAAGGACGTTGCGGGTGAAGGCCGCCACCCGCCGCCAGTCATTGGCCTGAGGATCGAACCAATCCACCCGGTCGACCAGCCCGCGGCCATCGTAACTGATGCGCCACTGCTGGCCGTCGTCCCAAGTGCTCAGAACGAGCTGGCCCAGGGCATTGTAACCGCGCTCCACCGCCTGGGTGACGTTCACCGTCGCGCCTTGGCTGACGGCCACGGACCGCTCCTCCCGGATGATGAGGCCCCGCGGATCGTAGCTGTAGCGGACCTGGCCGAAGGGGAGCTCCACCCGGACCATGCGTCCGATGCCGTTGTCGCCGTCATCGTATACGTAGCGAATGGTGCTGATCGCAGCAGTAATATCATAGCGAGACGCCAGCCGGGGGGCCGCGGGATCGACGGTTTGTGCGCGTGCGGGACCATCAGCGCTGATCTGTGGCAGGTAAACCTTGGTCTGATCTGGGGGCGCGGAGCGCTCAGCCCGTTGTTGCGAGGACGACTGTCTGACAACCGGTAGAAAAACTTCCTTGCTCGCAGTTCCACCGCTAGTTGGAGTGCTGGTCGGCGTAGGCGTAGGCGTGTTCACTGGGGTCGGTGTGGGCGTCGGCGGCTGACTGATGTTCATGTCGGTGAATTGCGCCATCACCAGGCGATCCAGATCATCATAGACATTGGTGACGGTGTAGTCATCCAGCGCTGCACCCTCTGGCATGGGCGAGATAGATTCGACCAGATTGCCGTTGGAATCATACGCGTAGCGCCAGGTGCGTCCCGCGCGGGTGATGGCGATTCGGTTTCCAATCCAGTTGTGTTCCAGTTCGGTCACATTGCCGTCTGCGTCGACGATCCGGGCCAGGTTGTCGTTGGCATCGTAACTGTAGCGGGTGATAGCGGTCTGGGCGTCCGGGTTATATTCGCGGAGTTCAACCAGCCGACCAAATGCGTCATAAACTTCGGTGCGGGATGCGCCGGAATCGTCGGCGGTCTCCTCCTGCACCGTGCGACTCTGGCCGGTGTAGGCGTAGGAAACGCCGTTGGCCGGATTGTCCGGCCGCGTGGACCGCACCATGCGGTTGAGGCTGTCGTAGGCGTAGGTGAAGGCCACAGTCTGGGCGTCATCTCGAGGGTCCGGCATAATGACGCGAGCCAGGTTGCCCTGGGCGTTGTACTCATAGGTGACCACAGACTCAGTGGTCGCGTCGATTGTCTGGCTGTTGGTCAGCACGCGGCCAAGGCCATCGTAAGCGCGCCGGCTCTGCACCCACACGGAACCGCCCACATCCTGCAGTCTCTCCTCTCTTGTCGCGATCGGTTCGCCCGCGTTGAAGTAATTAAAGTCTTCATAGGCGTAGCGCACGATCTCACGCATGTGGTACTGCCTCTGACCGCCGATAAATTCATCGAAAGTTGCGCTGTAGCTCTGCACACGGCCGAATCCATCCAGGACCCACTGCTGCTCTTCCAGTTGATCGCCCTGGCCATTCGGATTGGGGCGGGAATTAGGACCCCGACGACTGGTGAGGACACCGGTGGCCACATCGTAGTCGGTGAACACATCGAACCCCAACTCGTCCGTGGTCTTGACGACGAATATCTTGTGATCGCCGTACACAAACTGGGTCTTGGCTCCAGAGCCGCCCTGCGCAGGGTCTTGCATAGGTTTTCGGATCGAGAACAGGTTGCCGGTCGCCGGATCATGTTCATAGCGGGTTTCGGCAAAGGTCGCATCGTTCAGAAAGTCACGGGTGCGAACCGGCAGGCCCGTCGCCGCATCATAACGGATCGTGGAACGAGCCGTGGTTTGGAAATTGCCATCGCTTCCCTGGACGGCGCGTTCGGTCTCACGAACCTGCACCCGGTAGTCGTCCGGCGCAGGGTCCGGCGGTTGGGTGCAGGGAAGAAGAGTGCATGGCGGCCAGGGCTGGCCATAGCGGATGTCGTAGGAAAGCTGCGTGCGGCGGACCAGAGCGTCATCCCCCGACCGTTCGACGGTCTCGGTCTGCATGAACAACTCCGGCGGCGGTCCACTGCAAGGGGGATCGCCACACACCACTGGCGGATCGTTGACCGTGGTGGGGGCCATCCCGACCCACGCACTTTCGGTATGCACCACATGGGAGGTCCGGGCCAGACAGTCGTCGACGCTTCCGCCGGACGTCTCGGTCACACAGGAGGTCGTTGAGACCGGGAGGGTAACCTGCACCTGGCCGGTGAAAAGATAGCGATGTTCAAATACGCTCTTCTTGTAGCTATGAAGTTTAGCCTGATCACCCTCCATCACATAGACGAATTGCTCTTGCAGACGACCGTTCGGAGCGTCCACAGGCTGTCCCTGGCGGCTCAACGCCTCATGTTTGTAATGACTGCGCATTTGCTGCTGGGCAACGCCGTTGGCGTCCCGGACAAGTTGGTCCGCCCAGGCGAAGCCGGCGAAGTCCGCTCGCTCGGGGACGCCTGTGTAGGCGCTGCGGGAGAGGAATTGGGCGTCGTAGTAGGTGTATTCGGTGCGCACTGGCCCACTGCCCGGGTCCACCCGGGTCTCGGACACCACCCAGGTCACGAAGGGCAGGGTATGGTCCGCACAAGCCGCAGCCATGCACTGTACGGCGTCTCCGTCAGTGGACGGTGCGTAGTCGAACTCGACGCGCAGACCGCGGCCGTTCTCGACTGCCTTCAACCGATCCGAAGCGGGACGCAAGCCAGGATTGTCGATGACCTTCATATTGAACAGATCCCATTCCACCAGGTCCGCCATGCCGTCGCCGGTGACGTCGGTGAAGTCGGACTCGATCCCCCAGTCACCGTTGCGCGCGGTGAGCAGTCGACGCACAGGCAGCCACTCGCCCGGCAAACGAACCCGTGGACCGTAGCGGTCCCCCAGGTTGAAACGGGCGTAGACGACAAAGTCATCGCCGATGTCCCTGGAACCACCACTGAGAAACATTACGTCTTTCAGGCCATCGCCATCCAGATCGACCATGCGACGGCTGTATCCCCGATTGCCATCCAAAAAGTTACGGTCGGTAGTCAAGTTACCGATACAGTGGGTCTGTTGGGTTTCCAGAGGCTGATGGGGCGTGAAGCCGGCAGCGAACGAAAAACTGTTTCCCGTGTTCGGATAGGGATGGATAAAACTGTCATTGCCGTTCACGATCAGATCGGGCAGCCCGTCACCGTTGAAGTCGTCCAAGGCCGCAATGGTCATCTTGCTTCGTATATAGTCGATGCCACTACACTCAAGGCTACTGTTTTTCTCTTCATCGATCCCGTTTCCAGGAATGCTCAAGGTGAAGCGGGGAACGAACCACTCTTTTGATTCGGCAAGGGTTGGAAAAGTGCTGCTTCCGTCACCATAATAGACGGTCCAGTCGCTCTTCCCCAATAGCAGGTTCTGCGTTCCAAGTTCGCTCGGGTCTCGGCGCGGATTCACCATGTCCAGAAAGCCGTCGCCATCGATATCGATCAAAGGCGGAATGCTGAAGTTGGGGATGACATTTCTGTCGATCTTGGCTTCCGAGGTGGTGGGAGCCAGGGGCAACGGCGCTTTCACTGTAAAATAGCGGGCCGAGAACATGATGTCGGACAGGTCACCGCCAGGCAAGATCGCGCTGGGATCGGCCGCGTTGCGGTACACGCGCCAGATATAGTGACCGCTGGCCCCTTCTGGCTCTGGAGACATGGCGACGCCACTCAGTCCCCCAGGATCAGGGATTGGCGCGGCGTTGACAGAATCAGCGGCGCGCGTCTGGGCGGGCGGCCAGAGGTGGGGTGGCGTATAACTAGCATGGTCTCCGGTCGCCCACACCGAGGTGACCAGATCGATGCGACCATCGCCGGTGTAGTCCATGAAGTGGTAGCCCACAACACCCTTCGTGCCGACGATTTCGCCTTTGTGGTACGCGATCTGGCCATTCAAGGTGCAAACTTCGTTCTCCGCCCGCTCGTCGCCGTTGTACCACGCCACCGTGGGAAGCGGACTCGCCTTTTGAACGCCGGCAAACGCGCCTCCAGGGCGACCTTCCCGCCAAAGAAGGGTGCAGATTCCATTCCGTTCCTCGATCCGCACCTGATCTCGCAGCCCGTCGCTATTCAAATCCAGGAGGGTCATCTGCGCGCCGCGGACGCCGCCGGTCTGGAACGGCCCATCCACGGTCACATTCTTGGCCCCCATAGGATCCGGATCAAAGGGAGAAAGGGGGCGTGTGGTATTGATGCGTTTGTTGTAGAAGAATCGGATCGGCGGCAAGGTGGCGGTTGCACCCTGGCGGTCGTAGGCTGTCACATCGATCCGTTCCAGATAGCGGAGGGGATTTTGGGTGCAGTAAATGTCCGGTGGTGGCGGGTCCGGGAAGGTCACCGGTTCGTGAAGGACGGAGCCGCCCAGTTTGATGGTCAGTTCTGTGCTGCGGCTGAGCCGCCAATTTGCGCCAGGTGCGTCACGCACGTAAGTCTTGACGGCGGTGAGTCGTTGCGCGCCGGAGACCTGGCTCGATCCGCGGATGGGCGCCGAACCGATCGGGATACCGGAATAGGAGCAGACTTCTATCGGGGCGTATTCAAGCTCGATCTTGGCATGTGCGGCCAGGCCGGCACCAGGATTGGATGTGTATTCGATGCGGTCCAGGCGGTAGTCGATCACCTGGGCGTCGGAGAGGGGCGATTTCACGTAGGAATAAAAGTACTCGATGATATTGCCGAAGGCGTCTTCTTGTCGCGTCAACATCCAGCGGTTGCGACGGTCACTGGCCTGTTTGTCGTTCTCGAAATAATGGCGTACGCCGTCAGGAGTCAAGACCGTCCAGTAGGAATAGGTCTTGAATTCCACCTGCTGGGTGCGGCGAAAGAAGCGGGTGAAACTGGCGTCGAAGTCGACGCGATAGGCGGCTGCGGCGTCTGTATAGGGCAAATCATCAGGAACCTCCACCAGCCGGCCGGACGCCTCCGGCATGATGACCCGGTACTGAATGCCCGCGTCCGCGCCCAGGGAAAGGTCTTTTTCGATGGTGGGAATGTCCAGGGTCCAACCGGCGGCCACGCCGCCACGCAGGGGGGCCTGGGACGAGTAGCGCAGGACCAGGGATGGGGCCATGCCGTTGCGGCCGGGCGGCGCGTCGATGGGGAAGGTGTAGGTGGCCGCGCCCCGCTGCTGGGAGACGCCCCAGTCACCCACGTTGAAGTCCACGATCTCGCCGGGGGACGCGGTGAAGTTCGAGGACGCGCCGGCGAACGGGTCAGTGGGTTCCGCCAGTGCGAAAGGCGTGATCAGCATCTGACTCAAAACTATCGCGATCAACAGACTGGATACAACCTTCCGGTAAAAACGCAAATTACGCATAAATCGCTCCTGGTTTGAACTGCGGCGGCCCACCATTTCAAGAATCATCAAAACATAGTCGTTCGTGTCATAACAACGTGTGGCAATGTCAAATTCCCGCGCAAGCTTGTTTCCAAGCGCGTTTGGCTACGACCCCATCATAGCGGTGCCTCGTGAACAAAGCGTGAATTCAACATCCATTTGCATGATCCTCACACAATCGAAGCTACATTTGTGTTGTTCCTCAGATCCCATTCCGGCCACGGTTCGAATGGCGTTCAACCGGCCAACCCGCCCCCGTCCAGAATACTTTCCCGCACCATCTCCGCCAACGCCTCGACTGAGGCGCATCCCCGCTTCTCGCCGGAACGAGGATCCTCCAGCCGGAAGCGCCAGCCGTCGTCATCCGGCCGGCTACCTTTGATTCGCCATACAGCCAGCAGGTAGATGCGATAGCCGTCCGCTGGGTCTGGTTGATCCTGCTGTTGTTCTGGATTCATGATTGCAATCGCCGCGTCCTGTTGAGTGATAGGGCCAAGTAGCACGATATGGAGATAATAGGAGGCCCGAACGGGCCTCCTATTATCTCCGTGATTCAGCATCACCCGCTGGCGACCGCAACCGGCGCAGGCGTCGCCTGCCAGGCATCGCTGTCCGGCGGGGGCACAGGGACCAGGATCTGGGTGTGGGTCACTCTCCCCAAGTCCCCGGGGGAGTCGCCATAGGTCTGGCCGTCGCTGTGGTAGGCGATGCCGAAGACCGACAGCCGTTCGTCGCTCGAATCCAACCGGGGCGGAATGGCCAGGGCGATAGCGCCATTGCCTTTCGCATCGGTCGTGAACGTATTCTCCGACCCATCCGGCTCACCGCAAGCCAGGTTGATAATGGTGGCCACAGGGGGCAACGCAGCCCGGGTGCACCAAAGGGTGTAGGTGGCGTTGGGGATCAGGTTCTCGAACGTGAAGTCCACCCTGGCCTGGCTGCCTTCGATGGTGTACGTCCCACTGCCCGAGGCGCTATACCAATCGGCGGCGGTGAAGCCCAATGGCTCCCCTTTGGCGAAGGGTCCCAGGGGCGCGTCCGAGAGATGAAATTCATCGTGCTCAGCGTACTCAGTCGACGCGTAGAGGGGCTTGGCCAGCATGGCTTCGTCACCTTTCATATCGACGTCGATGCGCATCACCTGGTCGGGCGACTCCTCGGACTCAATGAAGACGTCCTGATCAGTGAACCCGGCCGTCAGGTGGTCCATGAACTGAAGTTCGACGGTTTTCGCCTCCTGGATGGGCAGGGCGGTGCAGGCCGTCGCTGTCAGAGCGAGCGCCAACAATAGCGCGAACAGGACCAATTTGTTACGAATCATGTGTCGTTTCTCATTGAAAAAATTCGTTGCCGAAAAACAGCGCGTTGCGAACGTTCTTATCATGTTGACATGGCCCACCTCCCCTGTTTTTGTACGCTTTCTTTTGAACGACAAGTACGATACAATACCCAGCATAAGGATGAACCGTGCGCAAAGCGTGTATGAAGCATGAATCTACTGTACATACCGGCGTATTCTCCCCTCTATCCCTGAAGGCCATGAAAGAAAATGACTTTATAGCACCGGCACTGGGAATCCACCTGTTCGGCGCTCCTGAAATCCAACTGGACGGCGTTCCTTTGACGACGCTGAGATCCGCTAAGGCCCAGGCGTTGTTCTTCTACCTGGCCGCGACGGGACGCGTGCATACGCGTCCGGCTCTGGCCGCGCTGCTGTGGGGCGATATGCCCGAACGCGCGGCCAGGGGCAACCTGCGCAAGGCCCTGCAACAGTTGCGTAGCCGCCTTGGCCCCTACCTCGCCATCGATCGCGACGCGGTCTCCCTCTCCTGGCACACCGACTGGTGGATGGATGTGGCCGAATTCGATATCTCGTTGGCAGGGGATCTCGATTCCGCCAGCCTGCAAACGGCCATCGACCTCTACCGGGGCGATTTCCTGGAAGGCTTCTACGTGCAGAACGCGCCTGACTTCGAAGCCTGGTGGCTGGCGGAGCGAGCCCGCCTGCGCGAAGCCATGCTCCAGAGCCTGCACCAGTTGGCTGACGCTCACGCACAGCGGAACGAACTGGAGCGGGCCATCGTCCTCACCCGCCGCAGCCTGACCCTGGAGCCGTGGCGCGAGGACGATCATCGTCGGCTGATGACCTGGCTGGCCCAAAACGGCCAGCGTAGCGCGGCCCTGACCCAGTATGAGGTCTGCCGCCGCGCGCTGGAGGATGAACTGGATGTGGAGCCGTCCCTGGAGACGATCGAGCTATTCGGGCGCATCCGTGACGACCGGTTGGCGACCCCGGACGCACCGTCGTCCGTTGTTCCGCCCCTGTCCATCACGCCGCGACGGCCCGCGTTTCTGGATGATGAGGGGCTGACGGGGAAGAGGCCAGCGGTCAACGGGCGGAACATGGTCCCCGCTGGAGAGCGCCTGGTTGCACGTGAGGACCAGTTGGCGCGCCTGGCTGGTTTTCTGGAAGATGCACAGAATGGTCAGGGCAAGATCGCCTTTGTCTGTGGTGAAGCGGGCTGGGGAAAGACCACGCTGCTCGCCGAGTTCTCCCGCCGCGCCCAGGAGACCATCCCGAACCTGATCGTCGCCTCCGGGATCTGCACCACCTCTACAGGAACCGGTGATCCGTATCTCCCCTTTCGCGAGATCATGCGCACCCTGGCAGTGGGCATCGATCAGAAGTGGATCGCCGGCGCCATCGCCCGCGATCACGCGCTGCGCCTGTGGGATTTCTTTCCACAGGTGGTTGAGATCCTGGCCACCCATGGACGCCATTTGATCGACTCCTTCGTGTCTGGACAGGGGCTTCTCCAGCGCGCTGCCGCCCATGATTCCGTCTCGCCGGACCTGTTCGCCCAGGTGCAGGAAGCGATCCGGCGCACGCGTCGTCAGGACTCCGCCATGAGTCAAACGCGCATTTTCGAAGAGGTCAACGACGTACTTCACACCCTGGCCACAGAACGTCCCTTGCTCCTCATCCTGGATGATCTGCACTGGGCCGACGCCTCCTCCGTCAACCTGCTCTTCCATCTGGGACGGCGGTTGGCGAATAGCCATATTCTGATCCTGGGCGGTTATCGGCCTGAAGAGGCATCAACGTATCGAGAGGGCGAAGAGGGCCTGCTGGCCGAGCCGTTGAACGAATTCCGGCGACTCTTTGGCGACGTTTGGGTGCATCTGGATCACATGACGCGGGGCGAAGAACGGGCCTTCATCGACGCCCTGCTGGATTTAGAACCCAACCGGCTGGGCGCTGGGTTTCGTCAGGCGCTCCTGCACCAGACCGGCGGACATCCCCTCTTCACCGTCGAAACGTTGCAGAACATGCGTGAGCGGGGCGATCTGTATCAGGATGAGCAGAGGGACTGGTCCGCGAAGCCGAACCTGGATTGGCGCAGACTGCCAGCTCGGGTAGAGGGCGTCATCGAAAATCGCATCCGCCGGCTGGACAGGGGCATGCAGAGGGCACTCTCGGCAGCCAGCGTGGAGGGAGAAATTTTCACCGTCCAGGTCGTCGCCCGCGTCTGCAACATGGATGCACGCGCGCTCTTGCAGACGCTGGCCTGGGATGTGGACAGAGGGCATCGTCTGGTGCGCGAGGAAGGGATCAGCCGCATCCATGGACGGCGACTGTCCCGCTATCGCTTCCGGCACAATCTCTTCCAACGTTATCTCTACAGCGATCTGAGCGAAACTGAACGGGAGATGCTGCACGAGGATGTGGGCGACGCGCTGTTGGCCCTGTACGGGGATCAGATGGAAGAAATCGCCGTCGAATTGGCTTACCATTTCCAGGCCGCGGGCGTCCCGGAAAGGGCGATTCCCTATCTACGCCAGGCCGGCGTCCGGGCCATCCGACTCTTCGCCAACCAGGAGGCCATCGCCCACCTGGAACGAGGGATTCAATTGCTGGACGCGCTGCCGGACGCCCCCGAACACAGCCGCCAGGCATTGGAGATACACCTGGCCTTGGGGGAAGCCCAGCGAAAGGCCGGCCGGATAGCGGAAGCGTTGGCGACTTTTCAGCGCGCCGCGGATCTGGCCAGAGAAGTGGACGCGTCAACGGATCTGGCGCACGCCGCCTTTGGTTTCGAGGAGACCCGGTGGCGTCTCAATCTGTCGGCAATTCAATCGGTGGCCCTGCTGGAAGAAGCCCTGCAGGCCCTGGGATCGAGTGACGAAGTGCTTCGAATCCGACTTCTGGGAGCGCTGAGCAGGGCGGTCATGGCCAGCGGCGCATCGCAGACGTTGGAGGCTGGCGAGCAAGCCATCGTGGCCGCGCGGCGTATCGGTGATCCCTTGACGCTCTACGGTGCGCTGCGCAACTACATTTTCGCCAATCGCGAGCCAGAAAAAAGTGACGCGCGCATCGCGACAGCGGATGAAATGTTGCAACTGGCCCAGGCCCTCGATGACCAGGAACGGATTGCGGAGGCGCTGGGATCCCGTCTTCATGAGCATCTGGAACGGGGCGATATCAGTGCCATGGAGGCGGACTTGAAAGCGCAAACTCGCCTCGCGAAAGAGCTACAGCAACCCTTTTTCCTGTATACATCAACCATGTTTCGGGTGATGCGGCTGCTATTGATGGGCGACTTTGTCAAGGGCGAACAACTGGCTCAACAGGCCCTGGGCATTGGGCAGCGTTTGGGAACTGAGAATGCCAGTAGCGTCTTCGGATTTCAAATGTTCACCATCCGCCGGGAACAGGGCCGTCTGCCGGAACTGACGCCAGTCATCAGACACTTTGTCGAACATCAGGCCGCATCCGCCACCTGGCGTCCGGGACTGGCTTTGATCTACTCTGAATTGACGATGGAGCGAGAAGCGCGGGCGGCGTTCGAAGCCATGGCGGTTGATGATTTCGCCATCCTTCCCCGGGACGCGTTCTGGAGCGCGACATTGGCCTATCTCGCCGAGACATGCGTCTTCCTGGGCGATGAGACCCGTGCAACTACGCTCTATCGGTTGCTGCTTCCCTATGACGGACAGAATATCGTCGCCGGTTTCGCTGGCGTCAGCTACGGGGCGGCCTCGCGTTTTCTGGGGCTTCTGGCCACGACCCGCGTCCGCTGGGAGGAAGCGGAAACGCATTTCCAAGCCGCCCTGACCATGAACGCTGAAATGGGGGCGAGGCCTTGGCTGGCCCACACCCAGCACCAGTACGCAGCCATGCTCATGGCCCGGCAATGGCCCGGCGACTGCGTCAAAGTCGGGGAGTTGTTGAACCAGGCGCTTGCCACCGCGCAAGAACTCGGCATGCACAGCCTGGCGGAGAAGGTCCGCTCTCGGTCGATTCCGTAGGTGCGGCTTGCAGCCGCACAACCCCGCCAACCGGAGTCATCCCTTTACATGGACCGGCGGTCCGGAAGAGCGTGCGGCTTGCAGCCGCACAACCCCGCCAACCGGAGTCGTCCCTTTACATGGATCGGCGGTCCAGAAGAGCGTGCGGCTACAAGCTGCACCTACGATGGCGGGGGCTACTCCGGCAGTAGGTGCGGCTTGCAACCGCACAACCCCGCCAACCGGAGTCGTCCCCTTACATGGACCGGCGGTCCAGAAGAGCGTGCGGCTTGCAGCCGCAC
>Ga0114931_10007996_pt1 | contig 12849 bp, 9 predicted proteins | sample 2SBtaG_FD_89579 | JGI IMG/M metagenome (GOLD analysis project Ga0114931, IMG submission 89579) | Deep subsurface microbial communities from Kolumbo volcano to uncover new lineages of life (NeLLi) - 2SBTROV14_V59a metaG | ecosystem: Environmental > Aquatic > Marine > Volcanic | place: Kolumbo...
ACCAGGTGGGTGTCGGGAATCCGGGAATGGATCTCCTTGATACGCTCGATGGCCAGGATGTCTCCCGTCGGCGGACGGGTGAACTTGTAAGCCCCATGACTGGTGCCGATAGCAATGGCCAAAGCGTCGATCTTGGTTTTCCTGACGAAATCGGCAGCTTCTTCCGGGTCGGTCAGCAACATGTCCTTGGTCAGCTCGCCTTCGGCGCCGACGCCGTCTTCCTTGCCCGCCTGCATGGTTTCGAGCGAACCGAGACAGCCCAGCTCCCCTTCCACCGAGACCCCGCAGGCATGGGCCATTTCCACGACCTTGGCCGTCACTTCGACATTGTATTCATAGCTGGCCGGGGTCTTGGCGTCCGGCATCAGAGAACCGTCCATCATCACCGAGGTGAATCCGGATTGAATGGAACGGGCGCAAACGCCGGGATCGGCCCCATGGTCCTGGTGAAGCACCACGGGAATATCGGGCCATTGTTCGACCGCGGCCAGAATCAAATGACGCAGAAACGCTTCCCCGGCATACTTGCGGGCCCCAGCAGAAGCCTGCATGATCACAGGGCTGTCGACCTCGGCCGCCGCTTCCATGATCGAGTGCACCTGTTCCATGTTGTTGACGTTGAACGCCGGCACGCCGTAGCCGTTCTCGGCTGCGTGATCAAGTAGCTGTCTGAGGGTTAAGAGTGCCATGTATGAGTCCTCGTATAGATAGAATAGTGAATGATGACAAAGAAGCACCTCCGACATCCTTTGTCGAAGGTGCGAAAGCAGGTAGGATCCGGATCAAATCATTTGATCCGGGGGTCCAGCTGACCAGAGGCGTAACGCTGCACCATGTCGTCGATCGCGACCGGCTTGATCTTGGAGGCCTGACCGGCGCATCCGAAAGCCTCGTAACGGGCCTTGCAGATGTCTTTCATCGCCTTGGTCGCTGCATCGAAGATCTTGCGTGGATCGAACTGCTTGGGATTGTCGACCAGAAATTTGCGTATCGCACCGGTCGACGCCAGGCGCAGATCCGTATCGATATTCACCTTGCGCACCCCGTGCTGGATTCCTTTCACGATTTCATCCACCGGAACTCCATAGGCCTCGCCGATATCCCCACCATACTGGTTGATGATCTCGACCCACTCCTGGGGCACCGAAGAGGAACCGTGCATGACCAGATGGGTATCGGGAATCCGGGCATTGATCTCCCTGATCCGGTCGATCGCCAGAATCTCCCCGGTGGGCGGCTTGCTGAACTTGTATGCCCCATGACTGGTGCCGATCGCCACGGCGAGGGCATCCACCTTGGTCTTCTTGACGAAGTCGGCAGCCTGTTCGGGATCGGTCAGGAGCATCTCCTTGTCGATCGCTTCCCCTTTGTCCGAGACCCCTTTCTCAAGGGACCCCAGGCATCCCAGCTCGCCTTCCACCGAGACCCCGCAGGCATGAGCCATTTCCGCCACCTTGGAGGTGACTTCCACGTTGTACTCATAACTGGAGGGCGTTTTCATGTCCGCCATCAGAGAGCCATCCATCATCACCGAAGTGAAGCCGGACTGGATGGAACGGGCACACACCCCGGGATCGGCCCCATGGTCCTGGTGCACCACAATGGGGATATGCGGCCATTGTTCCAGGGCCGCCGCCACCAGATGGCGGATGAAGTAGGCACCTGCGTACTTACGAGCCCCGGCGCTGACCTGCATCAGCGCGGGACTGTCGAGTTCGGCAGCCGCCTCCATGATGGAATGCACCTGTTCCATATTGTTGATATTGAACGAGGGCACGCCGTAGCCGTTCTCGGCAGCATGATCCAGCAGTTGTCTCAAGGTAATGAGCGCCATATCAGCCTCCTCCTTAGAATTTTCAGTTAGCCAGTACCTCTTCGACCGCCTTCACGACATTGTCCACTGTGAAGCCGAATTCTTCCATGAGGAGCCCGCCAGGAGCGGATTCGCCAAAACGGTCAAGACCCACCACCTTACCACCGAGGCCGACATATTTGTACCAGCCATCGGTGGCACCGGCTTCGACGGCCACCCGGGCACTGACGTCGGCAGGCAGGACCGATTCCTTGTAATCGGCGCTTTGCGCGTCGAACAGGTCTTCGCAAGGCATCGAGACCACCCGCACCTTCTTGCCCTCGGTCGCCAGACGCTTGGCTGCCTCGTCAGCCAGATGAACTTCGGAGCCGGTGGCGATGATGATCGCATCGGGCTTGCCGTCACAATCACGGAGAACGTAGCCGCCCTTGCTGATGGCTTCGATCTGCTCCACGCTGCGCTCCAGATGGGGCAGACCCTGGCGGGTCAATGCCAATGCCGAAGGGGTGCCGGTCTGATTGACCGCTTCCTTCCAGGCCACCGCCGTCTCCACCGCATCGGCCGGACGCCAGACATGCAGATTGGGAATCAGGCGCAGGGAAGCGTGATGTTCGATGGGCTGGTGAGTCGGGCCATCTTCACCCAGACCAATGGAATCGTGGGTGAACACATAGATGATCGGCAGCTTCATCAGCGCCGACATGCGAATGCCGTTACGGCAGTAATCGGAGAATACGTGGAAGGTACCGCCGAAGGGACGCAGGCCGCCATGCAGATAGATGCCATTCATCAACGCCGCCATGCCGAACTCACGCACCCCGTAATGGACGTAATTGCCATCTTCGTGGCTGTCGCCGGGGGTATTGAAGTCCTTGCAGCCTTTCCAGTTGGTCAGGTTGGAACCGGTCAGGTCGGCGCTGCCACCAAAGAATTCGGGAAGATGCGGCGCATAGGCATCCAGGGTGTTCTGGGAAGCCTTACGGGTCGCAACCTTTTCCGCCTTGGCGTTGGTTTCGTTGATGTAGGCCTGGTCCACCTGGGGCCAGTCTTCCGGCAACACACCATTCAGACGGCGCTCGAGTTCGGCAGCCAGTTCAGGATAGTCGGCCTGGTAGGCAGCGAACTTCTGTTGCCATTCCTGCTCCCAGCTGTTGCCTTTTTCCCGGGCATTCCAGGCGGCATAGATCTCCTGGGGAATTTCGAAGGGGGGATACTTCCAACCCAGCACTTCGCGGGTCAAAGCGATTTCATCGTCCCCGAGAGGCGCACCATGGCATTCCTCTTTGCCCTGCTTGTTGGGTGAACCGAAGCCGATGATGGTCTTGCAGCAGATCAGACTGGGTTTGTCGGATACCCCACGGGCCTCTTCGATGGCCGCCTTGATGGCGTCGGGATCGTGACCGTCGACGCCGCGGATGACATGCCAGCCATAGGCTTCGAAACGCTTGGCGGTGTCGTCGGTGAACCAGCCTTCCACCTCACCGTCGATGGAGATTCCGTTGTCGTCCCAGAAAGCCACCAGCTTGCCCAGCTTGAAAGTCCCCGCCATGGCGCAGGCCTCATGGGATACGCCTTCCATCATGCAGCCATCACCCAGGAAAACGTAGGTGTAGTGGTCGATGATGTCATGGCCATCACGGTTGAACTGGGCGCCCAGCACTTTTTCCGCAAGTGCCATCCCCACCCCGTTGGCAATCCCCTGCCCCAGGGGGCCGGTAGTGGTCTCGACACCTGGAGTATAACCGTACTCGGGATGACCGGGGGTCTTGGAGTGCAGTTGACGGAAGTTCTTCAGTTCTTCGATGGGCAGCTCGTAGCCACTGAGATGCAGCAGCGAGTAGATGAGCATGGAACCGTGACCATTGGAAAGGACGAAACGGTCCCGATTGGCCCATTTTGGGTTGTTGGGATTGTGGCGCAGATAGTCGTTCCACAAAACCTCTGCAATATCCGCCATCCCCATGGGGGCTCCGGGGTGGCCGGATTTGGCCCTTTGCACCGCATCCATGGCCAGGGCGCGTACGGCGTTCGCTAGTTCTCGGCGTGAAGGCATATCATCCCTCCCTTTGGTGTTTTCATTTAAGGAAAAAGGCTGTTCCGGTCTGTTCGAATCGAAACAACCGTCACATTCTAGCCGCTATCTTGGCACTATAACCGTAATTCGTTATAAATTACAGTCAGTATTACTTCAATTGACGATAAGAAAACTTGATATCATAGCTCTCCTAATGAATATTACCCTTCGCCAACTCCAGGTCTTCGAGAAAGTCGCCCGCAGGTTGAATTTCACTCGTGCGGCCCACGAATTATACTTGACTCAGCCCGCCGTCTCCATGCAAATCAAACAACTGGAAGAGAATCTGGGGCTGCCCCTGATCGAGCGCCTGGGCAAGAAGATCTACCTCACCGAAGCGGGCCGGGAAATCTATCGCCTCAGTCGCAACATCGCCAGCCAGCTCGAAGAAAGCGAACAGATCCTTGAGGCCCTCAAAGGGACCGAAGGCGGCACCCTGACCATCTCCGTCGTCAGTACGGTTCATTACTTCGCCATTCGCGCCCTGGCCAATTTCTGCCAGAGTTATCCCAAAGTCCGGATCGACCTCAAGGTGACCAATCGCCAGGGCCTGCTCCAGTTACTGGAAGAGAATGCCACGGATCTGGCCCTGATGGGCAAACCCCCGGCCGACTGGGACCTGATCGCCGAACCGTTCATGGACAACCCCCTGGTGGTGATTGCTCCTCCCAACCACCCCCTCAGCAAAGAGAGTCAGATTCCCCTGGCCAAACTGGAGAAGGAAACCTTTCTGATCCGGGAACAGGGTTCGGGCACCCGGGGTGCGGTGGAAAGCTTCTTCTCCCGTCAGGGAATCTCGATCTCGGGCAGTATGGAAATGAACACCAACACCGCCATCATCCACGGGGTCGCCGAGGGGCTGGGGCTGGGAATCGTTTCCCTGCATACGATCAAGCGGGAGTTGAGGGATGGCAGCCTGGTGATCCTCGAAGTGGAGTCGTTCCCTTTGGTGCGGAAATGGTATCTGGCCCACCGCAGCGGCAAGAAGCTTTCCAACCTGGCTGAGGCCTTCAAGGAGTTCGTCAGGGAACGGGCCTGGGAATTCATGGATGAGCCCCAGGCCAGCTCAGAAAAGAGCAAAGAAGGACGGGACTAAGGCACCCCCCGTCCTTGTCTTGAATCAGCTTTGGCTCTGGTCCCACTCAAGGTGATAGGCTTCGATCAACTCCATCTCCTTTTTCGCTCCCAGGAACAGCGGAATGCGCTGATGGATGGAGTCGGGCTGAATGTCCAGCACCCGCTCGCGGCCTGTGGAAATCACGCCACCGGCCTCTTCGACGATCAACCCGATGGGATTGGCCTCGTACATCAGGCGCAGACGGCCTGTGAGCCCTTTCTGCTTCAGTTTCTCATCCAGGGGATAGGTCCATATCCCGCCGCGCATAAGAATACGATAGGTCTCCGCCACGAAGGAGGCGATCCAGCGCATGTTGAAATCCTTGCCCAGGGGACCGTCCTTGCCTTGTTCGCACTCCTCGATGAAGCGTCGCACCGGCGGTTCCCAGAAGCGGCGGTTGGACATATTGATGGCGAATTCCTTGGCTTCCTCGTCGATTCTGATATTGGGATGGGTCAGTATGAATTCCCCGACTCCCTGATCCAGGGTGAAACCGTGGGCTCCATCGCCGATGGTGAGCACCAAAGTCACCGAGGGACCGTAGACGCAGAAACCGGAGCACACTTGCTCTCTTCCTGGCTGGAGAAAATCCTTGGCGGTGGGTTCATCCACCCCCTCGGGACATTTGAGGATGGAAAAGATGGTACCGATACACATGTTGATGTTGATATTGGAGGACCCGTCCAGAGGATCGAAGCACACCAGGTATTTGCCCCGGTTCTCCTTGGGCACGACGATGATGTCGTCATTCTCCTCCGAGGCCATTGCGGCCACATGACCGGTACGGCCAAGAATCGCGATCATGATGTCGTTGGAAAGCACATCCAGTTTTTGCTGAACCTCACCCTGGACGTTTTCTTCGCCTTCTCCGACCTGCCCCAGATTGCCCACCATGGCCCCATAACGGACCTCCCTGGCTATCGCCTTACAGGCCCTGGCGATATCGGCGATCAACAGGGTCAATTCGCCGGTGGCCGTAGCCACCTTGCGTTGTTCTTGGATCAAAAATTCGGTTAAGGAAACCCCTTGACCTTGCATAGCCACCTCCCAATCGATTGTAAGTGTGTTTTCTCTTCTCAGGCCGCCCCTGATTGCAGCGCCAGGGCGGTTTTCACCTTGACGATCTTGAGGGTATTGGTACCCCCGCTCACCCCGGTCAGATCCCCCTTGGTGATGAGCACCCGGTCTTCTTCGGTCACCGCCCGGCAGCGCAGCAGTTCATTGAGTGCCGCTTTGTTCTGAACCACGTGTTCGGTGGTTTCGCATTGGAAATAAATGGGATAGACCCCACGATAGAGAGTCACCTTGCGACAGGTTCGCAAATGTTTGGTCAAGGCGTAGATGGGTATCCCCGAACGGATCCTCGACATCCACAATGGCGTCGCTCCGCTTTCTGTCAGAGCGGCAATCGCCCGGACCGGAAAATGATTGGCCAGGTACATGGAGGCCATGGCAATCGCTTCATCGACCCGTTTGAACTGTCGGTCCATACGATGGGAAGAACGCAGCACCCGGGGACTCTTTTCCGCCTCGCGGCAGACCCTGTCCATGGCCTTGACGGTTTCCACGGGATAGTTGCCCGAAGCCGTCTCGGCCGACAACATCACCGCATCGGTACCGTCGAACACCGCATTGGCCACGTCCAGGACCTCGGCCCGGGTAGGGAGGGGGCTTTCGATCATCGATTCCATCATCTGGGTGGCAGTGATCACTGCCCGGTCCATATCCCTGGCCTTGTAGATCAGGTCTTTTTGTACCTGCGGCAACCTGGCATCCCCGATCTCGACCCCGAGATCGCCACGCGCCACCATGATGGCATCGGAGGCTTCTATGATCTCCTCCATCACCCCCGGCTGCACCGCCTCGGCCCGTTCGATCTTGGCGACGATTCCGGCCTCGCCTCCGGCCTCGTGCAACAACCGCCGGGCCAGATGGATATCGGCGGCGCTCCGGGGAAATGAGACGGCCAGGTAATCAGCCTCGATCTCCACCGCAGTCTTGATGTCCGCCTTGTACTTGTCGGTCAACGCGGTAGCGGACAATCCACCCCCTTGCTTGTTGATTCCCTTGTTGTCGGAGAGCGCCCCGCCGACGACGACCACACAGTTGACACGGTTGCCATCGATGCGATCAACCTTCAACACCACCCGCCCGTCATCGAGCAGCAGGACGTCGCCGGGCCCCACATCCTTGGGGAGATCCCGGTAGACCAGACCGACCTGGGTCTCGTCCCCTGCATCCAGGGAAAAATCGGCATCCAGGGCAAATCTGGCGCCCTCCTTCAGGAATACCTTACCCTCCTTGAAGCGGGCGATACGGATCTTGGGACCCTGGAGATCGGCCAAGATGGCAACATAATGTCCCCGTCCCTCAGAGATCTCCCGGATCAGACGCGCCCGGCGGCGGTGATCATCGGCCGTTCCATGGGAAAAATTCAGGCGCACCACGTCGACCCCGGCGGCCACCAGTTTTTCCAGCATTTCCGGACTGTCGGTGGCCGGCCCCAGGGTGGCGACGATCTTGGTGCGTCTGGGCACGTGTACCTCTGCCATGAATCAATGCGCCTCCATCAAAGCCTTGGCGGTATCGAGCATACGATTGGAGAATCCCCATTCGTTGTCGTACCAGGAGGTCACCTTCACCAGGGTACCATCGATCACTTTGGTGAGCGGCGATTCATAGATGGAAGAACGGGAATCGTGATTGAAGTCCATCGACACCAGAGGCTCGTCGTTGAATCCCAGAATGCCTTTCAGTTCCCCTTCGGAAGCCTCCTTGATGATCTGATCGATTTCCTCCTTGGAGGTGGAACGGGCAGCGTGAAAAGTCAGATCAACCATGGAAACGTTCACAGTCGGTACCCGGACCGCAAAACCGTCGAGTTTTCCGGCCAGTTCCGGCAACACCAGGCCGACGGCCGCCGCTGCACCGGTCTTGGTGGGTATCATGTTCTGGGTGGCGGAACGGGCCCGGCGCAGGTCACGGTGATAGACATCGATCAGACGCTGGTCGTTGGTATAGGAATGGATAGTGGTCATGAGCCCCTTTTCCAGACCGATCTTGTCGTGCAGCGGCTTGACCAGAGGGGCCAGACAGTTGGTGGTGCAGGAGGCGTTGGACACCACGGTATCGGAGGCTTTGAGAACCTGATGGTTGACCCCATAGACGATCGTCGCATCGACATCCTTGCCACCGGGGGCGGAAATCACCACTTTTTTTGCGCCCCCCAAAAGATGGGCCGAGGCTTTTTCCTTGGAGGCGAAAAATCCGGTGCACTCCATGACCACATCGACACCCATTTCGCCCCACGGCAACTTGCTGGGGTCACGTTCCGCCAGCACCCGGATCTTGTGACCGTCGATCACCAGCCAGTCCCCATCGACCACGACTTCGAAAGGAAAGCGACCATGCACAGTGTCGTAACGGGTCAGGTGGGCATTGGTCTGAGCATCCCCCAGGTCGTTGATGGCAACGATCTCGATTTCCTCGGTCCGCCCGGATTCGAACAGAGCCCGCATCACATTGCGTCCGATCCGGCCATAACCGTTGATTGCTACTTTGATCGCCATAAATCGATTCTCCCCAGTTGACTTGAAAAACAATGGCCGCGCCTAGCGGCGCGGGATGGAATTTCTTGTGAATCCGAAAACTATAACAAATCGGGGGAAGGTCCGTCCAGAAAGGGAAACGGCCGCATGGATCCATGCGGATAGTTGAAACCCGCCGGCTGACCGGTGGTCACCTCCGGCGAACCGCAGGCCCGTAACTACGCACCGTGATAGTGGGGAATCCCGGAGGCAGGAACTGCCGGTCGAACTGACCCACCCCGATACAGCCTTCCTTACTTCAACACTACCCCGGTCAGCGGGTCGGTGACCACCTTGCTGGGTGGCATTTCCGGCGGAATGCTCAAGGATTGGGCGAACTCCGGAATCGCGTCCGGATCCAGGGTTCCAGCCGGTACCGGCACTGCCATCGATGCAGACGCCGACCTGGACCCTGTCATTCAACCATGGAGGTTCTTTTCAGCGAGGCGGGGGACCGAAGGGAAAAACACTAAAAGGGGGAGAAACCGCCACGAAAACCAGGGAACCAGTTTTGCCAGTCCCTGTTGTCGTTTTTTAAAGACACCTCTCAAGCATTGGAAAACAGCGGCATCAGGCTATTCAATGGAAGCTGTCCAGGAATAGTGTCGCCATTTCCGAACAATGAGGAAAGAAATCCTACCCCCCCAATACCATTAACGCACAAGGATTCCTGGCCTCACGGGGAAACCAAAATACATGGCAAGATAATTGATTTTGATTTTATGAAGGGAGCGGTTCAGAGGGGAAAGGGATGCACTTTCTGTCACCCGCCTACCTTGCGGCAGCAACGCCATCCTCACCACTGGCGAAGGGCGGACTTTTCTGCCACACCTCCAGGGATCACTACACAGAACCCGCTTCTATCATCTCATCAAGAGGTTATGTGAATGAAAAAAAATAAAGTGACACGTTTACTCCTGCCGATTTTCCTTCTGGGGCTCTTTTCTTTGCCGGCCTGGTCTCTTACCCCCCCTGACCCCGCAACCATCCTGGAGCAAATCAATCGTCTCCAAGACGATACATCCGGCCTCTCTGCTTATTTCAAAAAGGATAGGCACCGGCCTTTGGTGGACAAACTTCAGCTCCAGTTGAATGATGTTTATCGTTGTGTTCAATTGGTAAGTGACCAATCCGAACCAGTGAGCACCCTTGTTGATTGCCAAACCGATCTTGGATTGTTTTCCCAGTCACTCACTCAAACCTTTGGCTCCCAGGCAGATCTTCAGATCCTGCATGTCAAACGCAGGAAATGGCTGAAGGCCCAGGGACTTGTGAATACGCTGCTGACGCAGTCGAGCGAAATTTCAGCGGCACTGGAGACTTGGCTCACCAGCAGCGGAAGTACTGCCCCACCAACGCAAGCAGCCGTTTCCGCGCCGGACCCCCAGGCCATGATCCAGGGCATCCTCTACGACATCATCGCCCTGCCCCGCTACCTGCCTGGAGCCGCAGACTTGAGACGGTCCCTGTATTTCAGCACCCGCTATGCAACCATTTCCATCGGTTCGGGACAACGCCTGTTGGCCAGCGGCGATACTTCTTCGGCCTCCACCCAGTTTTCCTTCGCCAGACTGAGGATCAAAGCCTACAAAACTCTCCTCGAGAATCGCCTGTCGACCCTACCCCCCGGCTCGGCCCCCGAGATTCAGGCAGCCATCGATCAAGCCACCGTCATCCTGACCAATCTCGATACCTTGATCACCATTCTCCTGCCCTGATCTCGACATTCTCGACCCCGAGGTATGAGCGAACCAAACCCGAGGGGGATCGCCACGTCAGCGGCCGGGACGGCCGATGGCGACCCCCCAGGGACGGGGGCACGGCGTCCCGGGAGGCGCCCCCTCTCGGCCCCGACGGATCATCGACGGTCGCTCTCATGAATGCCTGATTCCCCCCAATGCCAACCAACCGCCGGTCCCGTATTTCCTCCTCACCCTTGCGACGTCAGCCACTCAGATCAGAGCCAGCCTGCCACAACCCGGCTTTCACCCGCGCCGCCAGATCAGGCTCTCCGGGATCGTACCAGGACACCCCGGACTCCCTCCGCAACCAGGTGAACTGGCGCTTGACCAGTTGGCGGGTGGCGGCCAGCGCTTTTTCCACCATGGCGGCATAGTCGAACTCGCCTTCCAGATAGTCCCACACCTGGCGGTAACCCACGCTCCGCAGCGAAGGCAGCCGGGGATCGAGATCCCCCCTCGAGCGCAGTCTTTCCACCTCCTCTATCAGCCCCGCTTCCAACATGGAACGAAAGCGCGACTCGATACGCCGGTGCAGATCCTCACGATGCTTGGGGGCAATGGCGATTTTGCGGGCCCGGAATGGCAAGCTTGAGTTTTGCTCCTGCGCCCACCACCAACTCAAAGGTTGCCCGGTGAGACGCTGGACTTCCAGCGCCCGCTGGATTCGCTGGGCATCGTTGGGATGGATTCTCCCCGCCGCCTCGGGGTCGATCCTTGCCAGACTCGCGTGCAGACCCGGCCAACCCACTCTTGCCGCTTCCGCATCCAGTTGCGCCCTGATTTGCGGATCGGCGGCGGGCAAGGTGGCCAACCCTCTGAGCAAGGCATGGAAATACAACATGGTTCCACCGGCGAGGATGGGCAGGCGCCCACGGCGATGGATCGCCTCGATCAAGAAAAGCGCCTGGCGGCGGAATTGACCGGCAGAAAAGGGCTGGGAGGGATCGAGAATATCGATGAGATGGTGGGGAATCTCGGCCCGCAGCGCCGGGGAAGGTTTGGCGGTTCCGATGTCCATGCCGCGATAGACCAGGCTGGAATCGACGCTGATGATCTCCCCATCAAGCTGGCGTGCCAGGGTCTCCGCCAACGCCGACTTGCCCGATGCGGTGGGCCCCATGATCAGCAGGGCCAAAGGTTTGTCCAGACTCATTTCGCTACGATGCCGGAATGCGCATGGGCTCGGGGTTCAACGCCCACGATGAAAGAACCGGTCCAGGGTCTGGAAGTCGAGTTTGACCCAGGTGGGACGCCCATGGTTGCACTGGCTGCCCCGTTCAGTACCCTCGAGTTCGCGTAACAAGGCGTTCATCTCTTCCCGGCTGAGCCGTTGCCCCGCCCGGACCGCGCGATGACAGGCGCAGGTCGCCAGGCGTTCGCGGATCGCGGACTGCACTTCCGAAGCACCGTCGCACTGGTCCAGCTCGGCCATCAGATCCCTCACCAAGGCTTCCACATCCACCTTCACGAGCAGCGCCGGCAGCGCCCTCACCACCACCGTTTCGACTCCCAGGACATCGATCTCAAGCCCCAGGTTGTCCAGCAGAGGCTGATAGCGTGAGATCAGCTCCGTTTCCCGGCGGCTGACCGCCATCCTGTGAGGCAACAGCAACGGCTGGCGAACCACATTGCCTTCTTCCACCTGGCGTTTGAGTTTTTCGTAGACGATCCGCTCGTGTGCGGCATGCGCATCGACAATCACCAACCCCCCTTACGCCTCGGCCAGGATATAGATACTATGGAGATGAGCCACAGCGTAACCCAGGGGTGGAACGGCCTCGTTCTCAGACAACGATGGCCGGCTGCCGGCTTCCAACCGGCTGCCGGCTTCCAAAATGTCGTCTTTCCCCGCTGGAGGCCCGTCAGCTGGATGCAGGGCCTCGTAGAAGGCGAGCGATTCGTTGACTTGGCCGGCGTCTGGCAGGGACGGCAGGTGAACGCCTGGGAGACGCTGGGTGGGCGATGCGGCCGGGCCGGAGGAGTCCGCCGGGCCGGGAACATCCGGGCGGGGCCGCGACTGCCCCAACGCCCGGTACAGAGACTGGGAGATGAAATCCTTGATGGTGCGGGAATCGCGGAAACGCACCTCCTGTTTCGCCGGATGGGCGTTGACGTCCACCCCCTGGGGATCGAGCTCCAGATAAAGTAGTGCCGCCGGCTGACGGTCACCGGGGAGGACGTCCCGATAGGCATGACGCAAGGCAAAGGCCAAGAGTTTGTCCCGCACCGCCCGGCCGTTGACATACCAATATTGCCTGTCGGCCTGACGCCGCGCCGTGACAGGCAGGCCTATCCAGCCCCACAGGCGCAGTCCACCAGCCTCGAATTCGACCTCCAGAGACTGATTCATGAACTCCTGGCCCAGCAACTCGGTTACCCGCCTGCCCCACTGCGCTTGCGACTCGATTCCTGAAAGCCGGAACAATGGGCGGCCATTGTGCTGGAGAGTGAAAGCGGCATCGAAGCGACTCAGAGCCAGGCGCTCCAGAAATTGTTGAATATGACCGAATTCGGTC
>Ga0114931_10007997_pt1 | contig 12849 bp, 13 predicted proteins | sample 2SBtaG_FD_89579 | JGI IMG/M metagenome (GOLD analysis project Ga0114931, IMG submission 89579) | Deep subsurface microbial communities from Kolumbo volcano to uncover new lineages of life (NeLLi) - 2SBTROV14_V59a metaG | ecosystem: Environmental > Aquatic > Marine > Volcanic | place: Kolumbo...
CATGCGACGTTCGATGAGCCCCACGCCCCCGGCGGTGGCGAACCAGGCATTGCCGTGGGAATCGACCGCGATGTCACGGATGTCATCGTCGGGCAGCCAGCGTCGCTCTTGCCGATAGGCCCACGTGTGCCCGTCGAAAAGCACGGCACCGAAGTGCGTGCCAAACCAAACAACGCCATCTGGCCCGGCTTCGAGCACCGTGAAGTCGTTGTAAGGCAGCCCGTCGCCTCCGGTATAAAACTGCCACCCCCGCGACGTGCGACACGCAGTTCCGGCCAACACGCCAAACCAGAGCTGTCCGCGCGAGTCGAATATCACTCCCCGAACGTCGGACGTTCCCCAGTGGCGTCCGCGCCCGTCGTCCACCACCAAGGGTTCAAAGCCGGAGGCGGTTTCGACGAACAAACCGTCCTTGGTCGCCGCCATCACACGGCCATCGGGAGTGAGGATCGCCTGACGTACACCCTCCCCCAGCGAAGCGTACTTCTGCTTGGCAACATCGCCACGCAGCGTGTTCATCGGCGGGACATCGACCGCCGACCACTTCTTTTCGCGCAACACTGCCCAGCCTTTGGACGTTTCAATCCACACCCTCCCGCGCTCATCCAAGTAAACACGCCACACATCGTTCGACGGCAAACCGTCGTCCACGGTGAAACGCGTGGCCACCTCCTGAGGAAATTGGCCAATCCTTACGTGCGGCACTTCGGCAACGACCACGTTACCAAGGGCAAGCAGCATCGGGGCAATCCACATCACGCGCATCCGGCTCTCCTGTTGTTGGTGGGACGATTCGTTCTTGGGGGGGGCGACGAATTCAACTCGCCGAAACATTGCCTTGCAGCCATCATGGCTCACTTGATCGAAGACGACAACTCTGCGACGATCCAATCGATGTCGAGGGTAACATGCTTGATGGAGCTTCCCCCGGGCGCGACATGCGTGTAGGTGATGTGCAGGGCTCCGTCTCGCGATTGGATCATCGACGGATAGGCGTACGACTGCTTCCCTAGCACGCCGTCTTCCAAGACTCGCTTCCACTTCCAGGTGTTGCCCTCATCGTCGGAACACGCCACGGCCAGACGGTTCCGACCGATTTCTGTATCGTTGAAAACCATGATCCAACGCCCGTCGTTAAGTCGCACAGCCTCGAGACTTGAACCCGGATTTGGAATATCGGTATCCAAAGCAAGCGACCATGTTTCGCCATCGTCTTTCGAGGTACTCCGCATCACGCGCCCCGGCCGCTTGCCGCTGTCCCGAAGATAGGCCACCAACGTACCATCTTCCCCGCGGACCACGCTCGGCTGGATGGGACCAAGCCCGACAATCGGGCGGCTGGCGGTCCAGCGCTCTCCGTCGTCGTCCGAAATCGCCATCAACGACGCGTTGAATCCATCGGAATAGAGCGGGATCAGTATACGCCCCGAGGGAAGCGTTAGCGGGTGGGTTCGCGTCATCCAACCGGTCTGACGTTTGATCGGATCGCGTGCCGCTTCGATTAACATCTCCGAGTAAGGCAAGGCGTATTCAGCCCACATGCTTTCATCGAACTTTAATTTACGAAACCCCTTTTCGAGCGACTGGGCAAACGCCTTTCCCGGCACAAGATGAATCGAGTCTTGCCACGTCCATTCAGGCGGTCCATCCTTGGAATAGCTCTCGGCACGTCGATATTTCAGCACGCTGTGTTCCCAGCGATTGGCCAGCGGCACAATCCAAAACAACCACACACGTTGCCGTGCATCGAGGAACATCGTCGGGTTGCAGTCGGGCAAGTTCGGCGTATCGGCCATCACGAATTCCGGGCTCCACTGCCGCTCTCCCTTGCGCAATCGCGCACCTTGAATCACCACGTCGTTCGCCGTGCGTTCGCCAGAGCCATGAAACCAACAGGCCAACAGATCTCCGCCGGGCAACTCAACGATGCTGCTGGAGTGGACGTGCTTGGATTGTGGCGGAAAGATCAGTTCTCCGCGCATTTCCGCGGCAGCCGATGGGGCAATCGCGGCGAAGGGCGACGCCATCACGATCAACATTGTGATGAAGCCACGCAAAGCTATTGCCATGGGTAATTCTTTCAACATGGTGGTTTCTTCTTTAGCGGTCGGCGAACCAATGTCCGTCGACCAAGCGGAGCATGTTCGATGAGTCGTGGAGGGAACATCCAGGGTGAGCCCCCCCATTATAGCAGCCACGGACACCGGTTTGTGGAACCCATCGGCCAACGCCAAGTGGTCAATCGCCACAAGATCGCTATGATGACGTGTTGCGTCAGTCACAGTAAAAGCGGCTAGTAACCTGGAGGTTGAGCGATGGTGGAGACCAGTAAGAAGGTGATCGAACTACTGCGAACGGCTTACTCGATGGAACTTGAAACCGTGATGAACTATTTGGCCAACAGCATCAATCTGGACGGGATTCGGGCCGAAGAGATCAAGAAGTAGCTGGCAGCGGACATCACCGAAGAACTCATGCACGCCCAAATGCTCGCCCAGCGAATCAAGCAACTCGGCGGCCTTGTGCCGGGGTCCAAGGGGGTCGAAGTCGGTGCGCAAATGCAGCCCTCTTCCGACACGACCGACGTGGTCTACGCGATCAACGCCGTGATCGATGCGGAAGAGTCCGCCTGTGAACACTACAAGAAGGTTATCAAGGCGACCGATGGCGAGGATTACGTAACCCAAGATCTCTGCATTCGCCTGCTGGCCGACGAAGAACAACACCTCGTGCTGTTCCGAGGATTCCTCAAGGAGTATTCCAAGGGTGAGTCCTAGTCACGCGGCTCGTTGTTTTACTAAAACCTTATTCTCCACTTTGGAATCGAATGTAGGTTCTGGCGTCTTGTACGAATCCGAATAGGGCTCCCGAGAAAAATCGCTCATCGTGGCGAGACTTCCAAAACGCGGTCGTCTTCTTCGGCGGTGGCGGCGACGTGCTCGAATGTCTTCAGCCGATTCGGAGATTCGCCCACGACGATCGTGTAGTCGGCCATGCGAAAAACTTTCGGACGAAACCGGTTCCCACGGATGCGAAGTGTGTAAACGATCTCGTCATGAACTTCGTCGATCACCTGCACCACGGGGTTCTCCATCCCGGTCGCTTCGATCACCGGTAGCCAAGCGACCGCTTTACGTCCGTAGTTGTCAAGCTGATTGATCGTCACCGGCCAACCCTCATATTGTTCGGCGGCTGCTTGGGTAACATCGACGCCGCGTGGCCAACACTCCATGGTGATTTCGCGAGAGGACACATCGAACCGGACCAATCCATAGCCCGCCGCGCGACCGCCCCACTCGCCACCATATCGCTTCACGCGACGCTTATCGGGATTCGCATAGGCGCGCATCGTGACCTTGTTATGAAACCCGTCCAAATAATCGCCCAGATCTTTTAGCGATCCAGGAATGGGTCGCCGTGCCGGTTCTTTCGGATCCCACCAGCGATTGTAGAAGTTGACGATCGAAGGGACGCAAAACGAATAGCCGGAATCGCCCCAGTCGTTCACGCCGTGGTGAATCACGGTGGCCAGGTGTTGATCGCCGCCAATCATCAGGGAGTAGCTGCGGCGGATCTCGATCAACGCGCGATCACGCCCCGATTGCGGCCAGCCGTTGCTATCCAAATCGGCGACCAATCGATAGTTGTACTTGCCGTGACGATGCGCGGCGTTGGCGAATACGGTCTGCGACAACACCGCCTTCATGTTCACCCCGTCCCAGTCCTGTCCCCAAGCGTGAAGAAAATCTAGCTGACGCTGTCCTAACAGGCGCGCTTCGTGGACATCGAACGACTTGCGATCGAACGATTCGTCGGTCACATGATCGGGACGCGGTCCGATCATCGGCACCAAACCCTTGGGGCCTGTCTTGAACTTGCGATCCTCGATAATTGCGAAACCCACGAGGCCGATCTTCAAAGCCGTGTAATAGACGCCAATCCCACGCTGAACGGGGCGTGCATCGAAGGGGTCTGGCAGGTGCCATGTTTGAGCGTCTTGAACCGAGTTGACATATTGCGGGGACCAAAAATACCCCCCGCTGTCGCCCGTTGGACTAGACGCCCGAACCCCCTCTTCCCCCCACAGATTGCTTTGCCCAATGTCATGATCGTCGGGAATACAGATGGTGGGGCGATCTTTGGTGATTTCACCGAACTGACGACCAAACAAGAGCCACGCTTGGTAGTGAAGCTTGTGGTCGTAACTCTGATCGCCGGAAAAGAACAGCAAGTCAGGGTCTTGCGCCTGAATGTTGCGGATGATGTCCGGCTTCAAACGCCGGTCGCGATTCGAGTTGCCGGTGAAGGCGGCAACCACGATCTCTTTCTTTTCAACCGGATTCTTGCGGATCGTGCCCGTCAAGGTGGCCATCCCATCTGCCGCCACCACGCGATAGCGATAGTCGCGCGAATCATCCCAGGGCGTAACTCGAAAATGGGCCGTCCAACGCTTGATGTCTTCTTGAGGCCGCCCGTAAGGCTTCTCGCTAACGCGCGTCTCCGCGATCTTCTCCCACGCCCCGTCGCGATCGATTTGCAGTTGCACCTTGCGTCCCACATCGTCGTTGAACGGGTACAGTTGCGCCGTCATCTTGAGCGTGTCGGCGGAAACCGTATACAGCACAAAGCAAATCGCCTGTTCCGAGGGCACCTCGGTATCGAGCCAATCCCCGGCACCATTCACGCGGCGTAGCCCGAACGAAACCACTACGGAAACAGCGACTAGGAACGCGAAGAAGCGCCGCATTGAAAAAGCAGGACCCGCTGTGCCGGCCAAAATCGAATGGCGTGCCTCCACACAAGCCACTGAGATTTGCCCCGCCACGGTCATGACTTCGCGTTTCAAGAATATCATTCTTGGCTTCTCACCATCTCGATTTCGTAACTGAGCGGAGTATCCCGTAGAACGGGTCCACGAAGCATCGCCTTCTCACCATCACGGAGATAGACGAACGCTTGGCCAGTGACCGGGTCCACTGGAACGGGAACTGCCTTGATATCTTCCAGACGCTCGGGCAGCAACCCTTGATGGCGCGCGCCGAAAATACGCAACGCCTCGAGAACTCGCAGTACCGCAATCTCACGTTCGAGCTGGGCAATCGCAATACGAGGCCCCCGCATCCCCGGGAACGTGCGACGTGCAATCGGAATGATATACGGTTCCTGCTTCGCTTGTTCAATTGCTTCATCGATCCCTGCGATGGCCACTGGGTAAGGCAGCGAAACGTACTTTATCGCTTGTTCCAACAAGAATCGATGGCGGGCGACCGTAAAGAGGACGGCAACTTGATGGAGCGACATTGCCTCGACTTCTTTATCTCCGAAGCCTCTCTCGATGAGTGTCTGTACCGCCACGGGGCTATCGCAGCCGCATCGAGAACAAGCGTGGACCCGTGTTCATCGAGCAGTTGGGACAATAGTTCGTGGTTGACACTCTGCATGGTTGCCTTCGAGTATGGCGTCAATTCATAGACGCATGCGGAGGCGACTTTTCCCACGATTTCTTGAAGAGTCCATGGCTCGCAGAGAGATCGAAACCACCCCGCCGCTCACTCGTCGCTGATCCGAAATAGATGCTTTTCGCTGCGGAGAAACAGATCCTTGCCGACCAGCGCGGGCGATGCGCTGGTGGGTTCGTCGAGCTTGTTGGTTGCCAACACGTTGAGCTTGGGACCGTCATCAATGACCAGCGTCGTGCCGTCGCGACTGGTGAAATAGATTTTCCCCTCCACCGCGACCGGCGAAGCGTAAACCCCACGGATCCCCGGCATTCGGGTTGCTTTGATGATCGGTTCCCCTGTCGACGCATCGAGAACCGAGAGAATGCCGCCGTTGCCCTTGTTGAAATAGAGCCGGTCTTGGTAGAGCAGCGCCGACGGGCAATAGGGTGCATCTCGCTTCCGCGACCAAACAACCTTTTCGCTATCGCTGACGTCGCCGGTCGCGTCGAGCGAAATCGCAAGCAACGCGCTGCCGGGATAGCCGCTCATGCAGAACACCACCCCTTGGTAGGCGACCGGGCAAGGGATCACGGCTCGCACCTGACCCTTGCACTCCCAAATCACCTCGCCAGAATCAAAAGCATAGCCGCGAGTTTTTCCAAACGCGTTGACTACGATTTGCGTCGTGCCGTCGTGCTCGACCACCAGTGGTGTCGCCCAGCTCGTGTGTTCGTCGCGGGCTACCTTCCACTTGGTTTCTCCCGTGCGGGCATCCAGCGCGTAGAGGAACGAATCTCCCTCGTGATCCCAGTTCACGATGAGCGTGTCTTTATAAAGAACTGGGGAGATGGCCTCGCCAAAAAAGCGATAGATCGACATGTCTCCCAAATCGCGTTGCCACTGCAAGTTGCCGTCAATGTCGTAGCAGTAAATTCCGCGTGATCCGAACGAAGCGTAGACATAGCGACCGTCGGTCACCGGCGAAGCCGAAGCGAATCCGTGATCACGATGGTGCCCTTCGTGCGGCACCAACTCGGTCGCGACCCGTCCCCAAACGACATCCCCGGTTCGGCGATCAAAACACATCACAACGAACTTGTAGTAGTGCGTTGGTCGGTCGACATGAAACGGATTTCCGCCGGGCGCCTCGGCGATTTCCTTCGGCGGCGATTCTTCCTCGCGATCGGTCTTGATTGCCGTAAGGATGAAGATCCGGTCGCCCCAGACAATCGGCGTGGCGTCGCCGTCACCAGGCACCTCGACTTTCCACTTGATGTTCGTGTCCTTGTCCCACTCCAGCGGCGGATCGGCGTGTGGCGCGAAACCGTTCGCCTCGGGTCCCCGCCATTGATGCCAATTATCCAGACGCTCGGTATTGAATTCATCACCAAACACGGACAGGGGAAACAGAACGCACAGAGAAACCGCGAAGAACCATTTCATGGGACAAGAATGCCTTTTGCTTGTGACAAGGTGATGCGCCTAGGCAGGAACCACTCCCCCGGTGTTCCATCCGAACTTCCGCTTATAACAGGCGGCAGAGGGATGTGGCAAGTAATTCAAGCCACCGCTTTGGCTGACTGAGCACGTCAACCCAACTCGCCGGGCTCGCTCGTCAGGGCGTTTTCGAGATGGACAAGTAGACGATCGACTTCGGCGGCGGTTTCCTCGTCAAGCGACCAGGAGAACGGTTCGCGTCGGCGATCCGTGGTGAACAGCCCTCGCTTGACCATGATGTATTTGGAAATCGCCAGGAAGCCATCCAGCCCGGCTTGCAATTGCAGTGCCACGATCGCGCAAATGGGGAAATATAATCGATAAATCGATGGTTCGTCTCCCGAAGAGAGTGCCCGCCACAGGGCGACGACTCCGTCCAGCAGATCGCAACCGGGCATGGTCCCCACGATGCCGCGACGGTACGCGTCGACCAGCAGAATCCCCCCCGATCCGTCAAAAATTCGAGCCCGACCGGCGGTCTTGTCCCGCAGCGCGGAAAGGTGTGGTCCAATCGGCGCGGCCTCGGGTTTGAAGAGAATCTTGTTCTCACCATATTGATCGAGCAGCCGCGCATGGAGTGAAATGGGAATCGCCCGACCAACATAGGACGAGGCATCTTGCACGATGAGCGGTAGATCGACTGCGTCTGCCAGCGAAGCGAAGTAGTGGTACAACGCTTCATCGGGCAGCGCCGCGGAGATTGGCGGGATCGCCATCACCGCATGACAACCGGCCTGTCTTGCCTGCCGAGCAAACCACAATGCCTGTTCGATACTCTCCGCGCCGACACTGCTAATGACCACGCCACGACCGGCGGTTATCTCTACCATCAAGTGCGTTAGTTCGATCCGTTCTTCGACGGTCAGCCGCAAAACTTCGGACACCATCGCGGCACAAACACCCTGCACACCCAAGTCGAACGCCCAGTCGATTTCTCGCCGCAGGCTCTCACGATCGACGCGGTCATCGTCCAACAGCGGCGTATGCAACACCGGGAGCACGCCGGTGATCGGGGAATCGGACATCGTGTTCCTTTACGGATGGCTCGTCTCAAGGGACGCACGGCGTGGTTCATCGTCCTCGACAACGGCGCGAATCGACTGCTCGAATCTGTCGACCATGGCTTCAAGCCCGCCCCGGGCGAACGGCGTTTGGGCAACTTGATAAACATCAAGATCATACATCTCCGCGGGGGGTAGATACCCGATGGAACCATTGATCAGGTTCAAGCAGATCACGGTACGCTCGGAAAACCGGCGGCGCAGTTCACGCTGGAGGTAGGAATAAGCCTCGACCATGCTGCCGACAAGCACGGCGTCGCCGATCCTACATGTGAACAGCGGTAAGCGATACGTATCGCCGTCGCCCAACTCTCGGCGAATGTCTCGTCGACGACGAAGCCGTTCTTCGGCCGTGCGATCTTCGCAAGTCAATCGCTCTTGTTCGAGACGTTCGGCGGTCGGCCAATTCTTGAGCGGAAGACCAACCGTCGTCTCACGCGCGATCAACTTGGCACAACAAGCCAGAGCCTCGTATCGCCACACGGCCAGTGGCGCTCCCGATTCAACAACGCCATTGTAAACCAAGCGCGTCGCCGGCGGGTCCATGTCCTCCAAGGTCGCCAAAGCCGCGAACGCCAACTGCCGACCATGTCGATCGGCAACGCTAGGATCACCAACGTACTGATAGCGCGGCGCCAGATCTCCGGAAGCCCCTTGTAAGAACATCGCCGGGGCGCCGCCAGTGTGTGCTTCGACGGTTTCACGCATCGCGCCGATGAAATCGGGTGAGATGGTGGTGTTCTCCCACGCCAGCGTCGTGGGGTGACAGGCATAGTTGACCAAACACACACGCGTCACGCCCGCCAGGTCGGTAACTCGCCCTACGACCAACGTATCATCCGCCTGAGCAGACGGGTCGTATCCGCAAACAACACGACCGTCGCTTGCCCCGGGATCATGGAAATCTCGAACACTGGCCAGTTGGCAACGACCCATATGCCAGTCGAGCGTCGATCGCGTGGCGGTTCGGATCGCTTCATGGGCTGTTTCGATCGCGGTCCGCGCAAGACGATCGACGTATTCATCCAACAATTCACTTCCGGGCAATTGCGGATCATGCCCCGTCAAGGTGACCGCTGAATGCGTATGGGTGAGCGCGACGATCAGCGACGATGCGTCGAGCGCCAGCTCATTCAACAAGCGAGACTGAAACGTTTGGAACATCGTTCGCGACCGCCACCAACCAAGATCGGCGTCGATGAGCACCAACGGTCGGCTCTCCGCGTCTTTGGCTAACGTCAGCACGGTGAGCGTGAGGGGCCGGTGAATGGATTCCGCGACATCGTGTCGCGCCGCGCCCCAATTCCGGGAATAGATCTCCACCGGCGGCGTAATGTCGGCCCGCGCTACCCCGATCAATCCCTGAAACGAGGCATGAGCACCGGCTTCCACGGTGGCCTCTGCCCCGTATCGGCGTTCGGTGTTTTGGCTTCTACCAGACATGGCCCGAACTCCCGCTTCCTGTTTCTACCAGTCGCCAACGCTGCCGTCTTCGTAGAACACGCGTTGTGCCGCTTCCTGTTCAAACGGGTGGCGATTGACTTCGTCTTCATGAATCGTAATGCCAAGCCCGGGTTCACTGTTGGGTTGCACGGTTCGAGATTTCTCGTCGACGCAGAAGGATTCTTCGACAACATCCTGCCTCCACGGAACGTCGGCGTGAACCGATTCGCAGATGATGTAGCTTGGCTGCGAGAATCCGAACTCCAGCGATGCGGCCGTACTGACGGGCCCCTGTGGATTGTGTGGCGCCAAGGCGATGCGATGGGCATCGGCCACCGCGGCGATGCGGCGTGCTTCGGTGAACCCGCCACAGTGCGTGATGTCGAGTTGGCAGATTTCGCAGGCCCCCAGGGCGAACAAATCGCGAAACCCCGCGAGATGCGTGACCCGTTCGCCGGTCGCAATCGGGGTCGCCACGGCGGCGTTAATCCGCGCGAGTCCCTCGACGGATTCTGGCCAACAGGGTTCTTCAAGGAAGTACAGCCCCAAAGGCTCCAGCGCCTTGGCGAAACGCATTCCCATCGCGGGTGAAGGTCGGGCGTGACAATCGACCATGATGTCCACTTCGGGGCCAACCGCTTCTCGCATCGCCGCGACACACGCTTCGGCGGCACGAAGGGGTTGCAGCCCTTCGATCGGCATCGTCGGAGGGACGGCCATCGATTTGAAAGCAGAAAAACCGTCACCAACTGCTTCGGTGGCCAGTTCGGCAAACTGTTTCGCATTGTCGACCGGCGTTTCGTAGAACCGCCGCATGTCGCCGCCACCCAAGTGGCAGTAGAGCCGAATGTGGTCACGCACCGGACCGCCCCACAATTTGTGGCATGGCAGCCCTGCCACCTTGCCGACGATGTCCCACAGCGCGATGTCGATTCCAGCGATTGCCGTCGAACGGACGATCCCCTGTCCATGCCAAAAATGTTGCCGCCACATCATCTGCCAAAGATGTTCAACCCGGGTCGGATCGTGCCCGACGATGAGCTGCGACAGGTCTTCAATGGCCCCCACAACGCCCCGGGTGTGCCATTCCAGTGTGGCTTCCCCCCAGCCGATGAGCCCCGGCTGATCGGTAACGACTTTGACGAAGACCCAATTGCGCATCCGCGCGTGACAAACCAAGGTTTCGATGCGTTGAATCTTCATGGACGCCGAGAGTCTCTCATTCAGGAGAGGAGGTGTGGAAGTCGATAGGCTGGAGCGATCACCCTCATCCCATGAGCACCAGCGGAGTTCATGGTACTCCATGCGTGATTCCGATGCATCTCATGGATCATGCGTTCCCTTCGCGGATCTTCCAGAGGGACATGCACGACGACACGATGTACAATGTTTGAATCACACAGGTAGCGGCACGCGACGCTTGGCGACCTTTGTCCGATGAAGAGATTGATCTTCCCATGGAATTCCGTTCGACGGCCGACCCGAATCGCGAACGAGGACGCTATCGATTTTCGATTCGGTATCTGCTTTTCATTACAGCGGTTGTTGCCGCGGTATTTACGTATGGGACGGTCGTTTTGAGATCCGCCTTACCGGCAACGCCAACGACCTTCCCATTTCCATTTGTGGCGATGATGAAACAGGCCGAGCCATTGAAACTTCAGCCCTGTATTGCTTCAGTTGAAACTGGAGTCGTGATCTGGTTTGTTATTCTACCCCAACCGGAGGTAGACAAGATGACACGACGAAAACGACGACGTTTTTCCGCTGACGAGAAACTCAAGGCCGTACGACGGCATCTCATTGACAAGGTGCCCATTTCCGATCTGTGCGACGAACTCGGCCTGCAGCCAACACAGATTTACCAGTGGCAGAAGCAACTCTTTGACAACGGCGGCGGTGCGTTCGACAAGCCTGGCCAGAAAACCAAGCGGGATGACGCCAAGGATCGAGAGATTCAGACGCTCAGGTCCAAGATCCAAACGAAAAACGAAGTGGTTGCTGAGCTATTGGAGGAACATGTCCAGCTAAAAAAAGAAATTGGGGAACCCTAAAGGGAGGTTGGATTCCCCACGACACGCGCGATTCGGTGGTCGATTACGTCAACCATTGGAGCGCGCGTGCCGAAGTGACTGCCAAGCAAATCGTGGCCTGGATCGGCATCAGCGAGAGCAAGTTTTACGACTGGAGAAAACGCTACGGCAAAGTGAACGAACACAACGGCAAGGTGCCGCGAGACTTCTGGCTCGAAGACTGGGAAAGGCAAGCGATCCTTGACTTCCATCACGCCAATCCGCTCGAAGGCTACCGGCGATTGACGTTCATGATGCTTGATGCTGATGTTGTCGCGGTCAGTCCATCGAGCGTTTATCGCGTGTTGCGCGACGCCGGAGTGATGGATCGCTGGAACAAGAAGAAATCAAAGAAAGGGACCGGTTTTCAGCAGCCAATCGCCGCTCACGATCACTGGCATGTCGACATCAGCTACTTGAATATTTGCGGTACGTTTTACTACATGTGCAGCATTTTGGATGGCTACAGCCGATCGATCGTGCATTGGGAAATTCGCGAGGAGATGAAGGAAGACGATGTTGAAGTGATTCTGCAACGCGCGCGTGAAAAGTATCCTGGCGAGTCGCCTCGGATTATCACCGATAACGGACCGCAGTTCATCTCACGCGACTTCAAGGAGTTCATCCGAATCGCCGGGATGACGCATGTGAGAACGTCACCTTACTACCCACAAAGTAACGGCAAGCTGGAACGTTACCATCGCACGATCAAAGGCGATTGCATCCGCGTCCGCGACATCACATCGTTGCAGGATGTACGCCGCGTCGTCGCTGAGTATGTCGAACATTACAACGACGTTCGGCTTCACAGCGCGATTGGCTACGTGACGCCGGCCGCGATGCTTGCAGGGAAGGCGGCGGAGATTCATCGAATGCGTGATGCAAAACTGGAAGCGGCGCGAGAGCAGCGTCGCCAGCGTCGTTCGAGACAAGCGGTTGCCTGAGCGGCCGTGGTTGCTAGGATACAAAAACCTGATCGGAGGATAGGGCACTGCTGGGAAGCAACCCGAGCGCCGCGTCAGGTCCAAAGTCGAAGGTCGCGTTGTCGAATCCGGCAACGCATCCTGCCCTTCGATTTTGGCAGTAAGCGAAAAATCCCAGGGGGTTTGGGGGACTGGTCCCCCAAGTCAACAAGCAATTCCAAATTCCATTTCAAAGAATAGCAACGACCCGACTCGACTCCAGTTCACGCTGAACCAGTACACGGTCACAAGGCATATATCGGAATTGTCAGCGACTAGTGTAGAGACTGTAAGCTATCCGCTATGAAACAGTAAGTCAAATTATTTTTCTGAGACGGACATCGACTTATAAGTGTTGTTATCAAAGGACTTA
>Ga0114931_10007998_pt1 | contig 12848 bp, 10 predicted proteins | sample 2SBtaG_FD_89579 | JGI IMG/M metagenome (GOLD analysis project Ga0114931, IMG submission 89579) | Deep subsurface microbial communities from Kolumbo volcano to uncover new lineages of life (NeLLi) - 2SBTROV14_V59a metaG | ecosystem: Environmental > Aquatic > Marine > Volcanic | place: Kolumbo...
GTCGGTCACGTGCTACAAGCACGCTCCCTCCTCGGGTACGCCAGGCTTCGCCTGGCTCGTCGACCTCGACTCGAGCCTGGCTCAGCGGGCTCGGTCCGGCTTTCTCCCGAGACCTGCTAGCCCAGGTGGAGCGGGGGTGCAATCGGCGCAAGGACCCGGGCCGAGGCGCGTTGTCCGTCAGAGCTGCAGGTAGGAGAGGCTGATGTTCGGCACCCAGGCCTGCCGAGCCGGCAGCGGGGTGCCGATGTCGAAGTCGTGGGCCCACTGCAGGCGCAGCACCAGCGGGCCGAAGGCGATGTTGGCGCCGAGCGCGACGTCGAGGACGCGCTTGTCCCACAGGTCCTGATAGGTGTCGCCGACCGCGCCGAAGTCCATGCCGACGATGCCCTCGACGCTGCTGAACAGCGGGCTGCGCAGCAAGAAGCTCAGGGGCACCTGCAGCTCGGATTTGGCGAAAAAGTAGTGGCGCCCGAGCAGCCAGTTCGCATCGTTCAGGTGCACCCCGCGCAGGGTGTCGAAGCTCGACAGGAGGAAGCTGCGGCCGTAATCCCCCGCGAGGGAGGTTCCCACCGCGCCACGGAAGCCGACGTTGGCACCCTCGACCAGGGGCAGCGGCACGTAGTGCTCGGCGTCCAGGCGGAAGGTCGCGTAGGTCTGGCCCTTGACGGGCTGGAAGCCGCCCACCGTCTCGAAGAGCACGCTGTTCCCGGCGATCGGGCCGGTCAGCGCGTGGTAGCGGATCGTGTCGTAGCCCAGGCGGAAGGTGCTCTCGAGCTGGAACCGCGCGCGGTCGTTCAGGGAGCGCCACTCGTCGAGCAGGCCCGAATTGGCGAGGAAGTTCTCGGTCGGCCGGTACAGGGAGTACTGCGCCGCCCCGACCGCTTGGTCGAGCTGCACGTAGCTGAACTTGCCGAAGGGGTAGCGCAGGCTGAACAGGCCGCCGTAGTAGCGCTCCTCGCTGCTGAACAGGGGCGCGTCCTTGCCCAGGCTGTGGTCGAGGTTGGGGCGCAGCATGTGAAAGGCCGCCGCGCCCCAGGTGATCCGGCCGCCCTGGTTCATGTAGGCGAGGTAGCCGTCGGTCTCCTTCAGGCCTCCGTAGACGTTGGCCGACAGGAGCAGCGAGTGGTCGCGCAGCTTGTCGCTGGCCTGGCCGTAGACCTGCCCGTAGATCCCGCCCGGACCGGCGCCGAAGTAGCCGATGATCGCGTCCGGACGCCAGTTTCGCGGGTTCATGGACTGGTAGGGACTGCTCTCGTCGAGGGAGGTGGTGGCGTAGGAGCGGGGCGGCGCGCCCGGCGGCTGCGGCACGGCGGCCGTGTCGAGCAGCTCCTTCTGCTTCACCAGCGCCGGGCGGTGGGCGGGGCCGTCCTGCAGGAGCACCCACAACCCGCCGTCGGGGCCGGGGCAGGGCTGCACGACGCCCGCGGTGAGGTCGGTGCGCCGCTCGACGCCCTGCGAGGTCCACTCCCACAGGTCGGTGTGCCCACCGGGGCGCCAGGTGCTGAAGAACAGCCGCCCGTCGGGGGTGATCGTCGGGCTCGACTCGTCGCGGTCCTCGGTGGTCAGCCGCACCGGGTCGCCACCGGACGGGTCGATGCGGAACAGGTTGAAGTGCCCGTGTGACGTGGCGTCCGAGGTGTACACGATGCCGTCGTCGCCCCAGGCCAGGCCGCGCTCGGCGTAGGTGTCGTCGGTCAGGCGCTGAATCGAGTCCGTGGCGGGGTCGAAGACGAAGATGTCCTTGATGCCGTTGTCGGCCAGGCCGACGAACGCGATCTTCGTGCCGTCCGGCTACAGGACGGGCGAGAAGATCGCGATCAGACCCTTGTCGCACAAGCGGTACATGCGGCGGTCGCGCAGGTGGATCCGGGTGTCGTACCAGGGGCCGGGCTGGTCGTCGGCCCAGTTCGGGCGGGTGTCGAGCTTGTTGCGCTTGGCCTCCACCCGCACCCAGTGCAGCACGTCGCGGCCGCGCGACTCGGCCACGAAGACGATCTGCCCCTCGCGGGCGTCGAAGTTGCGCCCCTCGGTGGGGTGCAGCGACTCGACGCCGGGGCGCCCGTCGATGGTGATGCGCTTGCGCGAGCGGGGGAAGGAGGCGGGGTCGGCCACGAACAGGCGGTTGCGGCCGGTGTACGGGTCGATGGTCCGGTACAGGATCAGCGAGCCGTCGTCGTTGGCCGCCAGCGCGGAGATGTAGCCCTCGAGGCGGTCGACCAGCCCGAGCTGCGACGGGTCCTGCTGGTTCGACAGCCACTCGGGGTAGACCTGCCGCTCGAGCCAGGTCTTGTAGCGCTGGTCCATCTGCTCGGGCGTCTGGCCGGTGACCCGGGAGACGAGGTCGCGGAAGCCCTTGATGTGGGCGTTCGTGATCAGGTCGGGGGAGGTCTCCAGGATCTTCTGGATGGTCCCGCGACCGTAGACCTGCTCGAGGAAGGCGCACCGCACCTGCCCCGCCTTGTAGGTCCACAGGGTCACGCCCGGGAAGTCGTCCCACAGGCCCGGGATGCCGTACCCCCGCACGAGATCGGGGTTGGCGACCATGTCGCGCACGAGCATCTCGGTCTGCGGGTCGATGCCGTGCTGGGCGTAGTACTCCGCGAGCCCCTCGACGAACCAGTTGGGCATCCGCGAGAGCGGGTCGCCCCACACCTTGCGCTCGCGGGTGAGGGAGTCGACCTTCTGGATCGTGAACTGGTGGGCCAGCTCGTGGGTGCTGACGTCCTCGAACTCCCGGTGGTCGCCGAAGTAGGGGAGGGTGACCTCGAGGTCCTGGGGGCTGGTCACCCCGAGCACGCCCTCCTGGATGGGGAACAGGTTGGTGCGCGTGAACTCGGAGTAGCTGCTGTACAGCACGTAGGGGAAGCTCCGCTCGGGGACGTAGTCGAACTCGCCGGCGAGGTAGCGGTATGACTTCTCGATGTTCGCCGCCGCCCGCAGCGCGATCTCGCGCTCCTGATCGTAGAAGAACAGGCGGATCCCGCCCGAGGTGTGCCCGTCGATCGTCGCGCCGTCGAGCAGGTCGACCGTCTGCCAGTCCTGGCCGAGGTACTCCACCTTCGTCTTGCCCGGCCGTCGCGGGTAGACGTAGACCTGGGCGGAGGCTGGATCCGCGAGGAGCCCGCACCCGATCAGGGCGAGGATCATCGACAGGCAGTGGCGCTTGGTTCGGCTCGTGCGGCCCCCCGTCCAGGCGTAGCGCGAGGAGACCGCGGTCCGCCAGGGTGGGGACCGATCGGCGTGACGAGTGCTCACTTCGGGGCGAGGGCCTCTTCGGGGACTCCGAAGCGCTCCCGGTAGGCGGAGAAGCGCTCCATCCAGGCCTCGGGATCGACGGCGTACTCGGCAGGCGACGCCGTGGGCACGGGGATCGCGCCGCTCGCCGCGGCCCAGGCGCGAGCCGCCTTCTCGTGGGCGTCCGTCCACGGCAGCTCGAAGCCCTCCGCGACGGCGCGCGCGACCCGGACGGGGTCGCGGACCAGGTCGGCGTGGGCCACGTCGACGAACCGCGTGTCGCCGGAGCGCCTCGTCCCCATGGCCCGCCACAGCCCGAGGGCGACGCGCTCCGCGACCCCGGGCCCCACCTCGGTCGGGTCGGCGCGGCCCGCCACGGTGCGCCGGGTCAGGGTGGCCACTCGCGCGGTGACCGCGACGCACGCGGCGGGGTCGCGGTGCACCCACACCACGTTGGCATCGGTGAACACCTCGAGGAGCGCGTCGAGGAACCACAGGTGGTCGGGCGCGGCGAGCACCAGCTGCTCGCGCGGACCCTGGCGGAGCAGCAGGCGCAGGGCCGAGGCGAGCCAGCGGTAGGCGGGGCGCGCGTCCTGGCGCCACAACCACTGTGCGTAGGCGGGCACGTCGTTGCGCACCGCCACGCTGGGCACCTGGAAGGTCGGGAAGAACAGCGGCCAGCACTCGTCGACCGCCTCCGGCTCCATCCGGTCCATCGCGGCCAGCTCGGGGGCGAGCCACCCGCCGACGCGGAGCAGGTCACGCGCATCGCGGATCCGGGTGTCTCGCTCCCCCTCCAGGGGCGGGGCGGGGTGCAGGGTCTCCCAGAAGCGCAGCCCGCGCAGGCCGGGCAGGGACGCGAGCAGCCGGTGGAGCGCGCGGAAGCCGGTGCCGCGCAGGCCGATCACGAAGACCGGGCTCGCGACGTGGATCGCGGCGATCTCGGGGTCGCGGCGCAGCGCGTCGCGCACGCGCATCCGGTTGGCCACCGCCCGCAGCAGCGTCTCGAGCATGCCGATCCGCCCGAGCAGCGGCGGTTCGACGCGCCGCGCCTCGGCGAGCAGCAGGCCGAGGGGCTCGCGAAAGGCGTCGTCGCCCCAGTCGGTCAGCCCGGTGCGGTTTTGGGCCTGTTCCAGCACCCACTCCTCTTCGAGCGGGAACCAGCGGGCCAGGCCCAGACCGCTTCCGAGGGCCGAGAGCGTGCGCGCCGACAGGCGGATCCGGGTCGAACTGGAGCCCAATTTTCACACCACCTCGCCCAAACGCGACCTCCCTCCCCTGCCTATCCCGTCCCACGGCCCCTGTAGTCTTGAACTCGGGGCTGGCCTGGGGCAAGTTTGTGCTTCCCGCGGACGGGCCCATGAACATCGAGCATCTGTCCGAGATCCTCCCGCAGGACATCGCGTCCCGGATCGCGCAGCGCTGGGCGCGGTGGCGCCAGCGACCCAACGCGCCGGGCACCACGACCTTCCTCGCGAGCCTGCACCAGGAGGGGGTGATCTCGGCGACCCAGCTCGGGGATCTCCTCGGGCGGATGGACGTCGACATCACCCTTTCGCCCCAGGCGTCCCCCGGAGGGCGGGGCGCGCCCGAGCAGCCCGCGGGGGGGCGCTACGAGCTGGTCGGGCTCCTCGGCCAGGGGGCCATGGGCGAGGTGCACATCGCCCGCGACGTGCTGCTCAACCGCAACGTCGCGGTCAAGACGATGGATCCGTCGATCGCCGCCGATCCGGGTCTCGCCGCCCGCTTCCTCGTCGAGGCGCAGGTGACCGCGCAGCTCGACCACCCTTCGATCATCCCGGTCTACGCGCTGGACGTCGATCGCGGGCGCCGCGCCTACGCGATGAAGCTGATCCGCGGCGTGACCCTCGAAGAGTTCATCGAGCAGACCCGCGCGACCTACGAGGCGGGCCGGCAGCCCGACGACGAGCACGCCCTGGACGCCCGCCTCGAGTTGTTCCTGCAGGTGTGCAACGCCATCCACTACGCCCACGAGCGCGGGGTGGTCCACCGCGACCTCAAGCCCGAGAACGTGATGGTCGGGGCCTTCCACGAGGTCATCGTCATGGACTGGGGCATCGCCAAGGTGCTCGGACGTCCCGAGGCGCTGCTCCCCGGGCAGGTCGCCGAGGGCAAGGGCACCCAGACCCAGGTGGGCTTCGTGGTGGGCACCCCCCGGTACATGTCCCCCGAGCAGGCGGAGGGGAAGAACGACGAGCTGGGTCCGCCGAGCGACCAGTACAGCCTGGGGCTGATCCTCTACGAGCTGCTCGCGCTGCGGCCCGCCCGCGAGGCACCGCGCGCGGTCGACATGATCTTCGCGGCCCAGCGCAACGAGCACCGGCCCCTGCAGCCGCTCTCCGCTCGGGCGCCGATCCCCCGGGAGCTGCGGGCCATCGTCGCCAGGGCCACCCGCCTCGACCCGGCCCAGCGCTACCCGTCGGTCGCGGAGCTCGCCGATGACGTCCGCCGCTACCTGCGCGACGAGGCCGTGCTCGCCGCCCCGGACAGCACCGTGCAGCGCGCCCAGCGGTGGATCAGCCACCACCGCGAGAAGACCCTGCTCGGGGTCTTCGGGCTCGTGGCGCTCGTGTTGCTCGTGGGCCTGATCGGGCTGGGCGGGGCCGCTGGCGCGGTCGAGTACAACCGGGCGCAGGCCCATCACCGCGAGCAGGTGCTCGGCGAGTTCCTTACCCTCGTCCAGAGCCAGGCGCGGCTGATCGACAACCACCTCCTCGGCTACCAGGGCCTGCTCACCGGCCTGTCCATGTCTGCCGAGGAGGATCTCGACCGCCCCGCGATCCCGGTCCGGTACTACCTGTCCGACGCCTTCCACGACTCGGCCCGCGCACCCGATGACCTGCTGCCGAGCAAGGTCTACGACGCCAGGGTGAGCGTGGAGCACCCGGACTTGATCATGGCGCCCGGGCTGTCCGAGCGGGCCGAGCGCGACACGCTCTACCGCCTCGCGGGCCTGCAGCCCGAGCTGTACCGGGTGCTCCTCGAGAGCCAGAACCCCGACGCGCCGGGGCTCGACGCCAAGCGCAAGGCGGGCCTGATCCGCGAGCGGGGCGTGCCGCTGACCTGGGTCTACGTGGCCACCGAAGACGGCGTGCTCGTAGGCTTCCCCGGCGTCGGCGAGTACCCCCCGGACTACGATCCGCGTGAGCAGGGCTGGTACAAGATGGTCGCGGGCGCGCGGGAGGTCCGCTGGTCGGCCTCGGATCTCGACGAGAGCGGCCAGGGCCTGCTCCTTACCGCCGCGCGCGGCCTGTACGCCCGGGACGGGAAGTTCGAGGGGGTCGCTGGCGTCGACGTGAACTTCGGCCACCTCGTCGACGACCTGCTGCTGCCCGCGGACGTTCCGGTCGACGTCGAGGCCTGGTTGGTCGACCGCAACGGGATGTCGGCCGTCCACTCCACCCTCAAGGATCGCGCCACGACGCTGAAGGAGTACACCCCCGAGCCCTTCCCTCACCCGGAGATCCTGCAGGCGGCCACCGGCAAGGAGCTGCTGCCGCACATGGAGCTGGAGGTGGACGGACAGCAGGTGCTCTTCGCGTGGTCGAAGCTGCAGGCGGTCGACTACCTGTACGTCGTCTCGGCGAAGACCCGGGCCCTGCTGCGGTAGGCAGCGCGGTCGCCCGAAGCATGGTGGCGGCGTCCATCCGACGCGAGGTCTGTCATGCGAGCTAGAAGGCGAGCGATGCCTGCTCCCCTGCCGATCGACGCCGTGCTGTCCGAGGTGCTCGGACGCCTGCGCGCTCACGGGGCGGTCGTGCTCGTGGGGCCGACCGGGTCGGGCAAGACGACCCGGGTGCCGCCCGCGGTGCTCGACGCCGGCATCGTGGGGGAGGGGACGGTGGTCGTGGTGCAGCCTCGGCGGGTGGCTGCGCGGCTGGCGGCTCGGCGCATCGCGGCCGAGCGCGGGGGGCGGGTCGGCGGCGAGGTCGGCTACCGGGTGCGCTTCGACACCCGCGTCTCGGGTGCCACCCGCATCGAGATCGTCACCGAGGGCGTGCTCGTGCGCCGGCTGCTCGGGGACCCGTTCCTCGAGGGGGTGGGCGCGGTGGTGCTGGACGAGCTCCACGAGCGGAGCCTCGACGGCGACGTGGCGCTCGCGCTGCTTCGCGAGATCCGGACCCTGCGGCCCGACCTCGCGGTGGTCGTGATGTCGGCCACCCTCGACCCGGCACCGGTCGCCGACTTCCTGGGGGCCGAGGTCGTGCAGGCCACCGGACGCACCTTCCCGGTCGAGATCGCCTACGACGAGCGACCGGTCGATCGCGACTCGGCCGCTCGGGTGCCCACGGCGGTCCGCGAGGCGTTGCGGCAGGCGCCCGACGGACATGTCCTCGCCTTTCTCCCCGGGGTGCGTGACATCGAGCGGTCCGCGGACGCCCTCGCGGATCTCGACGTCCCCGTGCTCCCGCTGCACGGGCGACTGCGCGCCGAGGCCCAGGACGCCGCGCTGGCGCCGAGCGACCGGCGCAAGATCGTCCTCGCGACGAACATCGCCGAGACCTCGGTGACCCTGGAGGGGGTGACCGCGGTGGTCGACTCGGGGCTGGAGAAGGCCGCGTGGTTCGACCCGGCGCTCGGGATCACCCGCCTGGAGCGCGGGCCGATCAGCAAGGCGTCGGCGGGCCAGCGGGCCGGGCGCGCGGGCCGGACCCGTCCCGGCTGGTGCCGGCGGCTGTGGACCGCCGCCGAGCACCTGCGGCGCCCCACCGCGGCGGTCCCGGAGATCCGCCGCTCGGACCTCGCCGAGACGGTGCTCCTGCTGCGCGCCTGGGGCACCGATCCCGAGACCCTGGCGTGGTTCGAGGCGCCCGAGCCGGCGGCGCTCGAGCGCGCGCGGTGGCTCCTGGAACGCCTCGGCGCCCTCGACGGGGGCGAGCTGACCGAGATCGGGCGCACCCTTGCGCGGCTGCCGGTGCACCCGCGGCTGGGCCGGCTGGTGGTCGAGGGGCACCGGCGCGGGTTTCTCAGCGCCGCCGCCACGGTGGCGGCCCTCGCCGAGGAGCGCGACTCGTTCCCCGATCCGTCCCGTCTCCCGGCGGGCGACGGCGACCTGGAGCGCCGGCTGCGGGGCCTGGCCGATCCGGCCCGCTACGGGGCACACCGCGGGCGGGCGCAGCGGGTGTCGAAGGCCCGGGACCAGCTCGTCGCGGTCGCGTGGCGGCAGCTCGGACGGGCCGATCGCGACGGGTCTCCCGACGCCGAGGACCTCCGCGCGGCGCTCCTCACCGGGTTCCCCGACCGCGTGGCCCGCCAGGGCCGCGGCCGGCACTACAAGCTCGCCGAGGGTGGCGGCGCGGAGCTGGTGGAGGAGAGCGCCGCGGTGGGCGCGCCGTGGATCGTCGCGGTCAGCGTCGACGCGGGTCGCCACCGGGGGCGGACCGTCGCGCGGATCCGGGCGGCCACGCGGATCGATCTCGAGGACCTGCCCGTCGAGGCCACCGAGTCGGTGCGCTTCGAACCGGAGCGCGAGACGGTCGTGCGCTCGGTGGTCCGCCGCTACGGCGACCTCGTGCTCGACGAGGTGCCCGCGGACGGGCCGGGGGACCCCGACGCCATCGCGGGGGTGCTCGCCGCCGCGGCGGCGGCCGATCCCGAGCGCGTGCTGGAGGTGGACGACCGGGCCGAGAAGGTGCTCGCCCGGCTCGCGCTCCTCCGCGCCCACTGCCCCGAGCTGGAGCTCCCCGATCTCGACCCGGTCGCGCTGCTCCCGGAGCTGTGCCGGGGCCGGCGCTCCTTCGCGGACCTGCAGCGCATCGATCTGGCGGGGAACCTGCTCGGTCGGTTGGGGTGGGACCAATGAAAGGCGCTGGACGAGCACGCCCCCGAGCGCGTCGAGGTGCCGTCGGGCGCCCACCTCCGCCTGCGCTACGCTCGCGGGGAGCCCCCGGTGCTCGCGGCGCGGATCCAGCAGCTCTTCGGCCTCCGCCGCACCCCGACGGTCGCCCGAGGGCGGGTGCCGGTGATGGTCCACCTGCTGGCCCCGAACATGCGCCCGGTGCAGATCACCCAGGACCTCGAGAGCTTCTGGGCGACCACCTGGGCCGAGGTTCGCAAGGACCTCCGCGGTCGCTACCCGAAGCACGCCTGGCCCGAGGATCCCACGTGAGCTTCCGACGCGCTGGATGAGCGGGTAGCAAAGTGCTGCCATGGCTCCATGGCCCATCCCGTCAAGCTGTCCGATGCGTTGGTCCTCGACGCTCGCCTGACCGCCGAGGTCGCGGAGCGGTCCATCTCGGGGCAGATCGAGTTCTGGGCGCAGCTCGGTCGGTCCATGGAGCCGCTCCTCCGAGGCGACACAGCCCTGGCGCTCGAGCGTGCCGGGTCGATGCGGTCCATGTCCGAGTCCATCGCCGAGGTCGGGACGGCGGCCGGGAAGGAGCGCCTCGAGGGCTACCTGGGGGCGTTGCCCTTTCCCCACTACGAGCCGGCCGAGGAGCCGGGCTGGCTCGTGCGGATCGACGAAGACGGCGCGCGCACCATCGGCCGGTTCGTGAACCGGGCCTTCGAACCGCGGTGAGGGGGCTGCCCTTGCCCGAAGAGCGGCCGATCGTCGTCGCTGTCGCAGGGTCGAACGGAGCCGGCAAGAGCACCTTGTTCCGAGCGTACCTCGCGGACACGGGCCTGCGCTTCGTCAACGCGGACGACCTCGCGCGTGGCCTCGACGTCGACGCCCGCGAAGGGGCCCGGTTGGCCGACGCGGTGCGCCGGGCGCTGCTCGCACGGGGGGAGGGCTTCGTCTTCGAGACCGTCTTGTCCGACCCGGTGGGCGCGAAGGTCGCCTTCCTGCAGGAGGTCGAGGCAGCGGGCTACACGGTGGTCTTCTGCTTCATCGGGATCCCCGACGTGGCGACCTCCCGCGCGCGGGTGGCGATGCGGGTGAGCCAGGAGGGCCACGATGTCCCCGACGACGAGCTGGAGGGGCCCTTCGAGCGCACGCTGGCCAACCTCGGCCGCGGGATCCGGAAGCTGTCGCACGTCCTGGTCTGAGACAACGGCGATCTGCGCCGACCCTACCGCCTCGTCGCCCGGTTCGAGCGCGGCGAGCGCGTGCAGGGAGAGGATCTGCCTGGCTGGCTCTGCGCCGCGCTCGGGGGCTGAGCGCAGCGGGTCCCGGCGAGCGCGGGATCAGCGGAAGTCGGCGATGGCGTCCAGGGGCTTGCGGTGCAGGTCGGGCACCTCGCAGTCCGCGGCGGGCCAGCCCACCGGGATCACCACGTAGGGGCGTTCGTTTTCGGGGCGCCCGCACAGGTCTCGGAGGAAGCCCATGGGCGACGGGGTGTGGGTCAGCGCGGCGAGACCGGCGCGGTGGAGCGCGGACAGCAGCATGCCGACGGCGATCCCGACCGACTCGGTCACGTAGTAGTTCGCGAGGCGCCGGCCCTCGCGCTCCTCGTAGGAGCGGGCGAAGACCACGATCACCCAGGGCGCGTCGGTGAGGTGGGTCTTCACCGCGTCGGTGCCGAAGGGCTCCAGGGCCTGAAGCCAGTCGGCGGGGGCGCGCTCGGCGTAGAAGTGTCGCTCCGCCTCCTCGGCGGCGGCGCGGAGCCGGGCCTTGTCGTCCGGGTCGGAGAGCGCGACGAAGAACCACGGCTGGCGGTGGGCGCCGCTGGGCGCGGTTCCGGCGACGCGGATCGCGGTCTCGATCACCTCGCGCGGCACGGGATCGCGAGCGAAGTTCCGCACGCTGCGCCGGGTGGCGGCGAGCGCGTGGTCCGCGCGGATCCGACGGAGCACCTCTTCGGCGGACACACGAGGGGGGCGGTAGGGGACGAAGCGTGGCATCCGCTCCCGTAACGGCTCCGCGGCGCACGTCCTACGCCCTGCTAGCCGGCGTCGCACAGGGCGGGGTGGACCGGTACGCCGCGGGTGCGCCGGTAGGGCCGGCTGCGCTCGCGACGGGCCGCGGCGTGGTGTCCGGCGAGCAGCGGGGCGTCGATGGTCGACAGCGCCGCGCGCAGATCGTCCGCCAGCGCGCCGCGGCCGAAGCGATCGGCGGCCCGGGAGGCCCACAGCAGGTCGCGCCCGCGGCCGTAGGGGGAGGGCTCGTCCGCGGCGGCGCGCACGAGCAGGTCGACGGCGCCCGGGTCGTCCTCGGACAGGGCGGCTACCCCGGCGAGGAAGGTGTAGGTCGGCTGCGGACTGGCGTCGGCGGCGCGCCAGAGCGCGGCGTGGACCTCGGACGGGTCCGCGGCGCTCTGCTCCAGGTGGACGGCGTGCAGGTAGGCGGCGTAGGCGGGGGCCGGCTCGGGGCTCGGCTCGGGCGCGCGGTGCACCTCGACTGGCGGGCCGTCCCACGCCCAGGGCACGCGGATCCAGGGGCCGCGTGCGGTCGGGACGTCTCCGACCGCGACATGCACCGCGCCGTCCTCGGCGTCGAAGACCACGCTCGCGACGGTGAACGGACCGCCGAGGATCCCCGCGGTCGGGCGTGCGGTGCCGGTGTCGAAGCCGATCTGCTCGCCGAGCATCGCCTTCAGGTCGTCCACGGTGCGCCCACCGAGCCGCGCGTGGTGCTCGAGGCGGGCGTAGCGGCCCTTGGAGTCGTAGGCGAAGGCGGCGCTCGGCACGACCTCGTCGACCCGCAGCGCGGGGGTCTGGTAGTGGTTGGTGGTCGCCGTGTACTCGCCGCCGGGCTCGTAGACCTCGACGCCGGAGGAGGCGGTCTCGATCACGACGGCGCGGCGTGGCTCGGCCGAGGACACCAGCAGGCCCCAGGAGGAGGCGATGGTGCGCTCCCGGGCGACGGCGATCGCCTCGTCGACGGTGGCGGCGCGGCGGACGATGTCGTGGCACAGGTCGGCGATCGCGGCGCCCGAGAAGGTCACGTCGCGGTGGAACCGGGTGTGGGCGGTGAGCACGAGGCCCGCCTCGTTGAAGGCGGTGGCGGGGACGTCGGCGCCGCGGGTGGTGACGAATCCGTAGCGCAGGCCCTCCTTCGGGGTGCACAGGACGACGGCCGGCACGCGCTCCCACACGCCGGTGCCCGGGAAGTCGAAGTTGCGCGCGTGCAGCAGCCGCCCGTCGTGGGACGCGGTGCCCCACACCGCGAGGCTGGAGCACGCCGGGGGCAGCGCCGCGGCGGCCCGGGCCGGGGGGACGACCCCGAGCCGCGCCAGGGTGCCGACCGAGTTCTGGAACACGTCCATGGTGGCGAGGTGCCGGGCCAGGCGGGGCGCGCCGAGCGCGTCGGCGAAGGCGCGGGTGCGCGCCAGGTAGGGCTCGGGCCGAGCGCGCTCGAGGGAGGCGAGGAGCGCGGCGAAGACCGGCTGGGCCACCGCGAGGAACGCCCCGTCCGCGGCGCCGCGGCGCGTGGCGCCGAGGAGCATCCGCTGGGGCATGGTCGGGTAGTAGGCGGCCAGCGGCTCCCAGCCGCCGAGCGCACGGACCGCGGCGCCGTGGCGGGCGCCCATCTCGGCCTGGGTGCCGCGCACCCGGATGATCGCGAGGGGGTTCATGGGCTCCTCCGGAGCGGATCGAGGATGGTGCGGACGATCAGCGGGTCGAGGCGGGCGCAGGAGCCGCCCTCCAGGGCGGCGTGCACCATCGCGCCGTCCTGGGCCGCGAAGACCAGGTCGATGATCGCCTCGGGA